>APMI01005470.1_pt1 | contig 31699 bp, 30 predicted proteins | sample 667938 | NCBI WGS metagenome assembly APMI01 (sample SAMN01084076, study PRJNA167559) | wastewater metagenome | biome: Wastewater | place: Denmark: Ejby Moelle, Odense | collected 2011-11-28
GAATTCGCCTGCCCATTAATGGGATAAATCCCATAAGAATTGGCGCATAGACAATCTTTGCCCGCAAATGTCAAGGGGAAAAAGCAATTATTTCCCATATGGATTAATGGCTTTAGCCAATATGCTCTAATTCCAGATATTCATGGGAACGCATTTCATAAAGGCGTGATGCTGTGCGCTCAAATTCAAAGCTTTGAGTGCCATCGGTATATAATTTGTCGGCCTCGACTTCTGCTGTGATGATGGTTTTGCATTTATTTTCGTATAATGCGTCAATCAAATTGCGGAAGCGGGTGGCCTCATTGGCCTGATCGCGCCCAAGTTTTGGTATGTTTTCAATCATTACCGTATGATAAATGCGTGCAATTTGCAGATAGTCGCGCACCCCAAGAGGGCTGGTGGATGTACCAAAATTTCCGCAAATATCCATAAATTCAAAGCGCGCACAGCCGGCGGCAACCTGTGGAATCGGAATTTCGCGCCCATCATTAATAATAATGGTTGATTGCGGTTTTGCCCCAAATGTAAGGCGTTCCCATGCGCGGTCCATGAAGCTTTTGGCACCATTATCAAGCGGGGAATAATAAACCGGTTCTGCCTCAAGCCGTTTTAGGCGATAGTCACGCTCGGAATCAAGTGAATGAATTTCCAGCTCTTTGGCAAGGCGTTCAAGAAATGGCACAACCAATTGCCGATTTAGGCCGTTTTTATATAATTCTGATGGGTGGCGGTTGGAGGTTGCAACCACAACCACCTGCCTATCCCATAATGCATTAAAGAGGCGGCCCAAAACCATTGCATCGGCAATATCGGTAATTTGAAACTCGTCAAAGCAAAGCAGGCTGGCTTCGTTAAAAATCTTTTGTGCAATTGGTGGAATGGGGTCGTCACCTGCGCCTTTTACATAATGGGGCGCAGCGCGTCTTTGTTTTTCATCCAATTTACGCCAAGTGTTAATGTCGTCATGAACCTTTGCCATGAATTCATGAAAATGGATGCGTTTTTTTGATGCATAATTTGTGTTTTCATAAAACAAATCCATCAACATGGATTTTCCGCGCCCGACCTTGCCATAAATATAAATGCCTTTGGGCATTGGTTCAGGCTTACCAAAAAGGAATTTAACGCGATTTGGTTTGAAATTTTTTAAACGGTTTTCAAGAACAGATAAATATTCCGCTGCTTCAGCTTGTGCTGGGTCAAATTCAATAAGGCCAGCGGCGGCTTTTTCGCGATATGCGCTGATTAAGGTCATACCAATGCCTTAAAAATTAAATAGCCTCCAAGGGCAAATGCAACGCCCGCTATGAAGAAAAATAGCAATGGGTTTTTGAATGACGCGTGTTTCATGCCCTTTAAATATGAAATATAAATCAATTTGCAAATGATAATTGTGCTTATTTTTAGTGACAAAGTGATTTTTTTTCGCTATTGCCCGCACCGCCTAGTTATTAGGCGAACTTTGACAACAACAAAAATGCGAAAAAATTAAAACTCGTTTTTAATTTTACCCGTGCAAAGGACTAAAAATGACAAATATTATCGACACTCTTAACAAAGAAGAGATTGCCCGCGTTTCAGAAGGCAAAAACATCCCTGAATTTTCTCCTGGTGATACTTTACGCGTAAACGTAAAAATCAAAGAGGGTGAACGCGAACGTGTTCAGGCTTATGAAGGTGTTTGTATCGCCCGTTCTGGTGGCGGTCTTTCTGCAAACTTCACTGTTCGTAAAATTTCATTCGGTGAAGGCGTGGAACGTGTATTCCCACTTTACTCACCAAATGTTGAATCAATTCAATTGGTTCGTAAAGGTAAAGTTCGTCGTGCGAAACTTTACTATCTTCGTGAACGTCGTGGTAAATCTGCACGTATCGCAGAGCGTACAACTGGTCGTACATACGAATAATTTGGCGAATAATCCCAAATTATTTCAAAACCAAAAAGCCCGAACAAAGTTTCGGGCTTTTTTGTTGTTTAAAATTTCGGTTGGGTATGTGTATCGGCGGCGGTGCGGTAAATTTGCGCCATTTGTAGTGCAATTGCGCGACCTTGTTTGGCATATGACGCTTCACGTGTGTCTTTATCGGATGGGCATGGGTTCTGCCCTTGGCCTAATGATTCAAAGCCAGAATTAAAGGCGACAATTAACGGGTCTCGAATATATTCGGCGCTTGGTGCCTCTAGGTCAAGCATGGTCGCCATTTTTGAGCGATAGGTTTGATCACCTGCACCCATACAGGAAACCCGCAAAGCATGTAATGCCCCCATAATGCGTGATAATTCCATTAGTTTTGTTTTTTTTGCCGGCTCTATCTCACGTTTGCGGTGTGGTGTGGCGGCAATAATTTGCTGATCTTCGGGGCTGTTTTGCCAATAAACTTCGCCATCATACGAACCATCGTAGCCAGCATCTTTCAAGGTTTGTTTTTTGACCTGTGGCACGGGCGGGGTGTCGTCTGGCGGTAGGTCGGGGGCAAATTCATCAGGAATTTGTGCATCCGGAGTGGCATTTTCAGTGTTGGTTTGGTTTTGTTGTGGTGTGGTGACAGCTTCTGGGTTTGGGGGCAGATTGTCGGTGCTATGGGTTTCTTGGGCAATTGCGGCGGCAACGCCCAATGCACAAACCATAACTATCGAAGAAAGCAGTATTTTGCCACTCATCATAAACCTCTAATGCTGATTTTGGGCTAATTTGACCGTTTTCGTCAATATGGTAATGTAAATAATTATGTTTTTGTGGGGTTGGAATGTGCGGTCGTTTTGCATTGGCAAAGTTTTTGGAAAAACTCGCAGAGATATTTGCCGCTTCTTATGCCGGAAAATATGAGGCAAATTTCAACATTGCACCAACCAATGATATTTTAATGGTTGCAATTGGCAAAGACGGCGAGCGAAAAATTGTAAATGCAAGATGGGGGCTGGTTCCCGATTGGATGGATATAGACGGTAATAGCGTGCTTTATAATGCACGTTCCGAAACCTTGCTTGAAAAGCCATCTTTTAAAAATGCGTTTTTAAAACGCCGTTGTATAATTCCTGCCGATGGTTTTTATGAATGGGCCCGCGAAGGAAAAAGTCGTGTCCCATATTATATTGAACGGAATGATGAAATGCCGCTTGCCTTTGCGGGGCTTTGGGAAATGAAAAAACTTGGTGACGAAATCTTGCTTTCGGCAAGTATTATAACCGCCCAAGCGAGCGAAAAGTTTTCCGAGATTCATCACCGGTTTCCAGTGACGCTTGAGCAAAAGGACTGGAACATATGGCTTGATAAAGATGCCGATGTTTCGCAATTACAATGCTTGTTCAAGGCCCCTGATGATGGCATATTAAATGTCAATAAAGTGTCATCAGAAATAAATAAGATAAAAAATAATTATGCGGCGTTGAAAGATCCCGTTTTATAGGCAGGCGGATGGAAAATAATAATGGGGCAATAACACAATCGCCAAAAATATGGCTATATTTAATAAGTATCGGCATAGCCTATATGGCAAGCCGTTATGATTTTCAGCTTTCGACACTTACTTTACCGCAATATCAGGTGTCATTAGGGCTTTCAGAAAGTCTTGCGCAGAAAATTACTGCTTTCGTAAAACTTGGTGCGCTTCCTGCAATATTGATTGTGTTTTTTGCCGACAAAATCGGTCGTAAACCTGTGTTTATCTGGTCCTTTATTGGCTTTTGTTTGTCAGCAATATTAGTTGCCAGTGCGCAAAATGCACTAATGCTTTTGGCGGGATTATTTTCAACCCGTTTATTTACAATGGTTGGTGAATTATTGGCGGTGGTATTACTTGCCGAGGCAGTTGGCGCGGATCGTCGTGGCTATTTCCTTGGGCTTTTGGCGCTATTTGGAACCGCAGGTGATGCACTTGCATTAATATTATATGGTATTTTTGGTGAAGAGCATGAGGTATGGCGCAGCCTTTATTTCCTTGGCGCAAGTCCAATATTCATGGTGATATGGTGGCATTTTTCATTACGTGAATCACAGGCGTTTATTGCGGCAAAATCAAATCATGGTGCGGTAATAAACCCATTAAAAGAAATAAGGCCATATCTTAAAACGCTTGGGGTCATTTCAATATTTTTGTTTTTATTTTGGATACCAGTTTCACCAGCGCTTAGTCTTTTATCACAATATTTGCAAACTCATTTAGGGTGGAAACCATCACAAATTACAATGCTTTATATGATTGCCGGATTACTTGGAATGCTTGGCAATGTTTACGGCGGCAAGCTATCCGACATTTTTGGTCGTAAGATTATAATTTATATATCAACAATAATGGTTGGAATTGGTCTTTCGATATTATATCTAAGTGATAACAGGATTATAATTGGTATTTCATATTCGATTGGCCTTATAGGTTGGTTTGGCTTTTTAACCGCAACCCGCACCCTTATTACCGAAAGCGTTAATACAGAAGCGCGCGCCACCGCAATATCGGGAACCGACATTTTCTCAACCCTAGGATCATTTATCGGTAATTATGCTGTGGGGCATATGGTTATGATGAATATCAAAACCGATACCGCGATGATTTATCTTATGCCGGCAATGTTTATTGGGCTTTTGTTATTGTTAAAGATTGATGAGACCAAGCCCAAATTAAATTCAACTAAATAAATTCCTTGAATTAAGAATATTTTGCGGGTCTATCACCGCCTTTAATGCCTTCATTAATTCAAGGTGGGCCTTGGGCTCGCGGGCACAAAATTCGTCTTTGCGCGCAATTCCTATTCCATGTTCCGCAGATATTGAACCGCCCAAAGACACCACCACATCATTAACCGCATGGTTGATGTCTTTGATAAAGTTCTGGAATTCGTCATCTGGCATATTTTCAGGGCGGGCAACATCATAATGAATGTTGCCATCACTAATATGGCCAAAGGCAACAATTCGTGCGCCATTCACTATATTTTTTGCCGCTGCTTCGGCTTGGTCAAGGAATAATGGAATTTTAGATATTGGTACCGAAACATCGTGTTTTGCGGCGCGCCCTTCGGGTTTTTGTGCCGCGCTCATGCCTTCGCGTAAGTGCCAGAATGAATTCGCCTGCGCCTCATTTTGGGCGATTGTTGCATCGTTAATTTTTCCGGCTTCGATAAGTGTTGAAAGTGCGCCTTCAATATGCTCTGGAAGGTCGGGAAACGCCCCTTCAAACTCCACTAAGGCGGTGAAATTATGCAATTCTGTTAACGGATTGCGCGCACCAAGGTTTTTAATACCGAATTGCAATGCTTGCTTATTCATAATTTCAAATGCGGTAATTGCTGCGGTCTGTTCTTCTAGTGCATGTAAACATTCAACCGCCATTTGGGCATTTTCAAGCCCCAGCATTGCATTAACACTATATTTCGGGCGCGCCGATATTTTCAAACTTGCCGCAGTAATAACCCCAAGCGTGCCTTCAGCGCCGATAAATAGCTGTTTTAAGTCATAACCAGTATTGTCTTTGCGCAATGCTGAAAGTTCTGAATAAATTTCGCCATTTGGTAAAACCACCTCAAGACCCAAAACCAACTGCCGCATCATGCCGAATTTACGCACATGTACGCCGCCCGCATTAGTAGAGATTAGCCCGCCAATTGTTGCCGATCCTTGAGATGCAAGCATAAGCGGGAAGCGGCGATTATTTTGCGCCGCCGCGTTTTGTAAATTCTCCAAAATCACGCCAGCTTCGGCAATTATGCAATCATCAAGCGGGTTAATCTCACGAATTTTATTTAGGCGGTGAAGTGATAATAAGATTTCGCCCATTGGGATTTGCCCGCCAACTAGGCCGGTGTTTCCACCTTGCGACACTAATTTTAGGTGATTTTGCGCGCAAAATTTAACAATCTTTTGAACTTGTTCGGTTGAATTGGGTGCAAGCATGAAAGGCGTATTGCCAAAATATCTATCACGCCATTCCTTTAGGTGCGGCGCGATTAAATCAACATCTGTGATTATACCTTCATCACCGAGAAAATTACGAAATTGTTGCAGCAATCCTATTTCCATTCGCTTAGCAATTCGGAAACATTTGGTCTTTCACGTTCGGTTGGTGGATTTTTTGGTTTACCAATGAAGAAAAAGCCGATGATTTTTTCACTTTCAGTCATGTTGAATAGTGGTTTGATGTCATCATCAAATGCAACCCATTCAGTAAGCCAAGTTGCTGCATAACCAAATGCATTGGCCGCCAAATTTATGGCAAATCCAAGTCCACCTGCGCTCATTAATTGTTCAAATTCTGGTGCTTTGGGGTGTGGAATTGGGCTGGAAATTAATAAAAGAATTGTATGCGCACGTTCAAAACGTGCCGATTCCATTGCATAATGGTTTTCATCCATTTCAGGGTGTTTGGCTTTGTATATATCCGCCATTTTAATGCCAAGTTTGCGGCGTGCTTCACCGCTAAATTTCACAAAGCGCCAAGGGTTAATTTTGCCATGATCCGGCACACGACTTGCCACTTTTAAAATATCCAATAATTCATCATCAGATGGTCCATTATTGGGATCAATATCTTTTACCATTGTTGAGCGGCGATTTAAAAGGGCGTCAACCAGTGCTTGGTTGGGTGAGGGCATTGGCAAAGTGGCGTTTAATTCCGGAAGGTTTATTTTCATGACATTTTCCTTGAGATCAATGAAACCTTTATATTAGAAATTTGGAATTTTTCAAAGCGTAATTCAAGTATGAAAGGATTAATCTTCTAATGCTGCAAGTGATTTTCTAAGATTACCATTAGATGCCTCAAGCGATTTTGAAACCTGTTCAAAATCACCCATTCCCAGCGCAATTAAAATTGCCGCTTTAAGATTACCATGTGAATCCTTGATTGCGTTTTGGGCAACATTATCATCGCAATGGGTAAGGGATTTAATAATCCGTACCGCACGATTTCTAAGCTTTTGGTTGGTGGCAATCATGCCAACCATAAGCCCTTTATAAACACCACCAAGCGCAATCATTAATGCGGTGGAAAAAATATTTAGCGCAACTTTTTGCGATGTTCCCGCCTTCATGCGGGTTGATCCCGCCACCGGTTCAGAACCAGTATCAAGGAATATTGAACAATGCGGCTCTAGGATTAATGGGGTTCCATTATTGTTGGCAAAACCAATTGTAAGTGCGCCGCGCTGTTTTCCTTCTTCAACTGCACCAAGTGTGAATGGTGTTCGGCCCGATGCCGCAACCGCGATAATTACATCATCTTTGCCAACATTATATTCAGCCATCGTCTGACGACCGCTATCAAAATCATCTTCGGCATTTTCAACAGCACGCATCAATGCCTCTTCGCCACCCGCCATGGCAAAAACCAATCTTTCCCATGGCCAGCCATAGGTTGGAACGAGTTCAACCCCATCTTGCACTGCAACACGACCCGATGTTCCCGCGCCAACATAAACAATGCGTCCTTGTGTGCCATCAAGTCGTTCACGGGCTTTTTCAACCGCATATGCGATTTGCTCTTTGGCGTTTTGAACCGCAGAAACCGCAGTAAACTGCCCCTCTGCCATTGCGTTTACGGCATCAAGTGCCGACCATTTGTCAATGTCGATAAAACGGGAATCTGGTGTTTCTGTTGTCATGTTTGAGATACCGATTTTGAATAAAATAGAAAAGTGCAAATGACTTTAACCAATAAAGCCGCCCTAAGCCAAGGCAAAATAGCATGGTTTAAGTTAAATAACAGAAAATGCTGCGCATTTATTGCGCAGCATTACAGGGCTTTAAAACGCACTTATTCTTCCAATGCACCCGCATGAACGTGGGCAATTAGTTCGGGGGCAAGATTTAATTTTTTTGCCAAATCTGCCAAATATGCCTTTTCTGCTACACCATCAGGATTAATGGCAACCAATGAAGCCGCGTAAAGCTCCAGGGCAATTTCCTGTGTCGTTGCTGCTGCTACTAATGCTTCTGTATCAATTGGTTTTTCAAGTTCGTCTAACAGAAATGCTTTTTCTTCATCGCTTAGAGCAGCTTTTTGAAGTTTATTATAAAGGCGTGCGCGTTCGGAATCATCAATTTTGCCATCGGCCTTCATTGCGTTGATAATGGCTTTTAGGGTTGCTTTACCGATTGTTGCGCGTGCGGCGCTATCGGTTGGAAGGAATTTACCCTCATCACCATCGCCTTTATGTTTTTGCCATGCTTGATAAGCAAGTGTGCCAAGCGCAGCAAGCCCGCCATAGGTTGCCATTTTGCGCCCAAATTTACCCATAACCCCGCTTAAAAGCACCGCACCCAAAGCGCCGGCTGCTGCGGCACCCATTGCGGTATTTTTGCTATTATCGTCACTTTTGACCTTATCGATCAAGGCGCCGCCTTCGGTTTTTATTGCCTCTAATCCTTTTGGTAATTCGCGCTGTAAAGCGGCAATAATTTTATCGGGGTCAAACATCTATTCCTCCTTCAAAAAAGAATAATAGATATTTAATCCCTATCTTTGTGATTTCAATGTCAAAAGAATATTTTGTATAAAAGCCGCCCCGGTGTTAGGGTAAAAGCAAGGGCAATTATTAAGCCCCCAGCATAAAGGCCAAGCATAAAGGCACGATGCAGCATAATATTACCACGCTTTATTGCCCAAATGCCGAGTGGCAGGCCAATTACAAGCCAAACCGTTAGCGTGGTGGTAAGAATATAGGTTGATTGATGGCGTTCTGGTAAAAATACTGCCGTAATGGCAACTATCGTCATTAAAACAACCCAAAACCAACCACGATAAAAATGGAATTTTGTTCCTTTTTTACTTATCAATTGCGTAGCGCCAACAATTACCGCGACAACCGCCGTCGCGATATGAACTTTTAATATCATTGGTGCATTTAATAATGGTTCAATATTCATAGCTATTTCAAAGACTAAGTGACCGATATTTATTAACTGCGCAAGATGGCAATATTTTGCGAAAATTAGAAAAAAAGAACTTTACAACCGTCACTATTTTCAATTTATTGAATTGGAATATTATCAATATATCCAGAAATTCAGTAATTAATGACCCTTTTATTGCCAAATGGCCCGCCTATTATTGCGCTAACTCCTCGCGAAAAAAATGCTGCGCACAATGGCGTTATGAGACTAAATGTCGCACAAATAAAAGCTGCTGAACATTCATTAATCGAGCTTAACCCCAATTTTTCGGCGCGCTTTGGTGCGGGGCGTGTAATGGCAAGCCTTGTTTTACTCACCACCCTTGTTGCGATTATTGGGGTTATTATGGGCTGGGGACGGCAGGTATCATACATTATGATTGCGCTAAATTTGCCGTTGTTAATCATTCGTATTTTAACATTGTTCGATTTTAATAGCGAGGCAAAGGGATTCGATGGCGGCAAATATCGTGAAGAACTTGACGATTTACCAATCTATTCATTGCTAATTGCGGTTTATAATGAAAAAGACGTGATTAGTAATTTGATTGCGGCATTATCAAAATTAATTTGGGCGAAAAACAAATTAGACATAATTTTTCTATGTGAAGAAGATGACATAAAAACTTATGAAGAAATTCAAAAACATAAATCACTCTTAAAATTCAGGACGCTTATTTTGCCCAAGGGTGAAATTAAAACTAAACCAAGGGCGTTGCAGGCAGGGTTTGAATATGTTCGTGGAAAATATGTTGCGGTTTTTGATGCCGAAGACCGACCGCACCCAGAACAATTATTGGAGGCATATGACGCATTTTTGCGCGGTGATGAAAAACTTGCTGTTGTACAAGCGCCATTAGTGCCGTGGAATTTCCGTGAAAATATTATCGCGGCATTATTTGCGGTTGATTATGCAACTTGGTACCGCGTTATAATTCCATTTTATGCGCGGTTTTTCAAGGTTTTCCCATTGGGTGGGACATCAAATCATTTTAAAGTAGAGACATTAAAGGCCGTCGGTGGCTGGGATCCCGCTAATCTTACCGAAGATGCGGATTTAGGAATGCGTTTTGCGCTTTTCGGATATACGGCGGGTAATATTTATTTACCAACCGAAGAAGAAGCGCCACCGCGTTTAAGTGTGTGGCTACGGCAACGTACACGTTGGATACAGGGGCATTTACAGACCCTTGATGTTGCAGGGCGCAATTTCAAGATTGGTTTAAAGAAGCAAAGTCGGTTTGAGTATCTTTCAATTATTTTTGCGCTGGCCAGTGGTCCTTTTTACGGTGCGTTGCGCCTACCGATGTTGATATTGTTATTTTTAAATCCTTATGACCAAGGATTAATTTGGATATTTCCGCTTCTTGAAACTTTGATTGCGACCAAAGCGGTTATAAGAGATGGTCGTTATATTTTATTATTACAAAATTTTTTATTGCCGTTTTACTGGTTAATACAAACCATTGCCTTGTATCGCGCAATTTATAGGGTTTTTACAAAACCTCTGATTTGGGAAAAAACTATGCATGGAAAAGGTGCGCGATTACAGCGGCTACGGTTTAAATGCTTTAATTGAAACCTATATAAAATTAGATTTTATTGAATTTATATGGGCTGGTGATGGATTTAAAAACAACCGCAATTGTTATGGTGATTGTTATCGCGTTATATGGGATAAGTTTGTGGCAATCAAAACGCCCTGTGATTTTGGGTAAGATTCGCTATGTTCCTTGGCCGCAAATTTCATTTATATCATTGCTTGCAGCATTGTTTTTATTGGTTCATTTTCTAACATTATTAAAACAATATCTTGGTGGTTATTGATTGCTGGTTTGATTATTTAATTGGCTTAATGTGACTATAAATAATACACTTTTTTAAAGATAGACTTGTTGAAAGTCTGAAACACTTATAATAAAGCTTGTTTTAACTATTCAGGTTCTTTTAATCTTTAGTGATTTATTTAGTGCCATAATAGATTTTTGAACAAATTTTTTTGATTGTAGCTTTTGATATATGTCTTTGCCAATAAATATATTGCTGGTTGATGATAATCAACATATGCGTAAACTCTTACGAGAAATGCTTAAGGCAATTGGGATTGATTCAGTGCGTGAAGCATCGGATCCCGTTGAGGCATTAGAAAGTATGAGTACGTCTCATTATGATCTTCTAATTGTGGATTTATCAATGCCAATGATTGATGGCATCGAGTTCATAAAAATGATACGTACTGGCGCCGATAGCCAGAATCCATTCCTTCCAATCCTTATGGTTACTGGTCACTCTGAACGGTCAAAGGTAATTGGTGCACGCGATGCCGGCGTAAACGAATTTATGGTAAAGCCAGTCACCGCGAAAAACCTTTTGCTTCGTATTCAATCAATTATTGACAATCCACGTCCTTTTATCCGCACTTCCTCATATTTTGGCCCGGATAGACGACGTGTGCAAAAAGCAAATTATGAGGGGCCTTGGCGCAGAAAAGACGATACAGTGGCATAAACTGCCTAATATCGTCTCAAATCTCATATTGTGACATCATTTTGCTTGTATAGTCATAATCATCGTTATATTTGTCGGTTATTGGGTTCGGAACTAATCAATTAGTTCTGATACTTTATGCATAGTTTTAAAATGGGAAAAAATATGAAAACGCCTGTATCCTCATTGCTGCCAAATACTTTTGATTTTGAGAACACACCACTTGTTAAGCCAACTGGTTTTCGCGAATATGATGCACGTTGGTGGTTTGGTATTATAGGCAACGATAAGGTTCCTGAACTTAACCTTTTGGGTGTTGAGGCATTGGGTCTTGGTCTTGGCACATTGTTGCACGAATATGGCGCAACAAAAGTTGTGGTTGGGCATGATTTCCGTTTTTATTCTTTGACTATTAAAAAGTCGCTTACCATTGGGCTTATGCGCGCTGGCTGCGAGGTTTTGGATATTGGCTTGGCCCTTTCTCCAGTTGCTTATTATGCACAGTTTGCGCTTGATGCCCCTGCGGTTGCTATGGTTACTGCAAGCCATAATGAAAATGGCTGGACGGGTGTTAAAATGGGTGCAAAGCGCCCGCTTACTTTTGGTCCTGATGAAATGGGTCGCCTAAAAGAAATTGTTCTTGAGGGTAAGTTTGTAGAGCGTGCTGGTGGTTCTTTAACCTATGTTGAAGGCATGAAAGAGCGCTATATCAAGGCGCTTGTTGGCGATTTTAAACTTAAAAAACCTATCAAAGTTATTGCGGCGTGCGGCAATGGTGCGGCGGGTGCATATGCACCAGAGGCATTGCGTATGATGGGTGCCGACGTAATCGAGATGGATTGTAATCTTGATTATACTTTCCCGAAATATAACCCAAACCCTGAAGATGTTGAAATGCTTCATTCAATGGCGGAACAAGTTCGCGAAACCGGTGCAGAAGTTGCCTTTGGTTTTGATGGTGATGGCGATCGTTGTGGCGTGGTTGATGACAAAGGTGAAGAGATTTTTGCCGATAAAATTGGTCTTTTGGTGGCGCGCGATATTTCAAAAACCCACAAAGGTGCAACTTTTGTTGTCGATGTAAAATCGACCGGCGCATATGAAATTGACCCTGTATTAAAAGAAAATAATGTGACGGTTGATTATTATAAAACTGGGCACTCATACATCAAACGCCGCACTACCGAACTTAACGCCATTGCTGGTTTTGAAAAATCGGGTCACTTCTTCTTCCGTGCACCATATGGCCTTGGTTATGATGATGGTATTGTTGCCGCCAAAGCAGTTTTACAAATGCTTGATAATGCCAATGGCGCAAAACTTTCTGAATTAAAACAAGATTTACCAAAGACATGGACTTCTATTACAATGTCTTGCCATTGCGATGACGAAATTAAATATGGCATCGTTGATAAAATTGTTGCTGGTTTTGAAAAACTTGCTGCTGATGGTGGTAAGATTTTGGGAACTGATATTAAAAACGTCAACACAATTAATGGCGCCCGTGTTAATCTTGTAAATGGTTCATTTGTTTTAGTTCGTGCATCTTCAAACAAACCTGAATTGGTTGTAGTTGTTGAAAGCACAATTTCAGAACAAGATATGAAAGATCTGTTCCATAAGGGCGTTAAACCATTACTTGACACCTATCCAGAAATTGGTGGATTCAACCAAACTGTATAAGGCAATATATGCAAAAAGCCGATTATATTGCACTTTTAATATTTGCTGTTTGTTGGTTTGGCTATGAACCATTATTGCGTACTATTGGAACGCATGCCGGGTTAATAGCCAAACATATTAGTGTGCTACGTCAACAATGGATGCGTAATTTCATTACACGTGAAGTGAAATTATTTGATTCCAATCTATTGGGTCATTCGGTAAATTCTGCCAGCTTTTTTGCATCTGCTAACCTTATTTTGATTGCGGCAATTGCCGGTGCAATTTTTGAAGGGCAGGTTCCCAAAAGCATCGTAAATTCATTAGGTATCGAGGCGTCAAGCCGCATTGTTTTAGACATAAAGTTCGCCATTATATTATTATGCTTGGCGCGCGGCTTCTTTAATTTTACTTGGGCAATTCGGCAAATGAATTATTGCGCCGCAGCTATGGGCGCGGTTCCACATGATTTAACCCGCGAAGAAGCGGAAGAAACATCACTGGCCTTGGCGCAAATTGTCGAACCTGCCATGAGCCATTTTTCACAAGGCGTTCGTGGTTATTATTTCTCTATTGCGGCGGCGATGTGGCTGTATGGTCCGTGGTTTTTTATTTTGGGAACCATGGGTGCGGTCGGGCTTTTGTTATGGCGGCAATCAGCATCAAGTTCAGCGGGTGGTCTAAAGTCTTTACGTATTATACTAGAGAAATATCAAAGCCGAAAAAATGATGAGCAAGGTTAATAAGGTGTATTTGGTATATTAAAGTAATAATTTCCTAAGCCTTTTATGATACCAAGTATTTATGATTGGACACTTTGCGATTGATTATACCAATATTGCTGGCCTTGCCGCAGGTGCGCTTTTTTGTGTGTTCCTTATTGTTGCCGCCGTTGGCGATATAAAGAGTTTCACAATTACCAACAGTTTTAACATGCTGTTCTTTTCTAGCTTTTTTATTGTTGCCCCAATTTTAGGTCTCGGACTAGATGATATTTTCTATCATCTAATGGTTGCAGCGGCTGCTTTTATGATTTGTTTTGCATTATTTGCATTGGGTCTTTTTGGCGGCGGTGATGTAAAGCTTGTGGGCGCAACTGCTATTTGGTTGGGATCGGCCCCAATGATGGTTTATGCCTTTTATACTGCCATCTTTGGCGGGGTGTTGGCATTAATACTTTTAACTGCAAGATTTATAAGTAGTAAAGCCGGTTTGCCAAGAAATCCAAAATGGTTGCGTCAATTATTAAGGAAGCATTCGGCAATTCCATATGGTGTTGCATTATGTATTGGCGGCATCTGTGCTTTGCCACAAGTAACTTGGCTTCACTAGCTTACGAAACTATAAATAATTTCTCTTTAGTCATTTCCTAATTATTAAAAAACAAAGTTAATTTTGTTAACCACTTTTTAGACCTTCTTATCCTAAGGTTATAAAAATTTCATCCAAACTGATTCGATTCAGTCTGTTTTTTGAACAAAAATCTATTCAAAAACAACTGTTTTCAAGGGAAACGAACGGTTTGTGGAGGCTAAGAAGTGAACGTTAAACAAATTGCGATTATTGGCGTAGCATTGGTTGTCGCGGGTGGGGCATTCGTTTTCACCCAAAATCAACAACCGAAACAGATTGCACAAGCCGTCACCGCGCCGGCGATTAACACTGTTAAAGTGTTGGTATCCAATCAAGATTTAGCGGTGGGTACGCGAATTACCAAAGATTCTTTAATTTGGCGCGATTGGCCAAGCGATGCGGTTGGCCCAACATTCATCACCCAAGGAAAAGATCCAAAAGCGCTTGAGCATTTTGTAGGTTCGGTCGTAAAAGTACAATTAGCAATTGGTGAGCCGATTGTGGGCGGAAAACTCGTTATTGCTGACCCTAAAAATGGCATATTGGCGGCACTTTTAACACCTGGGATGCGTGCAGTAACAATTAACGTTAAAACCAATACCTCTGTGGCAGGTTTCATCCTTCCTGAAAACCGCGTTGATGTCATTCTAACAAGAACCATTGCTTTCCCGAATGGCTCTCAGACTGTTAACCGCACGGTTTCTTCAACAATTCTTGAAAATGTTCGTGTCTTGGCAATCGACCAAAGAGTGATGCAGGAAAAGGGACAACAGGCGATGACGGGTTCTTCTGCAACCTTGGAATTATCGCCAGCAGATTCCGAAAGATTATCACAGGCCGACAGCCTTGGTGAAATTTCATTGGCATTGCGCTCTTATGCTGATGCAAATGGGCCAACTGTTGCCAGACCAAATGCTTTGGCGCTTTCGCAACCTGCACCGCCAACACAAAAAAATGGCACACAAATGAATCCTGAGGGCGTACCAAACACAACTCCTTCGCCAATGGCACAAGCGGAAAGTGGCGTAAAAGTTTACCGAGGTGGTCAATGATAACCAATAAATCCAAACTTATATATTTGTCATCTGCTGCATTTGCATGCATGGCCATTGTTGCGCCAACATCATTTGCAAATGCGCAGTCCACAGGTAATATCGCAATCACCGCGCAGGCGGGTTCACAACGACTTATTTTGCCAAAAGGTAAATCCGCAATTATCGACCTTCCGGTTGAGGCGCGTGATGTTGTGGTGGCTGACCCCAAAGTAGCTGATGCGGTTATGCGAACTTCAAAACGTGGGTTTATTCTTGGCAATGACCTTGGTGAGACCAATGTTTATTTCCTTGATGCCCAAGGTCGTCAAATCCTTACATTAGAGGTTCGGGTTGCACGTGATACCTCTGAACTTGATGCCTTGGTACAAAAGCTTGTTCCTGATGCACGTGTAACATTTGATGCGGTTGGTGAAAGTATAATTATCAATGGCAATGTTCCAAATGCAGGTGTTGCCGACAAAGTTTATCAGATTTCAAAACAATATGCCGGCGGTGACGAGAAAAAAGTCGTCAATATGATGAATATCATGTCCTCTGATCAAGTGATGCTTCAGGTGCGTATTATCGAGATGCAACGTAGCGTCCTTAAACAGCTTGGTATAAACCTCGCGGCTACTAACTTGCTTAACAAAATGCTTCCAGATGATTGGGGCCTGAATTTCGCAACTACTAACGGTTTTTCTGTGAATGGTTCATTCCTTGGCGGTACGGCCCTTGGTTCTAGTTGGGCGAAAAACCTTGTTGTGCCAAATAGTGTGACCTTTAACTCTGCGACTGCGGGAACAATGCCGGTTGCAACTGCGGGTGTTGGTGGTTATTCACGGACCTATGATCCAGACACTGGTCTTTTCACCACAACATATGGTGCGGGTACTGTTGTTCAGGATCAAAGCGCAAATTCAAATATTCAGGCGATGGAACGTGTTGGCCTTGCCCGTACTTTGGCCGAACCTAATTTGATTGCTACAACCGGTGAATCGTCAAAATTCCTTGCGGGTGGTGAGTTTCCGGTTCCGGTGGCACAGGATGGAAACAAAATTTCGGTTTCATTCAAACCATTTGGTGTTGGCCTTGGATTTACGCCGGTTGTAATCAGCCAAGACAGAATTACGCTTAAGGTTTCGACCGAAGTTTCCGAAATTTCGACAACTGTTTCTTATCGCCAACCAGATTCAACAATTACCAATGCCGATGGAACAACTTCAATCGTGCAAGGGCTTTCAATCCCTGGCGTGACAACACGTCGTGCCGAGGCAACAATGGAAATCCCATCTGGTAAATCAATGATGATGGCGGGTCTTATTCAACAAGATCAACGCACCGCAATCGAAGGGGTTCCAGGAATGAAAGATTTGCCAGTTCTTGGTAATTTGTTTCGGTCTCGTGACTTTGTGAATAAAGAAACTGAATTGGTAATAATTGTAACGCCATACATCGTTAAACCGACCACAATGGATAAACTTAAGACACCAGGCGATGGTTTCGCGCCGGCATCCGAAGCATCAACTTTGTTACTTGGCCGCTTAAACAGAATTGTAAAACCATCATCCACCAGCACACCTGAAGGTACGTATAACGCACCTGTCGGGCATGTTCTTCAATAATCGGGCTAAAGAAATGGAACTGACTATGAAAAATAAGCAGAAAGCTATGATAAGTCTGATAGCACTTTTGGCATTAGGGGCTTGTGCCACTTCGATGAGAAAAGACGTTGAAAAGGAAAATCAAAGTGTGATTGATACACGCACATTCCTTGACGCTCATCGTCCTGAAGTAACACAAACAGAATCCAGAATTATGCTGTTCGGCGATGGGGGCAGATTAAGCCCAAAAGATATCGCGAATATTAAATCTTTTGCCGAAGAATTTATTACGGTTGGTCGCGGTACGGTTGTGGTTTCATATCCGCAAGGTGGCGCAAATACTGGCGAAATTAGCGGATTGGTTCGTGAAACCCAGAAAGAATTATATAGCGCCGGCGTTGATTTCAAAAATATGAGCTTTGGGACATATAGCGCAACAGGTCAAAAAGACCCTGTGATGGTTTCATTTGCCCGTTATCAGGCAAAAGAAGTTGAATGTGTGCCTTGGTCACAAATCGACCCGAAAAAAACTGCAAATAATAGCACTACCGTGAATTTTGGATGTGCCACACACGCAAATATTGCCGCAATGGTTGCTGACCCTGGTGATTTACTGGGCGATCGTGAACTTGGCAAAGATGATGCTGCAAGAACACAAGTCGGCATTGATAAATATCGAAAAGGCGAATTGCCTGAAGTCTCTGGAACTGTCTCCGGCGGAGGTAAACAGTAATGATGCAAGAAAAGCATAATAATAACTGGCAGGATGAACTTGAGCTCGAAGGTTTGGATATCAAAGACGAGCCATTTGATTTTGACAATGAAATCGACTTTATCACCGCTGTTGACGATGGCATCGAAGATGTCGGGTCTGCACACGATTTTGATACTTCGGCATTTGAAGAGACCTATATTGGTGAATTGGCGCGCGGTGGCGATCAGCCAGTTCCACGTATTTCCATTCAGGTATTCTGCGAACGTGCTGAAACCGCACAATTAATGCAATCGGCATCAACTGACCGCCGAATTGCAAAAGCAACCGTAACCGTTTCAATGGGCGGTATGAATGCGGCAATTGATTTTTATCAAACCCAAGCGGTTCCAAACTTGATTATTGTTGAAAGTACGGCGCCATCACAGGCATTATTAACACAATTGGATCAATTGGCATCGCTTTGTGATGATGGCGTGAAAGTTATTTTGATTGGTCAGGCGAACGATATTGGTCTTTACCGCGAATTATTGCGTCGTGGCGTTTCTGAATATCTTGTGCCGCCATTACAGCCATTACAAATTATTCGCGCTATTTCATCGCTTTATATTGATCCATCAAAGCCATTCTTGGGCCAAACAATCGTGTTTGTTGGCGCAAAAGGCGGCACTGGTTCATCAACTGTTGCGCACAATGTTGCATGGTGTATGGCAGAGCATGCACGGGTTAATACAACGCTTGTGGATCTAGATTTATCTTTTGGAACCACAGGTCTTGATTTCAACGTTGATTCTGCAAACACGGTTGCCGAAGCATTAGAAGCGCCAGAACGGATTGACGACGTATTGCTAGATCGTCTTTTAACCCGCTTTACCGAGCGTTTGACATTGTTCACCGCACCGGGTGCACTTGATAAGCAGTTTGATATTCATCAAGAAGCCTATGAAGTCTTAATCGATGGTGTAAGACGAGGTGTTCCGTTTGTGGTCATTGATATGCCACATGTCTGGAGCGAATGGTCAAAACATACGCTTATCAATGCGGATGAGGTTGTGATTGTTTGTGAACCAGATTTGGCAGGTTTAAGAAATGCGAAAAACATTTTTGACCAAGTGAAATCGGTTCGTCCGAATGATTCTTTGCCAAAAATTGTTCTAAACAAAGTTGGCGTTCCAAAGCGCCCTGAAATCCCTGTAAAAGATTTTGGAAGCGCAATCGGTACAGAGCCGGTATTGGTATTGCCATTCGATCCTTTGTTGTTTGGTACTGCTGCCAATAATGGTCAAATGGTTGCCGAAGTTGGCCCACAATCAAAATGCCTTGAAGGTTTTGATTATCTTGCCGCAAGCTTTACTGGTCGTGCGCCACAAAAAAAGGAAAAGACTTCGGTCTTTGATAAATTAAAATCACTTAAATTTGGGCAAGGTTAGGATTTCAACATGAGTTTTGGAAGGCGTTCACAAAATAGTTTTGGACAGGCTTCAAAACCTGTGCCTCCGCCAGCTCCAACGTTGGATGTTGCCACTAAACAAACACCTGTTGCTGCGCCTGCTGCCCCAAAAATTGCTAATACCAATGTTCAACCGACTGCAAAGATTGAAGAGCGGGTAAGCAAAGTTGTAACAAAAACCCAACCGCAACATACAGAGCGTCAAGATGTTGCTGATACTCGGGATGAAGAATATTACCGCCTAAAAGCATCCATTTATAACGCATTGATTGAAACCATTGATTTGGGACAATTGGCACAATTGGATCTTAAAATCGCACGGGATGAAATTCGTGACATCGTCAACGAAATTATCGCGATTAAACAGGTTGTGATTTCAACTTCAGAACAAGAACAATTATTAGGCGATATTATCAATGACGTTTTGGGCTATGGTCCATTAGAGCCATTATTGGCGCGCGATGACATTGCCGATATTATGATTAATGGCGCAAATGCGGTGTTTATCGAGGTGGGTGGTAAGGTTACCAAAACCCCAATACGTTTCCGCGATAATCAGCAATTGATGAATATTTGCCAACGTATCGTGTCACAGGTTGGTCGCCGCGTTGATGAAGCATCACCAATTTGCGACGCGCGTCTTCCAGATGGTTCAAGGGTAAACGTTATTGTGCCGCCATTGGCACTTGATGGCCCGACCATGACAATTCGTAAGTTCAAAAAAGACAAGATGAAAATGCAAGATCTTGTTGGCTTTGGCTCTATTTCCGAAGCGGGTGCAAGAGTTCTTGGAATTATCGGCAATTGCCGTTGTAACGTGCTTATTTCCGGTGGTACTGGTTCAGGTAAGACAACGCTTTTAAACTGTTTAACCGGCTTTATTGCCCCTGATGAACGCGTAATTACCTGCGAAGACGCGGCCGAATTACAATTGCAACAGCCGCACGTGGTGCGTCTTGAAACCCGTCCACCAAACCTTGAAGGTATGGGCGCGATTACGATGCGCGATTTGGTTAAAAACTGTTTGCGTATGCGTCCTGAGCGTATCATCGTAGGTGAGGTGCGTGGTCCAGAAGCATTCGATTTGCTTCAGGCAATGAACACTGGTCACGATGGTTCAATGGGCACACTTCACGCCAACAGCCCGCGTGAAGGTATATCGCGTATGGAATCCATGATTACAATGGGTGGTTTCTCTTTGCCGCCAAAGACCATCCGCGAGATGATTGCGGGTTCTGTTGATGTTGTGGTTCAGGCGGCGCGCCTTCGTGATGGTTCGCGTAAAATCACACATATCACCGAAGTTATTGGTCTTGAAGGCGATGTAATCATTTCCCAAGACTTGTTAACATTTGAAATTGAAGGTGAAGATGCCAATGGCAAGATTATTGGCCGCCACCGTTCAACAGGTATCGCGCGTCCAAAATTCTGGGATCGGGCAAGATATTTCGGCCTTGAAAAAGAGCTTGCTGAAGCACTTGATGAGGCAGAATAATGTGGGGCAAAAATGGACAATAATTTGATTTTACCAGCTGCTGTGGCGGTTTTTGTTGTGCTAATCGGTCTTGCCCTCGTTATGGGTGAAGATGAAACAGCAGGTAAACGCGTATCGTCTGTTGTAAAAAACAATAGTTCACTGTCAAAACGGGTGAAAACCAACGATGTTCAGGGTGATCGTCGTAAAAAAATGATGACCAGCCTTAAAGAAATGGAAGAGCGTGAAAAGAAGCTGAAAAAAGCACGTCTTTCTCTTTCTGCAAAAATCGAACAAGCCGGTCTGAACATTGATGAGAAAACTTTTTGGCTGTTTTCATTGGGGGCAGGTATTTTTGCCGCTGCGGTTGCATTTGCACTGCATCAACCAGTTTTTGTCATTCCTCTTGCCGCCGCCGTTGCGGGATTTGGTTTGCCGCGTTGGGTTATAGATTTCTTGATTGGCATGCGCCAAAAGAAATTTATCGCCGAGTTTGCCGGTTCAATTGAAGTTATTGTTCGCGGTGTTAAATCTGGTCTTCCGCTATTTGAATGTTTGAAAATTATTGGTCGTGAGGCGCAGGAGCCATTGGCGGGTGAATTCCGCCGCGTAGTTGATTCCATGCAAATGGGTATGACGCTTGAGCAGGCCATGAGTAAATTATACGAACGCGTTCCAACACCTGAGGTTAGCTTTTTTACAATCGTTCTTGCTATTCAGCAAAAGGCGGGCGGTAACTTGTCAGAAGCATTAAACAACCTATCAACAGTTTTGCGCGCCCGTAAAATGATGCGTGAAAAAGTAAAAGCATTGTCATCAGAGGCAAAGGCATCAGCAGGTATTATTGGTTCGTTGCCAATCGTAGTTTGTATATTGGTTTCTGTTACCTCGCCTGATTATATGAAACTTTTGTTTACCGACAAAACCGGTCACATGATGTTGATGGTTGGTGCGGGCATGATGGGTAGTGGCGTTTTAGTCATGCGCAACATGATTAACTTTGATATTTAGGTGGTGCTATGTCTGATTTCTTTGCCGATGTAAGTAGTCTCGCATCAGTCGTCACCGACCCGAATAATATTGCTGCTGGTATTATGGCCGGTGCCGCATTTGTTACGGCATTCACTGTTTTACGCCCGCTTATGAGTTCTGATAAACTTGCAAGCCGCATGAAGTCCGTTGCCACTAGTCGCGATGAATTAAGGCGAAAAAGCCGCGCGGCATTAGGGGTAAAAGAAAAAGCAGGATTAAGGCGCGAAGATACATCCGCATTCAAAAAAATTGTGGCAAAGCTTAACCTTAAATCTTTGCTTGAAGACCCGAATGTTGAAAATAAATTGCTTGAGGCCGGTATGCGTGGCCCAAAATATATTTCAGTATTCTACTTTGCCCGTTTTACTACGCCAATCGTATTCTTTTTACTGGCCTTGGTATATTTGTTTATTGCAGGCAATGAAATGACCGCAAACCGCAAATTGTTGATTGCGGTGGGTGCGTGTGCTGCTGGCTTCTATTTGCCCAACATTCTTTTAAGCAATATTATCGCCAAGCGTAAACAATCAATCATGCGTGCATTCCCCGATGCACTTGACCTTCTATTGATATGCGTTGAATCTGGTATGTCAATCGAGGCGGCATTCGCTCGCGTTTCCGAGGAAATCGGCACAAGCTCAATCCCGCTTGCAGAGGAATTGGGCATCACTAATTCAGAGCTTGCGTATCTTCAAGATCGCCGTGTTGCTTATGAAAACCTTGCACGCCGTACTAATCACCCTGGTATCAAAGCGGTAACTGTATCGCTAATACAGGCCGAAAAATATGGTACACCACTTGGTTCGGCATTGCGGGTAATGGCAAAAGAAAACCGCGAAATGCGCATGACTGAGGCAGAGAAAAAAGCGGCTGCACTTCCGGCAAAGCTAACCGTTCCGATGATTGTTTTCTTCTTGCCAGTATTGTTTATCGTAATTCTTACCCCTGCATATATTCAATGGCAGAATATGGATGGACGTAAAGAAAAAACCGATAGCGCCCAGATGAAAGACATCAAAGACAGGTAGTTAAAAAAGCCCCGAAAAGTTCGGGGCTTTTTGCTAATATTAATTACCGCAATTCGGGTGCATATGATGCATACCATTTGGCGCTGTTTGAGGCATCGGATTTTGTTTCGCACCACAATTGCAATCAGGCTTAAACAAAACATTTCTACCAGTGCCAGCAACAACAATATTTCCGGTTCTGCGCCCCATTTTATCTAAAACATATAAACCTTCTGGCGCATTAAATGCCCGACCGGTTTGGATGGTTTTTCCGCCCATATCGGTGACCGCAAAATTACCAGTGCAACCAGCAAATTCAGTGGTGTGGTCAAAGTTTCTAGCAACTGGCGTCGGTGGCGGCGGTGGTGGTGGCGCAGGTTCAACGGGTTCGGCAACAATCGCATTATTATCCCAAACGCGTACATTATCTTTAGGTTTATGTGAAGCACAACCACCAATAATTATTGTGCTACTGCAAATTAATGCAATAGTAATACGCGAAATTGTCAAATTATCTTTCAACATAATTACCCCTAATCACAAGTTTTATTATAAAGTTACATAAGAATAGCACGAATATTTATAATTAAAGCCTTTTTCACCAAACAAGAGAAACTTTTATCATATTTCCCAATTGGCTAAAGTCAAAAAAATGATATAGCGAGGCATAACAGAGATTAATCCATGAATTTAAGTGAAGAACGATTACTACGGGTCGCAGACCGCTTTGAAGAAATTGATGCCCGTCTTTCAGTGGCAAGTGACGGCGGCGAAATTATGCGCCTTTCAAAAGAGCGCGCCAAACTTGCGCCTGTTGCCGATGCTATTCGCGCGCTAAAAAGCAAAGAAAAAGAATTTGCTGACTTGCAAGAGTTGATTGAAACCTTGCCTGCGTCTGATGAAATGGCGCAAATGGCACAAGAAGAAATGCCACAAGTGAAAGAAGATTTGGAAAAGCTAAAAGGCGAATTGCAAATTCTTCTATTGCCGCGTGATGAAGACGATGATGCATCGGTAATTCTTGAACTTCGTGCCGGTACTGGTGGCGACGAGGCCGCGCTTTTTGTTGGCGATCTTTACCGAATGTATCAACGCTATGCAGAGCGTCAGGGTTGGAAATTAGAACTCGATTCACTTTCCGAAGGTGACGCCGGCGGCTTTAAAGAGATTATCGCAACCATCAATGGCGACGGTGTTTTCGGCAAGCTGAAATTTGAATCTGGTACGCACCGCGTGCAACGCGTCCCTGCCACAGAGGCGCAGGGTAGGGTGCATACATCGGCGGCAACTGTTGCGGTTCTTCCAGTTCCCGAAGAAACCAATATTGAGGTTCATGACAAAGATATTCGTATTGATACCTATCGTTCTTCTGGTGCGGGTGGACAGCACGTTAACAAAACCGATTCTGCGGTTCGTATTACCCACATCCCATCTGGCATTGTGGTAACGGCATCAGAGAAATCACAACACCAAAACCGTGCCAATGCAATGAAAAACCTTATTGCCCGTCTTTACGAAAAGGAACGTGAAGAAAAGGCAAAGGCCCGTTCAGATGCCCGCGCTTCACAAGTTGGTTCAGGTGACCGTTCAGAAAAAATCCGTACCTATAATTTCCCACAAGGTCGGGTTTCGGATCACCGCATCAATCTTACGCTCTATAAGCTTGATGATGTGCTTGACGGCGGTGGTTTGGGCGATTTTGTAACTGCTTTAATTGCTGATGATACGGCAAAAAGATTGGCAGAGGCCGAAGAAGGGCAATAATTTCCCTTTAAATAAGCTCGAAAATCCGTTAAAACTCCCACTATGTATAAAATAAATTCATTGGGGGGAATAAAGGATGCTTTTGCGCTTGCAATTGCCAATGCCCCGTATCTTGATCGAATAAATCGCAAATATCCAGAACTTTTTGATGAATTAACATCAACGCCGCCTAATGAATATCTCGCAAAATTGTGTGATATGGCACAAAGCGCGCGCGGATTGCCTTTATATGAGGCTACAAAACAATTGCGCATCGGCAAGGCCAAGATGCACTTTGCCCTTGCGGTTTATGATTTATCAAAAACTTTGGAAACCTTGGAAGTAACTAATTATCTTTCAAATTATGCCGATATTGCCATGCAATCGGCCCTAAAATTAGCGTGTGATGATGCCCCAGACCGCGATAAACGCGCCTTTGTTGATGGTGCTGTGCCTGGGCTTTTTATTGTTGCTATGGGTAAGCATGGTGCCAATGAATTAAATTATTCATCAGACATTGATTTAGCGGCATTTTATGACCGTGATTTTTTTCATGAGGATTATGCCTATCAAGCCAGCCCGATTTGCGTTCGGATATTGGGCGCGGTTTCAAAGATTATGGAAGATGTCACCCCGGAAAATTATGTATTCCGCGTTGATTGGCGCCTGCGCCCCGATCCACTTTCAACCCCGCTTGCGGTTTCCACCCAAATGGCTGAAACTTATTATGAGGCGGTGGGGCAAAATTGGGAACGTGCCGCAATGATTAAAGCGCGCCCAATTGCCGGTGATTTTGCGCGCGCCACCGAATTTATTGAATTTTTGCAGCCTTTCATATGGCGCAAATATCTTGATCACGCGGCGGTTTTGGATGTTGGGTCGATATTAAAACAAATCCACAAACATAATCGTTCTGTTGATTATGATAATCCGGCATTTAACTTAAAGCTTGGCCGTGGTGGTATCCGTGAAATTGAATTTTTTACCCAAACCCAACAATTAATCCTTGGTGGTCGTGATGTTTCATTGCGGAAATCGCGCACTGTTGATGGGCTAAAGGCGCTAAGCCATGCGGGAAGAATTGGTAAGAACATTGCCGAAGAACTTACATACGCGTACTCATTCCTGCGTGATGTTGAGCATCGTGTTCAAATGCTTGAAGATGAACAGACACACTCTTTGCCAGAAAATGAAGAAAAGCGCGCCCGCATTGCCGCGCTTTCTGGCTATTCATCTTTGGACGATTTTGACAGGGCAATTCGTGAATGTCGTGAAATGGTGCGTGACCATATTACAGGGCTATTTCCAGAAAGTGATAGTTTGTCGGTTGATGGTGGGTCATTAATCTTTACTGGTGTTGATGATGACCCCGAAACATTGGAAACCCTTTATGGTCTTGGTTTTAAAAAGCCGGCATTGGTTTCGCAAACAATTCGTTCATGGCACCACGGACGTATTCGCGCGACACGAACCCCACGGGCGCGTGAAATCCTTACCAATATCACACCACAATTATTAAAGACCATTGCCGACACCCAAGAACCCGATTTGGTATTCTCCCGCTTTAGCGATTTTATGACCGGTATTTCGGCGGGGGTACAAACTCTTGCATTATTCCAGACTGAACCCGAAGTTTTGGCAGAATTTTGTATGACATTGGCAATATCATCATCGCTTGCCAATGATTTGGCAAAGCGCCCCGCGATTTTGGACGCAATGCTATCGCCACGTTTTTTGGAACCGTTGGTTCAAGATGTTGACGGCGAAAGATTACGGTTGCTACAAAGCCAGTTAGAAGTATGTGACGACTTTGAATTGGCGCTTGATATTGTGCGCCGCTTTAAACGCGAAGAGGCGTTTCGCATTGGTTATCACCTTTTGCACAATCGTACGGATGGTATTAGCGCGGGTAAAAACTATTCCGACCTTGCCATATGCTGCATCAAATGCCTGTTACCTTATGCCATAAAAGAAGTAGAGCGCCAATTTGGTGAATTTGATGGGCAAATTGCGGTTTGTGGTTGGGGCAAACTTGGCGGTGGTGAATTAAGTGCGAATTCCGACCTTGATTTGATGGTGATATATGACCCCAAAGAAGGTGTAGAATGTTCAAGTGGTGAACGTGCACTAAGTGCTGAAAGCTATTTTGCCAAAGTAACCCAAAGATTGGTTGCGGCATTATCGGTTTTAACTGCCGAAGGGCCGCTTTATGAGGTTGATATGCAGCTTCGCCCATCTGGCAAAAAGGGGCCGGTTGCGGTTCGTTATTCATCATTTAAATCATATTATGAAGCCGAAGCCTGGACATGGGAGTTCCAGGCACTTACCCGCCTTACACCAATTGCGGGTGATTCCGAACTAATGGATAAAATTCGTGGCACAACCCATAAATTGCTCACACGTGAACGCGATATTGCAAAGACAATTGCGGATATTGTTGAAATGCGCGGAAAAATTGCCGAACACCTGAAACCACGCGGTGAGTTTGATTTTAAGCGTCTTGATGGCGGCATAATAACATTGGAATTTTTAACCCAAGCTTATGAGCTTATTTATGCCAATAAATTTGACTTTGTCCTAAGTGCCAATACATCAGAAGCATTGGCAAATCTTGGTGAATTTGGGCTTTTGGATAAAGAAAAAGTTGGGCGTCTTCTAAAGGCATGTGAAGATTTGAACAATGCGCGGCAAATTTTGGATATTATTTCAGGTTCTGGCTATCAATTGGATTCAGAAACCAATGCGTCAAAACAAGCGATTGCTAATATATTGAATTCACCCGATTTTAATGTTGCCCTTGCGGGGTTAAACGATGCCCGTAATGTTGTTAAAGAGGCGTGGGAGGCGCTTTCAAATTCCATTACCTCACTTTAATTCATGAAGTTGCGACGGAATAGCAGAAATACTTCGTTTTACATTCAGATAGACAAAATCGATTTTGCAAGTTTGTGGATGGCAACCCCCTGCCATTCATGTTTAATTTGAAAAGTTTGACGAGGAATAAAATGAAAATATCAAAACCAATTTTGGGAGTTTTGTTGGTAACAATGTTTGCCAGCCCTGCCTTTGCAGATGACTGGAAAGGTGGCGGCCACCATGGCAAAATGGGCTTTAAAGACGGCGCATTTAATGGCCCAGGTGGTCTGTTTGACCAAATTGATGCCAATCATGACGGCGTTATTACCCGTGCCGAAGTAAAAGCGGCGCACGATGCAATGTTCAACGCAATTGATACCAATCATGATGGTTATTTAACCCGCGAAGAAATGGCGGCACATCGCAAAGTACAAATGGATAAAATGCAGCAGCGTATGGCGGCAAGCCAAGCATCAATGTTCCAAGCCATCGATAAAAACAAAGATGGCGTAATAAACATTGACGAATGGAATTCATTCACTCCACCAAATCGTCCAGATATGTCAAAACGACCTGATTTTAAACAGCGCCATACAGAATTCTTCAAAAAGCTTGATACCAATAATGATGGCAAGCTGACAATGGCTGAATTTGCCGCTGGCCGACCAAATCACAAAATGTCAGATCGCAAAGACATGATGAAAATGGGCGGCGGTCATATGGGCAAAGGTGGTCCACGTAACCCAGATACCAATAATGATGGCAAAATATCAAAAGCTGAATGGGATGCAATGCCATTCCCATTATTTGATATTGCTGATACAAATCATGATGGAAAGATTACCAAAGATGAGGCGGCCAACGCTTTTAAAAACAAGCATGGCCGTGACCGCGACTAAATAATATTGGAGTAAGCTTCTGCTGATAGATTTGCATACAAAATTATTGCAAAAAACACGCGATGGTGATCGACGTGCAGCAGAGGCTTTGGTCCGCGCGGTTTCCCCTAAAATATTTGCCCTTGCGTATCGCATGTTTAAAAATCAGGCGGACGCCGAAGAAGTGGTGCAAGAGGCATTATTAAAGCTGTGGAAAGTTATTCCCCATTGGGAATACGGCAAGGCAAAAGTTGAAACCTGGCTTTACCGTGTTACCTATAATCTTTGCATTGATAAATTACGGGCGTCAAAAAAATACATTGCCGAAGAAATTGGCGATGATCACGCTGCGGATAATATTTCCGCCGAGCAAAATTTAATCATGTCCCAATCCGTAAATAGCCTTGGGGCATCTATCGAAGCCCTGCCTTCACGGCAAAAAAGTGCCATAATTCTCACTTATTATGAGGGGCTAAGCGCCAAAGAGACTGGTGCAATTATGGAAATAAGCGTTGAGGCAGTCGAATCATTACTGGCTCGTGCAAAACGTAAATTGAAAGAAGTGTTAAATAAGCAGGAGTTTAGCGACGGATTAGTAAATTAAATTCGTTTAATGTTTGGTATGAATATGCAGAATACAGAATTCGAAAAATTATTGCCCCAAGATGATTTTATGCCGGCATGTCCGACTGATAAATTTGTTGCGGGTTTTCTTGCGCAAATGGACAAGGATTTGCCCGTGCAAAACGCACGCGTGGCAAATGATAATTTTGGTTTTTGGACGCGCATCGGTGCGGTTGCCGCGCTAGTTTTGGTAGTCTCCGGGCTTGTGTTTGTAAATTCAGATATGTCTGGTTTGATTTTTAATAATAAATCGCAAAGCAAAATTATTGCGCAAATTGATACGCCGCAGCCACCAGAACAAGTGGCGATGTATGATGTTTATTATAGCCAAAATATTAGTGGGCAAGACGCCTTTGCAAGCCAGCTTATTGGTTATGAAGATATTTCAACCGTGGTTCCGGTTGCCGACGCCCCTCAAAAACAACCATAAAATATTCTGTTATTGTTTATTGCAACAAAAAGCCCCGTGATAAATCACGGGGCTTTTTTATTGTTATAATTTATTAGCGTTTCAAGCTGCCTAAAATACCGCGTACTAAAGAACGGGTAAGTGAAGAGCTGGCTTGGCGAACCATGGTTTTTGCCGCCGCTTCAACCAGTGAGTCGCCACGACGTTTACGTGTGCCGCCGCCAAGAATGTCTGATAAAAAGCCGCCAATGCCGCCTTCTTCTTGTTGTTGTGGTTGGGCTTTTGCAGTTTTCTGTGCCTGCGCTTGCGCCTGTACTTGGGCTTCTGATGCCTGAAGTTCGGCTTCTTTTTTGCTTAGGATTTCAAAAGCAGATTCACGATCTTGCAACGTATTATATTTTGTACCAATTGGGCTTGCTGCAATTACACGCGCCCGTTCATCAGGGTTAGCGGGGCCAACCCGTGACATTGGTGGACGAATGAAGGTTCGTTCAACCACGGTTGGAACCCCTTTTTCATCCAATGTTGAAACCAATGCTTCGCCAACGCCCAATTCGGTGATGGCTTGTTCGGTGCTAAAATTAGGGTTGGGGCGGAAAGATTCGGCGGCGGTTTTAACTGCCTTCATTTCCGATGGTGTGTAGGCACGCAATGCGTGTTGCAGACGATTACCCAATTGGGCAAGCACAGTTTCAGGAATATCCTGCGGGTTTTGGGTAACAAAATAAATGCCCACACCTTTAGAACGGATAAGGCGCACAACTTGTTCAATGGTGGTCAAAAGTGCTTTGGGTGCATCACGGAATAAAAGGTGCGCTTCGTCAAAGAAGAATACAAGTTTTGGTTTTTCAGGGTCACCAACTTCTGGCAACATTTCAAAAAGCTCGCTCATCATCCACAGAAGGAATGTTGAATATAATGCTGGTGACGCCATTAATTTCGAACCATCCAAAATATTGATAATGCCGCGGCCCGATAAATCGGTGCGGAAGAAATCATTTAAATCTAATGCGGGTTCGCCAAAAAATGTGTCTGCACCTGCTGCTTCAAGTTCAATAATCTTACGCTGAATTACAGATGCAGATTGGTCGGTAATCAGACCGTATTTAGCTGAAACTTCTTTGTCATTATCAATTATATAATCAATAACAGCTTTTAAATCTTTAAGGTCGAGAAGAAGTAAGCCTTCGTCATCCGCCATTTTAAAGGCAATGGTCAATGCACCTGATTGTGCATCTGAAACATCCATTAGGCGTGCCAAAAGGGTTGGTCCCATTTCCGAAACTGTGGTGCGGATTGGATGCCCACTTTTGCCATACAAATCCCAGAAAACAACTGGATTTGCTTCGCCGTGGTAATCAGCAAGTCCAAGCATTTCTGCACGTTTTTTAAAAGGGTCTGACGGTTCCCATGTTTGTGAAGCACCAGATAAATCACCCTTTACATCGGCGGCAAATACTGGAACCCCCGCACGGGCAAATCCTTCAGCAAGCACCTGCAAGGTTACGGTTTTACCGGTTCCGGTTGCACCCGCCACAAGACCGTGACGGTTTGCGCGTTTAAGACTAAGATTGATTAATTGAACCGGATCTGCGGTTCCGCCGACAAGGATTGAATCTGCCATAATACCCCACATTGAAAACAAGGCGTTCGTTTGAACAAAGAACAAAGGATAATTACAGTATTATTTTAGATTTGCCAATTCCTGCAAAACTTAAAGTGAAGCAATCTTATCACTTAATTTATTGGCATACATTGCTTTATCTGCACTTGTGATTGCTTGAACAATATTTTCATCTTGTTTTACAGTATGAACACCAATTGTGCATTTAACGCCAATTAGGTTATTTTTATATGGAATGGCGATGTTTTTGATTACTTCGTTAAACTGTTCGGCTTTGTGGGTTGCTTCTTCTTTATTGGCTTTTACCAAAAGCGCCATAAATTCATCACCACCAACACGGCCAACCACATCTGATTGCCGCAAATTTTCACTAAGTTTTTTTGCAAATTCTTTGATAACAATATCACCGGCCGCATGCCCATAAGTATCATTAATTTGTTTAAAGCCATTAAGGTCAAAGAATAATAATGTGCATTCGACATTCATGCGGCGGGCAAATGAAATAGCACGGGTTATTTCACGTTCAAAACCACGGCGGTTTAATATGCCGGTTAATGGGTCAGTATCAGCAAGGGCAAGTGCGTCCCTAAGCTCTGCCTTAAGGCGAGTTCGCTCATTCTTAAGGGTGACAATTTCTTTATGCATTGCCGAAAGCGCTTGCCGCACAAGTGGTGTCATTTCCGATTGTGGCACACCATAAATATTCAAAGGGTCGCCATCTTTGATTATTTCCATGCGCGGTGCGTTTACAAAATCATCAATAATCCTTAACCGTACGTCTTTGTGCGGCATTTGGTTTGTCGATTTTGTATTGCTTTTAGAGGTCATATTATTTTTTAACACCACTTTTGTGAAAATTGAATGAA
>APMI01002739.1_pt1 | contig 31665 bp, 20 predicted proteins | sample 667938 | NCBI WGS metagenome assembly APMI01 (sample SAMN01084076, study PRJNA167559) | wastewater metagenome | biome: Wastewater | place: Denmark: Ejby Moelle, Odense | collected 2011-11-28
TTCGTTCTGAGCCAGGATCAAACTCTCAAATTGAGTGATCCGATGGCTGTTACGCAATTGATTTAAATCAATTTCATTTACTAGCTTACATATATTACTATATGCGTAATTTGCTTTTTGACGGGATACCTCACACAGAATTCAAATATTATAAAACATTCAAATTCGGTACAAAATATCCAGAAAAACGCAACAGTCAGCGTCGTTGTTACAGGACGCCGCCGCCTGCGCTTCTCTTTCCAAAATCTTTACAATTTCAAACAGCGCGTCATACCCACAGGCACAACAAATAAGCAAATGAGCGCAAAAATTACCGTCGAGACCTATCACTAAATCCCGCCATATTGTCTTCACTCATTGCTTGAGGTCGGCTTAACTAGTCGCTTCAACCAACCATGTCAACCACCATCTGCAGTCAACAATGAATTAAGTTCAGTAGATATAAAAATTGAAATTTTCCGAACTTAGCCCAAACAAAAGAGAACAAAAAACCTGTCGGATTTTTGATGTCCGCCAGTTTCTAGCCGCTCGTTGCTTGAGGACGCACTAAGTATTCTTTTCAAATGCTAGAGTCAACCGCCACTTGCAGCCAATGCTGTTTTAAAGTTTGCATTTAATTTCAAGGCATTAATTTTATTAGTTAAATTAAAGATATACAAATAAGCAGAGAATTATATATCCACACTTCATATTAGCCGATACCGGCTATTTTTATAAAAAACCTAAATTACATATACGATAATTGTTGATTTAAACATTCGTAGGAAATTTATATCCCATATATATGACCGCATCCTGCATTTTACCCATTTAAGCAAATGCTTGTAATCAAACCATCATAAATAATAATTATAAAAGCATCCAACAAATAACAATTAAGTTATGTTTGGACCACGTCGGGGTGATTAAAACAACCTATAAATAGGGCATTTTTGCGATTCTTAACTTTATGTTTGATGCGCAAGAAAAACTAATAGAACTAAATCACCCACCAATTCAGACATTGCGCCATATAATAAAGAAAGATTGCAATGAGTAAAATAACCAAATTTGTGGCTCGTGGGGGTTCATTTTGGATCGGCCTATATGGTCTTAGTGCCGCGTTTATTACATATTTTTCGATGTATGCATTCCGTAAACCATTTGCGGTTGGAACCTATGAACATATTTCTGGCTGGGCATATGGCATTGATTTCAAAGTTGCAATCGTAATTGCCCAGGTGTTTGGATATGCCTTGTCTAAAATGCTTGGGATTAAAGTGAATTCAGAGGCAAATCCCAAAATGCGCCCATATATGATTATTGGCATGATAAGTATTTCATTAGTATTCTTGGTGGCATTTGCAATCGTTCCTGCCCCTTTTAAAATAGTAGCAATATTTGGAAGTGGGCTTCCACTTGGCATGATTTGGGGGCTAGTTTATTCATATCTTGAAGGTCGTCGTATCAGCGATGTCTTGGGCGCGGGCCTTGCCGTAAGCTTTATTGTTTCAGCAGGCGTTGTTAAATCGGTTGGCAGAAGTCTTGTTGTTGAATATGGCGTTCCAGAATTATGGATGCCGGCACTAACTGGTGCAATATTCTTCCCAATAATGCTGATATCGGTTTTTTTCCTGTCACAAACCCCACCGCCAACCATCGAAGACATAGAAGCCCGCATGGAAAGAACCCCCATGTACCATGAACAACGGGTTGCCTTTGTAAAGAAAACTGGTTTTGGGCTTTTGATGCTGATTCTAACCTATGTGATTCTTACTGCACTCCGTGATTTTCGTGATAATTTTGCGGTTGAGATCTGGGGCGCACTTGGTTTCAAAGATGAGCCAGCGATTCTATCACTTACAGAACTGCCTGTTGCCTTATTTGTAATGGTGATGTTTTCACTTACGACAATCATAAAGAAAAATACTAATGCCGTTTTATTTTACCATTTAATGATTATTGGCGGTGCGTTATTGGCACTTGTGTCAACACTTGCCTTTCAGGCCCATTTAATTGGCCCGATAAGTTGGATGATTCTTGTGGGCGCGGGTATCTATACCGGATATGTTCCTTATAATAGTGTTCTCGTGGATCGCCTTACCGCGGCGGTTCATAGCCCCGGAAACGCTTCATTTGTTATGTATCTTGCTGATTCTAGTGGTTATGCAGGTTCGGTTGGGCTTTTATTGTTTAAGAATTTCGGCAATTTAAAACTTAGCTGGCTAAGCTTTTTTATGAATGCTTGCATCTATTCGGCAATATTAATCACGCTATTCGCGCTTTTATCCGTGGCATATTTCAAATTCCGCGTTTTTAAAATCAATCATGAAAATTAAAGGATTGAAACAAAATGAGCAATTTCTCCCATGTTGAAACCTTTGAGAATATTTCTGAATTAGAAGCGCATTTGCAGATTATGAAAAATATGGTCTGTGAGGTTGAAGGGCTTTCAGAACTCGACCACGGTCTGCAAACCGCATATGAGCTAGAATTAATGTCACCAGAAGATAAAGGGTTGCAAATCGCGGGACTTTTGCACGATATCGCCCACCAGCAATGCCATATTCGAGATCACGAACAATATGGCGCAAGAATGCTTGAAAAAATCATGCCGATTCGCATCCGTGAATTAATTGCGCAACATGCGAATGCAAAACGCTATTTAGTAAGTGTCAATAAAACATATTATGACAAACTTACACCAACAAGCAAATCCTCGTTTGAAGACCAAGGCGGACTTATGAGTGATGCTGAAATCAAAGCATTTGAACAGCACGAGCTTCGTGACGATTTAATCAAAGTTCGCGTCGCCGATGATTTGGCAAAAACACCTGGACGCAAGGTTCATGACATTGAATATTGGCTGAATGATTTAAGGGCAGTGGCACTTTAATTTATCAATTGCCATTAAGCACATGCGAATGCTTGTTCAAGTTTGGTTAGACCTAGATCAAACTCCTCATCACTTATAGTTAATGGTGGCGTAAGGGTGATGACATTACCCATTGTAATCTTGAACGAAAGCCCAAATGAAAGGGCACGATACATTATTTTATCCGCTAATTCTAAATCAGGCTCTTGTGAAACTTTATCTTTCACGATTTCAAGCCCAATTATTAGACCGCGGCCGCGAACATTCGTTATAAAGCCATATTCCTCTTCAAGCTTGCTAAGTCTTTGAATTGCACGATTTCCCAATTCTTCTGCACGATTTGCAAGATTGTCCCGTTCAACAATTTTTATGGTGGTTAATGCCGCCATCGCCATGACCGGATTTTTTTCATGTGTATAATGGCCAAAGGCCCAATCTTTGCCGCCATCTAAATCGGCGCGCGCAATAACCGCCGCCATAGGCAAAATACCACCGCCCAAGGACTTACCCAAAACTACCATATCAGGTGAAACATCTTCATGAGCGAATGAGAAGAATTTTCCAGTGCGTCCAAGACCACTTGGGATTTCGTCAAATATCAGCAGGCTATTATGCCTATCACATGCTTCACGAACCTTTTTCCAATATCCTTTTGGTGGAATATAAGGGACTACGCGGGTTGGCTCGGCGATTACTGCGGCAATGTCCGCTTCACGCTCAAGGGCATAGGCCGCCATATTTGCACATGCCAGACCACAAGTTTCATTATCTTTATGACCATATGGGCAGCGGTAACAATTAAATGGCGCAATATGGTTTGCACCCGCCATCAACGGACCAATTGGCCCCGAACGGAAAAGCGATTCGCCACCCACGCTTGCTGCACCAAAACCCGCACCATGAAAAGCATCCCAGAATGAAAGGGTTTTGTGACGCCCAGTTGTGGCGCGCGCAATTTTTAAAGCAATCTCAATAGCATCAGTACCACTTGGTGCAAACAAGACCCGCCCATTATGGCCAGTATTTTTTTTGAATTGCTCACATAGCTTTTCGGCAAGCTCAACAGTACGTTCACAAGTAAAGCGCCGCGGTACAAATGCCAAATCCTGCATTTGTTTATTTATAGCGGCAATTATTTCAGGATTAGCATGCCCCAATAAATGAACATTATTACCATGAAAGTCGAGATATTGATTACCAGCAGTATCTTTCAGCCAACTTCCTTTTGCTTCCACAAGTGCGGAAAGACATGGCGATGAAACCGATTGATGAAAAAAGGCATTAGCGTCACGATTTATAATATCCCAACCATCTTCATCAATATTTGCCATCTGCCAATCGCGGCGATTGGGCGAAGTATTGGTATCGCTTTCCGACTGTGACGGACTGTTTTGCATTTTAATGAATGATTGCTTTTCAAGATTTTGTGTCGACATTTATTAGATTCTTATATTCCGTTTCAATACTGAATATAATAAAATTCATATGTGAAGTTAATATATATATCTAAAAATTATTTACATTCACTGCGAATTAAACGCAGTGATTTAATTACGCACCAATGCAAAGCGTTAAACACCATGACCAAATCACCTATATTTAAAGGGTTTTATCAGCCTTCAAGAATCAAAGCCCGCCATTTGACATGCGAATGAAGGCATTTACAGCCGGAATTTCCAGATTTTCCTTAAGACAGGTTAGATATACGCCGGCTTTTTGTTCAAGCCCCAAAAGCGGCAGGGCTTTTAATCTTTTATCTTCGCCAATTTCGCCATCAAGAATCGTTCCGAACCCCATACCATTGACCACCGCCTCCTTGATTGCTTCGCGGCTTTCAACCGTGAAAACGGGGCGGAATTCAAGACCAACCTGTTTGTGTGCAAGTATGGTTAAGGCGCGCGTAACGGATCCTTCTTCACGCGTTACTAATGCAAGCCCCGATAAATCCTCAACATGAATTTCATCGCGTGAGGCAAAAGGATGGCTAGCAGGTACTAAAAGATTTAGCCCTTGGGGGGCAACTAAATGGCATGCCAATGTAGCATCGGGTTCAAGCAGTGAAATGAGTGCAACATCAGTACGACAATCGCCAAGACTTCCTAATAAATCGTTGGTGTTACCGTGCTTTGCCGAAACCTCAATATCAGGATAAGTTCGCATAAAATGGCCAATTAACTTAAGCGCCACCGATGGAATTGAATATCCCACCACCAAACGACCACGTTTTAGGCCAATAAATTGGCGCGCAATAAATTCAAAATCATCCATACGGTTTATAACAAGACGTGCACGTGTATAAAGTTCGCGCCCCGCTTCGGTAAGGGTTTGATTTTGGGTTCGGCGATGCAAAAGCCGCACACCGCAGGCTTGTTCAAGGGCAATAATCTGATTTGAAACATTGGGTTGTGAAACCCCTAATTCCTGCGCTGCCTTGGAAAAGCTGCCCTGGTCAACAATGGTTACAAATGCCCGTAATGCCCCAATAGACAATCCATTGGCTTCACGTCGTCCTTTGGTGCGTTCGCTATTCTTACCATTAGAACCATCAATTGAATCAGACATAACCTGCCACACTAAAAAATTATAAGATTTATCTAAGCAGAATCCGGACAAAATGCAAATACCCCGAATCGCTAAATTCGGGGTATTTTTCGTGGAAGGGAAGGTATTATGAAACTGTTTTAGTGGCTATATGCAAAACGTAAAACAAAGTTACGTCCTGGCTCCATATAGTCTTTTTGATATGAAGGGCTTTTGCCTTTTGTGGTGTAATAACGATGTCCATCAAGAATGTTTTGGGCATCAAAATCAACGGTCATTTGCTCGCTCACATGGTAACGTAAGTGTAGATCAAGTGACTTATTCGGCTGCACCCATTTATCAACCGCATTATCGCGGAAGTCTTCGATATATTCACCTGAATATTGATATGCCAATTTACCTTCGATGCCATATTTCTGGTATGTTAAGGCGACGTTATATTGTCTGTCTGGGCATTGAATAAACGGCGTCTTTTTACCTGCACGATATGGTTTTCCAGTATCAGCCTCTGAAGTTTGGAAGGTTGCGTTTACCTCAACCCCAAAACCATCAAATGGTGCAATCATACCGTCAAATGACTTAATCAAATTAAGCTCAAGACCTGTAATGTTTGCAGTCTTGCCATTTTGCGGCTGAGTGATGGTGATTGTTCCGTCTTGGGTATCGGCGTCAACCGCTTGACCGTTGGTAAAAATGAAATGGTCAATATTTTTATGGAACAATGTCGCACTAACCACGCTCATACGGTCTGGATAATATTCAGCAGACAAGTCGATATTGGTTGAATACGCCGGCTTAAGATCAGGGTTTCCACGTGAAATGGTTACGATCTCGTGTGCAGAGTTTCTGCCAACTGATTCCCCACGAAGAATATTTGTATATTCAGGGCGTGAGAAGCTGGTCCATAGTGCGCCACGATAAACCACTTTTGGGCCCAAGCGCCAAATTGCGGTTACTGATGGAAGGGCAACAGTATAATCTTTTTTGGTTGTTCCAAAACCTGAATTACTTCCGTCATCGACCCATGCGGTATTTTTCACATCGGTGCGCTCAACGCGAAGACCAGAAATAACTGTCAAATCGTCAAAGTGCATATTCGCAAGGCCATAAAGTGCGATTACAGCTTCGCTACCCTTTTTGTCGTCTGCATTTAATTCTTCATAAGAATAAGTTGTTGGGTTTGCGGCCTTGGCGGCATTAATCGCGGCAATAACTTTTGCACGGTCTAAGATTGAGCCATAATAATATGTATTATGGTCAATACCTGTAACTTGTCGCTCAACCAGACCCGAGCTAGCCAATGTGGAATTTTTGAGCGCCGTACCGTCAACTGTGCCATCCCAAATTGGGGTATAGTCATAATCACGTTCAGATTTGTAATATTTGAAACCAAGTTTTACATAATCAATGAAATTATTCATTTTGTATTTGGCATCAAATTTCAAAGCCGTACGTTTGTCGGTTTGTTCGCTTTTATCAAAGCCTGCGCCATCAAATGGTAATAAGTCATCGCGGTGATCAACATTCTTTGCATACGCAGGTAATTGCGCCAATGGGAAACGTGGGTCGAATGAAGACCAAAGAATCCCTGTTGAAGTAAACATCGGGTCGGTTGAACATTTATCGCAATTGAAGCCAATGCTATAATGACCGGGGTCACCTTTTTTACCATATGAATAGCTTAGGTCATAGTCAAACGTCCAATCGCCATATTGGCTTGTGCCGCCGGTATTAAAAGTTGCGAGATCTGATTCTTGGTCTTGGGTTTCAAATGAACGTGCAAATTGGAATGCCTTTGGATCCCATACACCCGAACGACCATATAATGACCAATAAGATGAACTTTGGACATCGGCATCAGTAATGATTCCGTCTTTATCCTTATCAACGATTTGCGAAGTGGTATAACCGTAAATATTTCCTTTCACGGCATCATGTCCGGTTATCATCTGCTCTGGTTGAAGCAATGTTGTATCATCAACATTTACTTGTTTAAGGCGGTTTGTTTTACGGCTTCTTTCATCGGTATAATCATTTGTACCAGTACGGTTTAGCTTCGCATATTGACCGCGGAAATATAATTTATTGTTGTCATCGTGATAATCAATTGAGAAGTTACCGCCATATCTTTCCTGTTCGCCACGACGGTAATCAAGGTCGATGCCTGGCAAATACATTGAACGCTCGTCAATTGCTTCAGTTGAATTAAGGCGGAAGTGGTATGGCTCCCACTCACCATCATTTTCGGTTTCTTCGTTGTGATAATAAGATTTACCATAGTTTACAGAGCCAAATACGCCCCATTTACCATTATCAAAAAGGTGTGATGCATCAAGTTGGATTTGGCTTGCTGTTGATTTTTCACCCTGTGCCTCGGCACGATCATTATAACCAACGCTGCCGAATGCACGAAATACGTCTTTTTTGAAATCAAATGCATTTGGGGTAATGAAATTCACCGTACCACCAATCGCGTCACCATCCATATCAGGGGTAAGGGTTTTTGAAACAACGATTGATTTCAAACCATTTGGCGGAAGGACCGTCATAGACATTTTGCGGCTATCAGTATCAGTAAGCGCAACCCTGACGCCGTTGATTGCATAGGCATTATAAGTGCCACCGAAACCGCGAATCGAAACGAATTCGCCTTCACCGGTTTCTTGGTTTACTACAACGGTAACACCAGGAACACGTGCCAAGGCATCGGCAACGTTTGCATCGGGTAATTTACCCAAATCATCGGCGGAAATAACATTTACGATATTTGCCGAATTTTTTTGCTGATTAATTGAATTGGCATTTGAAAGACGCTGACCAACAACAAGAATAACATTCTTATCATTTGCGGTCGTATCAGCATCTTGGGTTTGCGCATAAGCAGACATTACCGGCATTGCCAATAAAGATGCGCCGCCCAAAAGGGCTGCACGGCATCCAATCCGCGTAAGTTTTTTTAAATTTTTAAACATTTTAACACTCCTGGGTTCCAACAGCTTTGGTGACGCATTAGTGTTTCATTCCGTGCCCAATCGTTATTTCATCTATCGATTTTTCCAAGCCCGGTTAAATGCTATATATAATAACAAATAATGAAACTGGATTTCTTATAGTTTTTTAATATGAAAGTTTCTTAACGCTTTTTTATTGTTTATAAAAATATCGCATATAATTACCAAACAAGCGGCATTTTTGCCCATTTCCCTTATTATTAACGTCTAAAAACTTGTGGTAGAAATAGTTAAATCATCCAAAATACACAATTATAAACGGATGATGGCGGTATTATGAATGCATTTTTACATAATAAAATAATGATATTGACACAATTATTATAAATATATTGAATATAAACATGCGATATACATCAGACGCCTTGTCAAAATTGCAACTTGCTGGAGAATTCCATGAGCAACCCATTCAATCCAAATCGCCGCAATATTATTACTGCCGCAAGCGCCGGCATCAGCATCGCAATGCTAAACAGTATTGAAAAGGCGATGGCAACCCCCGCCAATAACCATACTGGCACGATAAAGGATGTCGAGCATATAGTAATACTTATGCAAGAGAATCGCGGTTTTGACCATTATTTTGGAAACTTCCCTGGCGTGCGCGGACAAGGTGACCCAAGACCATTACGTTTACGAAATGGGCATAGCGTTTGGCGCCAACCGTCAGAACAACATAAAGACGGCTATGTAATGCCATATTGGGCCGATAGCAAAACCGCAAATGCCTATGTTGTTGATGGTGCAGATCAAGGACATCACGCCGCGACCTTGATTGTTAACAATGGTCATTATGACCAATGGGGGCTTTCGAAGCAATTACACAGCCGTATGGCATATTATAAAGCATCCGATTTGCCATTTTACCATGCTTTAGCGGCGAATTTCACAATTCTTGACGCATATCATTGCTCAACCCTTACCCAAACCTATCCCAACCGCCTCCATTTATGGACAGGCTGCAACGGTGCAGGAAAGGTTGGCGGCATCCCCGTTCTTAGTAATTATGGCGAAGACGAGACCCCAAGCGCCAATATGGATGAAGATCAACAAATAAAGGCCTATGAATGGACCACCTATGCCGAACGTTTAGAAAAAGCAGGAGTGTCCTGGAAAGTTTATCAAGAATACGACAATTTTGGCGATAATATCCTGTCGGTATTTAAACCATTCCGCCCATGTGACAAAAACTCTAACTTTTATAAGCGTGGTCGCGCTTGGGTCTCTGAACATAAAGAGGGGGCAGACCGCACCCGTTCAGATGGTCAGCAATTGGTTGAAGCCTTTAAACAAGACGTAATGGCCGATAAATTGCCACAAGTTTCATGGATTGTTACCGCTGCGGCATTATCGGAACACCCAAGATGGACGCCCGCCGATGGCGAGAATTTAACTGCAAAACTTATTGAGGCACTATTATCCAACCCCAAAGTTTTTGCCAAAACCGCTTTCATTATAAATTATGATGAAGCCGGTGGTTTTTATGATCACATGTTGCCACCAATGCCACCTTCTAATGAGGCAGATGGTTATAGCGGGGTTGATGTAAATGGTGAATTTAAAGATTATGATGCCGACCCACAACCCGGTGTAAAAGGCAAGCAACCATTGGGGCTTGGAATACGTATTCCATCAATGATTATATCACCGTGGACGCGTGGTGGTTATGTTTGCTCAGAAGTATTTGACCATACTTCAACAATTAAATTTATAGAAAAGCGTTTTGGCGTCTTTGAACCCAACATTAGCGATTGGCGAAGAGCAATTTGCGGCGACCTAACCTCAGCATTTGATTTTAAAACACCAAATAGCAAATTGGCGGATTTAAAACTTCCAAATACCGATGATTACAAGCAACGCCTTGCACACGCGGCGCAACAACCATCTTTAAAAATTCCTGATATACAATCGGCGGGCGGTCAAGTTGTGGGCCAAATGGGTTTGCGCCCTACCCCATATCGCCTAAAAGCCGATGCAATTGCAGAAAATGAAAATTTCTTCGTAAATCTTGCCAATAATGGCGCATCGGGTGCAGTTTTCACAATTCACGACCATGCCGCATATGATATTGCAGGGCCATGGCGTTATACATTGGATAAGGGGCAAAGCTATAAAGCAGGTGATTGGAATAATGAAGGGCGCCATTTATATGACCTGCACATACATGGGCCAAATGGGTTTTATCGCCATTTTGCGGGAAGAACCGTATCACATGACAAACCAATCCAAGATCCATTAGAAGTTATTTTCAATGAAGATTATAGAACAGGCGCAATCACATTAATCATTAGCAATAAAACCGATAAAGATATCGAAATAGAATTGGCAATGGATGATGATTATAAGGTTGCAAACAACGAGCAACAAACAACAAAAATCATTATCAACCCAACAAAATCCACAAATATTTCATATTCACTTATCAATTCATCCGGCTGGTACAGCCTAAAACTGTCACACAATCAATCTAATGAATGGTTGCGCCACTATGCCGGACATGTGGAAACTGGAAAGGCCAGCAAAACCGACCCAGGCATTGGCAAGATGGTTTTATAAGATGACAAAAGATATTTTTAAAATTGGCCGCCGGGCATTATTAAGACAATTATTCGCTGGTTCAGCGCTCGCAACAATGCTTGAAACACAGGCATTCGCACAAACCCCAAAAAGCTTACGCTTCTTGGTAATTGGTGATTGGGGGCGTTATGGCACGCCGCAACAAAAAAAAGTTGCACAGGCAATGGCCGATGCCGCAAATGAAAAACCATGTGATTTCATAATTTCTGTTGGCGACAATTTTTATAATGCCGGCGTAACATCAATTGATGACCCGCATTGGCAAAAATCTTTTGAGCAAGTCTATCAAGCGCCTTCTTTGCAAAAAGATTGGTATGTCGCGTTAGGGAACCATGATTATGGTGGCAATCCACAGGCGCAAGTAGAATATACCAAAATTTCAAAACATTGGAAAATGCCGTCGCGCTATTATAAAATCCCTGCCTATGTGCCTGATATTGATATTTTTGTCATTGATACCACACCTATTGTCTGGAAAAATAATAGTCCATCGCCCGAACAAATTGCCAAAATTGCTAATCAGGACATTGATGCACAACTAAACTGGCTTGATGAAGAATTAAATGCGTCAAAAGCCAAAACGAAATTGGTAATTGGTCACCACACGATTTTTTCAGGCGGCAGCGTGCACGGTGATGGCAAAGAAATGATTGCCAGTGTTTTACCCATTTTGAAAAAGCATAATGTAAAAGCCTATATCAATGGCCATGACCATGATTTGCAATATATTGTGCGTGATGGTTTTTCGGCAATAACGTCTGGCGCAGGTTCTGAAGCGCGCAAAGTTGACGCCGTAGCAGGCACTAAATTCTGCAAATCAGAGCTTGGATTTCTGATTGTGGAAATCAACCCCAATGAGATGTGGATTGACTTCAAAAACTCTGAAAACAAAACCCTTTATTCAGGCATGGTTTAAATGTGCAATATGTTGGATAATGAAAAATATGATTTAGTGATAGTTGGTGCAGGGGTTGTTGGCCTTGCCCATGCCTATCTTGCAAGCCTAGCAGGCCTTAAAGTCGCGGTTATTGAAGCCAATTCAGCACCAATTATGGCATCAATTCGCAATTTTGGCTTTGTAACCGTTACAGGTCAACAACGCGGGCATTTTTACAAACTATGCATGCGTACCCGAAATATTTGGGCCGATATTGCGCAAAAGCACAATCTTAATGTTCTTCACCAAGGGCTTTATATGGCAGTGCGCCGCCCAGAAGCAGAAGCTGTCTTGGAGGCATTTTTAAAAACCGAAATGGGCGAGAATTGTGAGATTTTAAAGCCATCGGAAACAAACATTCCATTCACATCAAAAATAAAAGCAATCTTACATTCGCCCCATGAAATAAGAATTGAATCGCGTGAAGCCCTTCCCTTTCTGATAAATATTTTAAAGTATGAAATGGGCGTAAAATTCTTTTTCAATTCACCTGTTTTATCGGTAACCAATGGCAAGGCATATACCAATAATGGTGCAATTAAATATGAAAACGCGGTTGTTTGCCCAGGCGATAATTTAAACGGCCTTTATTCCGAATTAATTGCATCGCTAGGAATAAAAAAATGCAAATTGCAAATGTTGCGCCTTGAAAACCCTGGCTTTAAGTTCAACGGCGCGATTATGTCTGACCTCGGCCTTACACGCTATTTGGGTTATAGCGAACTACCTGAAGCCGAAGCATTAAGAAAAAAACTACGAAAAGAGCAATCAGAACACCTAAAAGAAGGAATTCATTTGATTGCCGTTCAATCTGCAGATGGGTCCTTAGTTGTTGGTGATAGCCATGATTACGATAACCCAGACACACCATTTTCCCACGATTATATCGACAATCTAATTCTTGATGAATATTCGCATGTAATAGGCACCCCACCACCAATTCGCGAAAGATGGGTTGGAACATATGCCACCGCGCCAAACCGTCTTTATCTAGATGATACACCAGAAGAAAATGTAAAATTAATCATCGTGACTTGTGGTGCAGGTGCCTCAAGCGCATTCGGGATAGCCGAAGAAAACCTTATAAATATGGAGTTGTTATAATGTCTGATTATCCAATTAAAGCCGTAATATTTGACTGGGCGGGCACTATGATTGACTTTGGTTGTCTGGCACCCGTTGTTGCCATGCATAAAACTTTTTCAGGGGCAGGAATTGAACTTGAAGACGCACAAATCCGTGCCTTTATGGGCAAGGCCAAGCGTGAACATATTAAATCAATTCTTTCGCTTCCCGAAGTTTCCCAAAAATGGGCGGTTGTGCATGGTCAAGCGTTCACAGAGCAGGACATTGATCATCTTTTCAATGATGTAACCCCACATATGGAAGAAGCGGCAGCAAAATATTCAAAATTAATTGATGGCGCAAAAGAAATCGTTGAGTCTTTGCGAAATAATGACGTCAAAATTGGCTCTTGCACTGGTTACAGCCGTCAAATGATGCAACCAATCCTTATCAATGCTGCCAATCAAGGCTATGAACCAGACACATTGGTTTGCGCCGGCGAAACCACAGAAGGACGGCCATCTCCATTGATGGCGTGGAAAATTCTGGTTGAACTTGGGGTTTGGCCGGCACGTGCTTGTATCAAAGTTGATGATGCGGAAGTAGGCATTCAAGAAGGCCGTGAGGCCGGAATGTGGACAGTTGGCGTCGCCGCCAGTGGCAATGGGATTGGCCTTTCGGAACAAGATTTCAATAATCTATCAAAAAGTGAACAAACAGAATTGGTTAAAAAATCTGCTCAAAGCCTTGCTGATGCAGGCGCTAATTATGTTGTTAATTCAGTTGCCGATTTAAAAGAAATTATTCCGGTAATTGCAAAACGTATCAGCAATAATGAAAGGCCTTGATAGAATTGTCGTGGGCTTGATTGTATAAATTACAACAACTCATCACATCATATAATTTTGGTGTCACCAACCATAAATATTCGTGCAAAGATTTAAAGTTTAAATCATATAAAGGGTTTATATTTGAATATTTATGATATAGCCTGAATATTATGGTAAAAGACGTTGCTGTTATTCTTGATTCTAATGCTAAAAAGCACGGGCCGCGTGGTCGACCTTTTGACGAAGATAAAAGCAAAAAAATCATACAAGCAACTTGGAAAATTTTGTCCCAAGAAGGCTATGATGGCCTAACATATGAGGCGGTAGCCAAAGAAGTTGGAAGCAATCGTGCAACGATTTATCGTCGTTATCCATCGAAGGCAAAACTTGTTCAATCGGTTATGCGTGAAACACTATATTCCCTGCGTCCCGATGAAAATGATGATATTTCGCCACGTGAAGCAATATGCAATCTTGTGCAGATCGGTATTGATTATCTTGCAGATTACCGTGGCAGGGCAATTTTGAACGTTGCAACCATTGCCCACAAATCACCAGAACTTGCCGAAGTTTTTAATCTGCACCTTAATGCAATTACCCCTTATTATGAGAAGCAATTCAAAAAAATAGTGCCAGATGCCCAAAACGAAACAATTGATTTCGCCATGAACACCCTAATCGGTGGGTTCTTTTACCACATAGTTGTTAGACGAATTAATATCAGCAAAGCACAAATCGAAACGATTGTTGATCAAGCAATAAATATATTAAAAACCACTAGATAAGCTTTAACCGCTCTAGGCCGCCATTCTGTGCTGGTTTAATTACCGATGATTTCAACAAAAATGGCTTATATTCTTTGCTAAACACTGTGCTAACACCTATTAAATCAACTTTTGCCTCATCCTTATTTAAGGTCAAGACAGCGAAGCCGCGTGTTAAATGATTGCAAAATAGAACCTCTTTGCACTTGTTGCTATATTCTGGGCCAAGCTCAAGACCGCCTAGCATATCGCCAAGGCTTGAACTGGTTATAGAGGTTGTTCCAATTTCAGCGGCAACCATTTTTCCTGATTTATTATTTAGTTCATTAAGCCAGAAAGCGTGACTATCACCAGAAAGCACAATTGTGCGTGAATTGGTTTTTTCAAATATATCGTCAACCCTTTGGCGTGCCGCAGGATAGGCATCCCAACCATCGAAACCAAACGGAAGATCTTTTGGTAGGTTTTCTAATTGTTTAACCCATGGTCGCAATTTTGGTGACATATGTGATAGTGTTTTGTCCCATCTATCTTTGCCCATAAAGTTCGGGATATCAATGCCCAAACAATTGGCCATGACAACCTGATTGCCAATAATTTGCCATGCCTTGTTTGATTGCACAGATTTTGTGATTTCTTGTTCAAGCCATTTTTCTTGCTCGGCACCAAATACTGTTCGCTCTGGGGCATTTATTGAGGCCCGTAGAGAATCATAATCTGGCTTAATTTCATAATTATTTGGGATTTCTTTCCCAGCAGCAATCAGTCCTAAAATCTCTCTGGTTTTGTTTTGGTCTCTAATAACAATCGGGTTATTTTTATCGGAATTATCAATTACGGTCCACCTAACATCAGACGGGTTTTGTATATCTATTTGACGACTACGCCCGACGAGACGGTTTTCCATCATTATAATGCTTGCAAGATTGCCAATTTGAAAAACACGATTGATGGCTTCGGGACGCTTGCCTTTTTCTGGCTCACGGATAGGAATCCATTCATAATATGCAAGAACAGATGCTTTGGCACGAACTTTCCAATCGCCCTCATTAGGTTGGTGATCTTGCGCACCACCAACCCAATCATCATTGGCAGTTTCATGATCATCCCAAACACAAATCCATGGTGCGCGCGCATGTGCCGCCTGTAAATCGGGGTCAAGACGATAACAACCATAACGTTCGCGGTAATCTTCAAGTGTTACGGCTTCATCCGCCGGCATCGGATAGCGCCCGATTTTTTCACCAATTGTCATGCCAAGTTGGTCAGGATTGCTGCCATATTCATAAATATAATCGCCAAGATGTAAAACAACATCAAGGTTTTGCATATTCGCAATCTCTTTATAGGCATTATAAAACCCACATGAGAATAATGCACATGATGCCGCAACAATCACATAATCTTCAACATTGCCGATTGGCAAAGTGCGGGTTTTTCCAATCGGCGATACAATATCACCACACTTAAAACGGTAATAATAATCCGTATATGGTTTTAGCTCGGTTGCATCGACTTTTACGGTATAATCATAACTTGCGTTGGTTTTTACTTTTCCATGATTGATTAGCTTTTTGAAACCTTCATCTGATGCAATTTCCCAATCAACCCAAATGTCGTTATTTTCATTGGCTTCAGGTGTAACACGTGTCCATAGAATAACGCGGTCCTGCAACGGATCACCAGATGCAATACCGTGCAAAAATTTAACTCTTTTGCTTTCAGCAGCCTTTGCATTTGTTGCAACTGCACCCGCCAAAACACCTGCTGCGCCAAGAATCCCACGTCTATCTATTTTCATAGTCAACCCCAATTCACTTTTAATAATGGATGATATGCCACACAAGAATTACAGTTTTATATTGATTTCCAAACGAACAGTGCGACGCGCACCCGCCACAAAAGTTGGCATCCCAAATGAATCGCCTGTATTGCCGGCATCAACCAAATATTTTTCATCAAGTAGGTTGTCGCCAACCAAAGATGCCGTCCATTTTTGTGAAGATGGTGTATAATTAACCTTAGCACTTAAGAGCCCAAATTCTTTCTGGAATTCATCAACTTTGGTGTCTGAAAATGCCGCTGGTGAACGAACTTGCAAATCAGCCCTGTCATTGTCATCGGAGAAGAATATTTTTGACTGCCAGCTATATAATGGTGCAAAACTTATGACACCATTTTGCAGATTTTTTGATAAATTCATGCCAAGCGCAAATTTATTATCTGGACTATTTCGGAAAAAGTTCCCTTTAAATGCACCAGATTCAAAACGCGCACGATTATAAGCATACGAACCAAATACAGAAAAATCTTTAGTGATTTTATAACTTAATTGGCTTTCGAACCCTGTCGCAGAGGCATCACCGGCATTAATAGTTACCAATACACCTTCGTTGCGCTGCTTGGTTTGGAAATTTGAATAATTATAATGATAAACCGATGCATCCCCAATTAAGTTGCCGTTTAAAAGCGCAAATTTCACACCAGTCTCAGCAGACTTTAATTCTTCTGCCGGAATAATATCGCCACCGCCATTTGAATTAAGCTCTAGCATCGATGGGCGTTTACCAATGCCATAAACCGCATAAATATTGACATTAGGGTTAAATACATAGCGCAAACCAACACGACCCGTTGTAAGGTTTGATGAAATGCTTCCACTTACCACAGAGCCATTAGGCGTCATTGTCATCAAAAGACCTTTACCAGTAAGTTTTGAAACCCCATTTGGCGTAGTCACTTGTAATGTTACGTCTTTTTGATCATGCGTAACACGACCACCGGCAAAAATTTCAAAATTATTGGTTAGGTGATACGTGCCATCGCCAAAGAAATCATATGTTTCAATATCTGCGGTTAATGCCTTTCTGTCGATATGTGACGGTTTATAAACAGCCGCCGCCGCACCTAGCATTGAGTTAATCTGTGAATTTGTAAGACCGATTGGTGCATATTTATGTAAAACGCCCTTCATTAAAAGAGCAACGGCACGTTCATCGGCGGCAAGGTCAGTATTTGCATCATTATTGGCCTTGAAATAACTTGCGCCAACGAAACCATCAAACTTCCCAATATTTTTAAAATTCATGCGTAATTCTTGGGAATATTGTTTTCCAGCATTGCATTGTTCATAAGCAAGGATATTTGTCGTTGTACCGTCAATATCGCCTGCTTGGCATGCATTATACCAACGATACCCACTTATTGAAGTAAGTTCAGCTTTATCATTTATACGATAATTAGTTGTTCCACTTAGGCCAAGCACTTTACGTTTGGTATATGGTGCAGGCAAAGTTCCAAATGTGCCGATATGGGTTGCAGTCCAAAAATCTGTTGTTCCCTCAACCGCGCCAGTTGCCTGATTAACCGGGAGGAATGTTGCCGATTTGAATGCACCACCGCTTTTGGTATCATCTAAATCATAGGTTCCGGTGAATTTAAATGAAAGGTCATCTGTTGGCAAATATTGCGCCGCAAAGCGAAAGGCTCTTGCGTCAACATTATTATAAGTATCACCAGTTTCAGCATCTTTTACATAGCCGTCTTGTTTATGAATTAGTGCCGCGAGACGAACACCAAAATCATCAGATATCGGCGCGTTAATAACCCCCTGAACTAAACCATAATTATGATCGCCAACACCCAGTTTGTACTCGGCACCGAATTCGCTATTTGGCATTTTTTGAAAAGTTGAAATACCACCATTAAGCGCCGAGCGACCGTGTAATGTGCTTTGTGGCCCTTTTTCAACTTCAATCCTATCAACGTCTAAAATCTCAGAATATGCAGACGCGATTTGTGTAATTGGAACACCATCTTGAAAAACCGCGACCCGTGGTTCAAATGCCGGCGAAATATCATCTGATGTAATGCCACGCAAAGAAATACCAGGAAGAAGCCTATCTTGTAATTCAATAACCAAACCTGGTGTAATTTGCGCAACCTTATTTAATTCAGTTGCGCCGATACGGTTTAGAAAAGCGCCATTATAAGCACTTAGAGACATTGGAACTTCGGTGATTTTTTGTGAACGTTTTTGCGCTGTAACAATTATTATTTCATTATTATCGGTCGAATTGTTGGCAACAGCTTCCACGGTTTGGGCACTTGCGCTTGAAAAGCCCCAACAGGACATAATTATTGTAAGAAATGATATGTTATAAAAAAGGTGTTTTTTCACGAAAGCCCCCATCAGCTATAAACGGTACGTTCGTGTACTATTTATATGTGAAGCTTTTGTGTAATTATTTAAAACAAAATATTTTATCACCCTGCGGATACGCAATGTGTTGTTTTCATTGATTATATAGATTGCCGTCACCATCAGCATTGCTAAATCATAGATTTAAACTTTTCGCCTGTATGCGCGAACAAAATGCTTTTAGGCTTGTATCTTTACACCTTATACAAAACACCCTGCTCAAAAGTTATAACTTTCATATGAATTGAAAGCATTTCCAATAAGCAGGGCAGGGTCAAATTTAAATCACATGTTGAATCTTAGAAAGATTTTGAAGCAATCTCGAAAATATTAACTCGATGCTTTGCTTGTATAAAATCCATAAGATGCAATCATTAAGTAACATAGCGCCGGTATGGTCAAAGAAGCGGCAAGACTATGGGTAATATCAGCGGCAACACCTGTAAGAGGGGGGATTATTGCCCCGCCAACAATTGCCACACAGATAATACCAGACCCATCTGCCGCCCGTGTTCCAAGGTTTTCTGAAGCAAGGCTAAAAATGGTTGGGAACATTATGGAATTCATCAATCCAATTGCTAATAAAGAATATCCTGCAATTATTCCGCTTGAATTAGATGAAATCAAAATCAGTGTAATCGCACCAGCAGCAACAGCAGCCAGCACTAGACCAGGGCGAAACATTCGTAAAACTGCTGATCCGATAAAGCGGCCAATTAAAGCCCCACCCCAATATAGTGGAATATGTTTTCCTGCATCTTGCTCTGTTAATCCTAATGTATGGCTTTGCATTAGATAGTTCACAATAAGCGAGCCAATTGCAACCTCCGCACCAACATAGAGAAATATACAAGCCACCCCTAAACCAAACCGTTTTTCTTTTAGAAGATTGAAACTTCTAAAGAATGAACCTGTTTCATGCTTTTCGCCAACCAAACGATTACGGTTCATCCACACTATGCTGGCAATAATTAAAATTGCAAGCGCAAGGAATAGATAAGTTTTAACTATTACTTGTGTCTCTGTGGCACGGTAAACCGCTAGTGCTGCCGCATCAATTGTTTTGGGGTCAATTTTATTCAAACTACCCAAAATTATTAACGAACCAAGATACGGAAAAATTGTTGTGCCAAGCGAGTTAAAGGCTTGCGCAAATGTTAGTCGGCTATGAGAAGTTTTTGACGGGCCAAGCAAAGATATTAGTGGGTTGGTTACAACTTGGACAATTGTAACACCACTTGCCAAAACGAATAGTGCAAGCAGGAATATTATGAATTTAGCGCTGTATGATGCAGGTATAAATAATAGACATCCAACAAGCATTGTTAAAAGTCCAACGACCGCCCCGCGCATATAGCCGATGCGTTTAACCAAATGTGCCCCAGGAATTGAAATAACAAAATATGCGGCAAAAAATGCGGACTGCACCAACATGACCTGAGCATAATTTAGTGAGAAAAGCTCTTTCAATTTTGGTATCATTACATCGTTTAAGCTGGTTATTCCCCCAAAAATGAAAAACAAGCCCATTACAAAAAACTGGAGCTCAGGAGCATTGATATATGACGCCTCCTGTTCGTTATCGCTTTTCGAGTTTGTGCAAATATTTGTCATATTTATCCCCCTATAATTTTTATTGATTTTGCAATTCTTGTTTCAGCTTTGTTAAAATTGCTGCAAGCAAAGTTAACGGTATAATCAAAACTAAATATGTAAACTTACCACCAACCAATTGAAACACATTGCCCACTATAATACTTCCCGTAGTACTTCCAATTGCAGAAAATACGATAATCAATGCCGACATTGAAGCATGTTGCTTTTTTGGTAAAGACGATAGAATAACTGAATTTAGCGTCGGGTATATTGGCGCAATAAAAAAACCAACCAATGGTAAAATATAAATTTGCACAGGTGCCTGTGACCATTTTGATATACTGTTTGTAACATTGGGCAACCATATTACAGAGGTTATAATTAAAGCTATCGCCATAAATATTGAAACAATTAATGGTAAAAACCAATTAATACGCCTGAATATCATACCATATAAAATACGACCAGACGCAGACGCCCCTGCCATTAAAGAACCAATTTCAATTGCAAGACTAGGGTCAGCTTTTAATATTTCACGATTAAATGTTGGCAGCCAAGTTGATAAACCTTGTTCAATCAAAACATAAACAAACGCACCCAATAGAAAAAAAATTGTGAAGCTATAAACCAGCAATCCCTTTGTAGCCGTATAGAAATTTACGGCTTCGGTTTTTTCGTGTTTTTCATGTTCAGGAATTCTGATTAGCAGCCAAATCAAACTTGAGATGCCGCCAATAACAGCCAAAAGCCAATAAACGCGCAACCATTTAAGTGATGTCTGATCTATATCATCTACAAAATACGCAAAAACCCATGCGCCAATCAATACCCCAACCATAAACATGCCTTCTACGGTCGATGTTAGGGAAGCATGTTGTTTACTGTCATTCGTAATTAAACCAATTATTGGATACACAGATACTTTTATGAAAACAAAGCACACACCAACAATAATGAAGAGTATTTTAACGGTGGTAAAAGATGGAAATATCGGCATCAACATGCACGCAAGTGAAGTTAGTACAAGCGATGCTATGACCACCAATTTATAGCCGAAACGATATGCTATTCCAGCGGCAAAAAAGCTAACAATTACAGCTGGAATATCTTTGTACCCATCAAGATATGACGCCGCATCCTTCAACAACCCAAATGATAAAATTGATTGTGAAATAACGGCGCCAGCCGAGGATAGCAACATAGCATAATAAATATACAGAATTATAAGTGAAAGCTTTTGATAATTCTGCATCTATTATACATTCATTCGTAAAATACTCATTGGCAATAATTTTAATCCAATATTGTTTCTTCAAGTTTGACTTTAATCTTTTGAATATGTTGAGCAGATGATTTCGATAAAGTAAAATCATAATAACCGCCTTTTATGACCCATTTCTTTATTTCAGGATTATAAACAGCGAGTGTTTTAGGGTTTATTTCAATAGTTCCGCTTTTCTCTTGCATTTTTGCTAATTGCATTTTTTTGTAACCCACCAAACGTTTAGGTGCTTCCCATAAATCGCTGCTTGGCATAGCATATATCTGGGCAATTGCCTTGCCATCAATTTTTGAATTGTTTTTAATTGAAAAATTAACGGTCACTTTTGATTTATCTGCACGAACTTTAAAATTTTTCATTTCAAAATTTGAATAAGATAATCCATAGCCAAATGGAAATAGCGGAGTTTGATTGGTTTTATCGAGCCATTTATAACCGACTGCCGCACCTTCAATATTATAGTCAACGCTCACCCGACCCTTTAATTGACTTGGATTATTTACGGCAATGCCAACCTCATCACCCCCAAGCTTTGGTCTTGGGATTTGATTTATTGAGGTTACAAAACTTGCCGGAAGGGCACCCGATGGATTTACTTCACCAACGAGAACCCTCGCAATTGCTTTTCCACCTGATGTTCCAGGGTACCACGCCTCAATAACTGCGCCAACTTTATCAAGCCAAGGCATAACCACCGGCCCACCAGTTTGCAAAACCACGACAGTATTTGAGTTTGCAGAAGCAACTTTTCCTATTAGTTCATCAGCATTGTTTTGAAGATTTAAATTAACGACATCAACACTTTCACCAGTCCATTGGTTTGCAAATACAATCGCTAAATCAGCTTTACTTGAAAGTTCTGCGGCTTTGTTAATATCTGCACCGTCATAATAAGTTATTTCGGCGGTGGTAAGCTTTTGTAGTTCTTTTAATGGAGAAGACGGATAAAACACCATTGGGCCAGGGAATTCAGCCGGTCCTTCATTTGGTATTGCCATTCCCCCAACTGGATAAACTTGGGAAGAACCACCGCCAGACAGAACACCCTTGTCAGCATGTCCGCCAATTATAATAATTTTCTTGGCCGTTTTAGAAATTGGCAAAATATTTCGATCATTTTTCAAAAGAACAATAGACTCTTCGGCTGCTTCTTGGGTAATTTTTCCATTTGCAACAAAATCTATCTTTGCCGATTGGTCACCATTTAATGGTTTTTCAAACAAGCCATTTTCGTGCATAGCAAATAATATGCGGCCTACCATATCATCCAATCGCGCTTCACTAACGTGATTATTGTTAACTGCCTCATCTAGGGCGCCTGCAAAATATGGCGATTTATCAAAAGGATAACCTGATTGTTGATCAAGACCTCGATTAGCTGCCGGGATTGTAGAATGGGTTGCACCCCAATCTGACATAACATATCCTTTAAAGCCCCACTCATTTTTCAAGACTTTATTTAATAGCCAATCATTCTCGCAAGCATAATCACCATTAACACGGTTATATGCACACATTACGGAACCAGGCTTCCCAATTTCATTGGCAATTTCAAATGCCAATAAATCAGATTGACGTGCCGCCTGCTCACCAATTTGTACGTCAATTGTGAAGCGGTTAGTTTCCTGATCATTAAAAGCAAAATGTTTTAATGTGGATATAATATGATTAGACTGAATGCCTTTAATAGTATTTCCTGTAATAGCACCTGAAAGAAGTGGATCTTCTCCGGTATATTCAAAGTTACGACCATTTCGAGGTTCGCGTAATAAATTTGCGCCACCAGCAAGCATGACATTAAAGCCTGATAACCAGGCTTCGTTTCCAATCATTGCGCCACCTTTATATGCGATTTCATCGTTAAAAGTTGCGGCAATCGCGATACCAGATGGCAATGCCGTTCTTTCCCTTGGATTAGGCGATCTTTGCGTGGCAACGCCAATACCAGCATCTGTTTGTGATTGTGCCGGTATTCCAAGGCGAGATATGCCTTCAATATAACCAGCAGAGTTAGGCATTCCATTCTTTGGTGCCGTACTTTTTAGCCAAGCAGCAGTTGTCGAAAAATACCCCATCAACATTTGAAGTTTTTCTTCACGCGTCATTTTTTTTACTAAATCATTTGCATAATTTTCACTCGTTGATTGAGCCATTGCATGATTAGAAACAGCAACAACAATTATCGCCGCGCATCCCGCTAGCGACTTGCCTAGGTATGAATTTTTCAAGTTACGCTCCCTTTTATTGTGCCTTACAGTTTTCATCTATGAACTGCTTTAAAGTCGGCAATTTTCTAACATAATTGTCCAATTCAGGTTTTATTTTCCCCAAAAATTGAACTAATTCCTCTAATTCCAAAGCGTCAGCTAAAAAATTATAACGCTTTGGCCTTACACCCATGCCTTCAAATATCGAATACCAAGATGGCGCGCGGAATAACTCCTCCGGGCCAGTCTCTCTTAGTGCGGATGATTTCTTGAAAACCTCGATTTTATTACGTAGGTCTTGTGTAATGGGTTGGTTTTTGCACCATCGCCAAAATTCCGTGTCTTCACGCTCTGTGAGACAATAGTGTGCAACAATGAAATCCTTAATTTCAATATAGTCGTTGGCAATACGTCGGTTAAAATCGTTCGCCAAAACGGCATCGCAATTTTTGTCTGGAAAATATCTAAAGAAAAAATCCAAAGTGCGATAAACTAAATGTATTGCAGTTGATTCAAGCGGTTCAATAAATCCTGACGCCAACCCCAAAGACAATACATTCTTTGACCAAATCTCTTTTCTCATTCCCGACTGGAACGGCACCACCATAGGATCAGTTATTGGTTTTCCTTGAACCTGAGATAATAATTTTGCCGTTGCTTCATCATCAGATATAAATTGAGATGAAAAAACATAACCATTACCAGAACGTGATTGTAGAGGTATTCTCCAGCGCCACCCAAAATCTTGCGCTGCTGAAGTTGTATAAGCATCAGGAATGTCAGTATTTTCAGTCTGCACGGCAATCGCACGATTACATAGCAATTCATTTTCCCATGAAGTGTAACCGACCCCCAAGCTATCTCCGATTAGAAGCGCGCGAAACCCTGTACAATCTACAAAAAAATCGGCATCCAATACTTCGCCGCGCTTGGTTGTTAAAGATTTTATAAATCCGTTTTCGTGCTTTTCAACGCGTTCAATCAAACCCTCTATTCGCTTCACGCCTTGTGATTCAGAGTGTGTTCGTAAATATTTTGCCGCCAATTTTGCATCAAGATGCAGCGCGAATGCAGCGTTGTTTATTGGGCTTCCTTGCGCCATAATCGGTAACATAAATCGATTTTCGCGTGCCATGACGCTCGAGGGTGAAAAATCTTGAAGAGGAATATCAAGCCCGTTTTGCGTTGCATATAACCATGCGTTATAGAAATCAGTATTTCCATTATTTGCACCAATTTGCCCAAATGGGTGGAAATAGCTTTCACCAATTTTATGCCAATCATCAAACTTGATGCCCAACTTAAAACTTGCATGACACTTTTTAATAAAATCTTGTTCATTAATTCCAAGATTTCTTAAAAGACCAAGAAATGGCGGAATTGTAGATTCGCCGACACCAATCGTACCAATTTCATCTGATTCAATCAGGACAATTTCAAGACGTTCTTTTGGTATGTGGGTGGAAAATAATGCTGCGGCCAGCCAGCCAGCAGTACCACCACCGGCGATGATAATTTTTTTTATTTCGTTATTTTGCATAAAACTAACTCGCCACCTTGTTACAATGATTGATAAATTGTGAATGTAATGGCGCACGCGCCACAATTCTTTCTATATCTAAATTAATCTGATTAAGCGCATTTCTAAAATTACTTTGCCCCATATTTTCAACCAATAACTCGTGGTTTTGCGGTAAAACCCCAAAGCCTGAATACATTGCAAGCCAAGAAATGTGATGAAACATTTCCCACGAATATCGTACAAAATGACCACGTCTTTTATATAATTCTATTTTTTCACTTAGAGTATCTGGGATATCCATTTGCGCAACATATCGCCAAAACTCAGAATCGCCACGCTGATTAAGTTTATAATGGAGAATGATAAAATCACGCACTCTTTCAAATTCTTTTTGCGCAATACGATTATGTTCTTTGATAACTTTTTCATCTATTCCATCAAAGGGGAAGAACATTTTAATACGTTCAATACCATTTTGTATCAACGCAATCGCAGTCGATTCTAATGGCTCAAGAAAACCGCTACTCAGGCCAATTGCAATACAATTCTTATCCCACGGATTTCTTCGCCCAGGTGTGAATTTTATAAGACGCGCATCTTCATGCTTTTCACTAGGAAGATTTGTTTCTAAAATCTGTAAAGCTAATTCATCGTTCATAAAATCACGGGCAAAAACGTGTCCATTTCCAGTCCGGTGATTAAGAGGGATTTGCCATTGCCAACCTGCTGAGTGGGCGGTAACCTTAGTTAAGGCGATTGGGTTTTCAATCCGCTTGCTTGGCATCGCCCAGGCGGCATTTGTCAGCAGATGTTTTTCATAAGATTCAAATTTATTACCAAGTGTATTTCCTATCAAAATTGCTTCAAAGCCAGAGCAATCAATAAATAGGTCTGCTTCAACTACTTTGCCGTCATCAAGCAATAATGATTTTATGAAACCATTATTCTCATTTATTTCAACTTTCTCAATTTTGGCATCGATGTAATTTAAGCCCTTGGCAAGAGAATAGTCTTTCAAAAAATTTGCAAATAGCATTGCATCAATATGTAATGCCCAATCAAATCTGGCATAGATTGGAGTAGTATCTTTTATTGGATCAGGAAGAGCAAATTTTCCTGCTTTTGCCAACGCTGACCCAAGCGCTAAATTGTCTAGACCTCCATCTAATATTTCTGGCTCATAAGCATTCAAATAATGCCAAAACCCGATATTATTGAAATCATGGCCAAAACCGCCAAAAGGATGCACAAAGCTGGAATCTTTATTTTTCCATCCATTAAATTGAATGCCAAGCTTTGCTGTTGCGCCTGTTTTTGCAATGACTTCTTGGTCACTAATTCCTAATTGGTGATAAAAAGACCTAATAGTAGGTATTGTCGCTTCGCCGACCCCAATTGTTTTAATTTTGCTAGATTCAATCAAGGTGATGTTTATGCCAGAATTTCCGTAAGAATTTATTAGACTGCTTGCAGTCATAAACCCTGCCGTCCCACCACCTACAATGATGATTTTTTTTATTTTTGGCATAAGCATTTCCAGTTTAGAATATTAATCGCTACATTTTATCTATAAATTTATTATGCCTTAAGGGGTGACAATGGGGAACAAACCATCACCACCCCTTAAGAAAAATTGCCCACATCACTCACTGGGGAAGAGTTTTTAAGCTGCAGGCAATTTCAACCTTTTACCATTTAGCTCTAACGCCGAGTGTCAATCTTCGCTCAAATTCATTTTGGAATGCAAATTGTTTGCTAGAGTTTGAGAACTTATAATTATAAGTTTCAATTTCACCAGTAACGTTAGATGCGTTCAAATAAATTGATACTTTATCATTCACATTATATGTTGCGTTAAAATCTACGAAGTTTGTAGCATCAGCATAGATTGGAACACGACTGTTACCAACCATTGTTACGACATTGTTTAATCGTTCTGAACGGTAATTATACGCTAAACGCAATTGTATTTTATCGGTTTGATACCAACCAACCAAGTTATATTGATGCTTGGAGTTATCGTTAAACGGCAATTTTTTGCCATCTAAACCTCTATCAAGCTGCGATGAAGGCGAATAGGTGTAATTAGTATCTATACCGAAATTGCTCAAGTAATTGGGAACATTTAGATCCTTGAAAGCAATACGAGTACCCAGCTCTAAACCAGAAACTTTACCACCTTCGCCTTGAACCGGAAGGAAAATTGGAACAGAGGCAGCCGGGCTTCCATCAGAGTTTTTAAATTGCCCAGGCGCTGACAATATCTGCCCACCGGTTACAAAACTCGCAATATCGATATAAAATGCGGCCGCATGAACCATTGTTGCTTTGCCAAGATACCATTCCCAAGAAGCGTCAAAATCGCTTGATCTCCATGGGTCTAGGTGAATGTTGCCAGAAGCAGAAGCCCCCGAAACAATACGACGGTTATTCAACGGATCATCAACTGTGTTAATAGTTACGCCGCCGCCATAATTACCTAGATCAAGTGGCTGCATAGTTTTGCTAGCAGCAAATCTAAGCTTCATATTATCACGTAAATCTATATTCACGTTTAAAGACGGTAAAACATCTGTGTAAGTATTTGAATCGACATAATCACCAATATCAGCGTTTGTGTCACCATATGCTAATGTTGCACCCGTTAAATTCTGACGCGCAGTTAATGTCGTTTGAATTACATGAACGCCGAAATTACCGCTCACATTTCCTTTTTCAAACTCTGCTGCTGCGTATGCAGATTTTTCAGACAAACGTACATCATAAGACTGGCCAGGGATAATTACACGAGTTGATTTACCAAATACTTTTTCTTGGAAAGCGACAATATCGTCAAAGTTCTTTGGATCAACGGCCCAGAATCCAGGAATTCCAGACGCGACACCGCCACCAAGTCCAGTAATGAATTTAACATCATTATATTTGTTCAATGGGGTTGGCTGATTAACTGTATATCCTTGGAATACAAGCGCGCCAGTTACTGGATCTGGAACCATTTCACCTGCGGAGCATTGTGATTGGTTCATGGTTACATCAATTGCCTTCCATTGCGCCAAACACCCATTAGCAGGAACCGCATCGCCAGATACTTGGATTCCAGTGCCTGCATAAAAATTTGAAAATAAGTGGAATTGGGCGATTGAAGTGTCACGATTAGAATAACGCACACCACCATCTATTTTTTTGATAAAGCCAAATAATGGGTTATCGAAATGATAATGACCATCTGCTTTTGCAATATCCATATCAGTGCTTGCATCATTATTACCTTCAGATGAGAAAGCAGCAACACGATAAGAATCCAGGTTGGCCATATAATCAGCAGTAGTCTTTCCTGCACCTAGACCGCCAGCAGTAGTTAGAACTTTATCCCACCCTGAAAATACTGGAGAGCTTCCGCTAAAATCCACATGAAGCTGTGCATTAGACCCCATGCCAAATGGATTTGGATTGATGTAACGACCACCAAGAGAGCCAACAATCGAATTAGAATATTGTCCTGCGAAATTTGCAGCGATAGAAGAAGGATAGAACGGACCGCGCGTTCTATCGGCGGCATTACGGAACAATGTAAATCGATTAGGATCGTTTGGATCGATTTGCCAATTAGACAAATCACCCTGCACCTGACCATTCATACTAAGGCGATTTGCCTTAGCTTTGATGAAGCGGGTTTCTGCCGTAAAATTTCCGCCTTTGTCATATTTTAATTCTAAATTGAAATTTTTCGCTTCTGAATTATTTGTGCGATTAACTGTAAACGAGTTCAGCCATTGAGCATTAATATCGTACTGAGAAACATTTACCCAAGGCGTACCACCTGAATCCGACAATCCAGTTGGTGTTGATGCCGTAGGGTTTAGCCAACTTGAAAATACTGCACCATCCCAACGATTAGAAATGTTTAATCCAACCGCACGATTATGCTCTTCTAATTTAGTATAGAAGCCTTCAGCAACTAGGGTAAAACCTTCCCCCAACTTTGCCTCAAATGCACCTGAGATACCGAGGCGCTTACGTTGAATCTGTCGATTGTAAACCTCAAACCCGTGCGGCGATATGTAATTTGTAGATTTACCAGCGCCCCAGTCATTTTCTGAATAAACGCCACCGCCATAACCGGAATAATTGTCGCCCAAGGTGTTATCACTGTATGCGCCAGATAACATAACGCCAACTTTGTCATTGCGCCAATTTGCAAGACCATTCACTGAAAAATCATTGCCGTCCGAATACTTACCTTTAGTGCCATCAGCACCACCAGTTAAGACAAACCCTTCTGCAAATTGAAACGGTCTGCGCGTTTTCAAATCGATTGTTCCAGATATACCTGCCAAAGGGGTACGAGGATCTGTTGATTTATATACCAAAACGCCATTCATTAATTGCGAAGGAACATCAAGGAAGTTTGCCTGTGCCTGACCAATACTTCCCGCAGAAAGATATTGCTCGCCATTAAATAAGGTTACAGTTTGCGCCAAGCCGCGTAAATTTACGGTGGAACCCTCACCGGCATCACGACGAATTTGAACACCCGGTACACGTTGTAGAGAATCGGCAATAGTAACGTCTGGAAGTTTGCCAATATCTTCAGCAGAAATTGCTTCAACTTGCGCAATCGCCATTTTTTTTGCAGAAACTGAACGTAGTTGCGAACCACGTACGCCCTTTACTACCACAGTTTCAGATTGCTCACCAACGCTCACTTCTTGCGCGGATGCAACACCGGCAATAGCAATTGTTGACACAGAAGCCATTAATGCAAAGAGCTTTAAGTTTGTGATTTTATTTTTAGATAATTTATTCATTTATCTCCCCTGCTTTATATTTGAACCGCACAAACGCAGTTGTACAAATACAAAAAAACAACGCTCCGAACACAAAATGTCCGATAGACAATTAATTTTTATTATGGAAACTTCGCCAGTTTCAGCATACTGCTGAATGCTGGTCTTTGTTTCCTCCCATTTTCTTTATATTTGTTAAAAACATATATGTTACATAAAAAACATCTTGTCAAGCGAAATGTCTATCGATGTCATTTTTATGTCCTTGACATATAACTTTAGCCGTGTAGTGGCTATTAAATATCTAATTAGATACTGGTAAATCAAATTCATGACTACGATTTATGATATAGCAAAAAGAGCTGAAGTTTCTACAAAGACTGTGTCACGTGTAATCAATGGCGATTCAAAAGTAAAATTATCTACCCGCGAGTTAATTTTAGAAATTATGCGCGAGATGGATTTCAAGCCTAATCAACAAGCGCGACAATTAAGACTGGGAAATAAATCAGGCATCGGTTTATTGCTAGAAGACCCTGACAGCGGCTATCAAACTAGATTTCAAAGCGCCATGCTTCACGCGGCAATGGAAGCGGGTTGTTATTTATCAGTCGAATTATTTAGCCACCTCAAAGATGATTGGAAATCTCACCTTTCAAGGTATATAAAAAATTCAAACATTTCAAATATAATATTACTTCCTACACAATGTGACTTTGGCCCATTAAGAGATTTCTTAAGAGAAAATAATGTAAATTGCGCCCTAATATCGCCTACAAATCTTGATAGTGACTTTGTGTCTATTGCAATGGATGAGCGGCAAGCAGCAAGAGAAATTACAGAGTATTTAATAAATTTGGGGCATCGTAAGATTGCGCATATTTCAGGACACCCAGATCACTCCGCATCATTATTACGCCGCCAGGGCTTCTATGAAGCTTTTGAAATGCACAATCTGCCACGTCCACGCGATGAATATATCGTGCAAGGCGATTTTTTATTCAAAACTGGCCTAAAAGTATCTGAAGAATTATTGAAAATAAAGGATTTACCAACGGCAATTTTTGCATGTAATGATGAAACAGCGGCCGCAACATGCTCTGCGGCCCATAAAAGAGGCCTAAGAATACCGGAAGATATTACAATTGTTGGCTTTGATGACGTATATCTTGCAACTGCGATTTGGCCACCACTAACAACTGTTCGGCAGCCATATTTGGAAATGGCAAGACGCGCAATTAACATTCTATCTAACATGCGTGATAAAAATGATAATGATGACGTTCAACTACGTCATGTGTTACCATATTCAATCATTGAAAGAGAAAGCTCTTCTTTATCTCCAAGAGGTGAGATTTGTAATATTTAAGCCTCTATAAAGCCCCAATGCGGGGCTTGTGGAACTAGTTAAATAATTGATTATATTGTGAAGTTTTGGGTGCGGGGGCAGGATTTGAACCTGCGGCCTTCAGGTTATGAGCCTGACGAGCT
>APMI01005971.1_pt1 | contig 31653 bp, 29 predicted proteins | sample 667938 | NCBI WGS metagenome assembly APMI01 (sample SAMN01084076, study PRJNA167559) | wastewater metagenome | biome: Wastewater | place: Denmark: Ejby Moelle, Odense | collected 2011-11-28
ACGTTTCTGAGAACGCTTATGTACGAAGCCTATTTCGGCCTGCGAGGAAAGCCTTTTCAGCTGAATCCTGATCCTTCTTTTTTCTACGGAAGCCGCGGTCACCGCCGTGCAATGGCCTATCTGGAATATGGGCTGCACCAGAATGAAGGTTTTATTGTCATCACCGGCGAAGTGGGTGCAGGAAAGACGCTTCTTGTCCGGAGTCTGCTTGAGAAGCTTGATTCTGCGAAAATTGTTGCCGCCAATCTGGTCAGCACTCAAATCGACGCGGACGACATCCTCAGATTGGTGGCTGCTTCTTTCGGTATTCCCAGCAGAAATCTCTCGAAGAGTGACCTGCTGCTCGCGATTGAAGCCTTTCTAGTCTCGACCACAGCTGCCGGCAAGCGTGCGCTCCTGATTGTCGATGAAGCGCAGAATCTGACGCAACGAGCAGTTGAGGAGCTTCGCATGCTCTCCAACTTCCAGCTTGAAGACCATGCCTTGTTGCAGAGTTTTCTGGTGGGCCAGCCCGAATTCCGCACGATCATGCAGAGCCCGGAGATGGTCCAGTTGCGGCAGCGTGTTATTGCTTCCTACCATCTTGGTCCTCTTGATGCCGCTGAGACCCAGGCTTACGTCGAGCACCGTCTGACTTGTGTTGGGTGGAAAGGGAACCCGGGCTTTGATCCGGAAGCGATGAAAGGAATATTCACTTTCAGTCAGGGTATTCCCCGCCGTATCAATGCCCTTGCCGATCGGGTCATGCTCGCAGCGTTCCTGGGTGAAAGTCGTCGCGTCAGTGCCGACATGGTCGACCAGATCGCCTCTGAAATGCGCGAGGAGCACGTTGTCCCGGAAAGCACGATGCCCGGCCCTCCACCTGCGCTCCCGTCCGCCATTGTGGGGGGCACCGCAGGGCTTGCTGATCTGCAGCGCTTGCTGGCTGACCCGGACGCGGCGAGGGCACTTGCCGGTGTCGGGCAGAACTTTGATGCAACGCGCTTCGAGGAGCGCCTCGCCCTGCTTGAGCGGACCTTGTCTACAACTCTGAACGCAATCAGCCAGTTGATCGGTGCTGCGCAGCAGCAGGCGGCCGGATCGGAGACTGGAGCGCACACTAAATGACGAGTCCTGGTCTGAACAGTGAGGAAATCGTCAATGCACTGACGATCGATGTGGAAGACTATTTCCAGGTTTCTGCCCTGGCTTCGCATTTTCCGAAGGATGTCTGGAACGACACTCCGTGCCGAGTCGAGAGAAATGTGCATCGGATTCTGGAAATGCTGCATGAGCATGGGGCGAAGGGCACGTTCTTTACCCTGGGCTGGATCGCCGAACGCTATCCGAAACTGGTGCGCCTCATTGTCATGGAAGGTCATGAGCTTGCTAGTCATGGATATGGTCACCAGCGTGCCAGCGAGCAAACACCTGAAGCCTTTCTTGCCGATATCAAGCTCGCCAAGGCTGTTCTCGAGGATATCGCTGGTTGCCTGGTGAAGGGCTATCGTGCGCCGAGCTTCTCGGTTGGCTTGTCCAACCCGTGGGCTCACGCGTGTATAGAGGCGGCTGGCTATGCTTACAGTTCCAGCGTCTATCCAGTGAAGCATGATCATTACGGGGTTCCCGACGCTCCGCGGTTTCCCTACCCTGCAGGAGAGGCGTTAATCGAGATTCCGATTACGACCGTTCGTCGCCTTGGGCGAAACTGGCCGGTGGGCGGGGGAGGATATTTCCGTCTTCTCCCGTATACGGTGTCAGCATGGGGGATCGACAAGGTCAATCAGGAGGACCGCAAGCCGGCGATTTTCTATTTTCATCCATGGGAAATCGATCCGGGCCAGCCGGTCGTACGAGAGGCGAGTGCCAAGACTCGTTTCAGGCATTACGTGAATCTGGAACGTACCGAAGCCCGACTCAACCGCCTTCTCCAGGAATTTGCCTGGGGACGGATGGACGAAGTGTTTCTTCAAGCTGCAAAACAGTCAGTCTAGGGTTTCAAGCATGCTTTCCGTAGTCAATGTGCGTCCTTGTGCGGCGAGTGATGCTGCGCGCTGGAATGAATTCGTCTTCGCCTGTCAGGGTGCAACTTTTTTTCACCGGATCGAATGGCGGAACATCGTGGAAGAGGTGTTTCGCCATCGCACGCATTACCTCCTTGCCGAACGCGATGGGCAGATAGTTGCTGTTTTGCCCCTCGCAGAAGTCAAGAGCCGGCTTTTCGGGCACGCCCTTACTTCTTTGCCCTTTGCCGTATATGGCGGAGTTGCAGGTGATGATGAGGAGGCCGTCGCTGCCCTCGAGGCTGCAGCTGAAGAGCTTGCCCGGCAGGCCGGTGTGCAGCATCTCGAATATCGCAATCTCAGGGAGCGCCATGCCGATTGGCCCCGGCAGGAGCTCTACGTCACCTTCCGGAAGGAGATCCTGCCGGACGAAGAAGCCAATATGCTTGCTATTCCACGCAAGCAGCGTGCCATGGTACGCAAGGGAATCAAGAACGGTCTGTTGAGTGCGGTTGACACGAATGCTGACCGTTTCTTCGCCCTGTATTCCGACAATGTCCTTCGTCACGGTACGCCAGCATTGTCGAAAAAATTCTTTGAGACACTGCTTTCCGTTTTCGGGAAAGACTGCGAAATCCTCACCGTGACAACTGCCGATGGAAAATTGCTCTCCAGCGTGCTCAGTTTCTATTTCAGGGAAGAGGTCCTGCCGTACTACGCAGGTGACGATATGGCAGCGCGCGATTTGGCCGCCAACGACTTCAAATATTGGGAGCTCATGCGTCATGCCTGCGCGCGTGGCTGTCGCTTATTTGATTACGGTCGCAGCAAGGTTGGTACTGGCCCATACAATTTCAAGAAGAACTGGGGTTTCGAACCCGTTCCTCTGTCCTACGAATACCGTTTGTTCAAACGCGACGGCGTTCCCCAGAACAATCCCATGAATCCGAAATACCGCGCCTTCATTGCCCTTTGGCGCAAGCTGCCGATTGGCGTGGCCAACGCACTCGGCCCGCACATTGTGCGAAATCTCGGATGAGCGGTTTTTACTCAGAACCGCTTGATGTCGTGAACCATGACAAGCCGGCTATTGCCGGTTTCAACTGCGTGGGTCGTAGAGTCTTTCGATCCACGCCTTGTGTGGAGATTTCATGAACCCGATGATCCGCATCGGCGTCGCCATTGGCGCTGTTTTCTTCTGGGTAATCGGCTGGTATTTCACCACCGCGACAGAAATAGCTTCGATATGGTGGCGGTCCGACACGTTTGCCCACGGCCTGCTTGTACTGCCGATGTTTGTCTGGCTTTCGTGGCGCAATCGCGAACGCCTTTACGGTCCGAACCTGGAGCCTGCTCCACTGATGGTCGTTCCGCTCCTGGGTACCGGGCTTGTCTGGTTACTTGGAGAGTTGGCCAGCGTTGCGTCGGTGACTCATGTCGCCCTCGCACTGATGCTCATTTTCGGTCTTGTCGGTGTGCTTGGTCCAAAACTCGCACGGCCCCTGGCCTTTCCCATTCTGTTCCTTCTATTCGGGGTTCCGATCGGTGAGTTCATGCTTCCGGTCATGATGAAATACACTGCGCTCTTCGCGGTTGGGGCTGTGCGTCTGTGTGGCATTCCCGTGTATCAGGAAGGGCTCCATTTCGTGGTCCCGAATGGGCGCTGGTCGGTGGTTGAGGCCTGCAGTGGTGTCCGTTACCTGATAGCGTCCCTGATGGTCGGGACTCTTTACGCTTATCTCAGTTACCGAAGTTTGAAGCGCCGACTTATTTTTGTCGGTTTTGCGCTCCTGATTCCTGTCGTTGCCAACTGGCTGCGCGCCTTCATGATTGTGATGATCGGCTATTTCAGCGACAACCGCCTGGGTACCGGAGTTGATCACCTGCTGTATGGCTGGGTGTTTTTCGGTATTGTCATCCTGCTTATGTTCTGGATCGGTGGACGTTGGCGTGAGGATCTGGATCCGCCGGCTCCGGTCGCGGAAGTGGTTTATTCGGCTCCCCTCACGCACTCGGCGCTGCTTGCCAGGCTCGTCCCACTGGCTCTTGCCGTTGCCATCTGGCCGCTCGTTCTACAGCATCGTCAGCATGTCGAGTCGACGGCATCGTCGTCGCCTGCCGACATCACGCCACTGCGCTTGTCTGGGACGTGGATGGAGACAAGCGATGCAGCAACCACGTTCAAGCCTTCATTTCATGGTTTTCATAGCGATAGTCTCCGGCATTATTCGGACGGAATGAACAGGGTGTCTGTGTATGTTGCGACCTATGCCCAGCAGGTGCCGGGACGGGAGTTGGTGCAAAGTGAGAACATGCTGTTGCCGCCGGCGGACTCGGTATGGAGCAAGCTCCGTGAAGGTTACGGGGGGGATTCGGGGGCCGGAATCTGGCACAGCACGCTTCTTTCCGGTGGGGCAACACCACTCGTTGTATGGTCTGGATACTGGATAAATGGACGGCTTGTCACGAGTGACTATGTTGCTAAGGGATTGATGGCGCTCGACAAACTTCAAGGCCATGCCGACCGATCCGCGTATGTTGCAATCTGGGCCGCGGGTTCTGATGAGACAAGTGCTACAAGCGCGCTCGATGCTTTCAATCGCAGCAATATGCAGGGCGTGGTTGACATGCTCTCGGCTGCTTCTGCGCCTTGATGCGGATACCTCAAAAAGGCTGGACTCATAGCTCATTGCTAAAGCCGCAGGCAACAGTTCTGACAAAAAGTGATGTTGCCGACTGCTTTTGGGTTACTCGGGCAGAGGTAGAATATGCGGCGTTGCAGCAATTTTCTGTGTGTTTTCCCCATGGTTTTGCGTGCATATTTCTCTGGCGTTTGGTTTGCGGTGTTCTTGCCGTTACCCTTCTAAGCCAGTGAATAGCGCCGTGTGTGCCGAAGGTCATGCCCTGAGCCGGCAGTTTTGCCCTATTCTCGTAACCAGAAAAGCTATCCGGAATGCGTCTTGAAATCTGCGGGGGCGCTCTTCAGGCAAAGTAATGCCAGTGAGGCATCGGGATGAAAGTGCGTTGATCTTGTTGGTCAGCTGGAGCGGCACACAGGCCTTGCTTCGTGCGGCCAAAGATCTTCGAATTGACTTGCCCCGGCAGGGCGACTGTTAAAAGGTAAGAAACTATGTGCGGCATAGCCGGGCTTTTTGATACTAGAAGCAAACAGATGTTCTCGCGCGACTTGATGCAGCGCATGAACGACAGTCAGCAGCATCGCGGGCCTGACGAAGGGGGCTATCACTTCGAGCCGGGCGTTGCGCTTGGACATCGTCGCTTGTCCATCATTGACATTTCGACCGGCCAGCAACCGCTGTTCAACGAAGACAGCTCTGTGGTGGTGGTCTTCAACGGTGAGATCTACAACTATCAGGAACTGATCCCCGAACTCACTGCGCTCGGTCACCAGTTCCACACTCGCAGCGACACTGAAGTCATCGTCCATGCCTGGGAGTCCTGGGGTGAGGAGTGCGTCAAGCGCTTTCGCGGCATGTTCGCCTTTGCCCTGTGGGACCGGAACCGCCAGACCTTCTTCATGGCGCGTGACCGGATGGGCGTCAAGCCCATGTATTACGCGGTGCTCCGCGACGGCACCTTGATGTTCGGTTCGGAGCTGAAGGTTTTGATGCAGCACCCAGGCCTGGACAAGACGATGGACCCGCGCGCGATTGAAGAGTATTTCGCACTGGGTTATGTGGCCGAGCCGCGGACCATCTTTGCTGGTGCTCGGAAGCTGGAGCCCGGGTTTTCGCTGACCATCCGCCACGGCCAGCCTTTACCGGAGCCCAAGCAGTACTGGGATGTGAATTTCAGTCTCGACAATCACATGAGCATCGTCGATGCTTCGGCCGAGCTTGTCGAGCGCTTGCGTGAGTCCGTGCGCATGCGCATGGTCGCGGAAGTGCCGCTGGGTGCCTTCCTGTCGGGGGGCGTGGATTCCAGTGCGGTGGTGGCGGCCATGGCCGGTATCTCCCCCGAGCCGGTAAATACCTGTTCGATCGCCTTTGATGATCCGGCCTTCAACGAATCGGCGTTTGCGCAGATGGTGGCCGACCGCTACCAGACCAATCATCGGGTGGAGATGGTCAAGTCCGACGACTTCGATTTGATCGACACCCTGGCCGCTCTGTACGACGAGCCTTACGCCGACAGCTCCGCGATTCCGACCTACCGGGTCTGCCAGCTCGCACGCAAGCATGTGACCGTGGCCTTGTCGGGTGACGGTGGCGATGAGAACATGGGCGGCTATCGCCGCTATCGCTTCCACATGATGGAAGAAAAAATGCGAGGCGGTCTGCCACATGCGGTGCGCAAGCCGGTTTTTGGCTTGCTTGGCCGACTTTATCCCAAGGCAGACTGGGCACCGCGAGTGTTCCGCGCCAAGACTACCTTCCAGGCCTTGGCCCGGGATTCCGTCCAGGCCTACTTTCATTCGGTGTCGATCCTGCGGGACGACATGCGTCGTCAGCTGTTTTCGGCCAGTTTCCGCAGTGAGCTGGGTGATTACAACGCCCTCGAGGTGTTCCGTCGCCATGCAGCCAATGCGGGCACTGATGATGACTTGGCACTCATCCAGTATCTCGACATCAAGACCTATCTGGTCGGTGATATCAATACCAAGGTAGACCGGGCCAGCATGGCGCATTCCCTTGAGGTTCGCGAGCCACTGATGGACCATCCCCTGGTCGAGTGGCTGGCCAGCCTTCCTACCAACCTCAAGATCAAGGGGCAGGAAGGCAAATTCATCTTCAAAAAGGCCCTCGAGCCGATGTTGCCGAACGATGTGCTGTATCGCCCGAAGATGGGCTTTTCGGTGCCCCTGGCACGCTGGTTTCGCGGTCCGCTGAAGGATCGCGTGCAAAAGGCCTTGCTCGGCGAAACCCTGGCCAGCACCGGGCTCTTCAATCGCGATTACCTCCAGCATCTGGTCGACGCCCATCAGAGCGGTGCACGGGATTACAGTGCGCCCTTGTGGACGCTGCTCATGTTTGAAGCCTTTCTGCGCAATAGCCAGCTGGGTACCCAAACCTCGCCGATCGCGAGGGTTGCATGACGCTGCGGGTGCTTCACGTTCTCGACCACTCACTGCCTCTGCATAGCGGTTATACCTTCCGCACGGCGTCCATTTTGCGCGAGCAGCGCAAGCTGGGCTGGGAGACCTTCCACGTAACGACACCGAAGCAGGGTGTCGGCATGGCGTTGAAAGAGGAGGCTGACGGCTGGACGTTTTATCGCACACCAAGTACCGACCAGGATGGTCTGGTAGCGCAGATGCGCCTTACCGCATCCCGGCTCGACGAACTTGTGCGCGAGATCAAGCCCGACATTATTCATCCTCACTCTCCGGTGCTTAACGCGCTGCCGGCCCTTTGGGTCGGTCGCAAGCACAAGATCCCGGTGGTGTACGAGATGCGCGCTTCCTGGGAAGACGCTGCCGTTGATCATGGCACGACCAGCGAAGGCAGTCTGCGCTACCGGATCTCTCGCGGATTGGAGAGCTTTGCACTGCGTCGCGCCGATCAGGTGACGACGATTTGTGAGGGGCTGCGGAAGGATATCCAGTCGCGCGGTGTGCCGGACGAGCGGGTTACCGTCATCCCCAACGCAGTCGATGTCACCACTTTCACGTTCGGTGCCGAGCCCGATCCGGCGCTGCGCTCGGCTCTTGGCCTTGACGGCACGACGGTGCTTGGTTTCGCCGGGTCCTTTTACGGCTACGAAGGCCTCGACCTCCTCATCGATGCGGCCCACAGGCTGGTACCAGCGCATCCCGATTTGCGCGTTCTGCTTGTTGGCGGTGGCCCGCAGGATGCCAATCTCAAGGCCCAGGTGGCTCGCCTGGGACTCTCGGACAGGGTCATTTTCACCGGTCGCGTGCCGCATGCAGAGGTTCAGCGCTATTACGAGTTGATCGACGTGCTGGCTTATCCGCGTTTGCCAATCCGCCTGACCGAACTGGTCACGCCGCTCAAGCCGCTGGAAGCCATGGCCCAGGGGCGCATGTTCGTCGCTTCTGATGTTGGCGGCCACAAGGAACTCATCCGTCACGGCGAAACCGGTTTCCTGTTTCGCGCCGGCGATGTGGGTGCGCTGGCAACGTCCATCGATAATTTGCTCTCCAGACGCGACTTGTGGCCCGCTGTGCGCGCCGAAGCCCGACGTTTTGTCGAGGTGGAGCGCACCTGGGCGACCAGCGTTTCCCGTTACCGCGAAGTCTATCGGCGTGCCCTGACCCGCTGCGGCCGCATACTTACTTTCTGAGGTTTCAACGTGTGCGGCATTCACGGACTTTTCCGATTTGACGGTGAGCGGGTTGAACCCGCCATGCTTACGGCCATGGGCGACCGGACCGTGCATCGCGGCCCGGACGACGAAGGACAGTACCTCGACGGCCCCTGTGGCATCGCCATGCGTCGTTTGTCGATCATCGACCTGGCCGGTGGTCATCAGCCCATTTCCAACGCCGACGACAGCCTGTGGCTGGTGTGCAATGGTGAGATCTATAATTTTCGCGAGCTGCGCTCCGAGTTGCAGGGGCTGGGTTTTCGCTTCAAGACGGGCTCGGATAGCGAAGTCCTGCTCCACGCCTACGCTGCCTTTGGCGACGAGTTTGTCCATCGCCTCAATGGGATGTTCGACTTTGCACTGTGGGATCGGCGCCGTAACAGGTTGCTGATCGGTCGCGACCGCGTCGGCGTCAAGCCGTTGTACATCCTGCAGGACGCCAAGCGGCTGGCCTTTGCGACTGAAGCCAAGGCCTTGCTGGCTCTGCCCGGTGTCACTGCAGAACTCGACCGTGAGCAGTTGTCGAGCTATCTGCATCTGGGGTATGTGGCGGCGCCAGGCTCTATGCTGAAGGGCATCCGCAAGCTTCCGCCGGCAACCCTGCTGGCCATCGAAAACGGGCAGGTCAAGGAGTGGCGCTACTGGCGTCTGCCGACGGCCATCGAGCGTTCGGTCTCCGAAGCGGAGTGGGTGTCGCGCATTCGCGCGCGCCTCGAGGAGTCGGTGCGCATGCAGATGGTCAGCGATGTGCCTATCGGCGCCTTTCTGTCCGGCGGTGTCGATTCGAGCGCGGTTGTCGGCTTCATGGCACGCCATTCCGATCATCCTATCCGCACCTACGCCATCGGCTTTGAGGGCGGCGAGGCGGAAGCGCTCTACAACGAACTGCCTTATGCGGCTCAGGTGGCCAAGATGTTCGGCACCCGGCACCGGGAAATCGTCGTCAAACCGGACGTGGTTTCGCTGCTGCCCAAGCTGCTTTGGCACATGGACGAACCGATTGCCGATACGGCCTTCATCACGACTTTCCTGGTGTCTGAATTCGCCCGCCAGGATGTCAAGGTGATCCTGTCGGGTGTGGGTGGTGACGAGCTCTTCGGCGGCTATCGGCGTTACCTTGGTGGTCACTATGCCGAGCGCTTCCACCGTTTGCCGGGTTTTGTGCGTAGCGTCGCGGCTGCCGTTGCCAATCGCCTGCCCAGCGACCGTCACTCGGGCTTGCTCAACACACTGCGTCTGGCGAAGGGCTTCATCGCCTCGGCCGAAATGGACCCGGATGACCGTTATCGGAGCTACCTGCAGGTACTTGGACGTGAAGCCGCCTCGGAATTGCTGCTGGATGGCGGGCGGGGTGGCGTCGATCCTCTTGCCCGGGCGTTTGCCGGTGCCGGCAACACCGATGAACTCAACCGCATGTTCGCGGTGGATGCCGAAACCCAGTTGCCGGACGATCTGCTGATGCTCACCGACAAGATGAGCATGGCGGTTTCGCTCGAATGTCGGGTGCCCCTGCTTGACCACGAACTTGTGGAGCTTGCGGCAGCTATTCCGGCTTCGCTCAAGGTGCGTGGAGGTCGTCTCAAGCACCTTATGAAGGAAGGCCTGTCTGACCTCCTGCCGCCCGACATTCTCGACCGCAAGAAGCGTGGCTTTGGCACCCCGATGGGGGCTTGGCTGAAGCGCGATCTGGCACCGGTGTTGCGCCAGTTGCTGTCGAAGGAAGCCGTTGCACAGCGCGGTCTCTTCCGCCACGACGTCATTGCCCGGCTGATGGCTGACCACGAGTCCAACCGTTCCGATGGTACCGATTCGTTGCTGTCGCTGATGAACCTGGAAATCTGGAGCCGGATCTACCTCGATCGGCGCGAGCCCGACGATGTCGCGGCCGAGCTGAAGAGCTACGTCAAATGAACATACTCTACGTTTGTCACCGATTCCCGTTCCCTCCCAAACGGGGCGGAAAGATCCGTCCCTTCAACATGATCCGTCACCTCACAGCGAAGGGGCACAAGGTTACCGTTTGTTCCCTGGCGCGTGCGCCGGCCGAAGCGGAGGAGGGGAGGGGCATCGCGCCGCATTGCGCCGCGTTCGAGATCGGGATGGTCAAGAATCCGATCCAGGCTGCGCGAATGGTGGCCAGGCTGCCGTTGCGTACCCCGTCGTCGATGGGCTTCTTCTACTCGCCGGAGCTGAAGTGCAAGGTTGACCATCTGCTGGCAACCCAGAAGTGGGATCTGATCTTCGTCCATTGCTCGTCCGTCGCCCAGTACGTCGAGCACGTCACCGATGTGCCGAAGATCCTCGATTACGGTGATATGGACTCCCAGAAGTGGCTGGAGTACGCCAACTACAAGCCTTTCCCGCTGTCTCTGGGCTACAGGCTTGAAGGCACCAAAATGCTGGCGGCGGAGAAGCGTCTGGCAAAGAAGTTCGACATGGGTACGGCTACCACGCGGGCCGAGTGGGAAACCCTGGACGGCTACAAGACGGGGCTCAAGACCGACTGGTTCCCCAATGGGGTGGACGCGAGTTTCTTCAGCCCCGATGGTTCGCCCTACGATCCGGATACGATCAGCTTCATCGGCAGGATGGACTATTATCCGAATCAGGAATGCATGTTCCGCTTCTGCGAGCAGACGTGGCCCTTGATCAAGGCTGCCCGTCCTCAAATGAAGCTCCTCATTGTGGGCGCCGACCCTACACCGGCCGTGCGCAAGCTTGGTGAACTGGACGGTGTGACGGTGACAGGCTCGGTGCCGGACGTGCGCCCCTATGTGCGGAGCTCTGCGCTGATGGTGGCACCGCTCAACATTGCCCGGGGAACGCAGAACAAAATCCTCGAGGCCATGGCCATGGGTGTGCCGGTTGTCACAAGCACAATCGCTGCCGGCGGCGTTGATGCGCAATCCGAGAAGCATTTCCTCGTCGCCGATACGCCCGAAGCCTATGCTAGCCAAATTCTTCGCATCACGTCGAATCCGGCTGAACGGGCGCGTCTGGCAGAAGCCGGGCGGGCGCGTATGTTGAGCCATCATGCATGGCCGCGCTCCATGGAGCGCCTCGACGGCATCATCGAACGGTGCGTCAAACAGTTTCAGAAAAACAAGGGAAAGCGTAAATGAAGATCAGCATTTTTGGCCTGGGCTACGTCGGCGCTGTTTCGCTAGCCTGTCTGGCCCGCGACGGTCACGACGTGATCGGTGTCGATATCGACAGCAACAAGCTTGACCTGATCCGTGAGGGCAAGACCCCGGTTGTCGAAGAGGGCATGGTCGACCTGATGAAGAGTGTGGTGGCGAATGGCCGTGTGACGGTCACTACCGACACGCTGCATGCGGTCATGAACAGCGACATTTCCCTTGTCTGCGTCGGTACGCCGTCTGCTGCCAACGGCAGCCAGGATCAAGGCGCTGTGCTGCGTCTGGCTGAAAGCATGGCTCTGGCGATTCGCGAGAAATCTGTGCCGCACGTGGTGGTGTTCCGTTCGACTCTGGTACCGGGCACGGTAGAAGACGTGCTGCGGCCGATCATTGAGGCCGGTTCGGGCAAGAAGGACGGGGAGGGCTTCCACCTGTGCTTCCAGCCCGAGTTCCTGCGCGAAGGCTCCTCGATCCGTGATTACGACAAGCCGCCGTTCACGGTGGTCGGTGCCAATCACGACTACCCGATCGATCGCCTGAAGGAGTTGTTTGGCCATCTGCCGTGCAACTTCTTGAACACCTCGGTGCGTTCGGCCGAGATGATGAAGTACTGCTGCAACAACTTCCACGCCCTCAAGATCACCTTCGCCAACGAGACCGCACGTCTGTGCGAAGCGCTCGGGGTGAATCCCTTCGAGGTCATGGAACTGGTCTGTCAGGACAAGCAGCTCAATATTTCCCCGGCCTACCTGAAGCCCGGCTTCGCCTTCGGCGGCTCCTGCCTGCCCAAGGATCTCCGCGCCACGACTTATCTGGCCAAGAAGTACGACGTGGAGATTCCGATGCTCGCCGGCATCATGCAGTCCAACCGCAATCACGTGGATCTGGCTGTGCAAAAGATCCTCGAGACCGGCAAGCGCAAGATCGGTTTCATCGGTCTGTCATTCAAGACCGGGACCGACGACCTGCGTGAGAGCCCGCTTGTTTCGCTGGCTGAGCAACTGCTTGGCAAGGGTATGCTGCTCTCCATCTACGATCCGGAAGTGCATCTGTCACGTCTGCTGGGTGCCAACAAAAGCTTCATTGAGCGCCACGTACCCCACATCGGTGAACTGCTGAAGCCGGAAATCGAGCAGGTGGTGGCGGAGTCCGAAGTGCTGGTGATCGGTTTGTCCGGCAAGGACGTGGCTGAAGCCCTCGTTGGTCTGGTGCGTGCCGATCAGAAGGTGCTCGATCTGGTCAGTCTGCCGGCGTCGATCAAGCTGCAGGGCGATGTCGAGGGTCTTTGCTGGTGAGACGACAGCATTCGGAGAAGGTAGGGCGTCTGTCTCGACGCCTGCTTTTTGTAAACCTGCTTTGCATGGCAGCACTTGCAGCCATTATTGTTTTGCAGGCCTTTCCCTCTTCCGAAGCTGTCCGTTTACGAAATGCCGTGTTGATCGAGCCGTCTACGCCCAGTGATTTTTCGTGGTCGCCAGAGCAGATTCCTGCCGGCTTTTTGCTCGACGCGACCATTGAGCCTGAATTTGCGGACATCGTGCGAAAAATAGGTGTTGACCGGATTGCCGACGACAAGGGCAAGGCCTTGGCCCTTGCTGGGCATTTGACCGAGAATTCCCATATTGAACGTCCAATTCAGTCTGATCTCGCGACGACCTATCGCGGGATTCGTGATGGCGCTGGTTACTGTTCAGATTTCACGGCGGTTTATCTCGGTCTGGCCAAGGCCGCGGGGTTGTTTGCCCGGGAATGGGGATTTTCCTTTGATCACTTTGGCGGTCACGGTCACGCGGTCATCGAGGTATTCGATCGGCAGCGGGGAAAATGGATGCTCATTGATGTCTTCAACAATTTCTATCCTGTCTATGCTGGGTCGTCCCAAGCACTGAGCGTGGATGAATTTCGTGCTTTTCTGAATGCACAGGGGCCCGCGGTGCGCTTCGTCAAGGCGGGGCCGGGGCGTGCCGGAATGAAATACGAAGACAAGTTGCTGGCGTATTACCGGCGCGGGGTCGACCAATGGTACCTTTGGTGGGGGAATGGCATCTTCACCTACAATGCCCATCCGCTGGTTTCGGCTTTGGGGCATGTTTCGCGTTCGTTAGAACAGCTGGGTGGTATAGCTGCAGGTGTTCACCCACACATCCGGATTATTCAAACCCCGACGAACGAGCCGATGATTGCCAGGATGATGAATCTTGGGAAGCTGGTGCGTGGCATTGCCGTGGCAGAGATCGCTCTGGCGCTGGTTGCCGTGGGCCAGTTGCTGTGGATTCGGCGAATCAAGCGGCAATCGAGGAATGGCGTTGATGGCGGGTGAAACCTATTCGGGACTGCGTTTGGTCATCGTGGGGCCACTGCCGCCGCCTTCTGGCGGGATGGCAAACCAGTGCAGGCAACTGCTTGGATTGCTCGAAGGTGAGGGCGCCGATGTGGAGTTGGTGCGCACCAATGCTCCTTACCGGCCGGGCTGGATTGGTCGGATTCCGGGCATTCGGGCAGCGTTTCGACTGCTGCCGTATCTTTGGGCGTTATGGCAAGCAAGTGGCCGCTGTCAGGTGATGCATGTGCTGGCCAACTCGGGTTGGGCATGGCATTTGTTTGCTGCTCCAGCCATCTGGATTGCCAGGCTGCGCGGTATCCCGGTGATCGTCAACTATCGGGGAGGTGAGGCAGAACCTTTCTTTTCGGCGGCTCCGCATTGGGTCCACCGGACCCTCGCCAGCGCCGATGTGTTGGTTGTGCCATCCGCCTTTCTGGAGGGCGTCTTTCATCGTTTTGGCTTCTCTTCCGTGATTGTGCCAAACATAATCAACCTTCAGCGGTTCAATCTTCCCCGCAAGCGCACGGTGGACGCATCGCACCACATAGTCGTGACGCGGAACCTCGAGCCGATCTATGACATCCCGACGGTCTTGACGGCCTTTTCCCTCGTTCTTGCCCGTCTTCCCGGCGCTCGCCTGACAATTGCCGGAAGTGGCCCCGAACTGGCTCGCTTGGAGGCCTTGGCGAAGGACCTGAAAGTCGATGAGGCCGTGCGTTTTGCAGGGCGCATTGACAACGAAGATATACCGGCGCTGTATGCGGCCGCCGATCTGATGGTGAATCCGAGCACGGTGGATAATATGCCAATTTCAATTCTCGAGGCCTTTGCCAGCGGTGTGCCGGTTGTTTCCACCGACGTAGGAGGCGTTCCTTTTATTGCCGAGCACGGGCGTACAGCTGTTCTTATTCCTGCCCGTGCACCGGAGAGGATGGCCGCGGCAATGCTGGAAATCCTGGAAAACAAGAGTGCGGCAGGGCGGATGGCCGAAGCCGCGCGGGACGAAGTCAAACAGTATGCATGGCCGGTTATCCGGGAGAAGTGGCTCTCGGCATATCGTGGTGCCATGGTCAAGCAGGGCTAACGGAAATGGGTTTGTATACGCGCTTTTGCTCCAGTGTAATTTTCCCTTTTCACGAAAAATTAAAGGCTCACGATTCGGTCGCCCGGCTGCGCAAGCTTGAGCAAAGCCAGTATCTGCCGCCCTTGCAGATTGAGGCACTCCAGGCAAAGCGCCTGAAGGCCTTCCTGGTCGATATAGGAAGCCATGTTCCGTATTACCGGGCGTTGTTCCAAAGTGCCGGTTTCGATCCTGCCAGTTGCGATGGTGCACAAGATCTGGTCCGGCTACCCTTTATGACGAAGGCAGTCATCCGCGATAACTTGGAAGCGCTGAAGGCCGAAGATGCCGGTCCGCTTACTCGTTATAACACTGGAGGCTCCAGCGGCGAACCATTGATTTTTTACATCGGCAAGGCGCGCAAGAGCCACGATGTGGCCGCGAAGTGGCGTGCCACCCGCTGGTGGGGCGTCGATATCGGTGACCCGGAGATCGTCCTGTGGGGCTCACCGATTGAATTGGGCGCCCAAGATCGAGTGAAGGCCTTGCGTGACCGGCTTTTGCGCTCGTGTTTGCTGCCGGCTTTTGAAATGTCGGATGATAAGGTCCGGGATATGCTTGCTGATATTCGCTCAATGCGCCCCAAGATGCTTTTCGGCTACCCATCGGCGCTGGCACACATTGCAGAAAAGGCGCGCCTCTGGAACATTTCGATGAATGACCTGGGGATCAAAGTTGCATTTGTGACTTCGGAAATGCTCTATGAGCATCAGAGAAAATCCATCTCCGAAATCTTCGCTTGTCCTGTTGCCAATGGCTACGGTGCCCGCGATGCGGGTTTTATCGCCCATGAGTGTCCTCATGGGCGCCTGCACTTGTCGGCCGAGGACATTGTTATCGAGATCATCGGCCCTGATGGTAAGCCGGTTGCAGCTGGCTTGCCGGGTGAAATCGTTGTGACTCACACGGCCACCCGGGACTTTCCCTTCGTGCGCTACCGTACAGGCGATGTAGGGGTGTTGAGCGCCGAAACCTGCACCTGCGGCATCAAGCTCCCGATCCTTGCGGAAGTGCAGGGGCGCACCACGGATTTCGTCGTAGCAGCAGATGGAACGGTGATCCATGCGCTTGCCCTGATATACACGGTTCGCGATCTGCCGGGGGTTCAGCGTTTCAAGATTGTCCAGCACAGTCTGGCGCATACAGAAGTCCTGATCGTCGCGGATCAGCGTTTCGGAGAGAGTGAACGCTCACGCATTCGTCGTGAGTTTTCGGCCAGACTGGGTGCGGATGTTCAGGTTGAAATTAACGAAACCCTTGAAATTCCACGTGAAAAATCAGGAAAGAACCGGTATGTTGTGAGCCATGTAAAGCGCTGACACATATGCTTTGGGCGGGCTTCAAGCGGCGTTGGCGGGGGGCGCAGGCGCGGCTCTTTTCGGTGGCGCACTCCGCTCTGTGTTTTGGAGGCAATGCTGACGTGGCTTATTCGTGTTTGTAGAGGATTAGATGGCTTCATTGAACAGTATTCGGTCGTTTGCTTCGGAGGGTATTGGTTCTCTCGTCGGCAGCAACTGCAAGCGCTTAACGGTACTGATATTTCACCGCGTGTTGCCTGAGGTCGATCCGCTGTTGCCGGACGAGATGTACGCATCCCGTTTTGATGCACTGGTCGGCATGCTGGTAAAGACCTTCAATGTCCTCCCGATGGATGAAGCGTTGGCGGGCTGGAAGTCCGGAACCCTGCCGCCAAGAGCACTGACGATCACATTTGATGATGGCTATGCGGACAACTTCACCATTGCGTGCCCGATCCTCCTTAAATACGGCGTCAAGGCCGGTTTCTTTGTTGCCAGTGGTTTTCTGAATGGCGGCATCATGTGGAACGATGTGGCCCGTGAGGCCATTCGTTCCTATCGGGGTGACGAGATCGATCTCCGTTGGCTTGATTTGGGTGTACGCTCCGTAGCCAACAGTGGCGAACGCTTCCGCCTCGTCGAGGAAATGCTCCTCAAGCTCAAATACCGGACACTTGATCGCCGCGAGGACGCTCTCGCTAGGCTTGTGGAGGAAACGCGAGCATGCAGTCCTGGAAACCTGATGCTGAGCACGTCCCAGTTGCAGGGCCTGAGGGATGCTGGGATGGAGATCGGAGGGCATACATGCAGCCATCCCATTCTTGCTGTTTTGCCGGAGGCTGAGGCGCGAAGGCAGATAGCGGAAGACCAGGAGCGCCTTGCCGAACTCCTTGGTCAGAGACCACGTTACTTTGCCTATCCGAACGGCAGGCCGGAAAAAGACTACCAGGCGACGCATGCACGGATTGTCCGCGGACTTGGTTACGAAGCTGCGTTTACGACTTCCTGTGGCTCTGTAGGGCCCGAATCGGGGGCCTTTGAGTTGCCACGTTTCACGCCGTGGGACCGCAGCCTGCTACGCTTCTCCCTGAGACTCGCACAGAACTTTCTCAGAAGCCATTCTCCCAGACTTCTGGCTGACGAAGCCATTGCGTGGTGAGTTTCAATCCCATCGCACCTGCCAGGTCTACGGTCACTATTGAGCAAAACCGGCATGCGGCTTTTCTCCGCCGTGTGCAAGAGGTAATAGTGGAAATGTCAAATGCACAGAAGGTCACTGTACCCGTGAGCAATTTTTTCGTGAGTATCCGCGATTCAGCGAGGCGTTCTCGTGCGTGATCTGCTGTTGGTCCTGATACTTCTGTGGTGCTTGCCTTACGCATTCAGGCATACCTATGTTGCCGTCAATCTGTGGACGTGGATCAGCATCATGAATCCCCACAAGTTGGCCTACGGGTTTGCCAACGATGCACCGTTCGCGGCAATCGCGGCAATCGCGGCGCTCATTTCCCTGTTGATTACTAAGGATCAGATCAAGCTTCCCAACGAGCGGGCAGTGATTCTATTGATCCTGTTCGTGATCTGGATGTGTATCACGACGGCGGCCTCGTTCTATCCGGAGAGTTCTTTCATACAGCTGAAGAAGGTCATCAAGATCCAGCTGATGACTCTTGTTGCGTTGGCGGCCTTGCGTGAGCGTCGCCATATTCAGATGTTCGTCTGGATCAACGTCATTTCGATCGGGTTCTATGGTCTAAAGTGCGGGATATTCACGATAACAACGGGTGGTAACTCTCGTGTATGGGGGCCACCCGGGGGGTTCATTGAAGGCAACAACGAGATTGCCGTGGCACTCATCATGACAATACCCCTGATGAATTACCTGCGTCTTACCACGGCAAAAAAATGGGTAAAAATGGCTCTGACTGCCACAATGCTATTGTCTGCCATCGCAGCCTTGGGAACACAATCGCGGGGCGCCTTGCTGGCACTTTGTGCGATGGGCGGGGTGCTGTGGATGAGATCCGACCGCAAACTCGTTACGGGTATCATGGTGCTTGCTGCCGGGGCTCTGCTGATTGGCTTCATGCCCGCCGCGTGGGAAGAGCGGATGCATACGATTAAAGAGTATGATCAGGACGGCTCAGCCATGGGGCGCATCAACGCTTGGTGGCTCGCCTTCAATATTGCAAATAGAAGGCTGACTGGAGCAGGCTACGACGCGTATACGCCCGAGACTTTTGCTGCATTCGCTCCGAATCCCCTTGATATTCATGTTGCCCATAGCATTTACTTCTCAGTGCTTGGCGAGCACGGCTATATCGGCTTGGCTTTCTTTCTGCTCATCTGGATTACTGCGTTATCCATATCCCGCAAGCTGCGCAGCGATACGAAGGGCGATCCGGAACTTCAGTGGCTCTTCCACCTTGCCGGCATGTGTCAGGTTTCCCTCGTTGGCTACGCCGTTGGAGGTGCATTTCTCAGCCTTGCTTATTTTGACCTGCCTTACAATATTATGGTCATCCTTGTTGTCAGCAAGTGCTGGTTGATGAACAAGCGGCGGCAGGTCGAAGCAACGGATGGATCCGCAGACGTTTTGCGGCCTCGAACTCTGACGGGCTTGTCTTCTCCTTAATAAGGTGTCAAAAGTGTGCTTGCAGATAACGTATCGTGTTTCAGAGGCGTTGCAGGGCACTTTTCCGGTCACGAAATTTCCTTTGGAAGCGGCCCGTAAGATTTGAGTGGAAAAGGTCAAAATGAATCGAAAAGCAAACCGGAAGACAGTCTGTATTTCCATTCTGTTTTTAGCGGCAGGGGGTCTTTGTCATGCCGAATCATCTCCCTTGCCGCCGGAATGCGGTGTCTTGAGGAACGCTTATGGCCCTTTTGATTACCGGAATCCAGAAAATGCGGATAGCATTCGCAAGGTGACTGATTTCCATTTCAACTCTGACGTCGAGAACCTTCGTAAGGGGCTTTCGTCCAAAATTGGTGCGGATCTCAATTACACTTTGCGAGCAGTCCCCAATCATCACCGTGCCTTGATGTCGGTAACTCGGCTGGGATTGCGTGAAAAAAGATCTACGCCAGTGGGTGCAGGCTATTCAGTTCAGTGTTTTCTGATGCGGGCTGAGGCCTTTCGGCCCGACGATGCGATGGTAAAGGTGATCTTCGGTCACTATCTCCTGAAGCAGGGGCAACGTGCCCAGGCTCTAGGCAAGCTGGATGAGGCCAATGCGTCCGATAGCGGTAGCGTTAATGTTTTCTATAATCTGGGGCTCGCCTATATGGATGCAGGTGAGTACGAAAAGGCTCTAATCAATGCGCACAGGGCCTACCAAGGGGGATTCCCTCTTCCCGGCTTGCGTGACAAGCTGAAGCGGGCTGGACGCTGGACGGATCTCGCTCCCGTGCCGCAGACCGTTCGGGAAGAGGCGTCCGAGAAAGAGACTGCCATGGGCGCCGAAGGCAGTACGCCGGAATCAAAGGCAAAGTAGGCAAAGGCAAGATTCAGCCTTGGGCTTGGCCTGTACAAGAGGGCGGTTTTCCATTACGATACAACAGCAGTGTTTTGTACCTCAACGGCGGCGAAAGTCGCCGTTTCGCCTTTCTGGCGCTTGCCCTTCGGGGCAGCGCAAGGCAGGGCGAACAACGAACAAGGTTGCTCCATGTCTCACTTGATGAATACTTACGGGCGACTTCCGGTGGCTTTTAGCCACGGTGAAGGTTCCTGGTTATACGACCTGTCTGGCAAGCGCTATCTTGATGCCTTGGCAGGAATTGCCGTATCAACGCTGGGCCATAACCATCCCCGCCTTGTCCGCGCCATCGCCGACCAGGCTGCCCGCGTCATTCACACTTCCAATCTATACGGGATTCCGCTGCAGGAAGCTTTGTCGGACAAACTCGCGGAAGTTTCCGGGATGGAAGAGGTCTTTTTTTGCAATTCGGGCTGCGAGGCCAACGAAGCTGCGATCAAGCTGGCGAGGCTTTACGGCAATGGGCGTGGTGTTGCCGAACCCAGTATCATCGTGATGGATCAGTCTTTTCATGGTCGTACGCTGGCAACGCTCTCTGCAACCGGTAACAAGAAGGTTCAAGTTGGCTTCGGACCACTTGTTGGCGGCTTTCTTCGCGCGCCCTTCGACGATCTTGCCGCACTTGAGCAAATTGCTTCAGGCCGGAACGATATTGTGGCGATTCTTGTCGAGCCCGTTCAGGGTGAAGGCGGGATTCACATCGCCCATCAGGAATATTTGCACGCACTGCGCACACTTTGCGACGAGCGTGAGTGGCTGCTGATGTTCGACGAGGTCCAATGCGGTGTCGGGCGTACAGGCATGTGGTTCGGACATCAGCTTGCAGGGGTGAGGCCGGATGTCATGTCCCTTGCAAAGGGGCTCGGCTCTGGTGTGCCCATTGGTGCCTGTCTCGCTGCGGGAAGGGCTGCCGGCGTTTTCAAACCCGGTAACCACGGCTCCACTTTTGGAGGTAACCCCTTGGCTTGCGCTGCAGCATTGACAACCCTGGCGGTTATCGAGGATGACAATCTGCTTGGGAACGCAGCCAGGATTGGCCAGGCTGTCCGTTCGGGCATCTCCGCGGCACTTGAGGGCGTGGTCGGGGTTGTGAACATCCGTGGCGCAGGTCTGATGATCGGTATCGAGCTGGATCGCCCGTGCGGCGCGTTGGTTGCGCAAGCACTCGATGGCGGGATTCTGATCAACGTCACGGCCGACAAGGTCATCCGGCTTCTGCCGCCGCTGAACTTCAGCGACGCGGAGGCCGCGACGCTGGTTGAGGGGCTGGCGCCGCTGATCAGGGATTTTCTTGCTGCACAATAACGAAGAACGAGTGCCATGAACGCACCGAGACACTACCTACAATTCAAAGATCTTTCTCGCGCAGAGTACGAGTATCTTTTTTCCCGCACCCGCTGGATCAAGGACAAGTTCAAGCGCTACGAGCCTCATCACCCCCTGTTCGACAGGACGCTGGTGATGATTTTCGAGAAGGCCAGTACGCGCACGCGCTTGTCTTTTGAGGCGGGCATGCATCAGCTCGGCGGTTCGGCGATTTACCTGAATACCCGCGACTCCCAGCTGGGGCGTGGTGAGCCGGTAGAGGATGCTGCGCAGGTGATATCGCGGATGAGCGATGTCGTGATGATTCGGACCTTTGAGCAGTCGATCATCGAGCGCTTTGCGGAGTATTCCCGTGTGCCGGTAATCAACGGTCTGACGAACGAGTATCACCCGTGCCAGATTTTGGCAGATATTTTTACCTATATTGAACATCGTGGTCCGATTCAGGGCAAGACGGTGGCCTGGGTAGGGGACTCGAACAACGTCTGCAACACTTGGCTCCAGGCTGCGGAAGTGCTGGACTTCCAGGTGCATGTGTCGACGCCGCCGGGTTATGAGGTCGAACCCGAGAGAGCTGGGTTATACGGGACCGGCCATTTCGCGCACTTTGATGATCCGATGGAGGCCTGTCGTGGCGCCGATCTGGTTACCACGGACGTGTGGACCAGCATGGGCTTCGAGGCAGAGAACGAAGAGCGGATGCAAGCCTTTGCAGACTGGCAGGTGGATGAGGACATGATGAAGATCGCCAATCCGGGGGCTGTCTTTATGCATTGCCTGCCTGCCCATCGTGGGGAGGAGGTGTCCGCTGAAGTCATCGACGGCCCCCAGTCTGTTGTGTGGGACGAGGCCGAGAACCGTCTGCACGCGCAGAAGGCGCTAATGGAATACCTGCTGATCGGCAAGGTCGAAGGTGACTGCATTTGATGCAGTCGATTGTTTCAAGACTCAATTAATAGATTGCGGAAGCGGGACATGAGCGACGTTAAGAAGGTTGTGCTTGCCTACTCGGGCGGGCTGGATACATCGGTGATCCTCAAGTGGCTGCAGGACACCTATCAGTGTGATGTTGTTACTTTTACCGCCGACCTGGGTCAGGGTGAAGAGCTTGAGCCGGCTCGTGCTAAGGCGCTGCAGTTTGGCATCAAGCCCGAAAATATCTTCATCGACGATCTTCGCGAGGAGTTTGTCCGGGACTTCGTATTTCCGATGTTCCGTTGCAATGCGGTTTACGAAGGTGAGTACTTGCTCGGTACCTCTATCGCCCGCCCGCTGATTGCCAAGCGCCAGATCGAGATCGCCCGCGCTACCGGGGCAGAGGCGGTTTCCCACGGTGCGACAGGCAAGGGCAACGATCAGGTTCGCTTTGAGCTTGGCTACTACGCGCTGATGCCGAACGTAAAGGTGATCGCCCCGTGGCGTGAGTGGGATCTGTTGTCCCGCGAGAAGCTGCTGGCTTACGCCGAGAAGAATGGTATCCCCATTGAAATGAAGCACAAGCAGGGTGGCTCCCCGTATTCGATGGACGCCAACCTGCTGCACATTTCCTTCGAAGGGCGCCATCTCGAAAATCCGGCGGCGGAAGCCGAGGAGTCCATGTGGCGCTGGACCGTGTCGCCCGAAGCGGCGCCCGATGCGGCCGAGTATCTGGACCTGGAGTTCGAGAAGGGTGATCTCGTTTCGATCAACGGTACCAAAATGAAGGCGCATGAACTGCTGGCCAAGCTCAACGAGCTGGGTGGCAAGCATGGTATCGGCCGTCTTGATCTGGTCGAAAACCGCTATGTAGGCATGAAGTCGCGTGGTTGTTACGAAACCCCGGGCGGGACAATCCTGCTGCGTGCGCACCGGGCCATCGAGTCCATTACCCTTGACCGTGAAGTTGCCCACCTGAAGGATGACCTCATGCCGCGTTACGCAAGCATGATCTACACAGGTTACTGGTGGTCACCGGAACGTCTCGCATTGCAGGCATTGATCGACAATACCCAGCAAACGGTTAATGGCTGGGTTCGCGTTAAGCTTTACAAGGGTAACGTGATCGTCGTTGCTCGGGATTCGAAGACGGATTCCCTGTTTGATCCGACCATTGCCACTTTCGAGGATGACCAAGGCGCATACAATCAGAAGGATGCTCACGGGTTTATCCGTCTGAATGCGCTCCGCATGCGCATTGCGGCCAACGCAAGAGCGAAGCGCGGCTGACGCAAAAGCATGGATCCCACTGCACCGCTTTTGTTTGGGTTGACCATTGCAGAGTTTGAGGATATTTCCCTCAAACTCTGTGTTGGCGGCCTGATCACTTACATGATTTTCATCATCGGCCATCTCGCCTGGGAATCCAAGGCAGGAAAATATGGCGCGATATGGATGTTCATCGGGCTCGGTGTGGGCTTCATCGGTTTTATCGCCAAGTCGCTTATTCAAAAGCTGCTTGGTATTGAATAATTTCTGATCCGAACTGAAAAATGACTCAATCCGAGCAATTCGACGCTGTATCCGTTGTCAAGAAAGCCAATGTCTACTTCGACGGCAAGTGTGTGAGCCACTCCCTAGTGCTTTCTGATGGCGTGAAGAAATCAGTGGGCGTGATCTTGCCTTCGACGCTGACCTTCAATACCGGTGTTCCCGAAATCATGGAAGGCGTCGCCGGAAGTTGCCGCGTGCGTCTCAAGGGTGAAGCCGAATGGAGGACCTACGGTGCAGGCGAGTCTTTCAATGTGCCGGGCAACTCCAGCTTTGATATTGAAGTGGTTGGCGACGCTTACCACTACGTTTGCCACTTCGCCTGACAAGGATCGGACCATGCCGTCGTTCGATATTACGTCAGAGGTCGATGTGGTTGCGCTGCGCAATGCAGTTGAAGGCACCAATCGCAAGATCTCCGGGCGGTACGACTTCAAGGGTTCCGATGCCCGGGTTGAGCAGTCCGAAAAGCTGCTCACTCTCTTTGGTGACAATGACTTCCAACTCGAGCAAATGCTGGCGCTTCTGCTCCCCGAGATGGCTTCCAAGAAGATCGACGTCCGTTGCCTTGATCACGGCGATGTACAAAAGGTTGGGGGCAACAAGGTCAAGCAAGAGTTGAAGGTACGTGTTGGCATCGAGCAGGATGAGTCAAAGAGAATCGTCAAGCTCATCAAGGACAGTAAGCTCAAGGTGCAGGCTAGTATTCAGGGCGAGGCTGTGCGAGTCAGTGGTGCGAAGCGTGACCTCCTGCAAGACTGTATTGCCCTGGTGCGCAAGGAAATCACCGACTATCCTTTGCAGTATGGAAACTTCAGGGATTGAGCAATGAATCTCTCGTCGGTTGCATCGACGTCGCAAGTCCAGACTCAAGACGCAGTTTCTGTTGTGATGCTGAAAAAGGCGCTGGATCAGCAGCAGGCTAATGCGGCCCAGATGATTGCTGCGCTGCCGCAACCTGTGCCGGTGCAGGATCCTGCTGAGACCGTAGGGCGGAACATCGATACCTTTGCGTAAACTGAGCGTGCGTCAAGAAAAAACCAGCTTTCCAGCTGGTTTTTTATGGCCTTCAGTCGTGAATCAGACCCTGGATCCAGTGGGTGTACAGGTGTTCAGCCGCTGAGTTGAGTGTCTTGAGGCGCGCATCAATATTGACTTCCATCTGTTCGGGGCTGTGGACGGTTGGTTGGGCTCCGTATGCTGCAATTTCCTCTGCGCCGCTTCGATACCACTCCCGAATCATCTCGGCAGTCATCTCCACGTGACATTGCATGCCAAGGTGCTTGCCTAGGACAAAAGCCTGATTCGCACAGGCTCCGCTCTGGAGAATTCGTGTCGCCCCCGGCGGAATGGAGAAGGTTTCGCCATGCCAATGAAAGCTTTCGAAGCCATTTATATCGCCAAACCACTGGCGGGCGGCAGGAGACTCGATGACTGAGACAGCGTGCCAACCAATTTCCTTTACCGGGTTGCGTGTTACGTTGCCGCCGAGTGCTTTGCTCATCAATTGCCCACCCAGGCAATGACCGATGACGGGCCGGTTCGAGGTCATCATGAGGCGTATCAAGTTAAGCAAGGGGGGGATCCAGGGCAGTTCGTCATTGACGCTCATCGGTCCGCCCATCAGGCACAAGCCCGAAAAATTTTCGGGCACCGTCGGCAGCGAGTCGCCGGCATCAATCCGGATCAACTCCCAAGGTAGCGAGTTGCGTTCGAGGAATGTGGCAAAATGGCCTGGGCCTTCCGTAAGGCTATGACGAACGATTGCTATCGGTTTCATGAAAAAATCCTGTGTTGTCCGCTGGCTTCAGTTTAGCGGGGTGATGTCGGTGTGCCTAGGCATGCATGCTGAGGCGACCGAAGTAGCTCTCGCTGGTGTTTTTCCAGGCAAGGCCTTGGTGGTCATCAATGGGGCTGCGCCTCGCACCGCGGGAGTGGGAACCACTACCCCCGAAGGTGTTCGAATCCACGCGGTGGACGCGGAAAGTGCAACTGTCGATTTCGATGGGCGTCGTCACAGGCTCTTTGTGGGGCAGCAAGCGCTTAATGTCAGTAGCAGCGGGAAGGCGGGAGGTTCGCACACTGTCAGTATTCAAGCGGACAGTGGAGGGCATTTCAATGCATCGGGCTCCATCAACGGTGCATCAATGCGTTTCATCGTCGATACAGGGGCGACGTTTGTGTCTCTCGGGCACAGTGATGCGTTAAAAGCGGGCATAGACATTACTAAAGGTGAGCCGGCAATGATGCAAACTGCCAATGGTATCGTTCGTGCCTGGAAAATTCGCCTGGATACGGTACGTGTCGGAGACGTAACCCTCCGCAATGTTGAGGGTATCGTTCATGGCACCGATATGCCCATTGCGCTGCTCGGCATGAGCTTCCTTAGCCGGATGGAGATGCATCGTGACGGAACAGTTCTTCAATTGCGTCAACGATATTGATCTGGGGGCTTGATGAAACCGGTCGCCGAGCTGCCTCCTTCCAACCTTATCGATTGGCTTCGCGCGTGCTTCCTGTCTTGTTCTCCGGTCCCGTCGCCGTCGGAGGAAGGGGTGCCAACCGGACCGCTCACGCCGGCTGCCATATTGTTTCCCATTGTCTTGCGTCATCCTGAACCTACAGTACTTTTGACGCGTCGTACTGATCATCTCCATCACCATCCCGGGCAGGTCAGTTTTCCGGGCGGACGTGTCGAAGAGCACGATACTGGTCCGGTCGACACTGCCTTGCGAGAGACGGAGGAGGAGATCAGTCTGGATCGTCGACACATCGAGCTTCTTGGTTGTTTGCCACAGTACCGGACAGGAACCGGCTTCGAGGTAACGCCAGTCATTGGGCTGGTTACACCACCCTTCGAACTAATGCCGGACGCTTTCGAAGTCGCGGAGGTGTTTGAGGTTCCACTCGCCTTTTTGCTTGATCCTGCCAACCATCAGCGGCACAGCGTAGAGGTGCGGGGGCAGTTGCGCGAATACTATGCAATGCCCTATGGCGAGCACTTCATCTGGGGGGCGACTGCCGGCATGATCATGAGCCTGCATCGATTCGTCTCGCGTTGAATGAACGGCATTTGTATTGCGCTCGTTTGATGGTATCTTGAAACACCCCCGATAGGCCTGAACCATGAGGGCTCTCCAAGGCCCCCCGCCGCATGACCTTGTTTTCGCTGATAGTCGCACTGCTCATAGAGCAACTTCGCCCACTGCCCGTAGGGCGTTTTGTCCAGGCGCCACTCAAGGCTTTCGCCCGTTTCCTCGAGAATCGCTTTAACGATGGCGAAGCTCGTCACGGTGCGGTTGCTTGGTGGGTCGCGATTCTGACTGCCTGTTTCGCTTCTGCGTTGATCTACTTCATCCTCTGGCACGTTCATCCGGTCCTTGCCCTTGGGTTCAATGTGCTCGTGCTATACCTGACGATGGGGTTCCGTCAGGTCAGCCATTTCTTTACCGATATTCAACTCGCCCTCCGGATGGGAGAACTCCCCCGCGCACGCCAGTTGATCGGTGAGTGGCGGGGGCGAACCCATGACGACTCAGGCTCCAGCGAGGTTGCACGCCTTGCTATCGAGGAGGCGCTGCTTTCAGCCCACCGCAACGTTTTCGGAGTCGCCTTCTGGTTCATTCTTCTCCCCGGGCCGAGTGGCGCCGTGCTCTATCGGTTGTCGCGTTTCTTCGACGAGGAATGGGGGCGTCGTCGCGGCACGGCAGATTTCGGAGATTTCGGCGATTTTGCCCAAAAGGCTTTCGCTGCCATAGACTGGATTCCAGTACGCCTGACTGCCGCAGCGTTCTCCATCGTAGGCGATTTCGAAGATGGCGTGTATTGCTGGCGCGCGCAGGCAAATCAATGGAAAGACAAGGCTTCCGGTATACTGCTTTCCAGTGGCGGCGGGGCCTTGGGCGTTCGACTTGGTATGCCTATCCACGAATCTGGTGAAGTGGTCGAACGTCCCGAGATGGGTATTGGAGACGATGCCGATGCCGATTTCATGCAGAGTACTATCGGCTTGGTCTGGCGTACGCTCGTGCTGGTTTTCTTGTTGCTGGCACTGCTTGGTGTCGCGGGTTGGGTTGGTAATTAACCGTAGCAATTCAGAGGAGGAGTTCAGATGGCTAGTCGTGAAGTAGTGGTTTTGAGCGCAGTACGTTCCGCTATCGGTACCTTTGGTGGTGCATTGGCTGATTTCGATGCCAGCGAACTTGCCGGTATTGTCATGAAGGAGTCGGTGGTCCGCTCTGGAGTGGATCCCCAACTGATCAACTACGTCACCGTTGGCAACTGCATGCCCACTGATGGCCGTTATGCTTATGTCTCCCGCGTTGCATCGATCCAGGCAGGTCTGCCGATGGAATCGGTCGCCATGCAGGTGAGTCGTCTGTGCTCGTCGGGCCTGCAAGGTATCGTGACGACTGCCCAGAACATTCTCCTGGGTGATGCTGACTACGGTATCGGCGGTGGTGTTGAGGTCATGTCCAAGGCAGCCTACCTGCTGCCTGCGCTGCGTAACGGTGCCCGCATGGGCGATACCAAGGCTATCGACAGCATGGTGGCTGTACTGACGGATCCGTTCGGCGTCGGCCATATGGGTATCACCGCTGAGAATCTGGCTGCCAAGCATGGCATCACCAGAGAAGAGCAGGATGCCTTCGCAGTCGAGTCCCAGCGTCGCGCTGCCTTGGCAATTGATGAGGGGCGGTTCAAGTCCCAGATCGTTTCCATCGTCAAACAAACACGCAAGGGTGATGTTGTGTTTGATACCGACGAGCATGTGAAGCGCGGTACCTCAATGGAGTCTCTTGCCAAGATGAAGCCGGCCTTCAAAAAGGACGGTACGGTCACGGCAGGCAATGCGTCCGGCATCAATGATGGCGCAGCCTTCTTTGTTCTTGCAGATGGCTCTACGGCGGTGAATGCAGGCTACAAGCCGATGGCTCGTCTGGTGTCCTATGCTATTGCCGGTGTGCCGAACGATATCATGGGCGAAGGTCCGATTCCGGCCTCCCGCATGGCTCTCAAGAAAGCTGGTCTTACGCTCGATCAGATGGACGTGATTGAGTCCAACGAAGCCTTTGCAGCGCAGGCGCTGTCTGTTTCTCGTGTGCTTGGCCTTGATCCGCTCAAGACCAACCCGAATGGCGGTGCGATTGCGCTGGGTCATCCGGTCGGCTGTTCCGGTGCCTTTATCGCCACCAAGGCAATTTATGAGTTGCACCGCACGGGTGGCCGTTATGCGCTTGTGACGATGTGCATCGGTGGTGGTCAAGGTATTGCGACCATTTTTGAGCGCATCTAAAGCCCGCGTTTTTAGGCTAAAAGCCCTGCCGTGAGGCAGGGCTTTTTCGTTGACGTCGCAGGCTTTGCAATAAAGGTGATAATTCACTTGCCAGGAGGGTATGTTTTCCCCTAAAATCCTTCGCTTTATTGCATTCCTTTCAGGATTACTAAAAGATGGCCAATTCGGCACAAGCCCGTAAGCGCGCCCGCCAAGCTGTCAAGGCTCGCGCCCTTAACATGAGTCTGCGTTCGCGCCTGCGTACTGCCATCAAGGCTGTTCGTAAAGCGGTTGATGGTGGCGACAAGCAAGTCGCTCAGCAAGTCTTCGTCGCTTCCCAGCGCACGATCGACAGCATTGCTGACAAGAAAATCATCCATAAGAACAAGGCTGCACGCCACAAGAGCCGCCTCTCCTCTGCTATCAAGGGGATGGCCGCTGCGGCTGCCTGACTTAAATTTCTCCATCGCCTCGTTGTTGTGAGGCGGGTGAGGAATAAAAGTCCAAAAAACGGGGTCGCCAAAGGCGGCCCCGTTTCACGTTGACGCCAGCATTCCGAAGGCATCGTTTTATGTTCGGTTGTAGCACAGTCCCTTGACATCCTGATTTTTAGCGCGTTATATAACCAATAAATTATTTGCGCTCTTGCGCTGGCGAAATATTGCGTCAGCATTGGCTGTTGAGGTTTCCTGTTTGTTTATTTTTATAACGAGGGGGCTGGTGTGAATAAATCCGAATTGATTGACCAGGTTTCGATTGAGGCCGATATCTCGAAAGCTGCTGCGGGGCGTGCGCTGGATGCTGCCGTTGCCGCGGTCAAGCTCGAGTTGAAGAGAGGCGGGAGTGTAACGCTCGTCGGATTCGGGACTTTCCATGTGGGAAAGCGTGCCGCGCGAACCGGGCGCAATCCGCGCACAGGAGCCACAATCAAGATCAGTGCAGCAAAAATTCCTAAATTTAGGCCTGGTAAAGCGTTGAAAGATGCGCTATTATAATTGGCTATTGCTTTCGCAGATTTACATGCGTTGCAGTGGGTGCTTAGCTCAGTTGGTAGAGCGTCGCCCTTACAAGGCGAATGTCGGCGGTTCGACCCCGTCAGCACCCACCACTTAATTTATGTGGTGAACTGGTTTGGAGTGGTAGTTCAGTTGGTTAGAATACCGGCCTGTCACGCCGGGGGTCGCGGGTTCGAGTCCCGTCCACTCCGCCAACAAAAGTTTTATCTCTGCATTTTAAAAGGCCACTCAAGTGGCCTTTTTTATTTTTCTCTTGGCTGTCTGCTGACTACCAACGGCTTAGTCTGGACTTGTTCCGGCCTCTTCGTGCAGGTAGACTCCAAGGAGTTTCCTGCATGCATGTGTGGGAATCTGCTCCGCGCAAAGATGCAGAACAGATCGGATGGCCTTGCATTCTTGGCTGGGCCTGGTGTGCGATACCGCCAGCGAGTTGTCAGAGGCGAACGAGAGTTCGCCTTTTTGTTTTTTCCCGCCACGAGAAGACTGGTTGTTAGTAGTAACTGAGGACTCCCCATGTTTGACGCTGTACGCAACAACAAGAAAATCGTTCAGATTTTCCTGCTCTTGATCACCCTCCCTTTCGCATTCTGGGGTGTTGACTCCTACGTGAAGAACGCCGGAGATGGCGGGGAGCTGGCCTCTGTCGGGGGGACGCCAATCAAGCAGGCGGAGTTCCTGCAGGCGCTGAACGAGCAACAGGAGCGGATGCGAGCCGCCTTGGGGAGCAATTTCAATCAGGCGATGATGAACACGCCCGAGGCACGGAAGGCCGTTCTCGACAATCTCGTTAACCAGCGTCTGCTGGCTCTTGATGCGAGCAAGATGCGGCTCAGCGTATCTGATCAGCGGGTGCGCGACACGATTGCCGGTATTCAGGCTTTTCAGGAAAACGGGCAGTTCTCCTTGCCACGCTACGAGGCTGTTCTGAAGGCGCAGGGCATGACCCAAGCTGTGTTTGAAAGCCGGCTGCGGCATGATCTGGCGTTGCAGCAGGTTCTCGGTGCGGTTGCAGAGGGTGTCATCGTTTCACATACGTCGGCCGAGCGCGTCTATTCGGTGCAACTGGAAGAGCGCTCCGTCAGCGAAGTTCGTCTCGCGGCGCCGCAATACGCAAGCGAAGTCAAGCTTGCAGATGACGCGGCGAAGAAATTCTATGAAACCAACCGCAAGCAATTCGAGCTACCTGCCCAATTGAAAGCCGAGTACCTCGTTCTCAGCCAGGATGGCGTTGCGTCGCAACTGCTTGTCAGTGATGCCGAGATTCGCAAGGAATACGATGCCCACCCGGAACGATTTCGGCAGGGTGAGGAGCGCCGTGCCAGCCATATCCTTATTCAGGCGGACAAGGACGCGCCGGAAGCCGTGATCAAGGCGGCTAGGGAGAAGGCTGAGGGCCTGCTGAAGCAGGTGAGGGCGAATCCGGCTGATTTTGCAAAGCTTGCGAAGGAGAGCTCCCAGGATTCGGGATCGGCGGAGAAGGGTGGCGACCTTGGGTTCTTTGCCCGCGGGGCGATGGTCAAGCAGTTCGAGGACACGGCATTCAGTCTGACGAAGGAAGGCGAGATTTCGGACGTAGTGCAGTCGGATTTCGGCTTTCACATCATTCGCCTGACCGGCGTGAAGGCCGAAAAGGTCCGGCCGTTCGAAGAAGTGAAGGCGGAGATCGCCGCAGAGCTCAAGCGTACCGAGTCAGCCAAGAAGTTTGCCGAACTTGTCGAAGGCTTTACCAATACGGTCTATGAACAAGCTGATAGCCTCAAGCCTGCCGCCGAGAAGTTCAAGCTGCAGATGCAGACATCCGCATGGATCGCGCGAGACGGCAAGGCACCTGCACCATTTGACAACGACAAACTTGTTGCCGCGCTCTTTTCTGATGATGC
>APMI01006584.1_pt1 | contig 31558 bp, 26 predicted proteins | sample 667938 | NCBI WGS metagenome assembly APMI01 (sample SAMN01084076, study PRJNA167559) | wastewater metagenome | biome: Wastewater | place: Denmark: Ejby Moelle, Odense | collected 2011-11-28
ATCCTAATTCATGTTGACCCGTGTACTTCATGGAAAAAAAAGAGGCTATCTCAAAAAAATAGCTGCTATAAAAGCAGCTAGTATAAAAATTTAAAGCATTTCAATTACCATCCCAATATCCATGCAAAGATCAATGGCGCTACAATGGTAGCATCACTCTCTACAATAAATTTAGGCGTATGGATATCGAGTTTGCCCCAGGTAATTTTTTCGTTGGGTACCGCACCGCTGTAACTTCCGTAGCTGGTGGTACTATCGCTGATCTGGCAGAAATAACTCCAGAAAGGAACATCATGCCACTCCAGATCCTGGTACATCATCGGCACAACACAAATAGGAAAATCGCCCGCTATACCACCGCCGATCTGGAAAAAACCAACTCCCTTGCCTGCTGAATTGTTCCTGTACCAATCTGCGAGCCATACCATGTATTCAATACCACTTTTCATGGTGGTAGCTTTCAATTCGCTTTTGATAACATAGGAAGCAAAAATATTTCCCATGGTGCTGTCTTCCCAGCCCGGTACCACGATCGGGATATTTTTTTGTGCTGCGGCCAGCATCCAGCTATTTTTAGGATCAATTTCATAATACTGTTCCAATACGCCGCTCAGCAACATTTTGTACATGTATTCATGCGGAAAATAACGCTCGCCTTTATCATCTGCATCTTTCCAAATCTGGTGAATGTGCTTTTGCAAACGCCTGAAAGCTTCTTCTTCCGGTATGCAGGTATCGGTAACCCTGTTGTAGTGATTCTCTAAAAGATCCCATTCTTCCTGCGGACTCAGGTCACGATAGTTCGGCACTCTCTTATAGTGACTGTGTGCAACAAGGTTCATGATGTCTTCTTCCAGGTTGGCACCGGTACAACTGATGATGGAAACCTTATCCTGCCGGATCATTTCAGCCAGGCTCAGTCCCAGTTCCGCCGTACTCATGGCTCCTGCCAGTGTGATCATCATTTTGCCTCCCTCATCCAGGTGTGTTACATACCCTTTCGCAGCATCCATCAATGCAGCCGCATTAAAATGCCTGTAGTGGTGCTCAATAAAATTTGAAACGGGCCCTTTACTCATGATTTTATTTTTAGGGGGCAAAAGTAAAATTTTTTAGGTACCGGGCGGCATTAATTCCATTTAAGCAACTGTTTTTCTTTGAACTGCTGCAGCATTCATACACTTATATACCTTTGCGCAAGAAAATTCTAATATGAAAAAATATCTCGTACTAATAGGGGTTGTTTCTTGCTCTTTTACTGCAGCTGCACAGTCAATTGCAGGTAATTGGGAAGGTTTTTTAAACATACAGGGCACGCAGCTACCGGTAATATTTCATATCAGTGACAGCGCCGGCAAGTTTTCGGCCACCTTCGACAGCCCGTCGCAAATGGCGTATAATCTTTCCTGCAGCGGGGTTATCTTACATGGCGACAGCCTCGTACTTCAAATGAAAATGATGGGCGGAAGATATGAGAGCCTGTTGAGCGCCGATAAAAGAGCCGCCAAAGGCACCTGGTTCCAGGGGGCTGGTTCATTGCCGCTGGATCTAAAAAAGACCAGTGATGTTGTTACAAAAGCCGGATTAAAAAGGCCCCAGACACCCAAAGCTCCTTTTCCCTATTTGTCGGAAGACATCGTGTATTTTAATGCAGACAAGTCGATACAACTTGGTGCCACTTTTACCTGGCCATCCAATAAGGACGCAAAAAAATATCCTGCCGTATTGCTGGTTACCGGCAGCAGCCAGCAGGACAGGGACGAAACCATTTTTGAACACAAAGCTTTTGCAGTAATTGCTGATTATCTCACCAGGCAGGGCATTGCAGTGTTAAGGGTAGACGACCGGGGCATTGGAAAATCTACCGGCAATTTTGCAACTGCTACCACGGCCGATTTCGCAAACGATGCAGGGGCAAGCCTGGATTACCTCAAGTCAAGAAAAGAAGTGGATATTACGAACATCGGTGTTATCGGTCACAGCGAGGGCGGATTGATAGCCCCGATGCTGGCGGCAAAAAGGAATGACATCAGGTTCATTGTACTGCTCGCCGGGCCGGGCGCTCCGATAATGGAAATGATGCAGCAGCAAAATAACGATGTACTGGCTGCAGCCGGCGTTTCAAAACCCGACATTGATGCCTATGCACCCCTGTACAAGGATCTTGTGATGAATTTTTTAAAGGAAAATGATTCAGCAACTGCTCTTAAAAATGCCGCGGATATTTTCAACAATTGGCAAAAAAATACAGCCCCCGCAGTAGTTGCAAATACAACGGGAGTTAGAGATGAAAAAAGCAAAGAAGCATTTATTGATGTGTTTGCAAAACAAATGAGAGCACCCTGGTTCAATTATTTTATGAAACAGGATCCGGCAGAAAATCTTGGTAAGATCCATTGTGCGCTGCTCGCCCTTAATGGAGAGCGGGATGTGCAGGTAGCTGCAGGTCCAAACCTTGAAGCGATCCGCAAAACAATGGTTGCAAATAAAATAAAGAACTTCAACGTGCAGGCCTTGCCGGGCCTCAATCATTTATTTCAGCATTGCAAAACCTGCTCCACGGATGAATACGCTCAACTGGAAGAAAGCTTTGCACCCGAAGCACTCTCCATCATGGGCAACTGGATCAAAGAAACAGTATCAAAATAAAAACCGCCCCGGCAATAACAACTGAAGTGTTGCGTAATGCAGGGGCGGTTACTGATCGTTTACCTGTATAAACTAGCTATTTCTTTTTGTTTTACTTTCTACAGTAATATCGCCACTGGCGCTCACTTTTAAGCGCAGCACATGCTTTTCATTTGCAACGGTAAGATAGTAACTGGTCTGTCTTTCATAAGTTACCTCTGTAAGATTGTTTGCAAAGGTGTAGCCTGCATACCGCTCATTAAGTGCAAGCGATACTGCCATCGGCAACTGGTCTGTTTTAATGGTTCGGGAAGTAGCTACCAGTTCTCCCTCTTCATTGTAGGCAGCACTGAGCAACACATTGTTCACAGTAAATTCGGCAAAGAAGAAATTATCCTTCGTTTCCCAGTTAACCCGGGTTGCCTTTGAGAAATCTTTCTGGAAGGCTTCTTTCACTTTCGTGTTTACCTGGTTTCCGCCATTGGCGAATGCGGTGGTGGCTAGCAGCAGCACGGCGGCTGTTGCCATGGTGATCATTTTTTTCATGACTATACTTTTTTGGTTTTAATAATGCACTGTTTCAGGCAGCGCTGTTTTTCAAAACAAATGTAGATGTTGTACCTGCTGTTGTAAAATGTGGAGTGACCGGTGATGCACATTCTGTAGCCGCAATCGTTGAACGGCAAAAATCCTGTTTGGCTAAAATTAGTAAAATTGGTTATAACCCAATGCTGCAAAGTGTTTGACCGGAATTACAAAAAAATTATGAGCGCCTGTTGTAAAACTGTTAAAATATAAAAATGGTTTTTGAAGCAACAATATTTAATCCTTTACATTCGGGTTATCTTTATAAAAATTCAAACAGCAGCAGTGAATCTTTTAGCACATGCCTTTCTTTCATTCAATAATCCGCCGGTGCTGGTAGGTAACATGATCAGTGATTATGTTAAAGGCAAAAAACAATTTTCTTATCCTGTTGCTATACAGCAGGGCATTTCGCTGCACCGGGCCATTGACAGTTTTACAGATGAGCACCCTGCAACAAAGGCCGCCAAAGAATTTTTCAGACCGGCCTACCGACTCTATGCCGGGGCCTGCGTGGATGTGGTGTATGATCATTTTTTAGCCAACGATGTGCAGCAGTTTTCGGATGAAAACGAGTTGAAGCAGGTTGCTGAAAATACCTATACCATCCTGGAACAAAACACGGCTTACCTGCCGGAAAAAATGCTTGCCATGCTGCCCTACATGCGGTCGCAGAACTGGCTTTATCACTACCGTTTTAAATTCGGCATCGAGAAAAGCTTCGGTGGGTTGATACGCCGATCGGCTTATTTAACAGACAGTGCCACTGCATTTGCTGTATTTGAAAAGCAGTATGATGAGCTGCAGCAATGTTACCGGTTTTTTTTCCCGGAGGTAAAAAAAATGGCTGCCGATTGGCTTCAACAGTCGGCCTTGTAATTTTACAGGCGGCATAAAAACCGTTTAGCCAAAATTTATGCAATGTTGAAATCAGTTAGATTTGCAACTCAACCATTTAAAATATGAAACATCTCCTGGCCATCTGTTTATTAACGGCTATTTCACTGTTTGGTAATGCGCAATCGAAAGTTCCTCCGATAGATAAATCCCCTATGGATATGAGCTATTACCCTGCCGGCTATCCGCTGCTAAAGATCCAGGATAAAGCTTTGGAACCGTTGGTGGCAAGAGTAGTATACGGAAGGCCCCAACGCAATGGCCGCACCATATTTGGTGAACTGGTAGAGTTTGGAAAAGTATGGCGGCTGGGAGCAAACGAAGCAACGGAACTGGAGTTTTTTCAGAATGTACGCATCGGCGGCGTTAAAGTGCGCAAGGGCCGTTATACATTATATTGTATTCCCTATGCCGAAAAATGGACAATGATCATCAACCGGGAAACCGATACCTGGGGCTCCTTTAAGTATGATGAAGCAAAAGATGTTACCCGGTTTGATGTGCCTGTGCTAAAACAAACCGAATCCCTTGAATCGCTGGCGATGTTTTTTGAAAAGTCTGCCAATGGCGCTTACCTGGCGATGATGTGGGATAATATAAGAGTGAACCTGCCGATCACATTTTAATACCGGCACTAATATTTTAAGATCCCGCCTTTTATGACGGGATTTTTTTTGATATTTACAATATGTGTGGCATCGCAGGCATTATAAACAAAGCAGCTCAGGCAGGTATCGACGATAAAAGCGCCCTTTTACAAAATATCCGTAAAATGACCGACGCCCTGGCACATCGTGGCCCGGATGGAGAAGGGCACTGGCTCAATGAAACAGGTTCGGTAGCGCTTGGCCACAGGAGATTGTCGATCATCGACCTCACCGATGCCGGCGCACAACCCATGCAGCGCTCGTTGTTTTCTTCCATCGCCGGTGAAGAAAAAAGATATACCATCACTTACAACGGCGAAATTTACAATTACATTGAATTAAAAGACGAGCTCTACAGTCACGGTTACCGCTTTCATTCAAAAAGCGATACCGAAGTGATACTGGCTGCCTATGATTTTTGGGAAGAAGAATGCCTGCAGAAATTTGATGGCATGTTTGCCTTCGCCATCTGGGATGCCAAAAAAAGAAAACTTTTTGCAGCAAGGGACCGTTTTGGAGAAAAGCCTTTTTACTTTTATTTTGATGAAGCTCATTTTCTTTTTGCCAGCGAAATGAAAGCACTGTGGACGGTGGGTGTTGAAAGAATTACCGATAACAAAATGCTGCTGAATTACCTGGTGCTGGGATATGTGCAAAATGCCAACGACAAAGAACAAACCTTTTACGAAAATATTTATTCGCTGCCGCCGGCCCACTTTCTCCAGTTCAACCTTGATATTTTTGATTATGAAGTGCATCCCTACTGGAAGATCGATAAAGAACTCACCAGTGATCTTACGGCCGACCAGGCAGTTGAAAAATTCAACAAGCTGTTTGCGCAATCGGTGAGCCGCCGCCTCCGCAGCGATGTAGAAACAGGTTCCAGCCTGAGTGGAGGACTGGATAGTTCGGCCATTGTAGCCAATGTATTTCAAAGCCAGCTGCTCAACAGGTCGCAGCAAACTTTCTCTGCCGTTTTCCCGGGCTTTGTAAAAGACGAATCAAAATACATTGAATCTGCCATCCATAAATTCCCGGTGAGCAATTACCAGGTAACGCCCAATGTAAATGGACTGATACAGGAGTTTGAAAAGATCTGCCGCCACCAGGAAGAACCTTTTCAATCGTCGAGCATATACGCACAATACAAAGTATTTGAACTGGCCAAACAGCATGATATAAAAGTAATGCTCGATGGACAGGGTGCTGATGAAACACTGGCAGGGTACAACAAATACATCCACTGGTACCTGCAGCAACTCATCAGCAGAAAAATGTACAAGGAAGCCATGCTTGAAAAAAGCATCTTCCGCCGAAACAACACCCCCTTCCGCTGGGGATTTGGGAATTATTTAGCCACCTACCTGCCGGCCCATACAGCCATCCATCTTGAATCGAAAGAATACAACAGGGTGGTAAAACATCCTGATATCAACAAGGATTTTATCAATACCCTGCATGGAAGAGAGTGGGAAGGTATTCACAAACCCATCATTACAAAACTGAATGATATTCTTTTTTTCAATACCACTTCGCTTGGCCTGGAAGAACTGCTTCGTTTTGCAGACAGGAACAGTATGGCCAATGGCGTAGAAGTGAGACTTCCGTTTTTAAATCATCAACTGGTTGAATTTATTTTTTCATTGCCGGCCAATTTTAAAATTCATAAAGGATGGACCAAGTGGTTGCTGAGAAAAGCGATGGCAAAAAAATTACCATCGGAAATTGTTTGGCGAAAAGACAAAGTAGGATATGAGCCGCCGCAAAAGCAGTGGATGCAGGATGAAGCGATGACAGAATATATTCATGAAGCAAAAAAGAAACTGGTTAAAAAAGGCGTGCTGAACAAAGAAGTATTGAGCAGGGCCATCGTGCCGGCAGGTGCCCATGTTGCTGACAACTTTGACTGGAGGTATTTGTGTGCAGGCCAGCTCTTTTGCTGATCAAACATTTGCCTGTTATAATTTATATAATCATCGGCAATAGCATACCGTTCTTCTTTGCCATTGCCTGCTAAGCAAATCTCCGTTACTTTGCAGTCTCAATTTTCAATCGATAAAACCATTATACAATGAGTGCAGAAAATTTAGCAGGCAAGGGGCTTGCAACAAAAATAATTCATGCAGGCGCTGAGCCGGACCCTTCTACCGGCGCCATCATGACGCCTATTTTTCAAACAAGCACTTACGTGCAATCTGCCCCGGGCCAGCACAAGGGGTATGAATATGCCCGCAGTCAAAACCCAACCCGTAAAGCACTTGAAGAAGCGTACGCTATTTTGGAAAACGGCAAATACGGCCTGGCATTCAGCAGCGGTGTGGCGGCAACGGATGCCGTAATTAAATTGATGAACCCCGGCGATGAAGTAATTGCAGCCAGTGACATGTATGGCGGCACCTACCGCTTGTTCACCAAAATATTTGAGAAGTTCGGCATCAAATTCATTTATGTAGATACTACCAATGCAGGCAATATCAAGGCTGTTGTAACGGCCAATACAAAACTCATCTGGCTGGAAACACCTACCAATCCACTGATGAACATCACCGATATTGCTGCTGTAAGTGAAATAGCAAAAGCCGCCGGCGCATTGCTTTGCGTGGACAATACGTTTGCATCTCCCTACCTGCAAAACCCGATCGATTTTGGTGCAGATATCGTAATGCACTCCGCCACCAAATACCTCGGTGGTCACAGTGATGTGATACAGGGTTGCCTGGTAATGAATGATCATGACCTGAGAGAAAAATTATACCTCATTCAAAAAAGTTGCGGTGCTGTACCCGGACCAATGGACTGCTTTCTTGTATTGCGTGGCATTAAAACCCTGCATGTGCGTATGAAGCAGCACTGCGAAAACGGCATCGCCATTGCACATTGCTTGCGCAATCATCCTAAAGTGGCAACAGTTTACTGGCCCGGTTTTGAAGACAGTGCCGGCTATGCGGTTGCCAAAAAACAAATGCGTGGTTTTGGCGGCATGATCAGTTTTACATTGAAAGATGAGTCTGTTGAAGCAGCCAACAAAGTATTGTCATCTACCAAAATATTTTCTCTGGCAGAAAGCCTGGGCGGCGTTGAATCGCTCATCAACCATCCTGCAAGTATGACGCATGCCAGCATACCAAGAGCAGAAAGAATTAAAAATGGCTTGAGTGATGGATTGATCAGGCTAAGCGTGGGCATTGAAGACGCAGTTGATTTGATCGCAGATCTGGAGCAGGCAATAGGATAACATGAACATCATAGAAACAATTGGCTGGATAGGCACCGTACTCATTGTTGGTGCCTATTTCCTTAACATCAACGGCAGGGTAAAGAGCACGGCGATACCTTATATCCTTGCCAATATCATTGGTGGCATTTTATTTTCCATTTATACCTACGCACATCATACCTGGCCCAACATGGTGGTAAATGTTGTGTGGGTGTTTATTGCCATTGCGGCCTTACTGAAAAAAAACAGCCGGTGAAATGGAGAACCTGAAGGCATTTCTTGATACAAAATTTGAATTGTACAATAACCCGTCTTTCATTACAGATGACCCGATCACTATACCGCATCGCTTTACCCGGAAACAGGATATTGAGATCGCCGGTTTTTTTGCTGCGATCCTCGCCTGGGGTACAAGAAAAGGCATCATCAGTTCCTGCAACAGGCTGCTGAATGCTATGGACAATGCGCCCTATGATTTTATCAGCGCTGCAGACCTTAATAAGAAAAAAACATTTGATCTGTTCAATGGTTTTGTTCACCGCACTTTTAACCAAATGGATCTCTGGCACCTGTTTCATTTTTTACAATACCATTACAGCATCCATACAAGTTTAGAAACCGCTTTTAGTAAATGGATGCAGCCGGGAGATGAAACCATTGAAAAAGCACTGACAGGTTTTCATGAGTATGTGTTTGGATTTAGTGAAGAGGCGGGGGAAGAAAAACATTGCCGCAAACACATTGCTACGCCTGCAAAAAAATCTGCCTGCAAAAGACTGAATATGTTTTTACGATGGATGGTGCGTACTGATAATAAAGGCGTTGACTTTGGCATCTGGCAAACCATCCGCCCTTCGCAACTCATTTGCCCGCTGGATGTACATGTTACAAGGGTGGCAAGGCGCCTGCAAATTTTACAAAGAACGCAAAATGACTGGCAGGCTGCACTTGAACTTACTGCTTACCTGAGATCGTTGGATGCCGCGGATCCCATAAAATACGATTACGCATTGTTTGGGGCAGGCGTAATTGAAAAATATTAATTTCATATCATGAACAGCGAACAACTGGTGCTGCAACTCAACAAAGAGCTGGCCCTTGAACTGCCCGGTAACAGTAGTGCCGAAGAACTGCATCGCCTGCTGAGTATTCATGTCAACCATTTGATCCAGCATCATTTTGAGCAACTGGTGAGCCTGCTGTACCGCATCGATGTAAGTGAGGCAAAAATAAAATCCCTTTTACAAAATGAGCCGGCATCGAACGCAGGTGACCTGATCGCTTCACTGATCATCGAAAGACAATTGCAGAAGATAAAAACGAAACAGCAATTCAGGCAGTCTGGCCATTCTTTTGACGAAGAAGAAAAATGGTGATTTGATACAAATCGTTCTCATCAAAAACATTCCCGCCGACCTCATAGAGCGGTTTTTCCTGGAGCCGTCATCAACTTTTAATCCCTACATTTGGCATCAAAATTTTACTGTCGATGAAATTAGTTACCTACCTCAAAGAAGGCCACGATCAACTGGCAATGCTGATCAATGAAAAACTGTATGATACCGATCTGCTGCACCCGGATCTGCCGGTAAGCATGGCCATGTTTTTAAACTACTGGGATGATATGTACCCGCTGGCAATGGCAGTTGAAAAAAGATTGAAAGAAGGCCTTGGTAGAAGCGTTCCGTTTCAAAACTACGAAAATGCGGACCTGCTGGCCCCGGTACCACATCCAACCAGTTGCCGCGATGGCTATGCCTTTCGACAACATGTAGCTGCTGCGAGGCGAAACAGAAAAGTAGACATGATACCGGAGTTTGACCAGTATCCCATCTTTTATTTTACCAACCACAATAGTATACAGGGCCCCGGCGATATCCTTTGCATGCCTGATCATTTTGAAAAATTAGATTTTGAACTGGAAGCTGCCATTGTTGTCTGCAGGTATGGAAGAAATATTTCGGCAGCCGACGCAGACAGTTATATTGGTGGACTCATGATCATGAATGATATGAGCGCCAGGAAATTGCAGATGGAAGAAATGCTCCTGAACCTGGGCCCTGCAAAAGGAAAAGATTTTGCCACCGTGGTTGGCCCCATGCTGGTAACGCTGGATGAACTGGAAAGTTTTGAAGTGCCCTGCAAAGAAAACCATACCGGCAAAGCCTGGAACCTCACCATGAAATGCCGTGTGAATGGCGTGCAGGTAAGTGAGGGCAATGTAAGTGATATGGACTGGACCTTTGCTGAGCTCATTGAGCGCTGCAGCTACGGCGCCAATTTGTATCCCGGCGATATCATCGGCAGCGGCACAGTTGGTACCGGTTGCTTTTTAGAATTGAATGGCACCGGCAAACTCAACGACCCCAACTACGAGGAACAATGGTTACAGGACGGCGATGTGGTAGAGATGGAAATTGAAGGCTTGGGAAAATTGACGAACACGATCGTGAAAGAGGACAGCGATTTTTCGATTTTAAGTTTAAAGAAAATGTGACTCTTACCGCAGAGAACAGGAGAAAAAGAGTTTACGCACAGATTAACTCCTGTACGCTGCGGTGAAAACAAAACCCGCAACCCGTAACAGTATAATTATGCAATTCAACCTTAACGAACTCCCCATTATCCAACGAATGGCCTGGCTGCAGCATGCCATTGCACCAAGACCCATTTGTTTTGCAAGCACCATTGATAAGGAAGGCAATGTCAATCTCAGTCCTTTTTCTTTCTTCAACCTGTTTTCCAGCAATCCTCCCATCGTGATTTTTTCTCCTGCAAGAAAAGGGAGAGACAATACCACCAAACATACCTTAGAAAATGTGCTGGACTTTCCGGAAGTAGTGATCAATATTTGTGATTACAATATGGTGCAGCAGGTGAGCCTGGCTAGTTGCGAATTTCCCAAGGGGGTAGATGAATTTACCAAAGCAGGTTTCACCAAAGAAAGTTCGCTGCTGGTGAAACCACCGAGGGTAAAAGAAAGCCCGGTACAACTGGAGTGTAAGGTACTTGAAGTGAAACCCCTGGGTACCGAAGGCGGCGCCGGCAACCTCGTGATTGCAGAAGTATTACTCATGCACGTTAATGACGCCATATTGAATGAAGACAATACAATGATCGATCAAACCAAACTGCATCATGTAGCCCGGCTGGGAGGCGATTGGTATTGCAAGGTTGACAGCAGTAATTTATTCAGGGTAGAAAAGCCAAACCTCAAACTGGGCATTGGTGTAGATGCTTTACCCGTTTCCATCAGGAACAGCAACATCCTAACTGGCAACCACCTTGGTCAACTCGGCAATGTACATGAATTGCCGTTTGTGGATCCGGCTTTTAATGATGACCGTTTAAAAAACATCATCCAGTATTACTCTATCAATCCCGATGACATGGAAAAAGAACTGCATTTGTATGCAGAAGAATTGCTGGACGCAGGTAAGGTTAGCGAGGCGTGGCAGGTGTTGCTGGCATTAAACCAGTAGTTTTATTTGTTAAGAAAAGCGCTGCAGCATGCAATTTTCTTCTTAATATTATATCCTGATCCCTTAGAGCAACACTTATGAAAAAAACAACATCCACCCGCCGGTTAATTCCTTTTTTAATTGCTGTGCAATCTATACTGATGAGTTGCGCTAACTACTACAAAGTGGTTAATCCACCTGTTGAAAATAACAACCAGAAAGCTACCGCAATTGACAGCCTTTTACAAACCAAACGCATTTTTATTTTAAGAAACGGCAACGAAGCTTTTCAAATAAACAATGCTGCAGCGACTGAACAAAACAATATTATATGCACACTTGATTTTCTTTCTGCTGACAATAAACTTCACCTGGGGTTGGGGCGTAAAGGTAAATTGAGGTATAAAAAAAATGTTGCAGCGGACAAGTCTGTATTAAAGGAAGTACACATTTATATTGAGCCTGATAGTACGGTCGCTGTTGGAGCATACAAAATCCCGTTTGGCAGGATCAACAAAATTGAGGTGATAGAAAAGGACATACACAAAACGACCAGCAGCTATATTCTCGGCGGCCTTGGTATTGGGGTTACAGCGGCACTCACTGCCGTATTAATTGCTTTTGCATCGATCAAAGGCGTTGAGTAAATATCTACATCCACTTCTGCCCAAACACTTTCTTCAATATGTCTGTAGTTCTTGCAACCACATTGGTACGGATATTCAGTTCTTCTTTGGCCACCAGGTCAAACAATGCCACGGTTGCTCTTTCGGTAACATAGCTGTTCAGATCAGGATTTATTTTTTTCATCGTGGTAGGAAAATTGTTGTAGGTGCTTACAATATCGCCGTAATATTTGGTGGCATTCACTTTATCCAAAGAAGATTTGATAATGGGTAAAAAAGCAGCTGTTAATTGTGCGGTGGTCTTCTCCCTGAAAAAATGCGTGGCACTAGTATCACCATTTTTCACCAGGCCGATCGCATCCTGAAGCGTAATGTTTTTAATGGCTTCCACAAATATCGGTTTGGCATATCCAACTGCATCTTCTGCACCACGGTTGATCTGTAAAACAGCTTTGTCTACCACGCTGCCCATACCTACCGTTCTCAACGCATTCTCAATTTTTTTAGCATCCGGTGGCAGCAATACTTTATAAAGCGCATCTTTATAAAAGCCATCTTCTTTATTCAGGTGCAGCACTGCATTTACCAGTCCCTGGCTCAATGCTTCTTTTATCCCCTGGCCGGCTTCCGCCTCAGTAACGCCGGTTCCAACAGAAGTTGGTAATTGCTGCAGCACATCACAGCCACTCAATGCTATTGCAAACGATATAACAAACAGTATTCTTTTCATAATTGTGATTTCAATGGTTCAGGTTATGCAAGTATAACGCCAAACAGGTTAGCAAGACGAGAATTCACAAAAATGAGTTGCATCCGGTATCTTTGCGCCGCCAGCCCAACAGGGCGACAAAACCTTTAATTAAATATGAGTACACAAAATTTATCTGAGCAGGAAATTATAAGAAGAGAGAAACTGGTAGAACTGGGAAAACTGGGTATCGATGCATACCCGGCTGCCCTCTATCCCGTAACCCATCATTCTGTTGAAATAAAAAAATGCTGGGCAGAAACACCCGAAAAACTGAAGAACCCCGAAACAGATCAACCGATTGACATCTGTATTGCCGGCCGCATCATGAGTGTACGTGATATGGGCAAGGCGAATTTTGCGGTGCTGCAGGATAGTGTGGGGAAGATCCAGCTCTACATTAAGCAGGATGATATTTGTCCGGGTGAAGACAAGACCCTGTTTCAGCAGGTTTGGAAAAAATTGCTCGATATAGGAGACATCATCGGCGTTAAAGGATATGTGTTCACTACCAAAACGGGTGAAACATCTGTGCATGTAAAAGAATTTACGCTGCTCACCAAATCACTGCATCCATTGCCGATCGTAAAAGAAAAAGACGGGGAAGCATTTGATGAAGTTACCGATCCTGAATTCCGCTACCGCCAGCGTTATGCCGACCTGATCGTTAATCCCGGTGTAAAGGAAACTTTTATCAAACGCACTAAAATGGTAAATGCCATCCGTGAGTTTTTAAATGAAAGAGGTGCACTGGAAGTTGATACCCCTGTATTGCAAAGCATTCCCGGTGGCGCTGCAGCAAGACCTTTTACCACACACCACAATGCACTGGATGTGCCGATGTACATGCGCATTGCCAACGAACTATACCTGAAACGCCTGATCGTTGGTGGTTTTGAATGGGTGTATGAGTTCAGCCGCAACTTTCGCAACGAAGGTATGGACCGCACCCACAATCCTGAATTTACCGTATTGGAATTTTACGTGGCGTATAAAGATTATGAATGGATGATGGATACCACCGAGTTGATGCTGGAGAAAGCAGCGGTCGCTACCAATGGCACCAGTAAAGTATTGGTGGGTGATAAGGAGATCGACTTTAAAGCACCGTACAAAAGAATTACCATGTACGATGCCATAAAAGAACATACCGGTTTCGACATCAGCGAAATGGATGAAGCAGGTATCAGGGAAGTGTGTAAAAAACTGAATATCCATGCAGATGAAAAATGGGGCAAAGGCAAACTGATCGATGAAATTTTTGGAGAGAAATGTGAGGCCAATTATATACAGCCAACCTTTATTACAGATTACCCTGTTGAAATGAGTCCGCTCACGAAAAAGCATCGCAGCAAACCAGGGCTGGTAGAACGTTTTGAGCTGATGTGCAACGGAAAAGAAATTGCCAATGCCTATAGTGAGCTCAACGATCCACTTGAACAAAGAGAACGTTTTGAAGAACAGGTTAAACTGATGGAACGTGGTGATGACGAAGCCATGTTCATCGACCACGATTTTTTAAGGGCGCTTGAATACGGTATGCCTCCAACATCCGGGATTGGTTTTGGTATAGACAGGATTGCAATGTTGCTCACCAACCAGCATTCCATCCAGGATGTATTGTTCTTTCCAATGATGCGCCCGGAGCATATTGAAGGTTGATCGTATTAAAACATTTTTTATACAGGGGCGATATAATTTATCGCCCTTTTCTTTTGTGAGAACCCCCACAAAAAACTATCTTGTCTACCCAATTTTATAAACAAACTCCAGATGATAGCGAAGCTAAAAAGAACCACTACCTGCCTGATTTTTGCAGCCGCCTGTTTAACCGCTGTTGCGCAAAAAAAGCAATTAACCGATGAACAATATTTTAAAAATAATTTTAAAGACATCGTTCAACCGCTGCCTGTATTTATCAAATGGGTCAATGATAACCAGTTCGTGTATGCGAACAACTCAAAAAAATACCTGGTAGATTGCAAAACGGGCAAGGAAAGGGAAGTAAGTGAAACAGAACCTAAAGTGGAAGAAGAAACGATTGCTGCCTACAAAAAAGGAAATGACCTTTTCATCAGTTTGAATGGTGCAGAAGTGCAACTCACCAATGATACAGCAGTGGAAACCAATCCCACCATGAGCCCTGATGGCAATTACGTGGCCTATACAAAGAACAACAATCTTTACACAGTAAACATCCGCAATAAAAAAGAAACAGCGCTTACCACCGATGGCAGCGATGTTATCCTGAATGGCTATGCCAGTTGGGTATACACAGAAGAGATATTGGGCAGGGCCAGTCACTACCGTTCTTTTTGGTGGAGCCCGGATAGTAAGCGCATCGCATACTTTAGAACGGATGACAGCGGGGTGCCGGTTTTTACTTTAACGGACGGCACAGGCCAGCATGGATATGTAGAAACAGTGCGCTACCCAAAAGTGGGTGACAAAAATCCTGAAGTAAAAGTGGGTATTGTATCGCCGGATGGTGGCAACACCACCTGGGCCGATTTCAATCCAAAAGACGACCAGTATTTCGGGCTGCCTTACTGGGCGCCCGATGGCAGCGCCTTGTGGGTGCAATGGATGAACCGCCTGCAAAACAATCTTAAGATATGGACAATAGATCCGGCAACAGGAAGCAAAAAAGAACTGTACAATGAAACACAAAAAACCTGGATCAGCCTTGATGATGAAGGCAACAGGATACAATTTTTAGCCGATGGTAAAGGATTTTTATTGATGAGCGATGCAACCGGCTGGAAGCACCTTTATTACTACAGCATGGATGGAAAACTGATCAATGCAGTTACCAGCGGAACGTTTACTGTAACCGATCTGAACTATGTAGATGAAAAAAATAAGTTTGTTTATTTTACTGCAAGAAGCAGGGAAAACACTGCCCGCTATGATTTTTACAAGGTGGGACTGGATGGAAAAAAATTACAGCGCTTAACTTTTGGAGAGTTCAGCCATACCAATATCAACCTTTCACCAAACGCCGGCTACTTTCTCACAACTTATTCCAACGCATCTACTCCGAATAAAACAACACTGGTAAGCAACAAAGGAAAGATCATTAAAGAGATCGGCGATGCCAAAGCAGGCAGCTTTGATGAATATGCATTGGCCAAAACTGAATTATTGCGGGTAAAAAGCGATGATGGGTTGTACGATCTTCCTATGAAAGTTACCTGGCCGGTTGATATGGACAAGAACAAAAAATACCCGGTGCTTATTTCTATTTACGGCGGGCCCGATGCCGGCACCTGCTTTGATTCCTGGACCCTCACCGGCAACCAGCAATGGTATGCCAGGGAAGGGTTGATACAGGTGGTGATGGATCACCGTGCCAGCGGGCATTTTGGTAAGGAGGGTGTGAATTACATGTACCACAATCTTGGTTATTGGGAAATGAAAGATTACAGCACCATGGTAAAATGGCTGGTCACTAACGGTAACGCAGACCCGTCAAAGATCTGCATCAGCGGTTTTAGTTACGGAGGATATATGACCTGTTATGCATTGACTTACGGTGCTGATGTATTTACCCATGGCATGGCTGGCGGCAGTGTAACAGACTGGACCTATTATGATTCGCATTACACCGAACGCTATATGGGTACACCCGCCGACAATGCAGAAGGCTATAAAAAAAGTTCTGTACTCACTTATACGGATAACTACAAAGGAAAACTGCAATTGGTACACGGGATCATTGATGATAATGTACACATGCAAAACAGCATCAACCTCATCAGTAAATTACAGGATGCTAAAAAAGAATTTGAGTTTATGCCTTACAGTGGTGGGCGGCATGGTTGGCCCGGTAACAAATGGCTGCACTACCTCAATATGAAAACAAGGTTTATTTACAAATACCTGTTGGAAAAGGAAGTGCCAAAACCGATGTTGAAATAGGTTTAGATGATATAGGCTGTTTTAAACGACATACCGCAATTATCAATGCCTTTTTAAACAGCCGTTGCTTATACCTTTTTACTGTTCCTGTTACGAACCCTGTTTCGTTCAGTGAGATAATCAAGGAAGTAAATCACTTTAACAGAAAAGCTATTGAACTGTGTGAGATTGTTATACCCATTACCGCCGATCGTTTTACCAAAATTGTCGAAATAGTTCTTCTCAAAATTCCGGTAGAAGTTCTCATCAATATTTTTCCAAACCAGGTTGATAAAACTACCCTGTGCAAACTGCCAGGTGTACACCATATCAAAACTTACAAAATTGTAGTTCTGTTTCACATTACCGGTAAACGGATCTACCGGCTGCTTCAAATAACCATCCCCATCCAGCACAAAAAATGATGTTGGTTTTACCCTGCTCCAGTAATGGCGGGTTCTTAAACTGAGTCCCATGCGGTTGGTGAAATTATATTTTGCGTTGAGGATGTTCTCAACAAAAACAACATCTCTTTTGGAAAAATAGATCGCATCAGCCTGTATTGCCGCAAAGCCTGCCTGGTTGGTTGTTTGCTCTACGTTTACCTGCAGGTCAACAGAGAACTGGCTGCTGAAGCGAACTTTACCAAAAAGACCGGCCCCTAACAAGGTTCGGCCAAAATAAGCACCCTTGCCCAGCGATACATTTCCACCCCAGGATAATTTTTTTGCATAATTACTTTCCCAAAACAGGTTGGTATACACCCTGGCTTTATCTCTAAATACTCTCCCATAAACTCTCGGCTCATAAAAATCATTTCGATTAACGCCGCCATTTATATTCCCCCCGATCCACCACAGATTTTTAAGCTGCCCGTTTACATTCACGTTATATCCCATGTTTTGAAACATCATTTTCGGCCGCTGCAAATCAATTGCGGAAACCAGCCTGCTGTAAAACATATTGCCGTTTATTCTAAACTGGTTGTACCAGTTGGTGGGTTTCGTCCAGTTGTACCCTGCCCAAAATCCCTGGTCCATAAAATTGTTGTTGGTAAAATAACCAAGATCACTTTTATCATACTTTGCATTCACCAGGTCCTGCCATATATTAAAATTGAACTGTCCGCTCACTTTACCGAAATAGATAGAGTGCGCATACCCAACGATATTTTTTGCTTCCTTTCCTGCAATATTGCTCACACTTACGTTGCCGCCGATATTCCACTTGTTCTTTTTATCATACAGATCCAGCAATACGGCAGTTACATTGGCATCATAGGCCCTGCCACTGCGCCACACATTGGTATTAACCAGGGATACGCTGCTGTTATTTTTTAAAGACTGGTTCAATACCAGGATATTGTAATTGGTAAGTGGTGTAACTTCTATCTTGCTTTCTTCACCGGTTACATCATTTTTTTCAACCCGGTATTCAGGCTTTGCAACTGCATTTAGCACACCGATGCCAAGTCCTTTTTGAGTACGGCCGCTGATCTTGGTAGCATTGAACAGTTTGGTAGGGATACGCCTGCTGTAAAATAAATTGCCTTTGTTAAAGAGTTCAGCCCCCTCGGTAAAAAAGGGCCTGTTGTCATTAAATTTCTGCTCAAAAGGCGTAAGGTTCAAAATAAGATTATCGGTTTGCACCTGCCCGAAATCGGGTATCAGCGTCATATCAAGTGTAAAAGCCTGGTTGAGGCCATATTTTATATCCATACCACCATTAAACGTAGTGCTGTTTTTCGATTTCCCAGCTGCTGCAAGCGCATCATGATTTTGATAGGTAGAAAAATAAGGAGAGAACTGCAAGCGCAAAGGTGGTTTGATGTTTTCCAGGCCAGTGAGTAAACCTTCCTGTGTAAGAAATCCATTTACATTGGGATCTACACTTTCCCAAAACAATTGTTCGCCGCTTTTCTGTCTTCTTCTTACGATGTTCAGGCCCCAGTCCTGTACCTTGTCTTTTCCAAAACGGATGGCAGCATAGGGAATGAACATTTCAAAACTCCAGCCATCGGCATGTATCTTACAGGCACTCTGCCACACAGCATTCCAGGTAAAATCTTCGCTGTCGCCATTGGGATTGGGCGCCTGTTTTGCATCCATCTGTTCACCCAGCGGTGTTACAAAATATTCAAACCCATTGAGCTTGTCGTAATAGGTATCAAAGATCACCCCGATAAAATCATTCGCACCAAAACCATCCCTGCCAACCAGTTCATGGGAAATACTGTCCCGGCTGCTTTCGTGCAGGTATCCACCTACATAAATGCCTTCATCATCGTATAAAAAATAAACCTGTGTAGCATTTGCCGGGTTTTCTGCCCTGAATGGAGTAGGCCTCAGGGCGATGAATTTATCTGCCAATGGAGCATCCTTCCATATAGCTTCATTTATTTCACCATCAATAATTATTGGAGTGTGAATTCTTTTTGCGGCGATCTTCTTTTTTTCTGTTTGCTGGGATGTTGCACTGATACTTACGAATGCAAACAGCCAGGCAAGACAGATTCTGGCAATGAACATGACTATACAGGTTTGGCTTGAGAAATAACCACCGGTTTACTTCTTCCTGCGAAACTAAACGTACAGCGCCAAAAAATGTTACCGTTTATCAAAACAAGGCCGAATTACAATTTTCTTAACAGCCATTTTTAAATAAAAAGGTCGTTGAATAATTTTGCCCCGGGCACCACTGAGTACTTTGAAAGGTCAGTGATCCCTTCTCCCGCCAGCACTTCTTCATCTATAAAAGTATTGCCGGTGCATTCCATGGATGATTTGGATAATATGTAAAAGGCCGCATCTGCAATAATATCCGTGGTGCGGCTCATTTTCATCAGCGCCTCGCCACCGAGCAAATTATTTACCGCTGCAGTGGCGATGGTAGTGCGTGGCCATAATGCATTGGCAGCAATATGGAAGGGCTTTAATTCGGCCGACAATCCCAGGGCGATCATACTCATATTGTATTTGCTGATGGTATAGGCCAGGTGACCGGCAAACCATTTTAAATCCATATTAATGGGTGGAGATAAATTTAATATATGGGCGTTGGTACTCTTTTTAAGATGGGGAATGCAGGCCCGGCTCATCATAAACGTTCCCCTCACATTGATATCGTACATCAGGTCGAAGCGCTTGGGTTCAGTTTTCTCCGTGGGACTAAGATTGATGGCGGAGGCATTGTTGATGAGCACATCGATACCGCCGAATTTCTCTACCGCTTTGTCAACCACCTGTTGTACCTGGTCTTCATACCGGATGTCACACTGTATTGCCAGCGCCTTTCCCCCCGCTGCTTCCATCGCCGCGGCTGCAGTAAAGATGGTACCGCCCAGTTTGGGATTTTCTTCTATGCTTTTTGAAGCGATCACAATATTCGCTCCTTCACCGGCCAATTTTATCCCGATGGCCTTGCCTATCCCCCGGGAGGCACCTGTGATGATAACTGTTTTATTTTCAAACAACATAGGCTAAGTTTTTTCAAATCTAATCAAAACAATCCTTACCAGCCAACCGATTGCCGTGAAAAAAATTAAACAAATGTTTGATTAATATTAAACAATCGTTTAACTTTGTTTCCTTAAAAAAAGAATCCAATGACAACGTACAATGAAAAGCAACTGCAACTGATCGAAACTGCAGAGCGTTTGTTTTCAAAAAAAGGATTTGATGGCACATCTGTCAGAGACATCGCAGAAGAGGCCGGGATCAATGTAGCGATGATATCCTATTATTTTGGTTCCAAAGAAAAATTAATGGAAGCCATATTTGAAGTAAAGATCGGCAGGGTGCAGATGAGGGTGGAAGAATTACTGAAAGATTCGACCATGTCGCCCATACAAAAGGTATACACCCTGATAGAAGAACATATTGAAAGGGTATTGAGTAGCCAGCAGTTTTACCGAATCATGATCTGCGAACAGGTAAGCAATTCCAATCCTTCCATTACGGAAAAAGTGAAAAAACTAAAGCTGCGGAATATAGAATTGATAGGGGAACTGATAAAGGAAGGGCAAAAAAGAGGTGATTTTAAAAAGAAGATAGACGTGTTGCTGATGCAGAATACCATGATCGGTACGGTATGGCAGGTGATCATCAGCAAAGAACACTACAGGGATTTTTATAATGCCGGTGCATTAAGTGATGAAGAATATGAAACCCTGCTGAAAAAGAAATTAAGCGTACACATAAAACTATTATTTAAAGCAATACTTACAAATGAAGCATAGACTGATAATGATAATGGCCGGCCTGTTGCTGTGCAAAGGATTGGCAGCCCAGCAAAGCAGGACGATCACGTTGAAGGAAGCTGTAGACCTTACCCTGGCGTACAACAAAACACTCCGTATCAACAAGGCTAAAATTGAAGAAGCTGCTGCAACAATCAAAGAAGCCTACGAAAAGAAATTGCCCGAAGCAAGTGTGAGTGGTTCTTATTTGTACCTGCCGTTCCAGCCAAACATTACCATGAAAAACGGAACTGATTCCGGTAGTGGCGGTGGCCCTAATGTAAACCAGGTAGTATATGGCATGGCAAGCGTTTCGGTTCCGTTGTATGCCGGGGGCAAAATAAAATATGGTATTGAAGCTGCGAAGTTTTTAGAGCAGGCGGTTAAACTGGATGCTGATCATGATAAAGAACTCATCACACTGAATGTAGTGAATGCCTGTATCAATTTATACAAGGCTTATACGGCCATCGGACTAGTAAAAGAAAATTTAGCACAGTCGCAACAGCGGGTAAAGGATTTTACAAGTCTTGAAAAAAATGGCCTGCTTGCCCGGAACGACCTGATGAAGGCAGAACTGCAAACTTCCAATATCGAACTTACTTTACTGGATGCAGAAACAAATTACAAACTGGCATCGGTGAATATGAACCTGATGATGGGCTTGCCGGAACAAACAGAACTGGTACCCGACCGGAGCGGGCTTGCACTGCCAACTTCCATAAAAACTTTTGAAGATTATGAACTGGATGCACTAAAGAACAGGAAAGATATTGCTGCACTTAGTTACAGGGGAAAAGCAGCAGACCTTGGTATCAAAAATGCCAAAAGCAATTACTATCCTTCCATTGCATTGACTGGTGGATATGTTGCCGCAGACATTCCCGGTTTTTTAACCATCACCAATGCGGTGAATGTAGGTGTAGGTGTTAAATACAACCTGGCCTCTTTATGGAAAACGAAAACAAGTATCCAGCAGGCAAAGTTAAAAGTGCAGCAGTTGCAACTGAACGAAGAGCAACTGGATGATAATATAAAATTGCAGGTAAACCAGGCCTACCAGGCGTATATGCTGAGCCAGAAAAAGATACAGGTATACGAAAAAGCGGTATCCCAGGCAGAAGAAAACTACCGCATCACCAAAAACAAGTATGACAATGCACTGTCCACTACCACTGAGTTGCTGGATGCGGATGTGGCACTGCTGCAAACAAAACTGAGTGTTACCAATGCCAAAGCAGATTCATTTTTGGCATACAATAAACTGCTGCAGGTAACCGGCGCCATCAATTATTAATTAAACCCAACAACAAATACTAAAGATATTATGGAACAAAAAAATACAGCGGCAGAAGCGCCAAAGAAAAATAGCAAAGGATTTATCATTGTATTGGCGTTATTGCTCATAGGCGGCACCTGGTTCGGGGTGAGCAAATACCTGCACGGCAAACATCATGAAGAAACGGATGATGCTCAGGTAGAAGCCAACATCAGCCCGGTGATACCAAGGGTAGCCGGCTATGTAAAAGCAGTAAGGGTAAAGGATAACCAGTTTGTAAAAAAAGGCGATACCCTGATGATACTGGATGACAGGGACCTCGCCTTAAAAGTGATGCAGGCAGAAGCTGCCCTTGCAACAGCGCATACCAGCCTCGGTGTAGCAAATGCCAACAGCAACGCTTCCAAAGCCAATATCAGTACCACGCAGGCCGGCATCTCCACTGCTGATGCACAAATAGAAGCTGCCAAGGTTTCGGTATGGAGAACTACACAGGATTACGAACGTTACTCCAACCTCATAAAAGATCACTCGATCACTCAACAGCAATATGAGCAGGCAGTGGCTGCAAAACAAACAGCCGAAAAACAGTTGCAAATATTGGTAGCACAAAAGAACCAGGTGGCACAACAAACCAATGCTGTATCATCGCAGAGTACGGCCACCGCTTCGCAAATAGATGTGGCAGCAGCTACCATCAAACAAAAAGAAGTGGAACTGGCTGAAGCAAAACTGAATTTATCTTATGCCGTAATTACCGCCCAGGAAGACGGCATGATCTCAAAAGTGAATTTGCAGGAAGGACAGTTTGTACAACCCGGCCAATCGGTATTCAGTATCGTGCTGAACAATAATGTGTGGGTAGTGGCGAACTTTAAAGAAACACAGTTTGAGAAAATGAGGATCGGGCAAAAAGTAACCGTACACGCAGATGCATTTCCCGGTCATGATTTTGAAGCCACGCTCAGTTCCTTTTCTCCTGCTACAGGATCAAAGTTTTCATTGTTGCCTCCCGACAATGCCAGTGGAAATTTTGTAAAAGTGGTACAACGCCTTCCTGTAAAGATCGAATTCAATAAATCAGCAGATTCCCTGGTGAATGAACTGGTACCCGGTATGAATGTGACGGTGGATGTTCATCTATAATTGGCGGCTGTGTTAGTGAGCAACAGGAAGACCAGTAAAGATTTTAAATAAAAATATTAAATGCCCCTTTCGCAGGGGTTGAGGGAAAACATATGGAATCATTGGTAGAATATGGCAGCAGGAGAGTGATCATTACCATCACCGCAATCCTCTGCGCCCTGCTGGAAATTGTTGACACCACGATCGTGAACGTGGCCCTGAATGACATGAGGGGAACCCTGGGTGCTACACTAACAGAAGTAGGCTGGGTAATCACAGCTTATGCAATCGGCAACGTTATTATAGTACCGATGACAAGCTGGCTTTCTGTTCAGTTTGGCAGGAGAAATTATTTTGCGGCATCCATTATCCTGTTTACTGTTTGTTCTTTCCTGTGCGGTAATGCCACCGGTATTTGGGAGTTGGTGCTGTTCCGCTTTTTGCAGGGACTGGGCGGCGGTGCCTTGCTGGTGACTTCACAAACCATTATTACCGAAAGCTACCCACCGGAAAAAAGAAGTATGGCGCAGGCCATTTATGGAATGGGCGTGATCATTGGGCCTACGCTGGGGCCACCCCTCGGTGGCTACATTGTAGATCACTCATCATGGCCTTACATCTTTTATATCAATATCCCGATCGGTGTTATCGCAACCTTGCTAACGTTACAGTATGTACGAAGCCCGAAATATGGTGAAAAAAGTACCGGCAGTGATATCGACTGGCTTGGCATCGGGTTGCTGGCGCTTACGGTGGGCTCACTGCAATATGTGCTCGAAAAAGGGCAGGACGATGACTGGTTCAACAGTTCCGCCATACTATACCTGGCAGTAACCGCTTTTTTAGGATTGTACTTCTTTATCTGGCGGGAGTTGCGTTTCAGAAATCCCATTGTAGAATTAAGGGTATTAAAAAATCCCAACCTGAGAGTGGGCACCGTGCTTTCGTTTATCATGGGCTTTGGATTATATGGTTCAACCTTTATCATTCCCCTATACGTGCAGTCTATCTTGGGCTGGACTGCCCAGCAGGCCGGCATGCTGATGGTGCCAGCTGCGTTGACCACGGCGGTAATGATGCCGCTGATCGGCAACCTCTTACAAAAAGGGGTGCCACAGCAGTACCTTGTTGCAGGCGGCATGCTCCTCTTCTCCTTGTTTACCTTGTGGGGCTATTTCATTTTAACGCCCGATACCGCATCGGATAATTTTTTCTGGATGCTGATCATAAGAGGTATCGGCATGGGCATGCTTTTCATCCCCATTACCGCCTTGTCCCTGTCCTCGTTAAAAGGGCAGCAAATCGGCCAGGGTGCGGCATTTACGGGGATGATGCGGCAACTGGGCGGCTCATTCGGCATTGCACTGATCACAACTTTTATGTCAAGGCAGAATGTAGTGCATGCAAATAACCTGAATAAAAATTTGGATGCAAGCAGTGCAGCAGTGCAGCAAAGAGTGCAGGCCATGCAGCATAATTTTATGAATAAGGGAATGAGCATGGCAGATGCATTAAAAGCAGCCTATGCCTCACTGGAAAGGATGGTAGCGAAGCAGGCCGCAGTGCTTTCTTACATGGATGTATTCCTGTATCTCTCTATCATGTTCCTCGTGTGCGTTCCATTTGTATTAATGGTGAAGGGCAATAAAGGCAAAAAAATAAGTATGGCAGATGCTCATTAATGAACTGCATTTATTACAGCACAGTTACAGCCTCCATAATATTCCTGAAAACTCATGGCTTAAGCCAGGTAAAACAAAAACCCCAACAGTACGTTAGGGTTTTGATTTTTTTTTTAATGCCAGCTTACGCCAATACTACTTCATGCGTAATGTTGGTATTGTACAGTTTTGAAATGGGGCAGTTTGCCTTTGCATCCAATACAGCCTCTTCAAACTTCTCTTTTTCAATACCCGGTACAGTGGCTTTTACACTCAGGTGTGATTCTGTGATCGCCCCGTTGTCTAAGGTAATATCGCATTTTGTTTCAATGCTGTCTGCAGTAAAACCTGCTGCATTCAATACAAAACTCAGCTTCATGGTAAAGCATCCTGCATGTGCGGCTGCTACCAGTTCTTCCGGGTTAGTGCCGATACCATCAGCAAAACGGCTGTTAAAGGAGTATTGCGTTTTATCCAATACGCCACTTTGCGTGGTAAGGTGACCGTTACCTTCTTTACCGGTGCCGTTCCAAACGGCTGTTGCGTTACGTTTCATAATAATTTGTTTTTCTCAATCCCAGGGATCAAGTGGTTTGTGTTTGTTGTTGTACGTTGATTTTTATTTAAAGATATTACTTAAAGTTTTTTCATCAAACCCCACCAGTAATTCTTTTCCCGATTCAATTACCGGGCGTTTGATAAGGCTGTAGTTTTCCAGCATCAACTCAATGGCCGTTGTTTCGTTGACCACGCTTTCCTGTTGTTCTTTTGATAAGCCCCGCCAGGTAGTACTTCTTTTATTCAATAGTTTCTCCCAGCTCAATACTGCAGCCCATTTTTTTAACTGGCCTGCTGTAAGCTACGCCGTTTTATAATTGTGCAGCGTGGCTTCTATTCCTTTTTTCTTAAACCATTTCATGGCGTCCTGTGTGCTGTCGCAATTCGGGAGCCCGTACAACACCGGTGCATTTGAATTATTACCGGTATCGGCAGTGCCGCTATTTTTTTTGCTGTCCATATCAATATTCCGCTGAGGCCGGTCTTGTTTTCATGATCGCTTCTATTTTTTCCAGCGTTTCGGGCGTTAACAGTGGCAACACTTCCAGCGCCTTTAAATTATCCAGCAACTGTTGCTTTTTAGTGGCACCCAAAATAGCGGTACTTACATGTGGATTTTTAATGCACCAGGCAATGCTCAATGCTGCGGTGGTAGTACCCAGCTTTGCCGCCAGCTCTGTTAGTTTTTTTACTTTTTTGATCCTGTCATCCAGCATCCATCTTTCTTTTAACCAGTCGAAACCTTCCAGTGCAAAACGGCTTCCTTTGGGAATACCATCATTGTATTTACCGCTTAACAGGCCGGAAGCCAGCGGGCTCCAGATAGTGGTCCCCAGGCCAACATTTTTATAGATCTCCGCAAATTCAACTTCTACCTTTTGGCGTTCAAATAAATTATATTGCGGTTGCTCCATCGTTGGGCCGATCAGCCTGTATTTTTCCGCCACCCGGTGGGCTTCCATAATTTCGACACCACTCCATTCGCTCGTACCCCAGTACAGGATCTTTCCCTGCTGCAGCAAATGATTCATGGCCCATACGGTTTCTTCGATGGGTGTGTTCTTATCCGGCCGGTGGCAGAAGAAAAGGTCTAAATATTCAACCTGTAACCGTTGCAATGCTTCGTTGCAGGCTTCAATTAAATGCTTGCGGCTGTTGCCGGTCTGGTTGGGCTTATTGTCTTTTCCTCTCCAGCCAAAAAAAGCTTTGGAAGAAACGGTGTAAGAAGTACGATCCCATTTTTTCTTTTTCAGTACACGGCCCATCATCTTTTCACTTTCACCGGATGCGTATACTTCTGCATTGTCAAAAAAATTAATGCCGTTATCATAAGCGATGCCCATTAACTCATCGGCAACTTTATCATTGATCTGTTTACTAAAACTTACCCAGCTACCAAAAGAGAGTACGCTAACCTGTAAGCCCGATTTTCCGAGGCGGCGATATTCCATAATATTATTTTTTGAAAAGTGAAATTAAAACAAGACAGGAATGATAAGACTATTATTGTAATAAATTTTTTAAATGATAAAACACTAACTCTAAGGGGCTAATTTTTAAATAAATTTTGCTGCTCCATTTTTTTTGTTATTTTTAATTCATATTCTTGACCTACCGATCATCTCTCTCAAATTATCCCATAAAAATATCAGGAATATCTCAGGTTAACAACGTTTTTCATTACGTACCATTCGACTGGTAAAATACCCTGTGCAGATTATATTTCAATAACCAATTTGAGTATCTTAAAACAACAACAGATTATGAATCTAACAAGACTTAAATGTCATTCATTAGGGGTTCTGACAATTCTTCTTCTTTTCGCTGCCACGTTTTATTCATGCAAAAAGACTGATAATATATCATTAAATGACAGGCGAAGCTACATAGAAAAGTTTTTCAAAGAGCCGGCAGCTAGCTCTCCTGAACTACAAGCCATCATTGATTTATTAAAAGAAGAAAATAACAAAACAGGATTTGTGAATACACTGCCCGATAATGCAGGGCTGCCAGTATGGAATAAATTGATTGCTCAAAAGTCTAAAAACAATTATGCCGCAAGAGGTATTATTGCAGATAAAGATGGCAATTACTTAATACCACTTTCTAACAACAATAAAACATTGAGCGCTTTACTGTTTGCTATGAAAAAAGATGGCAAGTATGAGTTTTATTGCTATGATAATAATTATGCTTATGGGATTGCTTTCAGTGGTGACAAGTACACAATAAAAGAAAGGCAAATGGTAATGGGGCTGTTTATGGCTATGAGCAATTATGTATTTGGTACCACTAAATTCAAAAGCATACCTAAAGATTTGTTTTCTGGGTATGAAGGAAAGGAAGAAGAAAATGGCATTACTAAAAAAGTGTTTTTAACACTTAAAGAGGGTACACTGCCAGATATTTTCATCTCGGACCGTGTTGTTGGCACTAACACAGCGTGTTTTTGGGTATTTACCGGGACATGCACTTGTCACGCTGGTTGCAAGAGCCCATCTTGTTGCGACCATCCCAACAGCGAATGCCCACGAGGCGAATGCACAAAACAGGAATGCATGACAATAATAACTGAAAATGATGGCCCGCCTGCCCCACCTTCTGGCAACGATAATTCGGATGGAAACACTGGCCAATCTACAGCAACGAGCACAACAAGCTGGAGCAGTGGTTTTAGCGGTGCATTGCCGGGTACAACTAATAACTTGTCTAATTCGCCTTGTGGTATTTACAATTGTTCGTGGTATACAGAAGCACCGGAGCAAAACTTTGACCAAACGCCTAATACCGAAGATTATCTTAAGGTTTCTACACAACTCAATCAAATACTTGGGGATGGAGATTCTTATACTTTTCAATCAATTAATTCCAGTGATGCCTTAGGCTTTTCATCTGTAGATGAATTTAAAAATTATATAGGCAATATTGACCAGAATACAACATATAATATATCGGTTCCGCCTATAATAATTCAAGAAGATGAGAAAATTTTAAAGGCAGAAAACGTGATAAATTTAATTGCTGGGATAACTTTTTATACAAAAATTAAAAAAAATGCTCAGCATATTTGGGAGGTGGTAGATGTAACTTCGAGCGAATGGGGTGTAACTCTTGCTTGGTCTTGGGAGCAAAAAAGCTATTCGATATCATTTGACCCAGGGGGCAAAATAATTGTGGATATTATTGGGTACAAAAATTATAATATTTTCGTTGAGGGAATAGGAACTGTTTATAAAAAAGAAGTACATTATCAAATAAAGATTGATCAATTAAATGGCACTATAACTGCATTTACAAAAATTTAATTTGTATGGAACTAAAAACTATTGATTGGGGGCTTATTACATGGACAGCAATTTGTGCAATCATTCTAGGCTTGGCAATTTTTCTTATAGTAAGGTATATGATAAGGCAACTAAAAAAATGAATACACAAATACTTTTCAAGAGGGCCATTCGATTAAAACCGAAAGGTCCTTTTTTTTTAATCTGGAAACTCTGAGCCGGGTACTTTTACAAAACCGGTTGGGTGTATAATATGCCATTCTTTGAAATCCTGGCGGGCTTCCATGCCAGTGCCATCGATGATCTGCATTTTACGCCGGATCCTTACGGCCTTGTCGGTATAAAATTCATTGCCAATCTTTGCCCTGTCCCAGTACAACTCATTACAGTAGAGCGTATCGCCGGTGGTAGTGTTGTATACCCTTACGCTGTCTTTTAAAAAAACGATGCTCTGTGCATCCCGGTAACGGGCGTATTTCGCATCCAGCCTGCTTTCGATGGTATCGCCGGTTGCATTGTAAAAATCTACATGCAGTGTTTGGGGAAACTCTATGTAGGAGGTGGTATCCTGCACCCTGTACATCAGTGGAGCAGTAAGCACGGCCTTTTTCCTGCCGCCCAGCGAATAGCGAATGGCCACTTTTTTGGCCACATCCTTGCCCAGTTCTTTGGCATTGATTTGTTGCACCTGCGCCAGGTCGTTTTCGCAACTGTATAAAAAAAAGCAGCCGGTGAGGAGGGCTGCTGCTATTTTAATATGATTCTTCTTTATGTACATCCAAACCAGTGCTTAAAAATATTTAGACCTGTTGAACCAAAGATCGCTGAGGGAGAAGCCAACACCTACCCTTACAAAACTTTCACGCAGGTTGGAATTTTTATTGCCCCTGCTGCCAAATTCAATGGTGGTGTTCAGGTAAGAACGCTGGTTTTCGTAATAACCATTTCTAAGCTTTAAAGGAAAACCGGCGCCAATGCTAAACCCAACTTCAGGAATATTGGTACCTAAGTTAACGTAATTGGGACCGTAATAAAAACCTGCCCTGTACTTTACAAAACTGAAATATTTTTTGGCAGGTGTATTCATCTCTGCCGGGAAATATTCTGCACCTCCCCTGATCTTCCAGGTATCATGTGTTTGATCTACCTGGTCGAAAAAGCGGTAAGAAGCCCAGTTGCTCACTTCGTAATCAGCACCAAACCTCCAGTGGTTATTGAAATCCTGGTAGGTGAAACCTACTCCCCAGGTAGATGGATACTGAACGGTACCGGTTTTTGTAGCCCGGGATACACTATCGATCCTGTATACACCACCATCGGTATCGTAGTTGATGGTTTCTCTCAATATTTCATTGTCGCCAGTCATTTTCTGGCTCAGGGAAAGATAGCCGCCTAATCTTAACAGCGCCATTTTTTTTATCTCTCCTACCTTCCTGGTAAACTGAAATTCATATTGTGTACCGAGTGTAAAAAAAACACCTCCAAAGCTTGTTTTATTGGAAGAATTGGATTTTTGATATGCCACTGAATCGTTCAAAAAGTTAAGTTTAGTGCTGTAATCCCTGTTGCCAAAACGATAGCCGGTGTTAAAGCCGATATTAAAATTTTTGATCCTTAAGCCGGCACCGATCAATGCTTCATTTACGCCACCCGATCCCTCGTATAAAGTAGCCATGCTATCAACACCTGCTTTTCTTTGTACCTCCAGTATCTTATAATTGATCCTTGAAATAGGACGCAGCCCGAAATTTAACCCCAGGAAAATGCCTTTTTTATTGGCCTTTTTTAACCGCACGGGCAAGCCCAGTTGCATATAGGAGATGATCAGGTTGGTAGAAGTGAATTTTGCAGAAGGATCGATCTGCTTGAGCGTACGGGAATCTGCTTCAAAACCAAAATCAAAAATGGTGCGGCTGGGGAGCAAAGGGTATTGTTTTACAAGGGCAGGAGGCAGGTAGTTGAGGTTACCATAACTGGCCGGGTTTACAAAATTCACCGTTTCATTATCAGAATAACCGGCCGATATGCCACCCATGCCCCTGTTGATGATGTTCTGGCTTGGCAAAATATCGCCCAACCCATAGCGGGAATAGGGAGAGTTTTCCTGGCCAGCAGCAGTACTGTAAAGAAATATGGTAAAAATCAATCCTGTAAATCTCATCATCATTTTAGCAGTTATTAACTTCGCTGATCGCATAAAGTCCTTTGAATAAAAATTTTGGGTCTGCAAATATCTTCTTTTTAAGGTGACGGGCAAAATAGCCTGCATCCCCACCGGTTAAAACCACGTTAAAGTTGCCGAACTTATTTTCGTAAAACTCAATGTAGCCGCTGATTTCAAAGCTTATGCCTGCCAGCACGCCGCTTTGCAAATTAGTTTTGGTATCGTAGCCGATTACAGGAAAATTGAAGTCTTTTTGCACCATGGGCAGTTTTGCCGTGTAGTCGTGCATGCTTTTAAAGCGCATTTCCATCCCCGGCGAGATGGCGCCCCCGATAAACTCGTGCTGCTGGTTGATGAAGTTGTACGTGATGCAACTGCCCAGTGCGATCACCAAATTATTTTTACCGGGGTAAAAATGAACGGCAGCAGCAGCGAGTGCCAGCCTGTCGGCCCCAATGGTTTGCGGCTTGCCCACCGGGCTGGTAAAATTGAGCCTGGTTTGGTGCGACAATTTATGAAATACGGTAGTGGCCGCCAGCAG
>APMI01000254.1_pt1 | contig 31495 bp, 32 predicted proteins | sample 667938 | NCBI WGS metagenome assembly APMI01 (sample SAMN01084076, study PRJNA167559) | wastewater metagenome | biome: Wastewater | place: Denmark: Ejby Moelle, Odense | collected 2011-11-28
GCCATCCGTACCTATCTGACTAACCCACTTTACATATTACCCTCAACTGCGTAACTCCTATATTGGTATTTCAAAAATCCAGTCACACTTGAACTAATGCGAGAAGTTAACTTTCCCGCCTCTCTTTCGCTGTATGGTATTTGCGGTATTATTTGGCTCTATCGTGGCAGCTTATACGAACTTTATGCTGAGATCTTTGCACTCTTTTGCAGTAAAAATAAGTTTGATGATTAATTGCACAGCACGGCTTACCTCATGCACCAGGTCATTTTGAATTCACGCCATTTCCTTTTTACCCTGCTCCTGCTACTTTGTTTGATAGAAGATGCTTCGGGAGATGCTGTTTTTAAGGTTCAAATGCGCAAACATGCTCTACTAAGACCAACTGATTCTGTTGTTGCCTTTACGGAGAGAAAAAAGCTCGTTGTTTTGGTCACGGATTCTCATGGGATTGGTCGGGCCACATTATTCCTCGTTTCTGGGCAGTGGCCAGAAACGGCCACGTTAAAGTTTCGGTACGGCCCGAATCGAGGGTTTCATAGCCTTGAGAACTTGGTGATAACAACAAATCGTCTACAGATTCAAAGTTCTGGAAGCACGGCGGCGAAAATGCCCTTCTACTTCGCAGATGTGCAGGGCCAATTTCATCTCAGTGATACAGCGGCAGGTGAACTCACTGTGTCGATCAACCAGCAGCCAGAGGCGCTAGAGGTTGAGCTTCCCGCCTATACTCTCGTGGGGTCTCGACAAGTGGAGATTGCTTGGATTGATGCCTACCGATAGAGGCCGATTCTGGGATGGCTCAGAGTTCTTGCGAGGCGGTTGAGAATTTACTATTGGCAGGGCTATTCCATGCCCTCCTCGTTGAGATATAGCAATGGCTCATTATACCGCCGAAATTCTGTGGTCTCGCTCGGATGAACCCTTCATCGACAACCGCTACAGTCGAAAGCATATACTCCGCTTCGACGGCGGAATAGAGATTGCGGGTTCTTCTTCTCCCCATGTGATCCCTTTGCCTTATTCCGCCGCCGATGCGGTTGATCCAGAAGAAGCCTTTGTTGCCTCTCTGTCCAGTTGTCACATGCTCTGGTTTTTATTCCTTGCTGCGCAACAAGGGTTCGTGGTGGATCATTATCACGACATTGCCGAAGGGGTGATGGCAAAAAACGAGCTGGGCAAACTGATGATGTCCGTGGTTACTCTGCGCCCTGAAGTCACCTTCTCCGGCCAGAAGCAGCCGACACCCACAGCGCTTTTGGCGCTTCACCACCAAGCTCACGAGGAATGCTTCATTGCAAATTCGGTAAAGGCAGCAGTACGTTGTGAGCCGAGAGGCTCTGCATTCTGATCACCATCGCAGCCGATGGCGCTTAATCTGCCCTTTGCCGCTCGCCTAACCTCTTTTGCAAAAGATCGGATTCAACTGAGCACCACTGGTTGATCCGGCAACTCATTGATTTTGCGCACACCATCCGCTGGGAAGTGTGCTGCCAATAGATCCGAGAGCGCATCGACCGCTTCGTTCAAACCGTCTTCAAGTGGGCGTTCGGTCAAGGTGTTACCGAGTGTGATGGCGAGATCGCTCCATTGTTTGGCGCTTACGCTGGCGTTGATACCACGATCCGCGATCAATTCGATGGCGCGTTCAGCCAACAGCAGATAAATCAGGACGCCGTTGTTATGCTTGGTATCCCAGACCCGTAGCTTGCCGAACAGGGTCAGCGCTCGGTCGCGCGGGGTCGCGTCGCGGCAGATATAAGACCAGGGTAAACCGGCTTCGATACAGATGCGCAGTTCGCCAGAATGGTGCTGCTCGCTGGCAGCCACGCGCGCCGTCAACCGATCCAGGGCCTCGGTCGATAGCTGTGCGCGGATATCACGGGCATCCACGCAGCGATTGATGAATAACCGCCGTGCGCGCTGCAACAAGGTGGTGATCGAGGAGGCCATGCTTTACCAGCTCCCTGAGGCGCCGCCGCCTCCAAAATTGCCACCGCCGCCAGAACCAAAGCCACCGCCATCACCACCGCTACCAAATCCCCCGCCGCCGAAGCCGCCACCCCAACCACCGCCCCGCCGGGAAAACGGGTCATAGCCACCGGGGACGAAGATTGGCCCATGGCGACCGACCGGCGCGGCGGCGGAGAGGAAACTGACCACCAAGCCTACCAGGCCCGCCAGCACGGCGAACACCAGGCTAGCGGTCAGGAGAAAGGTCAGCCCGCCCGCAATACCGCCGGCAAACATTGGCCCCAGCACTTTGCCGAACATCCGCCGCATCAGTGAGCCGATCATCAGCGTGCCGACCAGTAAGAACAGCCCGGCACCTGCCCAGTCCACGGGTAGTTGTCCTGCCGACCCGGCCCGCCGCGCACCTGGTTCGGGAATCGGCAGGTTTTCTCCTTTCACCAACGCGATGAGTTGATCGATAGCCGCCTGTAACCCGCCAGCGAAATCACCGGTGCGGAAGCGGGGCATCATTTGTTGGTCAATAATGCGCGACGCTGCAAGGTCAGGGATGGGACCTTCCAAAGTCTTGGCGACTTCGATACGCATGCGCCGGTCATCCTTGGCGACAATCACCAACACGCCATCGCCTATGTTGCGACGGCCAATCTTCCAGGCATTGGCCACCCGGTTGGCGAAACTCTCGATGTCTTCCGGTTGCGTGGTCGGCACCATCAGCACGACGATTTGCGTCCCGCGCTCCTGCTCGAAGGCGGCAAGCTTGGCTTCCAGGGTTTGGCGATCAGCCGCCGCTAGGGTTGCGGTTTGATCAATGACGCGCGCAGTCAGCGCCGGGACCGGCAGAACTGCTTGGCCGTATCCCGGTGTGGCGCCGAGCAGTGCCAACCATAGCAACCACGCGAGCCACGGCAGCTGCTCGGAGTAAAGATCGCGCTGACGGGGTGGGCGGTGCATCGGTTATTTGGCGGTCCCGAAATCGACTTTAGGCGCGGTGGAAATGGCGGCTTCGTTGGCGACAGTCAGGCTAGGTTTGGGTTTATAGCCGAACAACATGCCGGTGAGATTAGTCGGAAACTGACGGGCGAGGACGTTATAGGCCTGGACCGTTTCGATGTAACGACCACGGGCGACTGCAATACGATTTTCGGTCCCTTCCAGCGAGACCCGCAAATCGCGAAACGCCTGATTGGCCTGCAAGTTAGGATATTGTTCGGCGACCACCATCAGCCGCGACAATGCCGACGACAGTTCACCCTGAGCCTGCTGGAATTTGTTGAACGCTTCCGGGTTATTGAGGGTTTCCGGAGTGACCTGGATCGAGGTGGCCTTGGCGCGGGCCTCAATGACACGGGTCAAGGTTTCCTGTTCGAACTTGGCCTCGCCTTTGACGCTTTCAACGATGTTGGGGATTAAATCGGCGCGGCGTTGATATTGATTGAGCACTTCGCCCCAGGCTGATTTCGTGGTTTCGTCCAAGCGCTGAAAGTCGTTATAGCCGCAGCCGGTGAGCGCCGCTACCAATGCCAACGCCGCCGTGATCCGTAAAAGATTGCGAGCCATGAAATTTCCTCTACGTTGCTTCAAGGTAAGGAGTGAGGGAGAGTGATATCTTGTGAGCAATCAAGCCACCATCGAATGCTGATACTCAGCCGCAAGTCATCCAGTCTTGTCCCTGCATAGGGTAAGCGAACTCGGCGGGCATTGCAGCTAATACCACACGTTGTGAGGAAAGTTCATTTTGGCCTTCATTGGGTTGCTTTACAACGGGCCAACTTGGCCTGCCAGGAGCATGTCGTTAGGATGATAACGAAATAAACCATTGGATAAACAAAGAGAAAACTCCTAATAAATCTTGGCGATTTTCGAGAAAATACCTGGCATTACATTTGCTTCTTTCGCTGATGCACCCATGTGTTTTAAAAGCTGCTGATGGAAAGCGGCACTCGTTTCATCGATAACTCGTACGGATGGCAATGAAACCGGACAACGCTCAAAGATTTGGTTGTATGCTTTTGATAACTTTTTTCAAAATGCAAGGAAAATAAGTTATGCCAATTTGTAATGTAATCATAAATATTGATGAAACTCGCGGGTTTATGACAAAGTGGGTCACTGACCCGCTACTAACCACAGCATTAACTCTAGAGGATGAAAGCAAGTCCATGTTTGTTAAGGCAGCCGCTGGTGTTGCATTTACCGGATGCTGTGATTTTACAACAGGGAAAATATACCTACATCCGCTAGTCGCTTTACGGGAAGGGAACGTGGATATTGGCCCGATTCGTGCCAACGCTCATAGCGCGACGGCAGGGGCGTTGGACGGTATAAAATTCGGGACAAAAAGCCATGAGCCACTGAAAGGAGGAACTCCATCTAAGTCAAATCCAAGGCCAGCGGATGGGGTGTTCCTTCACCCGAATATGACACAGGCCGCCAGGGCAGCATCTGGCGAGACAGCAGGGCACGATCAGATCTGCACGAAGCACGGGCTTAACAAGGACGTTTGCTTAGGTTTTGCAGTAACGAAAGGAGCAGGTAATAGCGGCTCTATGACAACGACTTCGCAAACTTTAAACACTGAGAAAATCAAAGGCCCCCTGCGAGGTATGCTTGCTGCTTTGCCAGCCGAGAAAGCTAGAATATTTCATGCAAACCAGTTGGGAACAGGTACTCTGACGGAGGAGTGGGCAAAATCGATAGCTGCTGCAATAACTCTTGCTTTCGCCAGATCAGGGCGGAGTGTGACCCCAGGCGGCTCCTATGAATCGCCGATATAAAATTCGGGAGAAAATTTCGGCATAGATAGACCATCCATCCATCAGGTAGTAAATCGACCGTCCTCGGTATCGCCGCCGCTCAACAGGCCTTTAACCCCTCCGGCTGAGTTGTGGGGAATCGGGTGGGTATTACCCCGTCGCTGGGTGGTGGAAAGGACGCTGGCTTGGTTGAGTCGTTATCGTGGATTGGTGCTTGTCTATGAAAAAAGAGTCGCCTCTAGCGTCGCCATGATTTGGGTTTCTTCTATCCGAATTCTACTGAAGAAATTGTATCCACCTCTTAATGAAGAGGGCTGCTCTTAATCACTTACATCTGAATAAGAATTGTCGGATAGGCTCTTAATCCCAAAGGGTGTTAAAGTCACCCGATTACCCACATCTTTTTATATTTTACAATCAATCGGTTATGATGATTTGATATGGTTGTCAGCCGCTAAGAATCCACGCTCGTGCTGGCGTTCCTAAAGGGTTTACTGGTTTTCAATGTCTTGATCTGCTCTGGGGCACATGGAATCGCTTCAACATCAATCCGATGATGGCCGGTAATATGTTGATTTATAAAATATAAACTCAAAGCAATACTAAATTCCGCGTAACATATTGAATATAAAGACAAAAAAGATGTGGGTAATCGGGTGGTGTTAAAGTATTGAGTTTCGAAGCTAGCCTATGCTTGTTCTGGGTTTAGGCTATTTGCAAAATCTTTGGTATCAGACACGCGAAAGCGAGAAAACTTTAATGACTCAGAAAAAGCAGACTTTCCGTCTTTGGCTGAAAAATCTTGCTCCGGGAACCCAATACTATTGGGGTGAAGGCACCATGTACGAGGTTGGCACAGTGCTAGTCTCCTATTTTAACCAGATTTGTTTGAAGACCTCGGGCTTCGACAAAGCTGATTTTTCCTGGGTGCCGCAGGCCAATCTTATTCAAGACCATGAACTCCTGATCTACTTCCTGCAATCCAGTAAAGACAGCATCGTGGCGGGCCAAACCAATCAGGCATTGGGTCAGGCAGGAGCCACCTTCCCAACGTCCAATGGCGTCATCTCAGAAGTTTATCTGAAGGTAAATGAGGGCGATGCGCAATTCGGTCGATTAGTCGCCAACGCGGCTTTCCACGAGCTGATGCACAATAAGCTTGATGCCTACATTTCCGGGGGCGTCGTAAGAGACATTCATACTCTAGGTGGTGGCGGCTTGGCCGTCGGAACACCGCTCAGCAATGCGCTGAGGCCGAGTCCACAAAATATCCAACTCATGGCCAACGCGCTGGCAAAGAGTCACCCGCAGTACAAAGTTGATCTGTCAAGAGCAAGCCCCTATCCTTGAGCTATACATGTTTAGGTTTTTTCCGCTTCGAATTCGACCAACTCGGCGCCATCGCTAACCTGATCACCGACCGCGAAACGGAACGCCTTGATCGTGCCATCGGTAGGGGCGGTGATGGTGTGCTCCATCTTCATCGCTTCCAGGATCAGCAGCGGCGTACCTTTTTTGACCGCCGCGCCTTGCTGGACCAGTAGCGCGATGACATTGCCGGGCATTGGGGCGAGCAAGCCGCCTTCCGGGCCGCTGCCCTCGCCGCCGTGGTACAACGGATCGATCCGGGCCAGATGCCAGGTGCGCCCCTGGACAAACACGTAACGCCGTTCCCCGGCGACCACGACCGTGGCGTTCAACTGCAAGCCGTTCAGATCAACCCGCAACGTATCGTCCGGCCCCAGTTCTCCGCGCACACGGGTTTCCTGACCGTCGAACTCCAGGGCGTAACCACCTTCTGCATAACGGACGCGAACCGATTTTTCCAGTTCACCTACCCGAAACAACAGGCGGCGCTCGGCACGGGAGTTGAGCCGCCAACCATCACGGGCATGCCAGGGCGAAAGTGGGTCGTTATGCGTCGCCGCTTCCGCACCGGCCCGCGCTTCCTCGCGCAGCAGAGTGGCCAAGGCCGCGACCAGGAATACATCACGGGGAATCGCGCTGTGCGGCGCGAACAGAAATTCCCGCTCACGCTCAATCAAACCGGTATCCAAATCGGCGTGAGTAAAGGCCGGCGAGGCCACTAGGCGGGAGAGGAAATCAATATTATTGGCGACGCCAACGACGCGGTACTGAGCCAGCGCCCGCAGCATCCGGGCTAGGGCCTGTTCACGATTGGTATCCCAAACGATCAGCTTAGCGATCATCGGATCGTAGAAGGGGCTGATCTCGTCGCCTTCCTCGACGCCGGTGTCTACCCGTACATAAAGATTTTCTTCCGGCGGTGTGAGGTGCATCAATGTTCCGGTCGAGGGCAAGAAACCCTTGGCCGGATCTTCGGCATAAACCCGCGCTTCCAGCGCGTGACCATGAATCTGAAGCTGTTTTTGCGATAGGGGTAGGGATTCACCGGCCGCTACTCGCAGTTGCCACTCGACCAGATCCAGGCCGGTAATCATTTCGGTGATCGGGTGCTCAACCTGTAAGCGGGTGTTCATCTCCATGAAGTAGAACACGCCATCGGGGTTGACGATAAATTCGACCGTCCCGGCGCCCACATAATCGACGGCCCGCGCCGCCGCCAGGGCCGCGTTGCCCATGGCCGCGCGCCGGTCAGGGGTCATACCGGGCGCCGGCGCTTCTTCCAACACTTTCTGATGGCGGCGTTGGACGGAACAATCCCGCTCGAACAGATAGACGGTGTTGCCGTGATGATCGCCAAAAATCTGGATTTCAATATGGCGCGGCTGGCCAAGGTACTTTTCCAGTAAGACGCGCTCGTCGCCGAATGCCGAACGGGCCTCGCGCCGGCACGCTGTGAGCGCTGCGATAAAGTCATCGGTACGCTCTACCACACGCATTCCCTTGCCACCGCCGCCGGCGCTAGCCTTGATCAGCACCGGATAGCCGATCCGGTCGGCTTGTTGTTGCAGGAACGCCGCTTCTTGGTTATCGCCGTGATAGCCTGGGGTTAGCGGAATCCCGGCCCGGGCCATCAGCGCCTTGGCGGCGATTTTGGAACCCATCGTTCGGATGGCCTGAGCGGGCGGGCCGATGAAGACCAGCCCAGCCGCAACACACGCATCGGCAAAATCAGCGTTTTCAGACAGAAAACCGCTACCCGGATGAATGGCTTGCGCCCCGGTCTGGCGGGCAGCGGCGAGGATTTTATCGATGGAGAGATAGCTATCGCGTGGCGGCGCTGGCCCGATTAACACCGCTTCATCGGCCAAGCGCACATGGCGCGCGGCGGCGTCTGCTGCGGAATAGACCGCTACCGTGGCGATACCGAGGCGCCGAGCAGTCTTGATGACGCGACAGGCGATTTCGCCGCGATTGGCGATCAGAATTTTATGAAACATGAGACCCATCCCGTGTCAGGGTTGACCGGTGGCACCCGCGATCCAGGCCGGTGGCCGTTTTTCCAGGAACGCGGCCAGACCTTCCTGCCCCTCCGGCGTGGCGCGCAACTCGGCGATCCGTCGAGCGGTTTCATCCATCAGCCCTTCATTGATGGATTGATTGGCGACGGTGCGAATCAGGGCTTTGGAAGCTGCCAGAGCCTTGGGGCCGCCTTGCAACAGCGCATAGATCAGCTCAGCGATTTTAGCGTCCAACTGCTCTGTGGCGACCACTTCATGGGCCAGGCCAATGTCGTGCGCGTGCGCAGCGGTGATGCGCTCTGCCGTCAACAGATAGCGATAGGCTTGCCGCTCGCCGATGGCGCGGAGCACGTAAGGGCTAATAGTGGCAGCAATTAATCCCAGGCGGACTTCGGATGCGGCAAAGACCGCCGCCGTGGCGGCAACGCACAGATCGCACGCGGCCGCTAACCCCAATCCCCCGCCGAATGCCGGGCCGTGTACCCGCGCAATGGTCGGCTTGCGCAACTCCGCCAGGGCTTGCAGCATGGAGGCGAGTCGGCGAGCGTCCGCCGTATTGTCTGCAAGGGAGGCTTCTCCGGCCGCTTTCATCCAGTTCAGATCGGCCCCGGCACAGAAACTTTTGCCTCGGCCGGCCAAAACCACCACGCGCGCCGTGTCATCCGCATCCAACAAGCGGCAAACGGCAGTCAGTTCGGCGATCAGCATGGCGTTGAAGGCGTTATGCACTTCAGGGCGGTTGAGCCACACCGTGGCGATAGGGCCGTCGCGTAACACTTCGAGAGTCGTGTACATCAGCGCAAATTACATCCTGAACAGGCCAAAGCGGGTCGGCGCGATAGGAGCGTTGAGCGCGGCCGATAGGGATAGCCCTAAAATCCGCCGGCTCTGAGCGGGATCGACCACGCCGTCGTCCCAAAGGCGGGCGGTTGCATAGTACGGATGGCCCTGTTCTTCATACTGGGCGCGGATCGGGGCCTTGAAGGCGTCCTCGTCGTCACTGCTCCAGGTTTTGCCGCTGGCTTCGATGCCGTCGCGGCGCACGGTAGCCAGTACACTGGCGGCTTGCTCGCCGCCCATCACCGAAATCCGGCTGTTAGGCCACATCCATAAAAAGCGCGGTGAGTAGGCCCGGCCGCACATGCCGTAATTACCGGCGCCGAAACTGCCGCCGATCAACAGCGTGATCTTGGGCACCTGGACCGTGGAAACGGCGGTGACCATCTTGGCGCCGTCCTTGGCGATACCGCCGTTTTCATATTTGCGCCCGACCATGAAGCCGGTAATGTTTTGCAGAAATAACAACGGAATACCGCGTTGGCCGCACAGTTCGATGAAATGGGCGCCTTTCTGAGCGGATTCCGAAAACAGAATGCCGTTGTTAGCGATCAAACCGACCGGATAACCGTACAGTTGCGCGAAGCCCGTCACCAGCGTGCTGCCGTAGCGGCTCTTGAATTCGTCGAAGCGCGAGCCATCGACGATGCGGGCAATGATTTCCCGCACGTCATAGGGTCTGCGGGTATCGGTCGGCAGGATGCCGTAGATTTCTTCCGGGTCGTAGAGTGGCTCTTCGCCACGACCGAGCGCCAGCTCAACCGGTTTGATGCGATTGAGGTTCGCCATGATGCGTCGGGCGATATAGAGCGCGTGGGCGTCGTTTTCCGCCAGATAATCGGCGACCCCGGAAATGCGGGTATGCACATCGCCGCCCCCTAAATCTTCGACGCTGACGATTTCTCCGGTGGCGGCTTTAACCAGCGGCGGGCCACCGAGAAAAATGGTGCCCTGATTTTTGACGATGACGGTTTCATCGGACATGGCGGGCACGTAAGCGCCGCCCGCGGTGCAGGACCCCATTACCACGGCAATCTGGGCGATCCCCTTGGCCGACAGGTTGGCCTGGTTATAGAAAATCCGCCCGAAATGGTCACGGTCGGGAAAGACTTCATCCTGCCGGGGCAAAAACGCGCCGCCGGAATCGACCAGATAAATGCACGGCAGATGATTCTGCTCGGCGATTTCCTGAGCGCGCAGATGCTTTTTTACCGTCATCGGGTAGTAGGTGCCGCCTTTGACGGTGGCATCGTTGGCGACGATCATGCATTCGCCACCCTGAACCCGCCCGACGCCGGTGATGATGCCAGCCGCCGGCGCGTCGTTGTCGTACAGGCCATAGGCGGCCAACGGGCCGATTTCCAAAAACGGAGTACCGGGATCAAGCAGATGATTGACCCGCTCGCGCGGCAGCAATTTGCCCCGGTCTAAATGTTTCTTACGAGCGCTTTCACTGCCGCCCAATGCGACCTGGGCGGTTTTAGCGCGCAGATCAGCGACCAGCACCCGCATCGCCTCGGCGTTGGCCTGAAACTCCGCCGAGCGGGGATCAATCCGGCTTTTGATGGCGCTCATCAGGCACTCTCAGCGAACAGCTCTCGACCGATCAGCATTCGGCGGATTTCCGAGGTGCCGGCGCCGATTTCGTAGAGTTTGGCGTCACGCCACAATCGGCCAGTGGGGTATTCATTGATATAGCCGTTGCCGCCCAATACCTGAATAGCCTCACCCGCCATCCAGGTGGCTTTTTCGGATGCGTAGAGAATTGCTCCGGCGGCATCCTTACGCAGCACGCGGGCATGATCGGCGCGATCACAGGACTGCGCGACTGCGTAGACGTAAGCGCGGCACGCCTGCCAGGTGGTGTACAGGTCGGCCAGCTTGCCCTGCATGAGCTGGAATTCGCCGATGGGGGTATCGAATTGTTTGCGGTCGTGCAGATAGGGGACAACCACGTCCATGCAGGCGGCCATGATGCCCAGCGGCCCACCCGCCAGCACGGTGCGCTCATAGTCCAAGCCGGACATCAGCACCTTGACGCCGTTGCCGACTCCACCCAACACATTCTCTTCCGGTACTTCGCAGTCATCGAAAAACAGCGGAACGGTGTTGGAACCGCGCATCCCCAGCTTGTCCAGATGCGAGCCTTGGCTGAAACCCTTGAAGCTTTTTTCGACAATGAAGGCGGTGATGCCCTTGGGACCGGCGTTGATGTCGGTCTTGGCGTAGATGACCAGGGTATTGGCTTCGGCCCCATTGGTGATCCACATCTTGCTACCATTAAGGACGTAGCGATCCCCGCGTTTGTCGGCGCGTAATTTCATGCTGACGACATCGGAACCGGCGTTAGGCTCGGACATGGCCAGCGCACCTACATGCTCGCCGGCAATCAGCTTGGGCAGGTAGTTGTCTTTCTGAGCAGCCGTCCCGTTGCGATGAATCTGATTCACGCAGAGGTTGGAATGTGCGCCATAGGACAAACCGACCGAACCGGAGGCACGCGAGATCTCTTCCATGACGAGGATATGCGCCAGATAGCCCATATTGACGCCGCCGTAGTCTTCGCTGGCGGTCATGCCGAGGACTCCCAGATCACCGAGTTTAAGCCACAGATCGGCGGGAAACTCGTTGTTACGGTCGATTTCGGCGGCCCTGGGAGCAATTTCCTTACTGGCGAAAGCGCGCACCGTATCACGCAGCATTTCGATGGTTTCGCCCCAATCAAAGGTCAGGCTATGGAAGGACATATCGTCTCCTGCTGGGCTTTTATGGCATTAAATCAATCGTTGAATTTAAAGATAACGCTTTTTTGTAGAAAAGTGAACACAAATTCAAAAATTGAGGTTATAATCATTTCATGGCTTACCGACGCTCTCTATTGATGGAGGAAAGGCTGGCCAATAACCGGGACCGAATCCTGACGGCGACGCGCAAGCTGGTGGCCGAAGGGGGCTTCCGGGAGGCCCAGATTGCCGCTGTAGCGGCGGTCGCTGGCATCTCTACCGGGATGATCTATCGTTATTTTCCGTCCAAGGCGGAATTGTTCGTCGAGGTGTTGGGCGCTGCGGTGGGAGCGGAAATCGAAATTCTGACCGCCATCGCCGACGGTCCCGAACCGGCCGGGATGCGATTGAGTGCTGCGGTGACTTGCTTTGTGCGACGCGCGTTACACGGCCCTAATTTGGCTTATGCCTTTATCATCGAGCCGGTCGATCCGGAGGTGGAGACGGCGCGCATCCGATACCGAAAGGAGTTTGGCGATGTGTTCAAGGCCATTCTCATTGATGGGGTCGAGAAAGGAGAGTTGCCGGCTCAGGATGTGGATGCCAGCGCGGCCTGTATCGTGGGAGCCTTTACCGAGGCGCTCGTTGGCCCCATCGGCCCGACGACCCGAAACACCCGCGACAAGGAGCGGTTGGTTGAATCCGTTCGCACGTTCTGCCTGCGGGCAGTCGGTGGAGTCACCGAGGGTGAAGACGGTCATGAGAAGCTGTCCCAGACGATAAGAACAACTAGAAAACGACAAACCACCAAGTGACCGATTCCGGCTACTGGGCGCCGGGGATCGGTTGGAGAAGAATGATGTCGCGAGAGACTACCGCCGGAGGGCCATTGGACGGGTCGCCGACCTTTCCGCGCCTGCTGTTTCATCATGCCAGGGTGCGAGGGGCTGCGCCGGCGATCCGTGAGAAGGATCTGGGCATTTGGCAGACCTGGACCTGGGCCGAAGTGGCCGAACGAGTGCGCGCCCTGGCCTGCGGGCTGGCGTCACTGGGTTTTCAGCGCGGTGAGCATCTGGCGATCATCGGCGATAACCGTCCGCACCTGTATATGATGATGAGTGCGGCGCAATGCCTGGGTGGGGTGCCGGTGCCGCTGTATCAGGATGCGGTGGCGGCGGAAATGCTGTTCGTGTTTCAGGATGCCGGGATTCGCTTCGTCGCGGTCGAGGATCAGGAGCAGGTCGATAAGCTGCTGGAAATTCACGAGCAGATTCCGCAACTCCAGCATATCGTTTACGACGACCCGCGCGGGATGCGCCATTACAACCAGCCGTTTCTGCACGATATTCACGCGCTGATGGAGATGGGGCGGATTCACGACCGGAATCATCCCGATTTTCTCGATGCCGAAGTAGCGCAGGGCCAGGCCGATGACGTGTCGGTGATGCTGTACACCTCCGGCACCACCGGTCAGCCGAAAGGCGTCTGCCAGAGCCACGGCGCGTTCATCGCCGCCGCGCGCGGCAGTATGCAAACCGACCGGCTCACCCCGGACGGCAACATTCTGTCTTATCTGCCGATGGCCTGGGTCGGTGATCATCTGTTTTCCTTCGCCCAAGCGCTGGTGGTGGGCTTTACCATCAACTGCCCGGAATCCAGCGATACGGTGACCACGGATTTGCGGGAAATTGGCCCGACCTATTATTTCGCGCCGCCCCGGGTGTTCGAGAGCCTGCTGACCTCGATCATGATCCGCATGGAAGACGCCGGGACCATCAAGCGCCGGATGTTCCATTATTTTCTCGGCGTCGCCAAACGCTGTGGCGCGGATTTGCTGGATGGCAAATCGGTGGCGCTGAGTGATCGGTTGTTGTATGGGCTGGGTAATCTGCTGGTCTATGGGCCGCTGCGCAATGTGCTGGGCATGAGCCGGATTCGGGTGGCCTACACCGCCGGGGCGGCGATTGGCCCCGATCTGTTCCGCTTCTACCGCTCCATCGGTATCAATCTCAAGCAGTTCTACGGCCAGACCGAGACCTGTGCTTACGTCTGTCTGCAACCGGATCGGGCGATTAAATTCGATTCGGTTGGCCTGCCTGCGCCCGGTGTCGAGATCAAAATTGCTGACAACGGCGAGGTGCTGGTCAAGGGGCCGATGCTGCTGAAGGAATACTACAAGCGCCCCGACGCCACCGCCGAATCCCTCAATGCCGAGGGTTATTTTTTGACCGGCGACGCCGGGTTTCTGGATGCTGATGGCCATCTGAAGATTGTTGATCGCGCCAAAGACGTGGGCAAGCTGGCCAACGGCGCGATGTTCGCGCCGAACTACATCGAAAATAAGCTCAAATTTTTCCAGCACATCAAGGAAGCGGTGTGCTTCGGCCACGACCAGGAGATGGTGTGCGCTTTTATCAATATCGACATGGGCGCGGTTGGCAACTGGGCGGAGCGACGCAATATCGCCTATTCCGGCTATACCGATCTGGCAGGTAAGCCGGAGGTCTGTGAGCTAATCCGCGAGTGTGTGGAACAGGTCAACGCGGCCCTGACTGAGGAGGCGATGGTGGCGGATTCGCAGATTCAGCGCTTTCTGGTGCTGCATAAAGAACTCGACCCCGATGACGACGAACTGACCCGCACCCGCAAAGTGCGCCGCAATTTCGTCGCCAAGAAGTACGCGGTGCTGATCGATGCGCTCTACAGCGGCAAGGCCAACCAGTTCATCACCACCGAGGTGAAGTTCGAGGATGGCCGGCGTGGCCAGGTGTCCGCCGATTTGAAAATCATCGACGCTAAAACCTTTCCGACCGTGCAGAAGGCGGCCTGAGCGATGAGTAGAACCATCGGCGATGTCATCCTCGACCTGCAAAACATTTCCCTGCGCTTTGGCGGCGTCAAGGCGCTGACCGATATTTCTTTCGATGTCCGCGAGCACGAAATCCGCGCCATCATCGGCCCGAACGGTGCGGGCAAAAGCTCGATGCTGAATGTGATCAACGGCGTTTATCACCCGCAGGAAGGCACCATTATCTTTCGTGGCGAGGAGCGCAAGAAGATGGAGCCGCATCAGGCCGCAACTCAGGGCATCGCCCGCACCTTCCAGAATATCGCGCTGTTCAAGGGCATGAGCGTGCTGGATAACCTGATGACCGGCCGCCTGACCTTGATGAAAAGTCACTTTTTCGAGCACGCCTTATGGTTGGGGCGGGCGAAAAAGGAGGAACTGGAGCACCGCAAGAAGGTGGAGGAAGTCATTGATTTTCTGGAAATCCAGCACATCCGCAAAACCCCGGTCAGCCGCTTGCCCTATGGCTTACAGAAGCGGGTCGAACTGGGGCGGGCGTTGGCGGCGCAGCCGTCCATGCTGTTGCTGGATGAGCCGATGGCCGGGATGAATGTCGAGGAAAAGCAGGACATGTGCCGTTTTATCCTTGATGTCAACGACCAGATGGGCACCACCATCGTGCTGATCGAGCACGATATGGGGGTGGTGATGGATATTTCCGACCGGGTGGTGGTGCTGGATTACGGTAAGAAAATCGGCGATGGCGTACCGGAGGATGTGAAGAATAATCCCGAAGTCATTAAAGCCTATCTGGGCGCAGGGCATTAGAAGGCAGATGGTGGAATGTCAGCTTAAGAGTTAGGACGCTAAGGAGGTGCATATGGGAATTTCATACCACATCGAATTTGTACATTCGGCTAAACCAATTACGGGGAAAGCTACTAAATTTGGCGGCCAGCCAAATTGGGTTATAGAGCCGCAGTGGCCACTCAGTCGATTAACAGGAAACCCCATGTGTTTTATTGCACAAATTGAGCTGGTAGCCCCTCATTTTAGTGACGGTGAGGGGCAGATGGCGTACTTATTTATGACTGATGAAGAAGACATCTGTGTTGACGGAACGTGGGATGCAGAAAGTGGGGAGAATGCCGTCATCATTCAACCGGGGGTCTACGCAGGGTCTACCGCACCTATCGAAATAGGACCATCACTCTATCAAATGGTGGAGAAACCAAATCAAGACTATCTGGAACGCGATATGGTTGAGTATGCCGTCAAGCTGCACTTGCAGAAGGAGCCTGACTTTCAGTCTGAGGAGATCCGTTCTGAATGGGCGCTAGAAGAATACGATCAATATCAGCAGGCGCTTGAGGGGAATAAGATCGGTGGAGCACCCCTCTTTCTTCAAAGTGACGAATTCCCAGAAGGCTCTGACTGGAAACTTTTACTCCAGCTAGATTCAGGCAAAGTGCCATTCTATGTGAACTTTGGCGATGCCGGGATTGGCTACGCTTTCGTAAATCCTAAAGGAACGGTTGGTAAATTTCTTTGGCAGTGTGCATAGCACACCGTTAGAGAATCATTCCTTGAGTAACTTTTTGAATAAATACCTCACCTCCAGCCCCTCTCCCTCAAGGGGAGAGGAGAGTAAGCGATAACCTGTCAGGCGATAAAATCTATGCGCTTTTTTCTGGAAGTCCTCATTAGCGGCCTGCTCTCCGGGGTGATGTATTCGCTGGTCGCGCTCGGCTTCGTGCTGATTTACAAAGCCTCTGGCGTGTTCAATTTCGCCCAGGGGGCGATGGTGTACTTAGCCGCGTTGTCGGTGGTCGGCTGCATGGAGAAGGGCGTACCGCTGTGGCTGGCGATCATCTTGGCTTTCATCATCATGACCCTGTTCGGCATTGCGACTGAAAAGTTCGTGCTGCGCAAGCTGGTCAATCAGCCGCCGATTACCTTGTTCATGGCGACCATTGGCCTGGCGTTTTTCATCGAAGGACTGGCGCCGATGGTGTTTGGCAGCGATCCACGGGCGCTGGACATCGGCATCGTCGATGAACCGATTGAAGCGATTCTTAATAGTTGGGGCATGGTGATTTCCAAATTCGATCTGGTGGCGGCGGCGATTGCGGCCTTGCTGGTCACCACCCTGGCCTTGTTCTTCCAATATACCCGCATCGGCCGGGCGCTGCGGGCGGTGGCGGACGATCATCAGGCGGCGCTGTCCATCGGCATTCCGTTGCAGCACATCTGGGCCATTGTCTGGGGCGTGGCCGGTTTCGTGGCGCTGGTGGCCGGGATGCTGTGGGGCGCGCGTAACGGCGTGCAGTTCGCGCTGACCTTCACCGCGCTGAAAGCCTTGCCGGTGCTGATCATCGGCGGTTTTACCTCGGTGCCGGGGGCCATCGTCGGCGGGCTGATCATCGGCGCCTCGGAAAAGCTGGCGGAAATTTATCTGCCGCCGCTGATGGAATCCGCCTTTGGTGGCAATTTCGGCGGCATTGAGGGCTGGTTTCCCTACGTGCTGGCGCTGGGCTTTCTGCTGATTCGGCCGGAAGGGCTGTTCGGCGAAAAACACATCGACCGGGTATAAGGGGAAACCGTCATGCTCTATCGTGAAGCCGGTCAATTCAAAAGCAGCTACGCTGCCGATCAGCAACTGTTCCCAATCCGCCAGGATCGCATCGGCGTGATTTTGCTACTGGTGGTGGCCTTTGTCGTGGTGCCGATGGTGGCCGGGGATTATTGGTTCTCGGCGATTCTGATTCCGTTTCTGATTTTTGCGCTGGCCGCGCTGGGCTTAAATCTGCTCACCGGCTATGCCGGTCAGTTGTCGCTCGGTTCGGCGGCGTTCATGGCGGTGGGGGCCTATGCCGCCTATAACTTCCAACTCCGCATCGACGGCCTGCCGATGGTGTTGAGCTTTGCACTGGCCGGACTGACGGCGGCGGGGGTGGGGATTCTGTTCGGCCTGCCCAGTTTGTGGATCAAGGGCTTTTATCTGGCGGTGGCGACGCTGGCCGCCCAGTTTTTCATCGTCTGGTGTTTGACTAAGTTTCCCTGGTTTTCCAACCATTCTTCTTCCGGGGTGATTTCCACTCAAAAAATCACCTTCTTCGGCTATGTGGTTGCCTCGCCACGAGAAAAATATCTGCTGGTGCTTACCCTGGTTACGGTGCTGGCGTTGGCGGCTAAAAACCTGGTGCGCTCGTCCACCGGCCGGGCGTGGATGGCGGTGCGGGATATGGACGTGGCCGCCGAGGTCATCGGCATCCGGCTGATGCCGACCAAATTGCTGGCCTTTGCGGTCAGTTCCTTTTATTGCGGGGTGGCCGGGGCGCTGTATGCGTTTTGCTATCTCGGTTCGGTCGAGCCGGATGGCTTTTCGCTGGATATGTCGTTTCGCATCCTGTTTATGATCATCATCGGCGGGATGGGGTCGATTCTGGGCAGCTTTCTCGGCGCGGCCTTCATTTTGCTGCTGCCGATTTTTCTGGATATCACCTTGCCGGCGCTGGCGGGGCTGTTGGGGCTACCGTTTTCCAACGCCACCGTGTCCCACATTCAGATTTTGGTGTTCGGGGCGCTGATCATGTTTTTCTTGATTGTCGAGCCGCATGGTTTGGCTCGTTTGTGGCAGATTGCCAAGGAGAAGTTGCGCTTGTGGCCGTTCCCGCATTAGGGCGCGGTATTTGATTGCATAACGACAAGACACGATTCAATCACTTTGTGGAGAAGACAACCTTATGTTCGCATACCGTAAACCTTTGTTGATGACGGCGGTTTCTCTGGCGTTGCTGTCGCAGGCCGCTAGCGCTGAAGACCAGTTTTTCCCGATCACTTCCTATCGCGTCGGTCCCTATGGCGCGAATGGCCAGTCCTTTTATGGCGGTTTTGTTGATTATCTGAATTACGTCAATCTCAAGGATGGCGGCATCAACGGCGTCAAGCTGGTGTGGGAGGAGTGCGAAACCGAGTACAACAACGCCAAGGGCGTGGAGTGCTACGAGCGCATGAAAGCCAAGGCCAAGGTCTCTACCGGCCCAATTCATACCATGTCCACTGGCGTGGCCTATGCGCTGATCGACAAAGCGACCGAGGACAAGATTCCGCTGGCGATGATGGGCTATGGCCGCACCGATGCGGTGGATGGCTCGGTGTTTCCTTACGCTTTCCCGCTGGTGACGACCTATCAGATGCAGGCATCAGCCATTCTCAAGTTCATCAAGGATAAGGAAAAAGGCAGCCTGGACGGCAAGAAAATCGTGTTCCTGTATCACGATTCGGCTTACGGCAAGGAACCGATTGTCGCCTTGCAGGAAGAAGCCAAGCTGAACAAATTCACGCTGATTCAGATTCCGGTAGCGCATCCTGGCAACGAGCAAAGCGCGCAATGGTTGAAGATTCGCCAGGAAAATCCTGATTACGTCATTTTCTGGGGTTGGGGGGTGATGAATCAGACCGCGCTCAAAGCGGCGCAGAAGGTTGGCTTCGCGCGTGAGAAGATGATCGGCTCGTGGTGGGCCGGTTCTGAGGAAGATACCGTTCCGGCAGGCGATGCGGCCAAGGGCTATATGGCGGCGACCTGGAATGTGGCGGGTAAGGACGTACCGCTGATTGCCGACATCGAGAAAGTGGTCTATGGCGCGGGCAAGGGCGACTTGCAGGATAAAACCAAGCTCGGCACGATTTTGTATAACCGGGGCGTGTCCGCTGCCGTGCTATCGGTCGAGGCGCTGCGCGGCGCACAGGCCAAATACGGTAAGGGCAAGCCGGTCAATGGCGAGCAGGTGCGTTGGGCGTTGGAAAATCTCAATATTACCGATGCCCGCCTGAAAGAAATCGGTGCGGTCAATTTGTTGCCGCCGATTAAGACCTCCTGCACCAATCACGAAGGATCAGGCATGGTGAAGATTCAGCAATGGGACGGCGCGAAATGGGTGCCGGTGTCGGGCTGGATCGAGGGCAATAAGGAATTGATCCATCCGCTGTTCAAGACCTCGGCCCAGCAATACGCCAAGGAAAAGAACATCACCCCGCGTGATTGCGCGAAAGAGTCTTAGCGCGTTCTCGCTGCATTCCCTCTTCCGCTGGGAGAGGGTCAGGGTGAGGGGATTGGCCCTCACCCCCAACCCCTTTCCCTGGGGGAGAGGGGCATTTTTGTACATGCCTTGAGTTCGCGTCTATGACTGTAGCGACTGTCCCGACCGAGGCCGCCCCGACGGCTGAACGCTATCTGACCATCAACAATATCGAGGTCATTTATGACCATGTGATTCTGGTGTTGAAAGGCGTCTCGCTCGATGTGCCCAAGGGCAAAATCGTGGCGCTGCTGGGCGCGAACGGCGCGGGCAAAACCACGACCTTGAAGGCTATTTCTAACCTGTTACGGGCTGAACGCGGCGATGTCACCAAGGGATCGGTGGAGTTTAAGAATAACCGGGTCGATCAGCTTAGCCCGAACGAGCTGGTCAGGCGTGGGGTGATTCAGGTGATGGAGGGGCGGCACTGCTTCGCCCATCTGACCCTGGAGGAAAACCTGCTGACCGGTGCGTATACCCGCTCGATCTCCCGTAGCGGGCTGAAGGAGGCGCTGGAGAAGGTGTATCACTACTTCCCCCGGCTCAAGACACGGCGCGGCTCGCAGGCCGGTTATACCTCCGGCGGTGAACAGCAGATGTGCGCCATCGGTCGGGCGTTGATGGCGAAACCGGAAATGATTCTGCTCGATGAGCCGTCGATGGGCCTGGCCCCGCAGATCGTCGAGGAGATTTTCGGCATCGTCAAAGATTTGAATCAGAAGGAAAATGTCAGCTTTTTGCTGGCGGAACAGAATACGCTGATGGCGCTGCGCTATGCCGATTTCGGCTACATCCTGGAAAACGGCCGGGTGGTGATGGAAGGCGATGCCGAGAACCTACGCACCAATGAGGATGTGAAGGAGTTTTATCTGGGCCTGTCCTCGTCCGGGCGCAAGTCGTTCAAGGATGTGAAGCATTACCGCCGCCGCAAGCGCTGGCTGTCCTAATCCCTCACCCCCAGCCCCTCTCCCAAAGGGCGAGGGGAGTTTTGGTACAGGCTTTTATCGAGATGGTTATGAACTATTACGACGCTCTGGAAACCCGCGACCCCGAACAGCGCGAACAGGATTTAATGGCCAAGCTGGCCCAGCAACTGGCCCACGCGAAAGAGAAATCGCCGTACTACCAGCAGTTGCTGGCCGACATTGACCCCGCGTCCGTGACCAGCCGAGCGGCGCTGGCCGCGCTGCCGCTGACCCGCAAGCGCGATTTGATTGAACTGCAAAAGCAGCATCCACCATTTGGTGGTTTGAACACGCTGCCTGCTGGCAAGGCGTTGCGGGTATTTGCCTCGCCGGGGCCGATTTACGAGTTGCAAGGCGAGGAGGCGGACCCGTGGCGGATGGCCCGCGTGTTGTACGCCGCCGGTTTCCGGGCGGGCGATTTGGCGCATAACTGCTTTGCCTATCACTTCACCCCTGGCGCGTACATCTTCGAGGAAGGGGCGCGTGCGCTGGGCTGCGCGGTATTTCCCGGCGGCACCGGCCAGACCGAGCAGCAGGTTCAGGCGATGGTCGATTTGCGGCCAAACGGTTATATCGGCACGCCGTCGTTTCTTAAGATCATTCTCGATAAAGCCGATGAATTGAAGGCCGATATTTCTTCCCTGCGCAAGGCTGCCGTGTCCGGTGAAGCGGTGCATCCGGCGGTGCGGCAAGCGTTGCGGGAACGCGGCATGACCATCCGCCAGAGTTACGCCACGGCAGACCTCGGCGCGATTGCCTACGAAAGCGAGGCGGAGGAGGGCTTGATCGTTGAGGAAGACGCCTTGCTGGAGATCGTCCGGCCCGGCACCGGCGATCCGGTCGCGGTGGGCGAGGTCGGTGAAATCGTGGTTACCACCTTTAATCCGACCTATCCGCTGGTTCGCTTTGCGACTGGTGATTTATCGGCGATTCTGGCCGGGACTTCGCCGTGTGGCCGGACCAACCTGCGTATCAAGGGCTGGCTGGGTCGGGCGGATCAAACGACCAAGGTTAAGGGGATGTTCGTGCATCCTGAGCAGATCGCGGACATCGCCCGTCATCATCCCGAACTGCAACGGCTGCGGCTGGTGGTGGATAATCCCGATGGGCAGGATCAGATGGTGCTGCACTGTGAAACGGCAGCAGCGGGTGAGGCATTGGCGCAGGCGGTTATTGCCAGTATTCGGGAGGTGACTAAATTGCGCGGTGAAGTGGTTTTTTGTGCGCCGGGATCATTGGCGAATGATGGGAAGGTGATTGAAGATCGGCGGATGTTCTCTTAAAGAAAATCATACCATTGGTAAACAGGAATCCACAGGTTGCAAACCAAAGCTTTTTTCCAATCTTTTGCAGCTATTCTTTTATGGAGTTTTTTAGCCTATTTGGCGATAAGACTTTCGAAAATACCGCCTTTTCTTTTGGTTGGTCTGGCTTTGAGCATCGGTAGCCTGTGCAGTATTCATAAAATATACCTTTGGCGTGTTTCAATCCCAATACTAGCCTTAGGTATCTATGGGTTTTTTGGATTTCACTTCTGCCTATTCATGGCTCTCCGTCATGCGCCCCCAGTTGAAGCGAATCTTATCAACTATTTATGGCCTTTATTAATCATTGTCTTAACGCCCTTGTTTTTACCAAAGTACCACCTTACTGTGCGTCACCTAGTTGCTGCGGCACTGGGTTTTTTCGGGACAGCGTTGATTGTCACTGGCGGTACTATTAATTTGCACTTTGAATATCTGACCGGGTATCTATTTGCTGGAATTTCTGCTTTTATTTGGGCGAGTTATTCGTTGCTCACTAAGCGAGTATCACCATTTTGCAACGAAGCGATTGGTTTTTTTTGTCTGTCGGCGGGTGTGCTTTCACTGGCGATCCATTTTTTTATAGAAGATTCTTATTCGATTAGCTTGGATGAGCTATGGATACTTTTGATCCTTGGATTAGGCCCAATGGGTGCAGCGTTCTTTTTCTGGGATGCAGCATTAAAAAATGGTGATCCGAGGGTCATTGGTTCACTGGCTTACCTGACTCCGTTGCTCTCTACTGCTGTGCTCATCAGCACAGGTAGTGGAAGGTTCACTCTGCTCTCAGCTATAGCGATGGTGCTCATAGTTGGAGGCGCGATTATCGGTACTGTGTCGTCTAAGTTTACTCAATGAAAACCAATAAAAATTCTACAGATAAAAGATTGGGGGTTGAGCCGATTACAGCAGATTTTGTTGAAAATGCTATCAAACAACTCTCGGCAGAGGAGTTGATTAAGTTTCGCCAGTGGTATGCTGAATTTGACGCTGACCTATGGGACGCACAAATTGAGGCGGATGCTGCGGCTGGTAAATTGGACGCGCTGGCTGAAGAGGCGCTGACTGATTATCGGAGTTTCAGACTTTGATTCTATGAAGCTTATGCGTGAAATATGAAGCCAAAAGTTTATATTGAAACTACTATCCCTAGCTTTTACTACGAGGATCGGACAGACGCTGCTGCCATAGCTAGGCGTGATTGGACTTATCAATGGTGGCTTGAAAAACGTCAAAATTATGACCTTCTCACAAGCATTGCCGTATTGAATGAACTTCAGAATGGAGATTACCTAAAGAAAGAGAATTGTTTAAAACTACTAAATGACATTTCATTGGTTACTGTTGAACGGCAAATTATTGATATTGTCCAAGTTTATATTAACCATAAACTGATGCCCCACGATCCAGTTGGCGATGCGCTGCATTTGGCATTAGCTTCTTACCACAAATGCGATTTTCTACTAACCTGGAATTGTAAAAACCTAGCAAATGCCAACAAATTTGGCCATATCCGTCAGATTAATGGATTATTAGGCTTATACACGCCGAGTATTGTAACACCGCTTGAATTACTTGAGGACGACAAAGATGAGCAATCAGATTGAAAGAGACGCCCTGGAAAGGGTGCGCTATGCTCGCCACCTCGTATCGGAGCAGTTTGGCCATGATCCAAAAAGACTTATTGATTATTATATGGATTTGCAGCAGCTTTATAAAAGCCGCTTTGTAGATTCGGAAGAAAAGACAGAGAAAGAAACAAAACAAACGGCCTGATTCAATCCTACGCCTTACGCCTACAACAAGAAAAAAGGGGCTAAACATGGGACCACTACACGGTATTAAAGTCGTCGAATTCGCCGGATTAGGGCCGGTGCCCTTTTGCGGAATGGTGTTTTCCGACTTGGGCGCGGAGGTGGTGCAAATCAACCGCGAAACCAGCACCACCGACGCCAACCTGTTCGCCGCCAACAAAAATATCCCCAACCGGGGACGGCAACTGATCGCGCTGGATATCCGCTCGCCGGAAGGCCGCGAAAACGCCCTGCGGCTGGTCGATCAGGCCGATGTGCTGATCGAAGGTTTCCGGCCCGGCGTGATGGAGCGGCTCGGTCTGGGGCCGGAGGTCTGCCACGCCCGCAACCCGCGCCTGATCTATGGCCGGATGACCGGCTGGGGTCAGAACGGTACGCTGGCCCAGACCGCCGGGCACGACATCAACTATCTGGCGATTTCCGGCGCACTGCACGCTATCGGTCGCGCCGAGGGTGGGCCGACGCCGCCTTTGAACCTCATCGCCGATTACGGCGGCGGCGCGATGCTGCTAGCGGTCGGCATTCTGGCGGCGCTGGTGGAAGCGAAAAACTCCGGCCAGGGCCAGGTGGTCGATGCCGCGATGACCGACGGCTCCGCCCTGCTGATGGCGGCGATTTATAGCCTGAAAGCGATGGGCCAATGGGTTGATCAGCGCGCGAGCAATTTTCTCGACGGCGGCGCACATTTTTACGATACCTATCAATGCGCTGATGGCAAATGGCTGGCGGTCGGGCCGATTGAACCGCATTTCTATCAGTTGTTGCTGCAAGGCTGTGGGGTGGTCGATCCCGATCCCCGGCAACAATGGCGAGCGAAATCCTGGCCCGCGATGAAAGAACAGCTACGGGCGGCGTTTCGCACCAAAATGCGGGACGAATGGTGCGCTCAACTGGAGGTCAGCGATGCTTGCGTAACCCCGGTGCTGAGTCTGGAGGAAGCGCCCGGCCACCACCACAATCAATCGCGGCAAACCTTCGTCGAAGTGGACGGCCTGGTGCAACCGGCCCCCGCGCCGCGCTTTAGCCGCACGCCGGCAGCGATTCAAAGCGCCCCGGCCACCTCGGTGCAAGCGGGTGAGGACTGGCTGGTCAACTGGGGATTTTCCGCCGACGAGATTGGCCGATTCAAGGCCGCCAGCGCGATTTGAACAACGCATCCGCTCCCACAGGCCACCAGAGGACACTCTGCCATGCACTTTAAACCCGCTAATCCTGACTTCGCTGCGGTGGTGCGCGGCAGTTTCGCCACTCAGGGCTTGATGCAGCTCATCGGTGCGACGCTGGAGCGGGTTGAGCCGGGCGCGATTGATATTGCGCTGCCTTTCCGCGACGACCTCACCCAGCAACACGCCTTTCTGCATGGGGCGGTCACGACCGCGATTGCCGACAGCGCAGCGGGTTACGCGGCGCTGTCACTGATGCCTGCCGGTAGCGAAGTGCTCAGTATCGAGTTCAAAATCAACCTGTTGCGGCCCGCTACCGGCCTCCGTTTCCTTGCCGAAGGGCGCGTCGTCAAAGCCGGTAAAACCATCACCGTGTCGCGTGCCGATGTGTTCGGCTATGCCGATGAAAAACCAATCCACATCGCCACGCTGCTCGCTACCATGATCTCGCAAGCGGGTTAAGCGCGTCACACACCCTGAGATGCCCCGTCATGTCCACTCTTGAAATTCTGGACAACCTGTTTTTTATCGAACGGGGCTATTTGAATTGTAATCATTTGGTTTATCGGTCGCCCGCGCCGGTGCTGATTGATTCGGCTTATATCGGCGATTTAGCGGAAACCATCAACCGTATTCAGCATCTTGGCGTAAAGACGACCGAGGTCGCCCGCATTATCAGCACCCATACCCATTGCGACCATATCGGCGGCAATTACGCTATTCAGAAGCAATCCGGCTGTGAGATTGCACTCCATCAAATCGGCAAGCATTTTATTGATACGCGGGATGATTGGGCCACGTCCTGGAGTTATTACGATCATGAGGCCGCGTTTTTTCGCTGTACCGAAAGCCTGGCGGATGGTGATACGGTCATGGTCGGCCCGCATGAGTTTCAGGTGATCTATACGCCGGGCCATGCGGCGGATGGCATTGTGCTTTATCACCCCAAAGAAAAAATCCTTATCTCCTCCGATACCTTGTGGGGCAAGGATATGTCAATCATGACCTTGCGCCTGGAAGGTAGCACCGCGTTGTTTCAACGGCTGGCCGCACTGAAAACGCTTGAAACGCTGGAAGTGAACCGGGTTTATCCGGGCCACGGTAAATCGTTTAGTGATTTCAATGGCGCGCTCTCGAAAACCAGAGAGAGAATCGAGCGTTTTCTGGGCGACCGTAATTTGGTCGGTGATGATGTTCTCAAGAAATTACTGATCTTTTTACTGCTGATTAAGAAAAGCATCGCTGAAAAAGAGTTATTTCCCTATTTGATGACCACGCATTGGTTTAAGGAAACGGTTGATTTCTATTTTAAGGGTGAGTACGAAGCCAAGTATGAAGAAATCATCCAGTCTTTCCTGAGCAAAGGAATTGTTAAACGAAAAGAAGCTGTTTTTTATACCATCATCTTGTCTTAAATCACCACTAAAACCAAAAACCCCCTCATTGCAGAAAAACCACACCAAGGAGTCCGCATGACTACGCAATACGAAGACATTCTGTATGAGATTAAAGAAGGCGTTGCCACCATCACTATCAATCGCCCCGACAAATACAACGCCTTTCGCGCCCAGACCTGCGAAGAAATGATTGATGCGTTTCTAAAAGCGGGCTGGAATAAAAAAGTCGGGGTCATCGTGCTGACTGGTGCGGGCACCAAAGCCTTTTGCACCGGCGGCGATCAGTCGGCCCACGCCGGCCATTACGACGGGCGCGGCGTCATCGGCCTGCCGCTGGAAGAATTGCAAAGCGTGATCCGCGATGTGCCCAAGCCGGTCATCGCCAAGGTACGCGGCTATGCCATCGGCGGCGGTCACGTTCTCGCGCTGCTGTGCGATTTAACGCTGGCGGCGGAATCTGCCAAGTTCGGCCAGGTCGGCCCCAAAGTCGGTTCGGTCGATCCCGGTTTCGGCACCGCCTACATGGCGCGGGTGATCGGCGAAAAGAAAGCGCGAGAAGTCTGGTATCTGTGCCGTCAGTACAGCGGCACGGAAGCGGTGCAAATGGGTCTGGCGAACAAAGTCGTCCCCGACGATCAACTGGATGCTGAGGTGGATCGTTGGTGCGCGGAGATTCTGGAGAAAAGCCCGACCGCGCTGGAATTGGCCAAGCGCTCGTTCAACGCCGATACCGCCCACATCGCCGGTATTTCTTCACTGGGCTTAAAAGCGGTCAGCCTGTTCTACGGTACTGAAGAATCCCAGGAAGGCGTGCGGGCGTTTCAGGAAAAGCGCAAGCCGAATTTTAGGGAGTAACTCTGCATAGCCTCTCACCGGATCAGCAGTGGGAGGCTCGGCCCTCACGGGGCAATCTGTACCTGATCTCGGCCTTGCTGTTTGGCGCGGTACAGCGCTTCGTCAGCCCGTTTGATGAGGGCCTCCAACGTTTCCGGCCCGCGATATTCGCTGACTCCTATGCTAATGGTAGCATGGACGTTTGGAATGGTGGTTATCTCGGCAACCAACGTTCGTAACCGCTCCGCGAATTTAGCTGCCATCTGCTCATTGGCATTAGGCAAGAGGGCGATAAATTCCTCGCCGCCCCAACGTGCCATACAATCATTCGCTCTCGCAGCACGCTGGAGGATGGCGGCAAAGGCTCGCAGCATCGCATCCCCGGCATCGTGGCCAAAACGGTCATTGATCTGCTTGAAATGATCAAGATCCATAATGATGACCGCGAACGGCCATTGGTAACGACAGGCTTCCGCTAGCCTGAACCCAGCCGCTTCCATGAACCGGCGGCGGTTAGCGAGGCCCGTTAGCGAGTCAGTACCCGCCATCTCGGCCATCGATTGGGCTAGCTGGTGACTCCGGTTAAACTCGCGCACTCCAAACAGCAGCACTGCTGCCAGCATCAGGTTGCCAAGCGAATAGTAGAAGAGCGTGATCCACCACACCCCTAGCACCTCCTGGGTCGGCAGGCCGGTAACGACCACGAATGGCAAGTCACGCACCCGGTGCAAATTCCAAACACGGTCGATACCATCAACTAAAGACGTGTCACGAAAGGTAAAAGGCCCAGTGTCGGGAGATGTCGAAAACCGTCGTAGCACAGGCGCATCCATCGACTTGCCGATCATGTTCGGCGCCATCGGTGAGCGTGCCAGTAGCTGTTGTTTCATATCGAAAATACTGACGACCAACCCATCCCTCGGTTGTAGCCGATCCAGCCAATTTTGGAAGAAGCGGAGATCCAAACCTATCAGCACGAAACCGGCGATCTCACGGGAAGGCCCTATCACCGGATAAGAGACCGTGACATTCATTTTGTTATCAGACGCCACGAACATCGGACCGGCTTTGAAAGCTTCGATTGGCTCCTCAAACACCAGTCGGCAATAATTACGCTCTTTGAACGTTTGCCCCAGGTTGAAGCCAACCGAGGTATGGGTCACTGTGCATTGCGCATCAAACAGGCCCAGAAAAAGAATCGTTGGATCAATTTTGGCATGGCGGATCAGCTCATCGGTGCGTTGGGTATGGCGGACTGGATCATCACTGGGGTAGTGAATCTCTGCGGGATCAAGGTCACCGATGATGTCTTTGATGATGTGTTTGGTGATGGCGAATGACGCACTGAGCCATTCGGTGATCAGGAAGCTGGTGGTCTGGGCGCGCTCGGCGGTCTTCTCGATAGCGTTGTGGTAAGAGATCCACGACTCAATCCCGCTCGCTAGCAGCACCGCGCTTAAAAAACTGATCGCGATTATCCGGATAATCGCGGGCTTCCAGGCCTGTGCTTCCGGTAAGAATGATAGTTGCATAGATCGGTGGATATGGGGGTGTCGTAAGCCAACGAGGGCTTCACCAGATCATTTTAGCTAGCCCCGTGCCGCATACTAACTGGCTGCTGAAATCGCCCGGCCAATTACCAGCCGTTGAATATCAGACGCACCTTCGTAGATTTGGGTGACGCGGACATCCCGATAAATCCGCTCGACCGGAAAATCGGCGCAATAGCCGTAGCCACCGTGAATCTGGATGGCATCGGAGCAAACCCGTTCCGCGATTTCAGAGGCGAACAGCTTGGCCATTGATGCTTCTTTCAAACACGGCTGCCCAGCATCGCGCAAGCTGGCGGCGTGCCAGACCAGTTGGCGGGCGGCTTCGATGCGGGTCGCCATATCAGCCAAGCGGAACAGCACCGCTTGATGCTGGACAATCGGCGCACCGAAAGCTTCGCGTTCCTTGGCGTAGCTGACCGCCGCTTCCAGCGCCGCCCGCGCCATGCCGACTGCCTGGGCAGCGATGCCAATTCGACCGGCTTCCAGGTTGGAAAGGGCGATCTTGTAGCCTTCGCCTTCCTGACCGATCAGGCTTTCGGCTGGGACTCGGCAATTTTCGAACAGGATTTGGGCGGTGTCGGAGGCGTGCTGGCCCATCTTTTCTTCCAGGCGAGCGACGAGGTAACCGGGTGCGTCGGTCGGCACCAGAAAGCAGGAAATGCCTTTTTTACCCGCGTTTTTATCAGTCACCGCAAAGACGATAGCCAACTGGCCTTCCTTGCCGGTGGTGATGAACTGCTTGACGCCGTTAAGCACCCAATCATTACCTTCCCGCCGCGCTGTGGTGCGGATAGTCGCGGCGTCCGAGCCAGTATGCGGTTCGGTCAGGCAAAAGCAGCCCAGCCATTCGCCGCTGGCCAACTTAGTGAGATAGCGGGTTTTCTGCGCCTCGCTACCGTATTTCAGGGTAATGCCGCAGGCCAGGGAATTTTGCACTGAAACGATGGTGGCGGTCGCGCCATGACCAAAGGCGATTTCCTCGATAGCCAGCGCTAGCGACACATAATCCATGCCCGCGCCGCCCCACTGTTCGGGGACGATGATCCCCATTGCGCCCAACTCGCCCAGTTCGGCCAATGCTGCGCGGGGAAAGGTATGATTGCGCTCCCATTCCGCCGCATTCGGCGCGAGACGTTCCTGGGCGAACTGGCGCAAGGTGTCGCGGATCATTTCCTGTTCTTGAGTCAGGATCATCGATTTATCCTCTGGTCGGCGGCAGACGCTATTTTGCGCCCATGCGGATCGCGCCATCCAGCCGGATGACCTCACCGTTCAGGTAGGGATTTTCCAGAATATGCCGCACCAGACCCGCGAATTCGGCCGGCTTGCCGAGACGGCACGGGAAGGGCACCATTTTACCGAGCGAATCCTGCACCTCTTGCGGCATTTCCAGCAGCATGGGGGTTTCCATCACCCCCGGCGCGATGGTCATGATGCGGATGCCGCTGCGGCTCAATTCGCGGGCAATGGGCAAGGTCATCGCCACCATCCCGCCCTTGGAGGCGGCATAGGCAGCCTGGCCGATCTGGCCCTCGAAGGCAGCGATGGAGGCGGTATTGACGATGACGCCGCGCTCACCAGTTTCAGTGGGTGGGTTACGCGCCATCGCGGTGGCGGCGTGCCGCACCAGGTTGAATGCGCCGATCAGGTTGATTTGCACCACCTTGGCGAAAGCAGCCAGCGCGGGCGGCTCGGTTTTGCCCAAAACCTTCTCGGCTGGAGCGACGCCCGCGCAGTTGATCAGTCCATGCAGCGCACCGAAGGCGCTGACGGCCGCCTCGACCGCCGCGCGGCCGCTGGTTTCATCGGCGATGTCAGTGATGATAAAGCGGGCTGTCGGGCCAAGCTCGGCAGCGAGCGCCTCACCCGCTTGTGGGTTCAGATCTGCGATGGCGACTTTAGCACCGGCTTGCGCCAACATCCGCGCGGTGGCTGCACCCAAACCGGATGCGCCGCCGGTGACGAGGAACACATGGGGGTCAATCTTCATTATTTTTCTCCATTTTTCTCCGCGAGCAGTGCAGCGCGCGAGGTCATGGGTTTTTTAGCCGACGACGAAATTTGAAACATCTACTTTAATTACCGAGCGCTGCAACGAAGCTGCGACCGCTTTGGCAAACTCCCGTGCCCATTCACCCTTTTCCTCAAAGCGTTCCTCTCCTCCTTCCATGGCGACGTTGAGGATCATGTCAAGGAGTAGAATTTTCCCCGAAGGGGAAGAAGGAACACAGCCCAGTTCTTGAAATTCGTTGAGCAACCACGCCCGTGCCTGCTCGGCATCCAGACCCTGGATATCGCTATCGTGCAGCATGATCTCGTAATCCTTACCGAGATTGAACATAACGGTAACGGTGTAACTCATTTTGACCCCCTTGGCGCCGACGGTGAAATGTTAAGCGTGCCGCAATACATTACATCACAGTTGATTTTTCTCATTTTTATTATTAGGGTTTTCTCTTTAATTTTCAAGATATTTATATTTTTTATATACTTATAGAATGTTTACCAAAAAGCATTATATGCAGTATTTGATCAGTACGCTGGTGAATCAGGAAGTGAATTTGCTTGGGCCTGGGCCATTCGGGCGGAAGAGGTTGTTGGCGAAGTAGCCCCAGAGGGTGGCGGTGAGGAGATCGCCAGTGAGGTGTTCGCCGGTGAGGTCTTTGAGGAGATTGAGGCGTTGATCTTCCGGAGCGGCTTGGGCCACCGGTAATGCCCCAGAAATTTCTTCCATCAGAAGCCAAACTGAAGAGACTTTTGTGGAGGACAGGATGGGCAAGCAACGTCAAAGTTGGACTGGAGCAATTTCTAGCGGCGGGTCGTCAGGGGCTAAACGGGGCGAAGGCGCAGACGGCGGATCACACGCCCTGCGCCAACAGCACCGACCGATCGGACGTGAACGGGTCCGCCAGCTCATGGGCGA
>APMI01025386.1_pt1 | contig 31495 bp, 31 predicted proteins | sample 667938 | NCBI WGS metagenome assembly APMI01 (sample SAMN01084076, study PRJNA167559) | wastewater metagenome | biome: Wastewater | place: Denmark: Ejby Moelle, Odense | collected 2011-11-28
GGCGGCGGCGACTATGCCGCCAACGAATTCGTCATCGGCTCGGGCGCCGACGCCCTTCTCTGCCGCTCCAAATCCGGCCGGCGGCGGCTGGACGCCGAAGACCAGCTCAGCCTGCAATGGGCCGGCGTCAGTTCCCGCTACCATGCGCCGATGATGCGCACCGCCGTCATCGGTGAGCCGAGCAACCGCCACCGCGAACTCTACAGCGCCTGCCGGGAGACCATGCAGGCCATGGAAATGGTGCTGCGGCCCGGCAATACGTTCGGCACCGTCTTCGAGACCTTCGCCCGCATCCTCGACGAGCGCGGCCTTGCCCGCCACCGGCTGAACACCTGCGGCTACTCGGTCGGCGCGCGCTTCGCCCCCTCCTGGATGGACCCGCAGATGTTCGTCGTCGGCAATCCGCAGGAGATCGAGCCCAACATGTCGCTCTTCGTCCACACGATCATCTCCGATTCCGAGAGCGGCACGGCCATGACGCTCGGCCAGACTTATCTCACCACCACCGACACGCCGAAGGCGCTTTCGCGCTACGGTCTCGATTTCCTCGAGATCTGACCCGCGACATCCTGCGATTGACAGCGCCCGGAGCGGCACCCATAAATCGTTGCGGGGACGCAGGAGGCAAAAAGCCTCCGCAGGATACGGACGACAAGGATGCAAGAGCTGATGAAGCGGCTGGCACTGATCGGCCTCATTGCCACCCTTGCGGGCTGCAACAGCACGGACGCGCTCATTCCGCCCGCCGAGGTCGGTGGCGGCTTCAATTCGCCGCCGGTGACCCAGAGCGACCTCGACCAGATGAGCGCCGATACGTCGCCCGTCACGACGATGCCGGTCGCCACCGCCACCCAGCAGACGGCCTTCACCTCTTCCGGCGGCTCGACCGGGGCGGATACGGCCGGCACCCTTCAGGGGCAGGCCGATGCGCTTGCCCGCAACGGTGGCGCGCGCAACGCCGCGGAAGCGGACACCCGGATGGCCCGTGCGACGGCACAGCGCTCGCTTGCCGCGGAAACCTCCGGCGGGGCCGAAGAACTGGCAGCGCTGCCGAACGCGAGTACAGGCAGCGACACGATCCGCTTCCTGCCGATCATCGGCGCACCGGTCGAAGCCGTCACGCCCCTTTCCAAACGGCTTGGCGCGGAGGCCCGTTCGAGCGGCCTGACGATCCGCAGCGCCTCGGACAACTCCACCAAATACATCCTGAAGGGCTATTTCTCGGCGATGAACGACAACGGCAAGACGACCGTCGTCTATGTCTGGGACGTGCTCGACGGCAGCGGGGCGCGGCTGCACCGCATCCAGGGCCAGGAAACGGTCTCCGGCACCGCCGCCGACTCCTGGACCGTCGTGCCCGCGCAGACGATGGAGGGCATCGCGCAGAAGACGATCCGGCAGTATCTCGACTGGCGCGGTTCGCTGCCGGGTTAAGTTCCCCGAAACGGTAAATCACAGCGAAATGCGAGGAATCGCTTTTCCGAAGGAGCAAGGCCCTTGCATTCGCGGATTTTGCCGCTTAAACGCCCCCCATCAGCATAATCCACAGGCGGACCATAGATGAAGGTTTTCGCGGGCAACTCGAACCGGCACCTTGCCGAAGCGATCTGCAATTATCTGAATGTTCCGCTCGGCCGCGCCACGGTCAGGCGCTTCGCCGACCAGGAAATCTTCGTTGAAATCCAGGAGAACGTGCGCGGCGAGGACGTTTTCGTCATTCAGTCGACGTCGTTCCCGACCAACGACCACCTGATGGAAATGCTCATCATGATCGATGCGATGCGCCGTTCCTCGGCCCGCCGCATCACGGCCGTGATCCCCTATTTCGGCTACGCCCGTCAGGACCGCAAGCCCGGCCCGCGCACGCCGATCTCGGCAAAGCTCGTCGCCAACCTCATCACCGAGGCCGGCGCCGACCGCGTGATGACGCTGGACCTGCATGCCGGCCAGATTCAGGGTTTCTTCGACATTCCGACGGACAACCTCTACGCCGTGCCGATCCTGGCGCGCGACGTGAAGGAAAACTACAATCTCCAGAACGTCATGGTCGTCTCGCCCGACGTCGGCGGCGTGGTCCGCGCACGCGCTTTGGCCAAGCGTCTCGATTGCCAGTTGGCGATCGTCGACAAGCGTCGTGAGCGCGCCGGCGAATCCGAAGTCATGAATGTCATCGGCGATGTCACCGGCAAGGACTGTCTGCTGATCGACGATATCGTCGATTCGGGGGGCACGCTCTGCAACGCCGCCGAGGCGCTCCTGAAGAACGGCGCGACCAGCGTCACCGCCTATATCACGCATGGCGTGCTTTCGGGCGGCGCGGTCGCCCGCGTCACCTCCTCCAAGCTCAAGGAGCTGGTGATTACCGACTCGATCCAGCCGACCACGGCCGTCCAGTCCGCGCACAATATCCGCGTCATCTCGACCGCCAACCTGCTCGGCGAAGCGATCAACCGAACCAGCGCCGAAGAGTCGGTTTCCAGCCTCTTCGACTGAGCCGGCAAACACCCTTCACGGAAGGCTCGCGCAACCGAAAGTGCGCGAGCCTTTTTCTTTGCAATCATTCCCTGTTTTTTTGCCTCGCCCCGATACCGGACGCTTCACTTTTGCGTTACGGTTCTGCGAGATTCACCTGGAGGACGTCCATGATATCGCCTTTCCTGTCCCGGCTGGCCGGACGCATTGCCATCCTGCTTGCCGCCGGCACGCTCGTCGCCTGCTCGGTCGAGGTCGATGAAGGCGGCGGCGATTACCGCCCGCGTCCGCGCCCGCAGGTCTGCACCATGGAATACAATCCCGTCTGCGGCGTACGCGGCGGTAATGAGCAGACCTTCGCCAATGCCTGCGAAGCGCGCTCGAACGGCTTCCGTGTCGTGGGTCGCGGCGAGTGCCGCCGTGGCGGCCGCCCCGATTTCCGCCCCGACGACGGCCGCGCCTGCACGCGTGAATACAATCCGGTCTGCGGCGCGAACGGCCGTGACCGCCAGACCTTCGCCAATGCCTGCGAGGCGCGCCGCAGCGGCTTCGACGTGATCGGCCGCGGCGAATGCCAGGTGCGCCGTCCCGACAGCGGCTGGGGTGGCGGCGATCGTGATCGCGACCGTCCGGGCAGAGGCGAACGCGCCTGCACGATGGAATACAACCCGGTCTGCGCACAGCGCGGCCGTGACCGCAGGACGTTCGGCAATGCCTGCTCGGCGGATGCCGAGGGTTATCGCGTCGTCAGCCCCGGCGAGTGCTCCGCCTACTGATCAGCATCGAACATACACAGAAACCCCGCCCGCAAGGCGGGGTTTTTCCTTGAATGCCCTCTTCGGTCCACGCCTGTTCCCAAGACCTGCACCGCCTGTTATCAGTAGGCATTTCCTTTCTGCATAGATGTCTCGCCATGCTTCGTGATTTTTCCGCTCAGGCCCTCTTCATGGGCTTGCTCACTGCCTTTGTCGGCTTTGCCAGTTCCTTCGCCGTCGTGCTGCACGGCCTGACCGGGGTCGGCGCCACCGAGGCGCAGGCCGCATCCGGCCTGATGGCGCTTTCCGTCTCGATGGGCCTTTGCGCCATCGTGCTCAGCATCGCCACGCGCCTGCCCGTCTCCATCGCCTGGTCGACACCGGGCGCGGCCCTGCTCGCCAGCTCCGGTGCGGTCGAAGGCGGCTTTGCGACCGCCGTCGGCGGGTTCCTCGTCTGCGCGGTGCTGATCGTCATCGCCGGTCTCTGGAAGCCGCTCGGCCGCATGGTCGCCGCCATTCCGGCCACGCTCGCCAATGCCATGCTGTCGGGCGTCCTGATCGGCCTCTGCTTCGCGCCCGTGAAGGCCATCGCCTTCAATCCCCTGCTCGGTCTGCCCATCGTACTGGCCTGGATCGTCGTCGGCAGCATCAACCGGCTCTATGCCGTGCCGGCCGCGCTCGCCGCCTTCGTCGCCGTGCTCGCCTTCGGCGTCGAGATTCCCGACGGCGCCCTCTCCGGCCTTTCCGCCGCGCTGCTGCCGAGGCCTGAATTCGTGACGCCCGCCTTCACCGTGGCCGGCCTCGTCGGCATCGCGCTGCCGCTCTTCATCGTCACCATGGCCTCGCAGAACATTCCCGGTATCGCGGTTCTCAAGGTGAACCACTACGAGCCCAATCCCGGCCCGCTCTTCGCGACGACCGGCCTCTTCTCGCTGCTATCAGCCCCGTTCGGCGGCCATGCGGTGAACCTTGCCGCCATCACCGCCGCCATGTGCGCGGGCAGCGACGCCCATCCCGACCCCGCGAAACGCTACTGGGCGGCGATCAATGCCGGCGTCTTCTACATGATCTTCGGGCTTGCGGCCGGTGCGGTCACGGCCTTCGTCAGCCTCGCGCCGCCGATCCTCATTCAGGCCGTCGCCGGCCTTGCGCTCGTCAGCGCCTTCGCCGGCTCCGCGCTCAATGCCTTCAAGGAGCCGGAAGGCCGGGAGGCTGCGGCGGTGACCTTCCTCGTCACCGCCTCGGGCGTTTCCTTCGCCGGCATTTCCGGCGCTTTCTGGGGCCTCATCGCGGGCCTCCTGATGCTGGCCCTTTCCCGCTTCGTGGCAAGCCTGCGCAAATAGGCCTATTGCTGGAACGGCAGCGGGCGGCCGTTGACCAGCACCTTGCCGTCCTCACCGACCGTGAGGTCCCAGGCCTGCGCACCGTCGCCGGCATCGCGGGCAAGGCCCTTCATCATCAGCAGGCCGAAGGAGGCCTGGGCGAATTCCGGCACGGTGGCCGAATTCTTCTGGAGATAGGCGACGGTCTTGTCGAAGTCGCGCATGGTGATCGTCACGGCCGCGCTATGGCGATCCGTCTGTTCGGGATAGATCGTCATCTTGCCGGTCAGGCGCACATCGTAGACCGCCGACACGGCCGAAACGTCCTCGAACTCCACCGTCATCGCCCCGCCCGGCAGAACGATGCGGCCGATCTCCTTGTTCTGCTCTTCGGTCAGCGGCTCCGCCTTGGTGAAATCCGCGTGATCGACGAGATAGTTGACCGCGCCCGCAAGGTCGAGATCGCCCATGGCGAGCTTCACGGTCGCCTTTTCCGGCAGCACGCCCTCATACACCGCCGGCAGAAGGCCGGCCGGCGGCTTCGGCTTTTCCACGCCGATGCCGAAACCGAACCGGGTCGAATGAGCGACGCCATTCATGCCGATATTGTAGGTGACGGCTTCGGCGCCGAAGGTGCCCTGCTCCGTTCCGACACTGACGTTGGACGCCTTGATCGTCTCGGTCAGATTGTCGAAGACCGGAAGGGAAGCACGCAGCAGATCGAGAAGTTGCTTCGCCTCGGCCGGCTCGAGCTTTTCCTTGTGCATGTTGTCGAGCACGAAGAAGACGAGGTCCTGCATGACCTTGTAGCGCGCGCCATCCATGCTGACATCGATATCGAGCGAATCCGCGCTGATATCCACCCGGCCCGCTTCGCCGCCCGTGATCGTCTGGGCAAAGGCTTTCATGACGCCCGTCGAGGAGATGTCGAGCGTGCTCGCGTCCTTTTTTTCGGTGGCGATGCGCATTGCCGTCTCGCCGATATTCGCGGTCACGCTCTCCTTGGAGGACGTGCTGGAGAAGGTGAGCTGCTTCGCGGTCCAGTCGGCCGAGGTGAAGTAGAGGATTTCCGGATCGTAGATGCCATCGAGCTTCATCGAGTCGATGACATAGGAGAAGGCGTTCTTCTCGTCCGCGATATCGACGGAACCCTTCACATCGACGGTCTCGTTCGACTCGATGCGATAGGTGCCTTCAGGCGTCGGCCGCAGATAGGCCGTCATCGGCTTCAGGCCCTCGATCTTGACCATGCCCGACTTCGCCTTGTCCAGCAGCGCGGCCGGATCGAAGCGCAGTTCGTAGAAGGATGAAGCGGCCTTGACCGTCAAAAGCCCGGCATCGACCATCTCCTTCGGCAGATAGCGGGTGAGGCGCTGTTGGATGCCTTCGGCCTCGGCCGGAGAAACCTGCTGGGCAAGCGCGGGGCTTGCGGATACAAGCGCAAGGGCGGCCGAGGCCATCAGGATCTGTCTTCTCATCTTGGCCTCCAATGCCGAACCGGTTTGGCCCGAACATCCATACGCGGCCGCCTCGTGTCAATCCGGCGCGAAACCGGGCGTGGGCCTTGCATTTCCGGCCATTCTCGTTTATCGACCCCCCGTCCGCGTAGACACCCTTGGAGGCAACGCGGATGAGGCTTTCACGAAATCCTCAAGTTTGGCGCGGCCGGAGCATTCTCCGCCGGGACAAACTCTCCAGTAACACACGAAAGGTAAAGCCATGAGCCACGACACCTACGAGCTCAAGGCCGAAACGCGCGAACGGGTTGGTAAGGGGTCCTCCCGTGAACTTCGCCGCAACGGCCTTATTCCTGCAGTTATCTACGGCGACAAGCAGGCCCCCCTGTCGATCGCCATCTCGACCAAGGAAGTGACCCAGCGCATCCACGCCGGCGGCTTCAAGACGACGGTCGCTACGATCGACGTCAACGGCGAGAAGATCAAGGTCCTGCCGAAGGACTTCCAGCTGGATCCGGTCCGCGACTTCACGATGCATGTCGACTTCCTGCGCGTTTCGGGTGACACCCACGTCGTGGTCGAAGTTCCGGTTCACTTCGTCAACGAAGAGAAGTCCCCGGGCATCAAGGCCGGCGGCGTCCTGAACGTCGTTCGCCATGCAGTCGAGCTGCACGCCCTTGCCGGCAACATTCCGGAATTCATCACGGCTGACCTCGCTGGCCTCAAGGTCGGCGACGGCATCCACATCTCCCACGTCAAGCTGCCGAAGGGCACCAGCCCGGTCATCACCGACCGCGACTTCACGATCGCCACGATCGCTGTCCCGGCTGCCGGCGTAAAGGAAGAAGAAGCCGCTTCCGAATAAGCGCCTTCGAACGAATTCCATGCGAACCCCGCGTCCACCCGGACGCGGGGTTTTTCTTTGCGCAACCGCCGGCACTACCGCTGCGCGAAGTTTGAATAATCAACACTTTTCCGGGCCGGTATTTCAGCAACATTTAAGACTTTGATGAAAATCTAGCCGCCGGGAAAATGACAAAAGCCAAAGAGGGCACCATGAGCTGGCTTCGCAGGGCGGCAGGAGGGCAACCGGCATGAAAGTGCATTCGGTTGAGAGCCGCTTCATTGCCATCGTCATCGGCGCCCTGCTCGTTTTCGTCGCTCCGCTTTTCGTCCTCTTCCTCGTCATGTCCTCCGACCGTGTCGCCCGCGAGCGGCTGCAGAACACCGAAGTCCTGCTGAAAACCAACGTGCAGGCCCTCGGCAAGCCGTTGTGGGATTTCGACAAGGAAAGCATCGACCAGATCGTCGCCGACCTGCAGGCGGATTCCGACATCGGCTTCGTGCGCGTGCGCGACACATCCGATGTCATCGATATCCGCAAGCCCGCCGTCGCCCCCGACCGGAGCGAGGCCCGCTCCATCATCAGGACCGATATCCTTCACAAGGCCACCGACGGCATCAAGAAGGTCGGCACGGCGGAAATCTGGCTGCGGCGGGAAGGCCTTTTCTCGCGCTTCACCAAGGACGAGATCGGCATCTTCGCCATCTTCTTCTTCGCCGTCGCCACGCTTTTCACCGCCGCCATCATCGGCAACCGCATCACGATCATCCGTCCGCTGATGCGGCTGACAGCAGCAATCGAGGCGACGCGCCGCCTCGGCTCCCGCCATCACGTCGACTGGACGTCGAACGACGAGATGGGCGCGCTCGCCGACAATTTCAACGCGATGCAGAGCAAGCTGGAGCGCGAGGAAACGGAACTGAAGCTCGCCCATGCGCGCGCCACCGATATCTACAACCTCACCCCCGCCATGCTCTTCTCCATCGACGGCGAGAACCGCATCACCGCCGTCAGCGACTATTGGCTGACGGCGACCGGCTATCTCCGCCAGAACGTCATAGGGCAGGATTTCACGGACTTCGTCGCCGAGGAATGGCGCGAGGCCTATCGCAAGCGCCACGCCACGAACAAGTCGGACAGCGGAATCTGCGAGGTCACGGTGCGCTTCCGCTGCGCGGACGACAGCGTGATCGACGTGCTGATCCTGGAAACGGGCGCGGAAGCCAGCAGCGACCGGCAAGCCATCTCCCTTTCCGTCATGACGGATGTCACGGAACTCAAGGAGGCGGAAAACCGCAACCACCGCCAGGCCATCACCGATCACCTGACCGGACTTCTCAATCGGCAGGGGCTGGAATCCATGCTCGACGACATGATCGTCGAGGCCGATACGCGCGGCCAGCAGCTCGCCTGCCTTTTCGTCGACCTCGACCGCTTCAAGTGGATCAACGACAATCTCGGCCATGCGGCCGGCGACGATGTGCTGTGCCAGGTGGCGATGCGCCTGCGCCGCCAGCTACGCGCCAACGACATGATCGCCCGCCTGGGCGGCGACGAATTCGCCATCCTGCTTTCCGCCCCGAATGCCCGCCAGCTCGCCCTGGACGTCAGCGAGCGCCTCGTGGCGAGCCTGCATGCGCCCTTCCTCATCAACGGCGCGGAGCTCAATGTCAGCGCCAGTGTCGGCGTCGCCATCTATCCCGACCACGCCTCCACGGCCGCCTGCCTGCTGCAGAAATCGGACATGGCCATGTATGCACGCAAGCGCGGCGGCAAGAACGGCGTGCAGCTCTTCGACAACAACATGGTCGATATCGCCCGCAAGCGCCTGGAGACCGAACAGTTCATCGACCAGGGCCTGCGCAACGACTGGTTCACCGCCCATCTGCAGCCCATCGTGAGCCTCGCGGATGGCCGCGTGGCCGGCTTCGAGGCGCTGATGCGCCTCGACCATCCCGAGCGCGGCATCCTGCCGCCGGCAGAGATCGTCAGCGTCGCCGAGGAGAACGGCTCCATCGGCCGGATCGGCGATTGCATCCTGTCCAAGTCCATCGCCAGCCTCGCCGTCATCTCGAAACTCGACGGGCTTGCCGACACCTATCTCGCGGTGAATTTCTCGCCGTTGCAGTTCGAACCCGCCCTGCCCTCGCGCCTTGCCGCGCTGCTGCTGGAAAACGGCGTCACACCGGCGCGCGTCGTCGTGGAGATCACCGAGGCCGTGCTGATGCTCGACAATCCGGTCGTGCGCGAAGTGCTCGATGCGCTTTCCGACCTCGGCTGCCGCATCGCGCTCGATGATTTCGGAACCGGCTACTCCTCGCTGAGCTACCTCAACCGCTTCCCGGTCGACATCGTGAAGGTCGACCAGTCCTTCACCCGCTCGCTCTCCAGCGACCAGCCGGACGTGCGCCGCAAGAGCCGCATGCTGGTGGAAGGCATCCGCACCATCTCGCACCAGATGGGCTGCGCCGTGGTGGCGGAGGGTGTCGAGACGGCCGAGCAGTGGGACATCCTGCAGGCCATGAACATCGAATTCGCCCAGGGCTATCTCCTGAGCCGGCCTTTGCCGCTCGATGCGCTCCTGGCGAAGCTGGACGACTTTGCCATGCCGCAGACGGCCGAGCGCCGTGCAGCGGCATCCTGACGGAAAGGGAGACGACAGATGAAGAAACTGCTCCTGGCGCTCTGCCTGTCGCTCGCCCCCCTCACCGCCTCGCTTGCCGAGCCGCTGCACTTCGTCACCGAGGAATATGCCCCCTTCAACTTCACCAAGGACGGCAAGATCACAGGCATCTCGGTCGATCAGGTCACGACCATCGCCAAGGCGGCGGGCATCGACTACACGCTGGAGATCATGCCCTGGGCCCGGGCCTTCGCCATGGCGCAGAACCGGCCGATGCATTGCGTCTTTACGACGGGATACAACCGCGAGCGCGCCAAGAAATTCGTCTGGGTCAATCCGCTCCTGAAGGATGAGATGGTCCTGCTGAAGCGCAAGGACGGCAGCAAGGGAACGGCCTCCATGAAGGAAGCGCTCGGCATGAAGGTGGGCTCGCAGCGCGGCGACTTCGCCGTGGAGGCGCTGGACGACCTCGGCTTCAAGGATATCGACCTTGCCGCCGATATCGACCTTTCCGTGCGCAAGCTCGTTTCCGGCCGCATCGACCTGATGCCGACGTCGATCAAGACCTATGAAAATCTCGTGCAGCAGGGCCAGCCGGTCGAAAAAGCCATGCTGATGTCCGGACAGATCTATGGCCTTGCCTGCAACATGCAGACCCCGGCGGCCATCATCGAGCGCCTGCAGGCCGAGCTGGACAAGCTGATCCTCAGCGGCGAGCAGGATCGCATCTTCACCGCCTACGGCCTGCCGCCAAGTCCGCGCACGGCGCAAAACGGCGCGAAGAACTGACCGGAGCTGTTGACTTCCGGCCGCTTTCGCGGTGGGAAGGTCGGATACAGCTTTTGGCGGACCATTCCATGCAGATCATCGCCGGGCTCGGCAATCCGGGCGCAAAATACGCGGGCAACCGCCACAATATCGGTTTCATGGCGCTGGACGCCATCCACCGCAAGAACCCCTTCTCGCCCTGGTCCAAGAAGTTCAAGGCGGAGATATCCGAGGGCGAGCTTGCCGGCGAGAAGGTGCTGCTCGTCAAGCCGCAGACCTTCATGAACCTTTCCGGCGAATCCGTCGGCGAGGCGATGCGCTTCTACAAGCTCACGCCGAAGGATATCGTCGCGATCTACGACGAGCTGGACCTTGCCCCCGGCAAGGCGCGCATCAAGGTCGGCGGCGGCCATGGCGGACACAACGGCATCAAGTCGCTCGACGCCCATTGCGGCAAGGACTACCGGCGGCTTCGCCTCGGCATCGGCCATCCCGGCGCCAAGGAACTCGTCACCAACCATGTGCTCGGCGACTTCGCCAAGGCGGACCATGCCTGGCTCGACCCGTTGCTCGATGAGCTGGCCATCAATGCCGCCATGTTGGTGCGCGGCGAGGATTCGCAGCTCATGAACAAGCTGGCGCTCGCCACCGGAAGCAAGCCGGAGGAGGACACGCCGGCAAAGAAACCCGCCGGCCAGTCCCATATCCGCGCCGCGCGCAACCACGCCCAGCCGAAGGCCCTGCCCACCACCGGACCTATGGCCGACATGCTGAAGAAGCTCTTCGGCGACAAGGACAAGTAGCGACCTATTCTTCCGGCTCGGTCTGGAAGAGCAGCGGGAATCCCGCCTCCTTGGCGAGGTCCGTCGCCTCCTTGGCCTTGGTCTCGGCAATATCGCGCGCGCAGACGACGACCACCGAGGTTCCCATCTTGTGGGCGGTCATCATCACGCGGTAGCTCGTCTCCTCCGCCATGTGGAAGATGGCCTTCAGCACCAGCACGACGAAGTCGCGCGGCGTATAGTCGTCGTTGACGAGGATAACCTTGTAGAGCCTCGGGCGTTGCAGCTTCGGCTTCGTGACGGTCTTCGGGGTGAGGGTCGTGTCACCATTGCTCATGGGAAGCTCCTTGGACTGTTGGCTTCGAGCGGTGTGCGGCCATTGTGCACCGCAGGCGGGGCGACTTCAAGACCCGGTGGGCCGCAGGCCCTTGACCCTGCCCCGTCCTTCCCCCATAGCGAGGGCAACGATTTTTCCAAGACGAACGGACCATTTCCATGGGCTTCAAATGCGGTATCGTCGGTCTGCCGAATGTCGGCAAGTCGACCCTCTTCAACGCGCTGACCAAGACGGCGGCCGCCCAGGCGGCGAACTATCCCTTCTGCACCATCGAGCCGAACACCGGCGAAGTCGCGGTGCCCGATCCGCGCATGAAGGCGCTCGCCGGCATTGCCGGCTCCAAGGAAATCATCCCGACGCGCATCTCCTTCGTCGATATCGCCGGCCTCGTGCGCGGCGCCTCGAAGGGTGAAGGCCTCGGCAACAAGTTCCTCGCCAATATCCGCGAAGTCGACGCCGTCGTGCATGTGCTGCGCTGCTTCGAGGACGACGACATCACCCATGTCGAAGGCCGGATCAATCCGGTCGGCGACGCCGACACGATCGAGACCGAGCTGATGCTCGCCGACCTCGAAAGCCTCGAGCGCCGCGTCGAGCAGACGCGCAAGCGCGCCGCCAGCAAGGACAAGGAATCCCTGGCGCAACTGCCGATCATGGAAGCGGTGGTCAAGCTGCTGAACGAAGGCAAGCCGGCCCGCCTTCTCCTGAAGACGCTGGCCCCGGAAGAGATCGAGGTCCTCAAGGGCCTCAACCTTCTGACCTCGCACCCGGTTCTCTATGTCTGCAACGTCGCCGAAGGGGACGCCTCGACGGGCAACGCCCACACGGCCGCCGTCGCCGCCATGGCGAAGGAACAGGGCGCCGAATGCGTCATCATCTCGGCCGCCATCGAATCGGAGGTCGCCCAGCTTCCCGAAGAGGAAGCGAGCGAATTCCTCTCGGCCCTCGGCCTTGAGGAAGCCGGCCTCGACCGGCTCATCCGCGCCGGCTACCACCTGCTCGACCTCATCACCTATTTCACCGTCGGCCCCAAGGAAACCCGCGCCTGGACCATCGTGCGCGGCACCAAGGCCCCGCAGGCCGCCGGCGTCATCCACACCGATTTCGAACGCGGCTTCATCCGCGCCTTCACCATCGCCTATGACGACTACATCGCCTACAAGGGCGAGGTCGGCGCCAAGGAAGCCGGCAAGGGCCGCGACGAAGGCAAGGAATACGTGGTGCAGGACGGCGACGTCATCCATTTCCGCTTCAACACGTAAGCGGCTCCCGATCGGGCATAATCGCTGCCGTCCCTCACCCGAGGGGCGGCAGTTTTCGTTGAAGGGGCGGCGCTTGCCAAAGCTTGCCACGCTCGCCATTGTGCCCCGGCAACAGAATGGACGGGATCGTGCCCAGCTATACGTTTGAAGACTTCACGCCGGGCCGCCGCTTCGAATTTCCGAAGCGCACCATGACGGCGGATGAAATCGTCGCCTTCGCGGCGGAGTTCGACCCCCAGCCGATGCACATGGACGAGGAAGCCGGCCGCGCCAGCATCCTGGGCGGCCTTGCCGCCTCTGGCTGGCACACCAGCGCGGTGATGATGCGCATGCTCTTCGAAGCCTATATCGACGGCTCCACCTCGGAAGGCTCGCCCGGCGTCGACCTGATGGAGTGGAAGCGCCCCGTGCTGGCCGGCGATACGCTTGGGGGGCATTGCGAAGTGCTGGACGCGCGTGTGTCGCGCTCGCGCCCGCAGATCGGCATCGTTCGCATGCGCGCGGAGGTGACGAACCAGCGCGGCGAGATCGTCGCGGTTTCGGAATATCTCAACATGCTGCGCCTCGCCGCGAAGGGAGCCGACCATGCGGATGGCTGAACTCTACCCCTTCGGCCAGGCCGTCGAGATCGGCAGCCTCACCTTCACGGCGGAAGACATCATGCGCTTCGCCCGGGACTTCGATCCGCAGCCCTTCCACCTCGATGAGGAGCAGGCGAAACAGGCCCTCTTCGGCGGCCTCTGCGCCTCCGGCTGGCATACGAGCGCGGGCTGGATGAAATGCTTCGTGCCGTTCTGGATGGGCGAGTGCAAACGCCTCGCCGCAAAGGGCATCGTGCCCCCGAATCTCGGCCCCTCTCCGGGCTTCACCAAGCTCGCCTGGCTGAAGCCCGTCTTCGCCGGCGACACGATCACCTATTCGGTGACGCTGACCGGATCGCGCGAACTGGCTTCCCGCCCGGACCGGCTGATCAACACGATCCTCAATGCCGGCCGCAACCAGCATGGCGACGCGGTCATCCGGTTCGAGAGTACGGTGCTGGAGTTCGTCTAAGATCGGAGACGGAGACACCTCCCTCTGCCCTGCCGGGCATCTCCCCCTCAAGGGGGGAGATCGGCAAGAAGCAAAACCTTTGCTCAATCAGCAATGTTGAAGATGGGCGGGGCATTCCTCCATCCAATCTCCCCCCTTGAGGGGGAGATGCCCGGCAGGGCAGAGGGGGGGACAACACCCTCCAATCTCAATCCCCGTCGAAGGCCACCAGCGTGCGCACTTCCACGCCGAGCGCTTCCAGCTTCTTACGCCCGCCGATGCCCGGCAGGTCGATGATGAAGCAGGCCGCGACGATATCCGCGCCCATCTGCTGCAGCAGCTTGACCGCCGCTTCCGCCGTGCCGCCGGTGGCGATCAGGTCGTCGACGAGGATCACCTTCTCGCCCGGCGTGATGGCGTCCTTGTGCATCTCCATCTCGTCCACGCCGTATTCCAGGCTGTAGGCGATGCGCACGGTCTCGTGCGGCAGCTTGCCCTTCTTGCGGATCGGCACGAAGCCGGTCGAAAGCTGGTGCGCCATGGCCCCGCCGAGGATGAAGCCGCGCGCCTCGATGCCGGCGACCTTGGCGATGCCGATGCCCGCATAGGGATGCACCAGCTCGTCCACCGCGCGGCGGAAAGCGCGCGGATTGCCGAGCAGCGTGGTGATGTCGCGGAAGACGATACCGGGCTTGGGATAGTCCGGAATGCTGCGGATCGCGGCGACGAGTTCGTTTTCAAGCGTAGACATGGAGGTTCCCGACTGCGGAGGGCTTCGTCCGGTTATTGCAGGTGAGGCGCGACCCCACAACAAAAAAGGCGGCCCGAAGGCCGCCTTTCGACAGAGCGGGGGAAGCCGCTCAGTGTTCCTTGTTCGCGTAGACCGACTTCTTCGTCAGATAGATCAGGCCGGTGAAGATCACCAGGAAGACCATGACCATGAAGCCGGTGCGCTTGCGCGCCTCCAGATGCGGCTCTGCGGCCCACATCAGGAAGGAAGCGACGTCGCGGGCGTACTGGTCGACCGTCTGCGGCGAACCGTCGTCATAGGTGACCTGGTCGTCGGAGATCGGCTTGGCCATGGCGAGCGCCGCGGCGCCGGCGAAGTACGGGTTGAAGTGCGTGCCCTCGGCGATTTCGAGATGCGCCGGCTTCTCTTCGTCGTAGCCCGTCAGCAGCGAGTAGATATAGTCCGGCCCGCCTTCCTGGTACTGCGTGAAGATGTCGAAGACGAACTGCGGGAAGCCGCGGGTGATGCCGCGCGCCTTGGCGATCAGCGAGAAGTCCGGCGGAGCCGCGCCGTTGTTGGCGGCGGCCGCTGCCTGCACGTTCGGGAACGGCGAGGGGAAGTGGTCGGACGGGATGGCCTTGCGGGTGAACATCTCACCGTCGCCGTTCGGGCCGTCCTGCACTTCGTAGTTCGCCGCGAAGGCCTTCACCTGGGCCTCCGAGTAACCGAGGCCTTCCAGCGTGCGGAAGGCGACGAGGTTCATCGAATGGCAGGCAGAACAGACTTCGGTATAGACCTTCAGGCCGCGCTGGAGCTGGCCCTTGTCATACTTGCCGAACGGACCGGCGAAGGTCCAAGCCTGCTCGCGCGGGTGGTTCATGGGGAAATGCGGGGTGGCGTGTTCCGCTTCCGCACCGGCGGCGGGCGCCGCGTCTTCCGCCGTGGCGAAGGAGACGCCGAGGCCGGCGACGAGTGCGAGCGACAGAATGCCTGCAACAAGCTTTTTCATTGTCATGGTTCCTTTCGTCGCTCGTCTCAGGCCTTGGCCGCCTTGGCGTTCTTCTGTTCCAGAACCGCTTCCGTGATTGAATTCGGAATGCGCTTCGGGGTTTCGATCAGGCCGAGGACCGGCATGATGACCAGGAAGAAGCCAAAGTAGTAGAGCGTGCCGAGCTGCGAGAGGATGACGTAGATGCCTTCAGCGGGCATGGCGCCGAGCCAGCCGAGCATGATGGCATTGGCCACGAACAGCCAGAAGAACAGCTTGTACCACGGGCGATAGACGGCGGAACGAACCTTGGAGGTGTCGAGCCACGGCAGGAAGAACAGGATGATGATCGAGCCGAACATCACCAGGACGCCGCCGAGCTTCGAGTCGATCGGGCCGACGTTGAAGGTGATGGCGCGCAGCATCGCGTAGAACGGCAGGTAGTACCATTCCGGAACGATGTGGGCCGGGGTCTTCAGCGGATCAGCCGGAATGTAGTTGTCCGGGTGGCCGAGATAGTTCGGCATGTAGAAGACGAACCAGGCGAAGGCGATCAGGAAGATCGAAACGCCGAGGGCGTCCTTGAGCGTGGCATAGGGCGTGAAGGCGACCGTGTCGGTCTTGGACTTCACTTCGACGCCGGTCGGGTTCGTCTGGCCGGTGACGTGCAGCGCCCAGATGTGCAGGACGACAACGCCGGCAATCATGAACGGCAGCAGATAGTGCAGCGCGAAGAAGCGGTTCAGCGTGGGCTGGTCGACGGCGAAGCCGCCAAGCAGGAACTGCTGGATCCACTCGCCGACCCACGGGAAGGCCGAGAAGAAGCCGGTGATGACCGTCGCACCCCAGAAGGACATCTGGCCCCAGGGCAGAACGTAACCCATGAAGCCGGTGGCCATCATGAGCAGGTAGATGACGACGCCGAGAATCCAGAGAATTTCGCGCGGCGCCTTGTAGGAGCCGTAGTAGAGGCCGCGGGCAATGTGCAGATAGACCGCGATGAAGAAGAAGGATGCGCCGTTGGCGTGCATGTAGCGCAGCAGCCAGCCGTGGTTCACGTCGCGCATGATCTTCTCGACCGAGACGAAGGCCTCGTTGACGCTGGCCACGTAGTGCATGGCGAGCACGATGCCGGTCAGGATCTGCACGATCAGCATCACCGACAGCATGGCGCCGAAGGTGTAGGCATAGTTCAGGTTGCGCGGAACCGGATAGGAAACGAAACTGTCATGGATCATGCGCGGCAAGGGCAGGCGCGAATCGACCCATTTTTCGATGCCAGTCGTCGGCTGGTAGGTTGAATGTTCAGCACTCATTATCAGTAGTCCCCTCAACCGATCTTGATGACTGTGTCGGATTCGAACGAGAAGGTCGGCACGGCGAGGTTCTGCGGAGCCGGACCCTTGCGGATACGACCGGCAGTATCATAGTGCGACCCGTGGCAGGGACAGAACCATCCGCCGAAATCGCCGGCCTGACCGAGCGGAATGCAGCCGAGATGGGTGCATACGCCAACCATGATGATCCAGTTCTCCCGGCTCGCCCCGGCCGAACGGTCGAGGTCGGTGGCCTGTGCGTCGGCCGCGATATTGGCGTTACGGGCGACCGGATCCTTGAGGTCGGAAAGCGCGACGGCCTTGGCTTCCTCGACTTCCTTGTCCGTGCGGTTGCGGATGAAGACGGGCTTGCCGCGCCACTTGACCGTCAGAGACATGCCGGGCGTCAGGCTGGAGACGTCGACTTCGACGGCGCCGAGCGCCAGCGTGGACGCATCCGGGCGCATCTGGTCGATGAACGGCCACGCAACCGCGACGCCGCCCACGACGCCCGCCATGCCAGTGGCCAGGTAAAGGAAATCGCGGCGAGTGGGCTCGCCCATGGATTCGCTTGTTGTCTCGTGTTCGCTCACGGCTAAACCATCCTCTCACGCAATGCCTGCGGAAACCGCAACGCCCCTTTGGAAACCGGCAAGATCCGGACACAATACGGCCATAGATTCCCCGTCAATCCGGCGCGTTCTATGCTTGATCGCAAATTATGTCCAGCCTTGGCAAGGGGAGGTGGGCACATTGTCGCGGGAAAATGCGGGCATCTTGACAAAGCATATGCACCGCCTTGAGCATTCGCGGCTTACCGGCTGAAAAATCGAGCGAAAAACGACGCCCGGCCGTCCTATTGCGCCGCTTCCTCATGGCCCAGGAACCCGCCAGACTGGCGTGACCAGAGATCGGCATAGAGCCCACCGCTGGCAACAAGTTCCGCATGGGTGCCCTCCTCCACGATATGGCCGCGATCCATGACGATCAGCCGGTCGAGCGCAGCGATGGTGGAAAGGCGATGGGCGATGGCGAGCACGGTCTTGCCGCGCATCAGCCGCTCGAGGTTCGACTGGATCGCCGCCTCGACCTCGGAATCGAGCGCCGACGTCGCCTCGTCGAGCACGAGGATCGGCGCATCCTTCAGCATCACGCGGGCAATGGCGATGCGCTGGCGCTGGCCGCCGGAAAGCTTCACCCCCCGTTCGCCGACATGGGCATCGTAGCCGCGACGGCCGCGCTGGTCCTCGAGCTGGAGGATGAAGTCGTGCGCCTCCGCCTTGCGCGCCGCCTCGATCATCTCCGCCTCGCTCGCCTCGGGATTGCCGAAGAGGATGTTGTCGCGGATCGAGCGATGGAGCAGCGCCGTATCCTGGCTGACCATACCGATATTGGCGCGCAGGCTCTCCTGCGTGACGGCGGCGATATCCTCGCCCGCGACGAGGATGCGGCCGCCCTCCAGATCGTAGAAACGCAGCAGCAGGTTGACGAGCGTCGACTTGCCCGCCCCGGAACGCCCGACGATACCGACCTTCTCGCCGGGGCGCACGGCAAGCGTCAGCTCGTCGATGACGCCCGACTTGCGGCCGTAGTGGAAGCGGATGCCGTCGAAACGGATATCCGGATGCGCGACCTTCAGCTCCTTTGCATCCGCCCGGTCGACGAGGCCGATCGGCTGGGAGATGAGGTCGGCGGAATTCTGGATCGTGCCTATATTGCGCATGATGCTGTTGAGCTGCGTCATCAGCCGGTTGAGCAGGAAGTTCAGCCGCAGCACCAGCGCCATGGTGAAGGCGACGGCGCCGGAGCTGATGATGCTGCCGAGCCAGAGATGGATGCAGAGCACCGCCATGCCGGCGATCATCAGGCCGGAAAGGAAGGCCATCGAGGCCCGAACGGCCGTCAGCAGCCGGGTGAATTTCAGGATCGTGCCCTGGAACGTGTCGAAGCCGTCGCGCATGTAGCGGTCGTTCGCCTCGTCGCGGCCGAAGAGTTTTAGCGTCTGGATGTTGGAATAGGCATCCACCATGCGACCGCTGATCATCGATCCGGCCTCGGCGGAAAGCCGCGCATGCTCGCGGATCCGCGGCACGTAGTAGCGCGCCAGCACGGCAAAGACGGAAAGCCAGACGACAAGAACCGCCGCCATGCGCCAGTCGAGCTGGCCCAGCAGCACGAGCGTCGAGGCCGTGTAGATCGTCACGAACCAGACGCTTTCCATGAAGGAGGTAATGACATCCCCGGTCGCCTGCCCCGCCGACCAGACCTTGGTGACGATGCGGCCGGAAAAATCGTTCTGGAAGAAGGAGAGCGATTGACGCGCGACATGCACATAGGACTGCCAGCGCACGAGATTGTAGAAACCGGGCGTGATGACCTGCTGGTCGACCAGCGCCGTGAGAAAAGCGACGACGAAGCGCACGAGGCCGATGAGGCCGAGCATCAGCAGCAGTTCGGACCCATGCGTGGCAAGCAACCCGCTCCACCCCTCCCCCGGCTTGACGGTCGCCAGCATGTCGACCAGTCGCCCGACGAACCAGAACGTCGCGGCCTCGATGCCTGCCGTGATGCCGCCGAGCACCAGCAGCGCCGCAAACGGCGCCTTGGCCTGCCCGACATAGAACCAGATGAACGCGAGCAGCCCCTTCGGCGGCCGCAGGTCGTCCCGCCGCGCGAAGGGCTGAATCCAGTTCTCGAAAAAGGAGAAGAGCGGCCGGAAGATCATGCCCTCGATATAGGATGTTTTGAACGGTGGGCAAATTAAAGATCGGCAAGATAAAGGCCGGCCCTGAGTGACAGGGCCGGCCTTCCGTTTTTTACTCTGCCGCCGCTTCCGCCTCGGCCGCATCGTCCGCGATGAAGCCGCCGGACTGGCGGGTCCAGAGGTCGGCGTAGATGCCGCCCTTTGCGACCAGCTCGGCATGGGTGCCCATCTCGTGAATGTGGCCCTTGTCGAGCACGACGAGGCGGTCCATTTCGGTCAGCGTCGAAAGGCGGTGGGCGATCGCGATCACCGTCTTGCCTTCCATGAGGGCGAAGAGGTTTTCCTGGATCGCCGCCTCGACTTCCGAATCGAGCGCCGAGGTCGCCTCATCCAGCACCAGGATCGGCGCGTCCTTGAGGAAGACGCGGGCGATCGCGATGCGCTGGCGCTGGCCGCCGGAGAGCTTCACGCCGCGCTCGCCGACCTGGGCATCGAGGCCGGAACGGCCCTGCTGGTCGCTGAGGCTTTCGATGAAGTCCCAGGCATTGGCCCGCCTCGCCGCCTCGATGATCTGCGCATCGGTCGCATCGGGCTTGCCATAGGCGATGTTGTCGCGGATCGAGCGGTGCAGCAGGGACGTATCCTGCGTCACCACGCCGATCTGCGAGCGCAGGCTGTCCTGCGTGACCGTCGCGATGTCCTTGCCATCGATCGTGATCCTGCCGGATTCCAGATCGTAGAAGCGCAGCAGCACGTTCATCAGCGTCGTCTTGCCGGCGCCGGAGCGGCCGACGAGACCGACCTTTTCACCGCCCGCGATGTTGAGCGACAGGTCCTCGATCGCACCCTTGTTCTTGCCGTAGTGGAAGCGCACATGATCGAAGTCGATGGCGCCCTTGGCGGCCGGCAGCGCCGGAGCCTGCGGCTCGTCCTTGATGTCGTGCGGCTTGGTCATCATGCCCATGCCGTCATAGACCGTGCCGATGTTCTCAAAGAGCGCAGTCACTTCCCACATCACCCACTGCGACATGCCGTTGATGCGCATGGCAAGACCGATCGCCACGGCCACCGCGCCCACGCTCACCTCGCCCGACATCCAGAAATAGATGCCGACGGCAGCGGTGAAGAACATCGCGATGACGTTGTTGATGTCGATGGCGATGTTGAACGAGGTGATCAGCCGCATCTGCTTGTGCACGGTGACGAGGAACTCGTTCATGCCCTCGCGGGCATAGGTTTCCTCGCGCCCCGCATGGGAGAACAGCTTGACCGTCGCGATATTGGTGTAGCTGTCGACGATCCGGCCTGTCATCATGGAGCGCGCATCCGCCTGCTCGCGCGAAACCACCATGAGCTTCGGCACGAAATAGCGCAGGATGCAAAGATAGATGACGAGCCACACCAGCAGCGGCACGACGAGGCGCAGCTCCGCCGAAGCGATGATCGCGATCATCGAGACGAAGTAGCTCACCACGTAGATGAAGACGTCGATGATCTTCATCACCGTTTCGCGCACGGCAAGCGACGTCTGCATCACCTTCGTCGAAACGCGCCCTGCGAACTCGTTCGAGAAGAAGGTCATGCTCTGGCGGATCAGATAGCGATGCATCTGCCAGCGGGCGATCATCGGGAAATTGCCCGCGAGCGCCTGATGCATGGTCATGGTGTGCAGCGCGCCGAAACCCGGAATGAGGACGAGCAGCAGGACGGCCATCCAGATCAGCGTGTTGCCCTCGCGGGCAAGGAACGTGCTGGGATCACCGGCCGACAGCCAGTCGACGATATTGCCGAGGAACTGGAACAGCACGACTTCCGCGATGCCGAGCACCATGGAGCAGAAGCCGAGCAGGGCCAGCCACGGCGCGGCGGGGCGCGTATAGTGCCAGAGGAAGGCAAAAAGACCCTGCGGCGGCAGCGTGGGCGCCTCCGCGGGATAGGGATTCAAACGTCTTTCGAACCAGCCGAACATGGCTTTCTCCGTAATAGAAAGACGGAACCGGCACGGACGGCGCAAAACGGGCGCCGTCGGGAATGAGGTTCCGGTAGGTTTGCCGCGCGGCGACGAAAAACGTCACACGGCGATTTGAAATGAAGGCAACTTGGGAATCTGGGCGGCGAAATGCCTAAGCGAGACGGGGCGTGATTCCAGCCGGGAGGCGTAGCCGATGCGTGGTATTCATCTTGATCCTCCCATGTCTCGCGTTGCAGATGCGTCTTGGTTAACCCGGAACGGCGCAATTTGCCAGACACTTTGTCGCAATTTCGCATCTGCGGCCAATTCTGTTGCCTTGTCGCCACATCTGGACTAGGCGACGGAACATGTCGAACCTCCGCATCGCCCTCTACCAGCCCGACATTGCCGGCAATACCGGCACGATCCTGCGTTTCGCCGCCTGCCTCGGCCTTTCCGTCGACATCATCGAGCCCGCCGGTTTCGACATATCCGACCGCAGCCTGAAACGGGCGGGCATGGACTACCTCGCCGCCGTAACGCTGACGCGACATGTCACCTGGGAGCGCTTCGAGGAATGGCGGCGCGAGAGCGGCCGTCGCCTCGTGCTCGCCTCCACCAAGGCCGCGGAGACCTACACGGATTTCGCCTACAGGCCCGACGATATCCTGCTCTTCGGCCGGGAAAGCGCCGGCGTGCCAGATCACGTGCACGAAACCGCGGAGGGCCGCGTGATCATTCCCATGGTGGAAGGCCAGCGCTCCATCAATGTCGCGCTGTCCGCCGCGATGATCTGCGGCGAGGCACTGCGCCAGACGGGCTTGGCCTGACCTAGCCATCCCCCCACCGGAACAATCGGACGGCAAAGGCGACGAGGCCGAAGACGAGCACGACCCCGCCGACCATGGCATAGGCGCCGCCATAACCGGACGCCGCGATCAGCGGCTGCGAGACGATAGGCGAGAGGAACTGGCCGATGAAGATGCCGGAGACCAGCAGCCCCGAGACGCGGCCGCGTAGCGACGGCGGGGCCAGCAGCATGGCGGCGGCGGCGAAATTCGGCATGATCGTGCCCATGCAGATGCCGGAGACAGCCATGGCGGCAAGCACGCCGACATAACTTTCCGCAACCGACAGGAGCAGGAAGGAAAGTCCCGCCGAAACGAAGCCGAGGCCGAAGACGCCCATGATGCCGAGCACGCGCCGAAGGGGCGCGAAGGCGAGCGCACTGATCACCCCGACAAGCTGGCCCGCACCGATTGCCGCGCCGGCAAGGCTTGGGGCGCCAAAGCCGAGATGCTCCAGATAGAAGGGGAGCTGCGTCGGGATCATGTAGAAAGCGATCATGTTGACTGCGGCGGCAAGGCACAGAGCGCCGAGCAGCACGACCCCGCGCCGGCCAAGGCCGCCCTCATCGACCACAGGTCCCGCCTGACGAACGCGGGTCGGCTCCCGCAGAAAGGCGAAGGCTGCCGGCAGCAGGAGAATCGCAACCGTATAAATGAGGAACGGCCCGCGCCAGTGCACTTCCGCCAGGAACCCGCCGCCTGTCAGGAAGAGGGTGCCGCCGATGCCGACGAAGGCCTGCTGCAGGCCCATATAGCGATCGCGGGCCGGCCCCTGGAAGAAATCGCCGACCAGCGCCGTCGTCGCCGTCATGATACCGCCGACCGCAATGCCCAGCGCTGCCCGGCCGACGAGCAGGCCGGGCAGCGTATCGAGAAAGAGACCGGAGGCACCGGCGACGGTGAAAAGCACGAGGGAGGCGACGAGCAGGGGCTTGCGGCCGAACCGGTCCACAAGGAAACCGGCCGCAGGAGAAAAGAGGGCAATGAACACAGCCGGCAGCGTCAGCACCAGCCGGCTGAGCAGCGCCACGTTCTCCACATCGGCAAAGCGTGCCGCAATGCCCGGCAGCGAGGCGGAAATCGTCGCTCCGGACATGATGGTGAGCGTGCTGATGAGAAGAAGCGTCGCATTGCGCCGGAACTCCTCGGGGGAGCGGGCAACCTCTGCCGCCGCGTAGTGTTCGGGTTTCATGCCGCTGCCTCGTCGTAGCGCGTTGCAATGCGCGCCGTCTTCAGCGCATTGGCCCACCAGGTAAGGCGTCTCATGAGAACGGCAAGCTGGCCGTTGAGCTGACCGGGGCGGAAGGGATTGCCGGCGGGGTCGAACTGCGTCCAGGCATGGGCGAGGCTGACTGTCTCGCGGATCGCCACGGCATGCAACTCCGCAAAGACCAGCCGAAGCTGCTCGACGGCGCGAAGGCCGCCCGAGACGCCGCCATAGGCGATGAAGGCAATGGGCTTGGCATGCCAGGGGCGGAAGCAGCAGTCGATGATCGCCTTCAGCGCCGCCGGATAGGCATGGTTGTATTCCGGCGTGACGATCAGGAAGGCGTCGGCCTGCGATATGCGGCTTTCGACCAGCTCCGCCGACGCCTTGTCGAGGCCGCCGGGTGTGAAGGTCAGGTCTGCCGGATCGATACGGATGACGTCGTATTGATGGAACCCGGCCAGCTCCGGCTCCAGCCATCCCGCGATCGTATCGGCAAAGCGCCCTTCGCGGCCGCTGCCATAGATGAGGGCGATGGTCAGTCTCTCGGTCATGCGTATTTGCTCCATATTGGAAAAGCAGGGAGCAACCGGTATAAAACCTCAAGTAACATTGAGGTCAACAGCCATGACGGAAAAATGCCCGAACAGCACGATGCCCCGCGAACTCAGCGTCGGCGAGGTGGCCGAGCGCAGCGGCGTGGCGGTTTCCACATTGCATTTCTACGAGACGAAGGGGCTGATCCACAGCCAGCGGAACCGCGGCAACCAGCGGCGCTATCCGCGCAGCATCCTGCGTCGGGTCGCCGTCATCAAGGTGGCGCAGCGCACCGGCATTCCACTTTCCGAGATCGCGGACGCGCTTTCGGTCCTGCCGCATGACAGGCCGCTGACCGCAAGGGACTGGCGAAATCTTTCGGAAACCTGGCGCAGGCAACTGGACGATAGGATCGCCCGGCTCACCAAGCTGCGCAACCAGCTGGACGGCTGCATCGGCTGCGGCTGTCTTTCCCTGCAGGAATGCCCGCTGCGCAATCCGCTGGATACGCTGGCGGCGGAAGGCCCGGGCCCGAGACTGCTCGAGCCCGATCCGGTTTAGCCGAGGCGCGTCGCCAGCAGCTTGTCGACGCGGCGGCCGTCCATGTCGACGACCTCGAAGCGCCAGCCCTGCGTTTCGGTGATCTCGCCGGTCTTCGGCAGCTTCTGGAGCGATTCGATGACGAGGCCGGCGGCCGTCTGGTAGCTGCGGCGGGCCGGCAGCGACAGGCCGAGCCGGTCGGCCATCTCGTCGATGGGCATGGAGCCGGCGATCAGCCAGGAACCATCCTCGCGCTGCACCGCATAGTCGTCGTCGCCTTCCTCGATATCGGCGCGGAACACGCCGGCAATCGCCTCCATGACGTCGGCGGGCGTGATGATCCCCTCGAAGTGGCCGTATTCGTCATGGACGAGCAGGATCGGCACTTCCGAATTGCGCAGCCCCTCCAGCACGCGCATCGCATCCATCGTGTCCGGCACGATCGGCGCGGGGCGGACGAAGGAACGGATGTCGAGCGTCTGGCCGGTCAGCATGGCCGAGAGCAGCTCGCGCTTCTGCACGATGCCCACGATGGTCTCCGGCCCGCCATCGGCGACCGGCATGCGCGAATGCGGGCTTTCGATGAGCTGCTGGTGGATCTCCTCCACCGTGTCGCCGAGGTCGATCCAGTCCACGTCGTTGCGCGGGGTCATGAGGCCACGCGCCTCGCGGTCGGAAAAGCGCATGACGCCGGCGATCATCAGCTTTTCGCCGCCTTCGATCACGCCGGCCGCTTCGGCCTCTGCGACGATGGTCTTGATCTCCTCGTCGGTGACGACGCTCTCGGAAACCTCGTGCTGGCCGAGCAGGCGGAAGATGAGGCGCGTCGAGGCGTCGAGCACCCAGACGGCCGGCGCGCCGACCTTGGAAAGCAGCGACATGGCCGGCGCGACCAGCGTCGCGAACCGCTCCGGGTTCTTCAGCGCGATCTGCTTGGGCACCAGCTCGCCGACGACGACCGACAGGAAGGTGATGACGGAAATGACGATACCGTAGCCGAGCGGATCGGCCAGCCAGTCCGGCACGCCTTCGGCAAAAAGGATGTCACGCAGGCGGCTACCGAGCGCGGCGCCCGAAAACGCACCGGCGAGAATGCCGATAAGGGTAATGCCGATCTGGACGGTGGAGAGAAACTTTCCGGGGTTTTCCGCAAGCTTCAGCGCCGATGCGGCACCGCGCGAACCCTGGGCCGCCATGGTCTTGAGGCGCGGCTTGCGCGAAGAAACGATGGAAAGCTCGGAAAGGGCAAAAACCCCGTTCAAGAGAATGAGGAAGACAGCAATCGCGAGTTCGAACAAGGACTATGAGCCGTGCTTTAGAACCGCAACGGCGCCTTTCTGTTGATGACGATGGCCGCAAGATAGGGGCGCGCGCGTCCGCCGTCAATCGAACTTGCCGATCACGCTGTCGTCAGGGTCGAATCAATCGGCGCTCGGCAACCGCCGCATGGTGAATTCGATGCGGTCGCCCTCCAGCATCCGCCAGCTTTCCACCTCGGTCCAGTAGGCGGCCTTCGGCCAGAGATCGAACCATTCGCGCGCCTTTTCCCGCGCGGCGCTCCGCTCGAGGCAGAAGGTCTCGCGCACGAAATGGCCTTCGCCGACGGGCTTGCCGCGGCGATGGCGCTCGATCTGGCGGCGCAGTCCGTCGAGCGGGGGCGGTCCGGGAACACGCGCCATGCAGACTTTCCTCCTGGCAGCACATTCAACGGACCAAACATAAGTCGGCCCCGCAGCTTTTGCGAGTCCCGCCTTGCCCGCCTCAAACGCCCCGCGCGGTTGCAAAAGAGCGCAAAGTTGAGGACTGTGGCGAAAATGCGATTCGGCGGCAAGACGCCGCAAGCGGGATTTGCCCCAGCGAGATTTACCATGGAACGACCCGACCTGCCGAAAGGCCTGCCCGAAGACATCGAAGACAAGAAGGCCATGGCCCGCGCCTGGTTCGAACAGTTGCGCAATGCGATCTGCGCCAGCTTCGAAGCCCTTGAGGACGAGCTGGAAGGTCCGCTCTCCGACCTGCCGCCCGGCCGCTTCGTCGGCAAGGACTGGCTGCGCGAGGGTGGCGAAGGCGGCGGCGGCCGCATGTCGATGATGGAAGGCCGCGTCTTCGAGAAGGTCGGCGTGCACACGTCCACGGTCCACGGCGAATTCTCGCCGGAATTCCGCGGCCAGATTCCCGGCGCCAGCGAGGACCCGCGCTTCTGGGCCTCCGGCATTTCGCTGATCGCCCATCCGGTGAACCCCAACGTTCCGGCCGTGCACATGAACACCCGCATGGTCGTCACCACCAGCCGCTGGTTCGGCGGCGGCGCCGACCTGACGCCGGTGCTCGACCGACGCCGCGTGATGAGCGACCCGGACACCGCCCTCTTCCACAAGGCGATGGAAATCACCTGCAACCGCCACCCAGTCGCCGACCATGCGAAATTCAAGGACTGGTGCGACGAGTATTTCTTCCTCAAGCACAGAAACGAGCCGCGCGGCACCGGCGGCATCTTCTACGACTGGCTGCACTCGCCGCAAGAGCTGGGCGGCTGGGATGCCGACTTCGCCTTCACGCAGGATGTAGGCCGCGCCTTCGCCATGGTCTATCCCAAGATCGTGCGCTCCAACTTCAACAAGGGCTGGACGGAGGAGGACCGCGACGAACAGCTCGTGCGCCGCGGCCGCTATGTCGAGTTCAACCTGCTTTATGACCGCGGCACGATCTTCGGCCTGAAGACGGGCGGCAATGTCGAATCCATCCTCTCCTCCCTGCCGCCGGTCGTGCGCTGGCCGTGATCCGCTAGCAGGCTTGTGATTACGGCTTGAGCCGCCTTCGTGCTATGCTGCCCCGGCATGATTCCACGGAGGAGGCAGTCATGATGAATGCGGTACAAGACGCAGTGCATTCGGGTCTCGACCCGCAGTCCGCCGATTTTCTCGATCGCTTCGCAGAAACCATCCGTGCAGAAAGCGGCATGGATTTGCCGCACGATTATTTCGTCGCGGAAGCCCGGTTACGGCTTTCCCGCCGCACAGTTCCCCGTCATGGCGGCAGAAAGGGAGAACCCGAGACCCTTCAGTCTTCCGCCTGCTTCGATTGCTGGGCGAAGGGCGAGCAGGCCGCCTGACGCGGCGCTGATACTGCCGGATCGGGATGGAACTCCGGGTCAGGCTTCGCCGTTTGAGAAGACGGCCGCGGCAGGTGGAGACATCTCCGGCGGTTTGGCCGATCAGGCTTCATCTGCTACATTGGTCCCGTTGAAACGACAGGAGATAGTCATGAGACTTTTTGAATGCGGTTCACTCGTTCCCGGCTGCGACTGGCACACACGCGCCAACGACGACGCCGAAGTCGTCCGCCGCGCGGTGGAGCATATGCGCACCGCCCACGGCGAGACCATGATCCGGGAAAGCATGGTCGAACATATCAAGGAACGCATCGTCGACCAGAAGGCGGCGAACGCCGCCTGAAGACGGGCGGTCAGGCGTCCCTGGCAAGAACCTCCAGCCGGGCAAGCAGTTTTGCCCGGCCCTCGTGGAAGTTTCCGGCCACCCACTCATCCTCGATGGTGCCGAGCGCCGCGCCGACCTTCGGCCCGGCGGGAACGCCGGCGGCCAGCACATCCGCCCCCGTCAACGGGAAGGAGGGCTTCTGCCATTTTTCCGCCCGCGCCAGCAGGCGCTGGCAAAGGCCGGCGAAGGCAAGCGCCTGCGGATCGCCGAGCCCGCGCGCCCGCGCGGCTGACAGCGCCAGCTTGAGGCGCATGGTCAATCCTTGCGTCCCATTGCGATAGAGCAGCCGGTCGAAGGCTGTTTCGGCCAGCTTCTGCGCGATCTCAGGCGCGGCGGCCCAATAGTCGAGCGTCGCGGCCTCGGCCTTGGAAAGGCGTAGCCGCTCGGCGAGTTTCTTCAGCCGCTCCCTGTCGGCCGGCACCATGGCGGCGAGACGCAGCATGGCATCCGGCTTCCAGCCGAAGGCCTTTTCCGCCTCGATCAGACCGGGGATCGCGTCGATGCCCCATTTCTCCGTCTCGGGCAGGATTTCCGTAAGCACACCCGCCTGCCGCATCCAGAGCAACGCCCGGCCGGGATCGGGCGCACCCAGCAGCTTCTTCATTTCTGACCAGACACGCTCGGCCGACAGCTTGCCGAGCGTTTCCTTGGCTCGCGCACAGGCCTTCAAGCCTTCAGCGTCCGGCCGCCCGCTGCCATAAAGCGCGAAGAAGCGGAAGAAACGCAGGATGCGCAAATGATCTTCCGCGATGCGCGTCGCCGCGTCTCCGATGAAACGCACCACGCGGCTTTCGATATCCGGCAGGCCGTTCACGAGATCGACCACCGTCCCGTCCTGTGTCGCATAGAGCGCATTGATGGTGAGGTCGCGCCGCTCGGCATCCGTCTGCCAGTCCGTGCCGAAGGCGACTTCCGCGCGCCGCCCGTCCGTCGCCATGTCGCGGCGCAGCGTCGTCACCTCGAAGGGCGTTCCCTCGATGACGAGCGTTACCGTGCCATGTTCGATGCCGGTCGGCACTGCCTTGATGCCTGCCGCTTTCGCCCGCTCCACCACGACTTCCGGCCGCAGCGTGGTCGCAATGTCCACATCGGCCACCGGCAGCCCCATCAGGCTGTTTCGCACGGCCCCGCCCGCGACACGCCCCTCGCCACCGTCGCTGTTCAGCAGCGCCAGCACGCGCACGAGCGCCGGATCGGAAAACCACGCCTCGCCCGAAACAGACGTCATGCATAAAGCCTTTCGTAGATCACCCGCACGATGCCGGCGGTGATGCCCCAGATGTTGTGCCCCTCATAGGGCATGCGATAGTAATGCCGCTCGTCGCCGAGCCAGACGCCGCTGCCCCGCTCGTGATTGCGCGGATTCATGAGGAAGGAGAGCGGCACGTCGAAGACCGTCTCCACCTCCGCCGGATTGGGGATAAGCTCGAAACCGGGCTGCACCACCGCCAGAACCGGGGTGATCGAGAAACCGGACAGCGCCTTGTACTGCGGCAGCCGCCCGACAGGCTCCACGAAGCGGCGATCGAGGCTGATCTCCTCTTCCGCCTCGCGCATCGCCGCCGTCTCGGCGTCTCCGTCCTCCGCATCCACGGCCCCGCCCGGAAAGGCGACCTGGCCGGAATGTTTGCGCATCGTCGCCGTGCGCTGGGTGAAGATGACCCGCGCCTCGTCGCCATGGTCGACGACCGGAATCAGCACGGCGGCATCGCGCAGCTTCATGTCTTCCAGATGGGCAATGACGCCGGGATTGAGCAGGCTGTCGCCGTGATCGCGCCAGCTCTCTTCTCCGAGCGTCAGCATCTGCTCGATGGCCCGGCGGCGAAACTCCGCGGCGCTATAGGGCGCAAAGCTCATCGGGACAGCGCGTCCAGCTCTTCGGCCGGCATGATCGGAAAGACAACACCGCCGGAGCGCACCGCGAACATCGGCACGCCGCCGGTCTCGACGATCTCGCCGCGTTCGACCAGATCGTACATCATCGCCCGGGAAACGAGCGCCTCCAGCCGGCCGCGCACGAGGAGGTAGGGTTTCAGCTCGCTGTTCTCGCCGGCGATCACGAAACGCAAGGGATGCTCCGCCCCCGCCTCCACCACGTCGCCGACATTGGTGCGGAAAGTCAGCACCTGCGCCGCGCCCTCCCCGCCCACATTCATCTCGACGGCGAGGAACGGCGCATCGACGACGCGGATGCCGACCTTTTCGACCGGCGTCACAAGATAGGTCTTGCCGTCCTCGTCCTTGCGCAGCACCGTGGAGAAAAGCCGCACCAGCGGCGCACGGCCGATGGGCGTTCCAAGATAGAACCACGTGCCGTCGGCGCGGATTTCCATATCGATATCGCCGCAGAACGGCGGATTCCAGCGTTCGACAGGCGGCAGGCCCCGCCCGCCGGTCTCGGCGCCTGCGCGCGAGATCAGGGCGGCCAGTCCCGCAGCATCCGTGCTTTCGCCAATTTCACCCGTTGCCATCGTTCCGTCCCGGTTCACCCCTATCTCCGCGAGAGGAAAAGGTGGATACACTCACGAGATAGTCATTTCGTGGCCGCTTGTCAGCCACGGGTGAGCTAATAAGCTTTCTATGCAGGAGGCGAAACGGGGCAAGGCCACGATTCGCCACGCGCTTCAAACGGCACTGGAGACGATCATGGGCGTTCAGAATTCCCCCGACGCGGGCCTCGACGAAAAGGCGGTGATCGCGGCTGCCGAACGCGCGCTCTCCGATATCGCCCGCATCCGGCAGGAAGTCGCCAAGGTCATCTTCGGCCAGGAAAGCGTCGTCGAGCAGACGATGCTCGCCGTCCTCTCCGGCGGCCATGCGCTCTTGGTCGGCGTGCCGGGCCTTGCCAAGACCAAGCTGGTCGCCACCCTCGGCACCGTGCTCGGCCTTTCCGCCAGCCGCATCCAGTTCACGCCCGACCTCATGCCCTCCGATATCCTCGGCTCGGAAGTGATGGATCAGGACGAGAACGGCAAGCGCTCCTTCCGCTTCGTGCCCGGCCCGATCTTCACGCAGCTTCTCATGGCCGACGAGATCAACCGCGCCTCGCCGCGCACCCAGTCCGCCCTGTTGCAGGCCATGCAGGAATACCATGTGACGGTCGCCGGCACCCGCAACGACCTGCCCAAGCCCTTCCACGTGCTCGCCACGCAGAACCCGCTGGAACAGGAAGGCACCTATCCGCTGCCCGAAGCACAGCTCGACCGTTTCCTGCTGCAGGTCGACGTGCACTATCCGGAACTTGCCGCCGAACGGCAGATCCTGCTGGAGACCACCGGCGTCAGCGAGGCGCAGGCAGAGGCCGCGATCTCCGCCGACCGCCTCATCGAGATCCAGACCCTCATCCGCCAGATGCCCGTCAGCGAGAAGGTACTGGACGCGATCCTCTCGCTCGTGCGCTCCGCCCGCCCCGGCAACGGCGTCGCCTCCACCGACAAGCATGTGGCCTGGGGCCCCGGTCCGCGCGCCGGCCAGGCCATGATGCTCTGCGCCCGTGCCCGCGCGCTTTACGAAGGCCGCCTCG
>APMI01006814.1_pt1 | contig 31442 bp, 26 predicted proteins | sample 667938 | NCBI WGS metagenome assembly APMI01 (sample SAMN01084076, study PRJNA167559) | wastewater metagenome | biome: Wastewater | place: Denmark: Ejby Moelle, Odense | collected 2011-11-28
CTTGTGATCGTTCAGTTCGCTGTTGAGCTTGGCGATGGTGTTGGCTGACAATCGCAGGTTCTCTTGCGCATTGCGCACCTCATCGCTGAGGCTCTGGTTCTCTTGGATCAAGCCCTGCATTTTGCGTCTGAAGTTCTCATTCTCAGAATCGTTCTGTTCGATGCGCTTTTTGTATTCGGTGAGCTATTGGAAGGCCTTTGACTGTTGTGCATTTGAGAGTCTAACATTTTCTTGAGCGTTTCTGACCTCATCAGCCAGTCCAGAATTTTATTGAAGCAATTTCTGAATCTTCTTCTTCAAAGCATCACTCTCTTGATCATTATTCTTAATTCTATCTCTGATATCATTAAGTTCTTTAACTGCTTTTTGTGTTTGTTGGGCAGATAATCTTAAGTTCTCTTGAGCGCTGCTAACTTCATCACCAAGTCCTTTGTTCTCACCAACTAATTTTTGAATTCTCTCTTGTAAGACTTGAATAGTTGATCCCATTGAACTCATTTAGCCAAGTTGATTCTTCAAGTGACCAATTTCATTATTTTTATTCTCAACAACAGTGTTCAATCTTTAGATTTCTTGTGACAGCATAGCAATTGTATTTTCCATTTATACAATTTTTCTGTTAACATCACCAGCAACTTTCAGGTTTCTCTTGAGTTACTCGTTTTAGTTGCATACAATCTTAAATTAATTATTTAATTTAGCAACTTGATTAGCAGATAATCTAAGGTTCTATTGAACATTCTTTATTTATTCTCCTAGATCTCTGTTTTCAGAGAGAAGTCCTTGAATCTTTCTCTTGTATGTATCAGATTCTTGGTTATTTGCGTTCAATTGACTCTTGTACTCACCAATTTCCCGACTTAACTGAGCAATTTGGTTTGCTGATAATCGCAAGTTTTATTGAGCATTTCTAACTTCATCATTAAGGCTGCTATTTTATTGAACTAATCCTTGAATTTTTCTCTTGATTGCTTCATTTTGCGATTCATTATCGTGAATTCTCTGCTTGTATTCATTTAGCTCATTCAGTATTTTTTGTTGTTGAGCATTTGAAAGTCTAAGATTCTCTTGAGCCATTTTAGTCTCGTCACTCAAGAATGAATTTTCTTGGAATAGTTTTTGAATTTTCTTTTTCATTTCATCAGTTTCTCTGTTATTGAGATTTATTGTTTCTTTATAATCATTAAGCTCTTGAACAAGCTTAGATTGTTGAGTACTAGAAATTCTAATTTTTTATTGACCATCTCGAAGTTCGTTGTGTAAGTCTCTATTCTCACCAGTTAATTTTCTGAATTCTTATTTGATTTGATTGAACTGTTTTGCAAGAGTTTCGCTTTATCCAACCTTTCCTTGGAGCTCTCTAATTTATCTATTTTTTCCTTAAACGATGTTGTTCAATCTATCAATTTAACGGGTAATAGCTTCAATTTTGTTCTCATAGTCGTTAATTCTTCCGGCAACTTGAGATAACTCAGATATTTTTCTTCTTTGATTTTCGTATTATTGCTTAAGTCCTTAATTGCTTTCGTTCTACTTTTGAAGAGTTTGAATTTTGCTGTTCAATTGAGAGAATCTCGATTAGTATTGGAATACTCGCTCGTTAAGCTCATTAGCCTCGTTGGCTCTTGCTTCAAGAGCTGTAATCTTGCGCTTGCTCGTCTCAATTTCATATTAGTAATTGTGAAGAGCATTAGAAGCTTACATTAATTATCCTGATTTTGCCTTAAGGGTTGATTATAATCTTTCCTTCTCTTGCATTAAAATGGCAACATGGTTTTCGTACTCGGCTATCTTTCTTCCGATATCTTTCATTTATTGAACTTGCTTATTTTTAATTTCGAAATTTCTCTAAAGTTCTTGTTTTTATCCTACTTCAGCTTCAAGTCTTTTTCTTAACTATCTCAATTCACCTTCGAGTCTAGGGAATTTTGATTCAAACTCTCGATGAGAATTTTGTAATTCAGAAAGTTCACCATTTCTTTCTCTAAGAACTCTATTTAATCTTTCGATTTATTGAGTTGCCATTACAACTTTATTTTCATACTCGTAGTTTTTCTTTTACAGGCTGCCCAATTGGGTTAATTTTTGGGTCATTTCATTGATTCTTTCCTTTAAATCATCTCCTTCTCTACCTTTGGAAGAAACTGTTTATTTCAGCCTTCTAATTTCAATTTAAAGTTGGCTTCTTTCATTTTGGAATCGATCTTGAAGTTCTCTGATTTGCCTATCGATTTCCGACTTTCTCCTCGTTTCTAGATTCATTTTCAGCTCTTCGAGTTCTCGTGCACTGGATCTTTCCAAAGCCTCATACTTGCCTCTCCACGTCATAATTTATTGTTTCATGCCGTTAGCATCGTTCTTAAATTGAGAATTGTCTTTAACGAGCACCTCCATTTGCTTTAGAGCTTTGTGATATTTTGACTGAAGATTGGCATCCATGTCTGAAGCTTTTCTTCTCAGTTCTTCAAGCTCAACCTACGAATAAAATAAAGGATACTGTTTGTTTTTTAATAAACTCCTTGAGTTTAAGGTTATCAGCTTGGAGCGAGTCGTTTTGATCAGCTCTTTGGGCCAGCTCCTTGATCTGAATTTCAAAAGAGTGCCTGTCGAGTTCTTTTTTCTCAACTTATTTATATCTGCATCAACATCATAAGTACTTGACTTTGAAGTCTTCGAGATTGTCGATAAGCCTTTCGATTTCTGCAGCTTGGAATAGACAAATCATTTAGAGGTTGTCACCCATGAATCTCGCTTTGCCTCCAGGTAGGCGGGCAATCATAGATCTAAATTAATCGTATCAGTACCTTCGGATGTCGTAGGGATCTCCCGGCTCGATCACATTCCAGAGAATGTCTTTCTTATTATCCCGAGACGCGTGTAAAGTGGTATTGAAGGATTTTGGATTCGTTTAAAAACTCATATCTTTAGATGAATAATATATATCGATTCGATTTAAATTATCCCATTTATGCTCCAAATATATTTTATTATTTTTATCCCTTTATCATTAACTAATTTTTTGTTTTTATCTTTCAAATAATAGTTTCTTGTAATTTGGTTGCAGTTAACCTTTTATTAAATATTTTGATCTTTTGATATTTTGATTATATGAAGTTCAATTGTAATTTGTGTAAAACCGCAGTTCAAATGAGAAAAAATATATTAATTCTAATAGAAAATCATTTTAAAAATAGGCTTGGCTTCGGTTTTCGACTAACTACATTAAGGAAAGTTTTTTTGCTTAAGTGTACGTTCTTACTGATCTATGTGGACTTCGGCAATGGGGCAGCCTTATTCACCTATAATTATTAGCCTTAAGTACTAGTTACCGATGATAGTATTTCCTATTTAAACTCTAGTTTTTTTCGGTCAGGAAGCAAAATTTTTGTGAGCTGGGTTTTAGGTTCCAGCAATTTATAATCTGATTTAGTATAAGGATGATTTGTTTTTCTTGCTACTTCATTTATATTTTCTTTATCTTCTATTTTGGGTTCTATTACATGACTTTTCGTTGAAATTTGAGTTTTTTATTGTTAAGTCTTCTCCAACTTAAAACTGGTTCCTGTAAAATTTGCTTTTTTATTGTAAGTGCTAAGTGACACATTGCTATTTTTAGTGCTTGATTCGAGTATCTTAATGAACTATTTATTTTTTGATCTTGAGTCTATGCATTAAATCTTCGAATCCGCATTGCCAAATGAAGTCTCAACAATCATTGGCAATTTTTCGCAAGATTCTTAATCAAACAATATCGTTTCCCCTTCCAAATATACAAATTTATTTATCTATTGATTTTTATTTTTTTTATTTAGGACTTATACAGGCTGTTTTTATATTTTTATACAACTGACTTATCTAAGTTGTGGTGTAAGTGAAGGAGTAAAAGAGCAGGAAGGGACTGACAATAAACGTGAAGGCGATGTAACTTTAATCTTCATCGAGTCATTATACTACTTTTAGAAGGACTGCACAGCTTGATATTTAGGTACTGATTGGGAATATGGTTCTGTCCTAGTTCTTTCATTTCTATAATAGGGGACTCTTTCAGTCTATTAATTGTTATAAGCACTTAATTCAAGTCTTCGTTCGTGTACTGGCAAGTATGATTCTCTATTAAGATTTCTGTTGATCCTATTTTACAAGATTTCCTTTGATTTCGATATATAGTTAAATTTTCTTTCAGTGGTACTGGGGTCATACATCATAAAATCTTGCTTATTTCTTCCTGATCCATGATTATAATTCTTAAGTCTAGAACTAGAGTTTTCTTATCGGTATTTGGTCATTGAGGCTTTCAAATCTAGAGAAGGGACAATTCTCCTAGACCGGCTACTTTGATAAATATGATTTTATCTTCTATCAAATTTATACTCATTGCATTCGTCTCTTTTAGTACTAGATAATTAATGATTGTTTGATCCCATCTTCAGTCTTTTATTTTCCTATAGTAAGAATGATACCTTTTGACAAAGCATTTGGTTCTCATGCTGGTACTTGTCTAACACACACTCTAGTCCAAGAAAATGAGAACTAGCTTTAGGAGACTGCCTTTAATATTTGTCATTATAGGAGGCATGATGGGTTTTCATTATACTCGTTTTTACTATACTTTATTATTAAAATATAATAATATAGACACTCTGTCTTGCATGTTGACTTGCTGTTCATGTTAGAGTTCATACAAAAAGCTTGTATTAGGATTTTAATTATTAATAGAACGAATTGCTTGACTAAAAGAACAAAAAAAATTAATGTGTTATTTTACCATAAATTCCTTACTATTAACGAAATAATTTTGCTCCAACTTAGTATTCATATTAAAAACATGATCAGACAATACATAAAAGTTGCATTAAAATTTTATTAAATTGAATAAGTCAGCTACCTTCAAATGGAATCAATTTGATTTGATTGATTCGTTCTGAAGCTGAGGTAATGTCAGGGTCCTGTTTGATTCTCATCTGCTCATCAAACTATCTCTTGCGCTGCCTAAAGACGAGATCAACAGTATTTCCAAAGAACCTCCCTGTATCTCGTACAAGTGACATTTGTCTACTTTTGCTTTTGTTTCTACTTCTTTTGCTTTATGATTTTTCAGACTAACGGTGACATGATTTGGCTTTCTATAGTAATCCATCTACCACATTGCTGTTAGTATCAGCGATAATGAGAGCATACTGTAGTTATTATTTTAGTTAGCTATAAGTTACTTATTTCTTGTGCTTCTTGGAAACTGACTTCTTCTATACTGTTTTAGACAGTGAGCGCTTCTGTTTGATCATGTGGTCAAAATATTATAATTTTGGACAATTGAACTTGCCGATCTACTTGAACTTCTCCTTGATGTAAATGTGTTTCAGAGCTGGTAAATCGTCATGCAAATACTTGGGGATGCACTTGCGAGTTGGCTTTAACACTGTATTCCACTCAGTACCATCGTAGTACTTCGGAAGTGGCAATCTGTTCATCACTAAATCGTCCTCCATTATTTTAGTTATGTCTTTGTTAATATTATTTAATTGGTTTATAATCGCAAGTATAGTCCGGCATCGATGCAGACCTTCAAATAAATATCATACCAAAACTACATTGTACAGTTCGCGATAGATATAGTAACTACGATTTAACCAAAAAAATTTGCAGGAAGCCGAGCAGCAAGAAGCTCTTCTTAAATATAAGAGAAATGTATTTGAATTATCAATATAGGCACAACTACTGGCCGAGATATTCAGCTTCGAAGGCAAAACAAAAAGCACTTTCAAAGCTGAGCCTGTCATCACTTAATGTATCACTCATGCTTTATACTAGAACATATTGCTGAATTAGAGCGCGAAGTCGAAAAGTAGAAATAGGAGGGATAAAGAAAATGTAAATAAATTTAAGAAAAATCCAAAAGCTATTGCCAAATCTTAAAGAAAATCAAGGAAGTAAAAACTCAATAGGATAAAAATGAAATAATCAAACAACTCAAAGCTTCAGAATTATATGATGAAAAGCATCCCTACTTTGCAGAGAACTCTCCTTTCTATTTGAATAGCACTGATGAGGAGGTTTTAGAAGTGACTTCGAAATATGAATTGCCTGACACATCTAGTTTGAGCTTACTTGAAATTAAATGATCCTTTAACAATTCAATATGAACTACAATAATAAAAAAGAAAAGAATGTCTTGTATTGATAAGAAAATAATAGTATAATTTGTAAATTTCTTTTGTTTATTTGAAGCCCAGCTGGGCTGGCCGCTCAAAGGGTTGGTGCAAGCCTATGGCGACCGCGATTCTGGGCATAGCAGTACTACGCCCAGAGATCACCCATAAAAAATTTGTGTGAATGGTGCGGACCTCCGTTGGAGGCCGTAACTGCATTCACGCAGTTAAGAACAGATACTACACTTGATCTTAGCCAAAAGGCCGAGAAGGTATGAACAACCGTGCATTTGGCTCCTTAAATAGCCCTCAAAAACAATATTTATGGGTCTCACAACTCTTATTAATTAATTGTTTATAAGTCAGAATTGCTTCTCACAGCATGTACAAACTTCGATATTGCTTTCAGTGCTTCATGAGGGGCCTTACACTAATATTCAAATTTGTTATGCAGTAAAATGCGAAACTTTGGACTAAAGGATTGTTATTTAACAAGTCGTTGTCGATTTATTCCCATTGTGTGAATAAAAGCAAATAAAATAATCTTACATTGGCATTATACTTAATGATGCATACTATTATTATTCAAATTTAAAGTTACAAAATCAGATGGGTAACAAAATACTAGGACGGAGGTCAAAGTCATTCTACCGCGGCTTTAGCGATCGCCAGGTGGATTACTTGAAACAGAAATTTGAAACCATCTCAGTCAATGGCAAAATCGATAAATAGAAGTTCAAATAAGCATACAAACTCAATGACATAATATATGAAAAGTTCATGGTTGAAGCAGATTTTAATGAAGACTCAAGCATTGATTAATACGAGTTCATTTGTATGGTGCACTCATTGTGTAGTGTCACTATTGAAGAACTTGGAGCTATATTCTTCCGTATTCTCACTAAATCTAAAAGCGATCTCAATGAGAAAAGTTTGCTAAATTTCACTTCGATTTGTATTGACTACAACACCTACATATAAAAATTACCTGACAAGAAAAAAGTTGAGGAGAGTGAAAAAGTAAAAATAAATAAGAAGAAGTTTGAAAAGTACGATTTCGATAAAAATCTAACTTTTGACTAAAGCGAATTCATTAAAATATGCCTCAAGGATTAAGACTACAAAAAATGGATGTTTAACATGGGATTTATTACAAAGAGGCAACTGGATTTTCAAACTGATGTCTATGATTTAGTTGATTCAGATATCGGTGATGAAGTTGAAAGACACGACAAATAAATTAAGGAAAATATTAGCAATATCAAGATGGGTATTTAGCACAGGATTGGTGATGAATAATTTGAAGTTGAAGAAGCTCAAGGAGAGCAGAGCGTTGTTGAAAATAAACCTTGGGTTAGACAAACCAAAAATGTGTAAATCAGACCATAAAACCCTTAACCTCCAAACCAAAGTTTATAAATATAATATGTGTTTGGATATCGAAGCTTTGACTGTAGAAACAATGTGAAATACGATACAAAGGGCAACATTGTGTACCATCAAGCTGCGATTGGAATAGTTCTAAATCCTTCAGCAAATACCCAAAATTTTATTGTTGAACATCACGATGATATAACTTGCTTGGATGTTGTGGAGAATACTGTTGTCACAGGAGAGACAGGAGCAAAACCACAAGTTATTCTGTGGGATTCCATTAAAACTGGAGAGAGTTTGACTAAAAAAATGGTCATCACATAAGAATTGAAAGATGGTATAAGTTGTGTTACATTATCGCCAAAACAAACAAAACTAGCTGTCATTTGTAACGATTAAAATCACAAGTTGGTTGTGTATGATGTGAGTAAGCTGGAGCGAAAACGCAAGGACCCTACTTACACTGAGACAAGTATTATTGCAGTGGGTCAAACTAATAACAACATTCCATTCGACTTGAAATTCGATGTTAACGAAAAAACACTCGTATTAGCCACCATCAAATAGCTTTTATTTATTTCCTACGAAAAAGGCACTCTAAATTCAAACAGAGGAATATTCGGTAATTTTAATCAAACTCCTGCTTTATGTCTTCAGCCTCTCAAGTGCAGATACAAAACTGAGGATAAATAGTTTATGTTATCTGGAATGGGCAATGGGTCTATTTACTTCTGGGAGAAGGAGACTTGTGTCAAGGCAGTAGCTGGACATACAGGCTCAGTGTCAGCAATATGCGCAAGAAAAGATCAAGCATCTTTCATTTCGGGTGACAGGTCGGGTACTGTAATTATTTGGGGCGAGAACTTCCAGAAATAGAAATTAATTACAGCTCCGAAAACAAATTGCATATCCAACATGATAGTTGCTTTGTCTTGCAGTTCCAATAAGGAACTTCTAATTGGTACCAAAAGCAGCGATATTTATACTTTAAGAATAGGAGAAGGGTTTGATAGAGCTAAGAAAGTCATGAGTGGGCATAACGAAGGGCAACTCAACACACTAGCCGTGCACAGAGTTTAGAATTATGTATTTACTGGAGGCGAAGATCAGCGATTAATGAAATGGGAGTACAAGACCAAAAAAGTGTTAGAAAAGTAACGAAAATGCCCTTACGCCATCAGATCTATTGACTTGTATAACAATGAACGTGATAAGTAAAATCTTATGGTTGTCGGATATAAAAATGGAGTTGTAGAGCTATTTGATCCAGCAACTTTATAAAGCTTGGACACCAGGTGGACCAAAATTAAGAACCCAGATGAGGAAGTTCTTAATTTAGTTCGAATAAATAAAGATGGTACAATGTGCGTGGCTTGCTATCTGTATCCAACATTCCAAATAATTTTGCTGAACTTAGCGAGAAGAAAAAACAAATAAATTATTAAACTAAGCACAATTTAACTGACTTCAAGAGTGATAGCAATTGATTTCGATAAATAATCTCAAAATATAAGATTCAACACAGGCGACTACTAATATCTAGTTTACAACATAGACCAATTCGAGAAGCCACCAATAAAAGTGACTTCAGCTGAAGATAAACTAAAGCCAAATCACGATTGGGCTACTCATACTCTTCCATTTAGTCCATAAACACAAGGGGTACTTGGTGATGGAGTTGTCGAAAGTGACATTATTTGTTGTGAGAGAAGTCGTAAAATTACAAATGTTTTCGTAATCGGTGACAAATACTCCAAAATTAAGCTGTTCAATTATCCAAGCAAAACTAATAAAATATACAATAAGTATGTCGGTCACTCTAATTAAGTTACTGGTCTTCAGTTTGACAGAAGAAATTAGCATCTAATTAGTATCGGGGGACAATAAAAATCTATCATTATTTGGAAATTCAACGCTGAGGAATTGAAGAATTAAAATTGGATTAAAGCTAATGTTGCACCTTAATCAGATATTTAATAAAAATAAATAAGTGAGTAAAGAAAAAAGAAAAAGTTATTACTAAGCTAGTTCGATGCTGAAACTGCTGTGGGTGAACAATCCATGGCAACAAAACCATTCTTGGGTCAGATCAAGTATCCTTCTGATTTTAAAGAGAAATACAATGCCAAACGAGACAATAGACTGCCATAAGAAGATGCTACTATTAATCATGTCTTCGGTTTAAGAAATAGATACCTCAATGATGAAGTAAGAAATCAAGTAAAGTTTACATCAGATTTTAAATCTGTTTTATTCCCGACTGCCTGTCTCGGAGTTAAGATGGGTATTACTTCAAGAAACCAATAATTTTATCAAGCACATAAAGAGGATATTGTAAGCATAGCCGTTGATCCGACTCGTAAGATTATGGCAACAGGGCAAATGGCAGAAAGAAACCCTTTGCACCCTAAGCAAAAGATAGTTGCTATATACATTTGGGACATTGAAACTAAGCAAGTCCTTAAGAAATTAGATGGCTTTTTAACAGTAGCGATAGTAATACTATCATTTTCACCTAATGGTAAGCTACTGTATGCTTGTGGCAATGATGACAAAAACACATATGCAATTTATGACTGGATTTCGGGTTCAATTTTGTATTCAGGACCAACATCAAGAGCAAAAGTAAATGACATTGCTTGGAAAAATAATGAGTAATTTATGACATGCGGTATGGATCACGTCAAATTCTGGGAAGGCAAGAAAAGTCAGATGGGCAAAATTAATGGTAAAAATTAAAGCATGCTTTGTTGTGTCAGTTCAGGTAAAGTTTATATAACCGGAAGTATCAGTGGAGGTCTTTATGTTTGGTTAGGCAATCAGTCGAATAAAAAGATCGAAGCCCATTCTGGCAAAGTTCATGCTTTGGCAGTAGTAGGTAAAACTGGTTATCTTTATTCTGGTGGAGCTGATGGTAATATTAAGGCTTGGAGAACATAACCTAACGGATAAATAAAATTAAAACCAGAAATATTCTTTGATACTAGAACTGCATTTCAGTCAATGCTGCAGACTGTTAAAAACATTCCTCAATAATAGTTTGGAGTGCTAAGCTTGGACTTTAGTGAGAAAAATTAAGTAGTCATCGGAACTTTTGGAGCATGCATTATTCATTTCGATGGCAAAAAGAGTATCGTGTTTCATTCAGGCCATTATCGAGGTGAACTGTGGGGATTGGCTTCTCAAATCCATAGGACTAAAGACAATTTAATTGTTACAGGAGGAGATGATCGAAGTCTTAGAATTTGGAACCTTCAAAGAAAGTAATAGGTGACTCGATTCTACATGTAAAATAAAGTAAGAGGGATGGATTGGTCAAATGATGGTTAAAAAATAGTTGTTGGAGATAGCAAAGCAAAAGTTTTTCTATTCAATCAGAGTCTTACACCTTTATGCGAGTATACAGGGAGACCTTATCGTGAAAATTCAAAAAATATGAAAATGACAAAGTAGCAATAGCAACAATCTCGTGAAGCATCATCAATGTAGAAAGATCCTTTCATAGAGTAGTTGAAATTTTCACCAAATTGTAGAATGGTTGCATATGGTTGTCATGGAATTTCAAGATATATGGAGATCTTGAATGTGGAAAGCAAAGATTTAAAATTAAAAAGTTAAATTCAACCTGGTTCATCAGCCGTTCTTCACATAGATTGGAGCAAAGGTTCAGATATAATTAGTGTTGTCACTCAAGCCTACGAGTATAGATTCTTTAATTAAAGTGGAAAAGATGTTACGGCTTCTTCTTGTGCAGATGAAAAGTGGGCGACTTTTACTCGTAAAATTGGATTCCAGGTGAAAGGCATATTCCAAGGCGTTGACTACAGTGATGTAAACACAGTTTGCCGAGATCCAACTTAACAATTCCTAGCAGTTGGTTATGATGATCAAACCATCAGATTGTTTAAATATCCATGTTATATTGAAAAACAGGTGCACAAAACTTTATATGGGCATAGTTCTCATGTAACTCGGATCAAATTTACTTCTGACTTCATGGTCAGCCTAGGTGGACTTGATCGTACTATAATTGTTTGGAATGTGATCCGACCAGCCAAAGATAATAAATAACTTAATTACCACGCCGAAGAAGATGATGGCCTTGATGATATTGATGAAGGAGTTGACTTGCCTGGAAAAGCAGTTATGAGAAAACAGAAAGAAAAGAAAATTTAAGAATTCTATCAAGTTTAGGATGAGGGTGACTAATTTATGGCTGTCAAACCTTGGCTTGGAGCAATTAAATAGCCTACCTATTAGTATCCAAAACAAACAGGTGAGGCCCCGAAGAATGTTGAAATAAAGTTAGAGTATGTGCATGGGTATCGAGTAAAAGATTGTCGTCAAAATTTATTTTATGTAGATAAGTAAACAATCCTGTTCCATGCAGCAGCTGTCGTAATCTTCCATAACATCCCAAAGAACACTCAGACATTGCTGACTCCACATAATGATGACATCCTTTCGATCGATTTCCATAAGGCAAGTGGACAGGTGATCACTGGCGAACTGGGACCAAAGCCACTAGTCTGTTTGTTCAAGAATGGCAAGCTGACTAACACGTATGCTGCTCCTGTGAAAAAAGGAGTGCTTGCTATAGCTATTAGCCCAGACGGAAGGAGAGCTGCCTGTGCTGGAATGGATTAAGATCATACTGTTGCCATATTAGATCTTGACAATAATGGAAAAATATTAGCTGTGTCTAAGGGTACCAAAAAGGTTATTACCAAAATAGTTTGGACTGGCCCCAGTACCTTTGTCACAGTTGGCATCAGTCACTTTAAAACTTGGACTTTTGATAAAAATCTAGTTCCAGGCAAATAAAGCTCAAAAAGATATAATAATGTCAGCGTTGTTTATGATTAGTAAACAAAAAGAGTGTTTACAGGAGCATCGAAAGGGACAATTGTATCATGGATTGGATCTTAACCATAAAAAGGAGACATTTAGTTGAAAATTAAAAACAGTGAAGGCGAAGAAGACTTTGCATCAGTTGTTGACGCTCTTTTAATTTACAAAAATTTCTTGTTAGCAGGAACCAAAGACGGGATACTCTATGTAATCGACAAAAAATCAAAAACTCAAATTTCAATGATAGATTTAACACAATAATTTGACATGTCCTGCTGTCCTGGAATTCGAGCTTTAAATGTTTTGGAGAGCAAATTATTGGTAGGAACGTTGGGATCATAAATATATGAATTTGATATCATAGACATAACAACTAAAAAATCTCCATTGAGAAACTGCAAAACAATTTTAAAATGTCATTACAGTCCTAACAACACCTGGACGAATGAAGTGTGGGGCTTGCACGTGCAAGGAAATTTTATATTTACTTGCTCAGATGATGCGACTGTGCGATGTTGGTCTATTTTGGATCGCACACTATTGTCTTGTGCATCGACAAACGTTACTCTCAACAAAGACAATCGTCCATAAGAGTTATAAATGGATAAAAAGACGAAAGATTTTACAGATGCAGCAAAATCACGAGCGGTTTGTGTATCCCCTGATGGCAAGTATGTTGTTGCAGGAGCTAAGAACGGAGTAGTCAGAATTTATTCATTCCATCCAACTGAATATACCATGAATTTAATTGACGTTTTTCGGCATGCTAAAGAATGGATTTCTGATATCAAGTTTGCTTACAATATGTTGATAATTGGATCACATGACAATGGCATTTATGTGTACGATTTCGAAAATGGAAAAGCTAAAAGAAAATATGCACCATTAAGAAAACATTCTTCTTATATCACTCATCTTGATGTGTCTAGAGATAGCTGTTTCCTTCAGTCGACATGTGGAGCATATTAATTGCTCTTCTGGGATTTAAATTCGGGAAAACAATTGACATCTGGTGCGACTTTATTAAGAGATGAGCTGTGGTCGACTTGGACTTGCAATTTAGGATGGCCAGTTCAAGGAATATACCCCAAATGTGAAGATGGTACATTTATTAATTCGGTGGATCGTTCCAATTACTCAGTCAAAGATACCAGAATGAAAGATGATAAAATTACTCCTTACTTACTTGCTGTCGGAAACGACCATGGAAAAGTCTGCCTTTATAATTATCCTTGCACTGTGAAAAGCTCCAAGTATATTGAAGGGCGCGGACATTCAAGTCATGTTACAACTGTACGATGGAAGGAGGATGATACCTATCTGTTTTCAGTAGGAGGAGAAGATCAGTGCTTAATGTACTGGAAAGTGACAAAGAAATGATAAATTTTTATTGTTGTTTATCTTTTATTATATTGGTTATTATGTCGGCGATCAAGTTATTACTCCTACTATTACTCTCCACTCAGGTACTAGGGACTCTGATCTGTGGAGCATGCCAGACATCAGTAAGCACCTTTGCCAGGGTCTTATCATTCATTATTCCTGATTATGTGGCAATTGATGCATTAGATGCCCTGTGCATGAGAAGATGTACTTTAAATTATATGCAGATGATTCCTAAAAACTCTGTAAACGGGTCGGGCAAGAAATCGCACCGTTGGCTATCTCCAACTTCATTGAAAATCATGTTAATCCTGACAAAATATGTTCCTTTGCATGTGATAGCTCATTCATTTTTTATAATTCTGACACTGAAGTTCAGAGAATTCTTAAAGGAGGATCACCCAGTTCTTTAGATCTCTCAAAATATGTGCAAAAGTAATAATTTGAAGTCGATCAAAAATAAATAATCAATGTCCTTCACATTAGTGATATCCATCAAGACATGAACTACGTCGCAAACTCATCAATAAACTGTGAATATCCAATTTGCTGTCATGCTGAAAATGGTTTCCCTGAAAACCCTTCTACTCAAGCTAAGCCTTTGGGAAACAAGAACTGCGATAGTCCTCCATAATTATTGGACTCTTTTTTAGGTTTTATGGGGAAACAAGCCAAGGTTGATGTCATTATTGCAACAGGAGACTACTCAGCTCATAATTAATGGGAAAAGACTCAAAAATCTATTCTTTAAACAGAGGTTCAAATATAATAAAAACTTCGTCGTACTTTCCCTGGCGCGATACTGATTAAATCTGAAGGAAATAATGATTATATTCCAGACCATCAATTCGATGCATCAAAGAATCCAGAGCTGCTGAAAGTAACAACTGTTAAGAATGGTTAAACCTAACTAACTTTTGTGGCTATTAACACTATTGCTTTTGATGAAATGAACCTCTACTTGATGGGAGACCAGAGCTATGCTATCTTTCAACTTATACTCCTTGAGCAGATTTTAAGCACGAAGGATAATGTCTATCTGTTGGGTCATATTCCAGTTACTCTCAATGGAGTTGCTGAAGACTATGCGAAAGTTTTCAGAGCACTTGTTGCTCGCTATTCTACTAAAATAAAAGGTCAATTCTATGGACATACTCACTCTGATCAGCTAACAGTAAATACTTATCCTAACACTGAGACAGCTACTGGGTTTTCATGGGTGGCTCCAAGCCTTTCTCCTCTTTATGTTGGCAGCTCTCGGTCTAGAATTTATAAAATTGCTGTAGGATAACAAAATGGGGTTATTGATTTTATTCAATACAGTATTAAAGATCTGAGTGCCAGTGTAGGTGAGTGGCATATCGAGTATACATTTAGACACAAATATAGCCTGCCCCAACAGGATGTGCCAGTAACTTTGACTTAAATTGATAGCATCAAGAAGAAAACACTATAAGACAAAACATAACAGAAGAAATATTTAAGAACCTCGGGTCTTGAAGCACAGTTCGGGGACAAAGTGCATTGTAATTTACATGACGATCCGGAACTTAGAAAAAAGTGTGCTAACAAATCTCCAACTCTAAACGACAAAATCAGTAATGCGATTCAGTTATTGACAGGCAAGTGGGGTTATAGAAAACAGCTTGCTCAATGATCGACATATTTATAAACATTATTTACATTATATTATTGGCTCAATAATAATAAGCATCATCGTCTTACATAGTTTCTATATCCTGCCTTTGCTTCGGCTGTTCTTTTTTAATTGTGAAGCCTAAACAAACTCTTCCGTATTGTAGCATCATGCCGTCTTTAATATTGAACTACTCTTTGAATTTGATAAGAGTACCGAATTTCGATTTGATATCCTTGATATAAAATTTATTATTTTCAAAACGAACTTCAGCATGTGTTCTTGAAACTGATATATCGTTCACGCGCATTTCACATTGATGACCTCGCCCTACTTTTAAAGCCGCTCCCTCATTTGAAAATATCATATGAAGATTTCGTTATTTTTTATTGTCTTATTTGTTATTTACGGTCTACAACATAATGTATGGCTTCTCTTGTTTCTAAATTGTTATCATTTACAGCAGATTTCCTTTCTGCATGGTTACTGTTTTTGGGAATGGAGCCTTACAAATTTCACATTCAAACTTTGAGAAATTGTATGAAAGCACAATGTCATTCAATTACTTTTTTACTTTGCTATTAATCCAATTTTTGAGACAGCCGACATGTATAAATTCACAGGAACCTTTGCATAAGCAAGGGCTTATTAAAGGGTCCTCTTATGTTGACTCTTCACATAAACAGATCTTGCATGAGCCTGTCAATGGATTTTCTACTACATAATTTCCCGTATTAAGCTCCAAGTGGCTTGTTTGCTTGTAGACCTCAGTGGAAGTCTAATTTCTGATTTCTAGAACTACATATTCCACTCTTCCTAAACGCACTACGTTTCCAGGCACTATGTTAATATAATTTTTACTGAGAGGGTATCCTTCAACTCCTTCTTCTTTTTGGAAACTTTTAATTGCTAAGAAGCTGTTGTTAAAAATGTCAGGATGTTCCTTCTTGATTATCTCATGCGGCTCTACTCCACTGACTGCAGCCGATTGAATTTTGAATGTCTGAGTTTCCCGGTCTATTATAACAGTTGCAATGTAAATGAACTCAACCGGCATTTCCTTGGTATCGCTGTCATCAATGATTTGCACTCTCATGGCTAAATTATTTTAAAGCTTACTGGTCACGTGCCGATAGATCTTCGAAGATTTTGTAATGTTGAACACTTCCACTTCGCACATATTTGCGTTGGCTTCATAATCAAACAGTCCATGTGAATCCTTCTGCCATGTCGATAAAGTAAGCTCAATGCTAAGTATGACATAAAAAATACTAAGGTAGGGGCAAAGCTTGCTTTTTCTGAGGGAAAGCAGATACTGCTTTAAATCTGGCTTTTTTAGTGGTCTTTTGCATAAAAATTATCAAGCAACTCTTTAATATTATTTTGTTAATTTAAGCTTATTCTATGTAAAAATTAACCCAAATCACAAATTACTTACTATTTCTTCCATTAATAAAATGAAAATATAATAAAGTTAAAGTTCACGAATTTATCATTAGACAACTCCGTAGTTATACTTTTCAAGCTCCACCTGGATTTCCTTAAAAATATTTTTGACTGACGTAGATTATTTAAGAAAGTTCTCTACTCTTGGTTTTCTTTCATAGCTGAACCAGAACTAAAAGTTAAGCCATCTGGCCATAACCAAAAACACATAGTCAATAGTACCAGTTTCTTGCATTTTCTCCAACTTAGGCAGTACTTAAAGTATAATTTTGTGGGTTGCTCGAATGGATTGGTCTAAGTCTGCGAAACTGCTTCTTCTTTACATTGATTTTTACTGAATCTGACTATATGCTTACTCACTTGACAGCTTTGTTTTAATGTTTTAAAAGAATTTTTAATATGATTCAACTTCGGCTTTTAGCTAAGCCATAATCTATTTTTGATTAACCTTTGATGAACGGTAAGCTCCTTCGGTAAAGAGATACTCATACATTGGGTTAAGCTTAGATATTTACTGAGCCGTGATCACGTTAGCATACTGAAATTTGACGATAAAGTAAGCGAATACTTAATTCTTCAATACTGAAATATTAAAATTCTTTCTAATTTTCCAGAACTATTTCACTATCCAGTTTGCAATATTTGACACTGATCGCAGATATTGAATGAAGCTAATCATATCATTGACCTTCGGATTAAAGAATCGATGAAGCCAAAGCTATCTCCACGTTGCTCTTTCTTTATCTTCATATTTCAAGCATAACTTTATTAATTAACGGATTCCTGGATCAGCATTAGCAGGCTGAACAATCTATTTATTTTAAGTCAGTTGTTTAATTTTTGTTAATGTCTTTTCAACAGTCGCATCTTTAAATGGATGCTGTCCATAACTCAGTAAATATAACAGACATCCTCCGGACCATACATCGCACTTGCTAGAGTAGGGCAAATTTTGTAATTGTTCTGGTGAAGCATAAATAGGCGTCCCTGTTGCTAAAGTGAAGTTATCAATTTTTGATATTTACTCAGGAGTTAAATTTCTGGCGCAACCGAAATCAGCTATTTTGATTACAACACCAGTCATTTACTTTTTGAGTAGTACGTTTTCGGGCTTCAAGTCCCGGTGCATAATTCCCTTCACATTGAGGGCTATGAAAGCCTTTACAATTTGTCTGAAGACGAACATTATTTCTGAAATTTTAAGCGACTTGTTGTTGTCTGCATAATAATGCAATAGATCTCCTCCTTCACAGTACTCCATAACAATGTTCAGTTATTAAGATTCGGGGTAATAGTCGGAGTCATATACGCGGATTAAATTTGGATGCAAAAGTTTTTACATGACTTTTATTTATCGGATGGCTTAGTCGATGACAAAGGCATTCATTTTGGATATTATTTTCATCGCAAACTTTCTATTTTTGTTATCCTGCACTAAGAATACATTGCCGAAGCTGCCCTCGCCGATATGTGCTAATTTCTTATATTTTTCCATTTTCAGCCTATTATTCAATTTGTTATAATGAAAACTATTCAGCCGATTTCAAGCATCGATTTAAATATTGTCAAACTTGCCGTAATGATAAAGCATGAATTTTTTAAAAATTTACAGTATTCTTAAGGAATATAGATAAATTTATACAGATTTATTCACTCACGTTTATTTTCAAGTACTGGCGACGAATAAAATAAGGCATTAAAGTTGACACCAAAATATACATTTTTAATATAATAGATCGCTCAACAGATAGCAAATATGAGAAAAATATTAAATTTGTAATCTATATAGTTAATGAAACAATAAAATAAGTTATATTTATTCGACAATTATTCTATCTCTACAAAATAGTGGAGTGGTTGATATATTGTTCATTCTCATCTTATATTCAAGTAGCTGTAAACACTTTGACATTTAATTGCGCTTGTAAATTTATAATCGCTAATATGAATTTGAGTATAAACAGAGTGGTTATAAATATTTAAAAATGAGCTACGAACCAATAACCGAATCATAATAGGCTTCATCTGAGCCCCGCAGACTAGTTTTGTAGAAACATCGCAACCCAATATATCCAAATCTACGTTATCCGCAGCCGAAGCCAACACACACTCTCGGTACATAATATGAGATTTAGAGTCGGAGATAACATCGTCGCTGTTGTTCCAGCAGCTGCTTTATTTCAATTACTACTACTCTTTCATATTCTTCTATCTATACTCGGCCAGTCAAGTCCACCGCTTACTATATTTCAACATGGAGTACGGCGTGCCTGTCCGCATTATAGTCGAAATCATATTTATTGTGCTTTAAATATGTCGGTTATACAATGCATTCCATGGCAATCTTAAAGAGTCTGTAACCAATATATTTTATACTAGTTTCCATAAATATGCGCATTTTTGATGATGACAATATTAACAATTGCAGCACAAGGCATTTTAATCAGTCCCATTGTCCCCCAGTCTCCTATGGAATGGTGTCTGCTTTTCTATGGGCTTGTCTTTCATTGTCTTGAATTTATAGTATGGTAAATTATAACATTATTTAGTATATGCACAATGTCAAAACTAACACAGGCTCAAAAAGCACTATTTTCATGGAGAAATCCTTCTGGACACTCTTCACGAAATACTTGATTTTATTACGCGAGTTTTCCTATCTTATTTTTATTTATTGGCTAATGATTAACTAACTAAATAAATATCTCGGTGTTTATAAAATATCAAATCTATCAAATATCATCAACCCTACACTGCCATGGTACATTATTTCTAAAAATGCAGGCTCAACATTCAGTATATAATCAAGACTTGCAACTCAAAGCAGCATGTGGTTTACCTTTAATTCCATTCAAAACTAAAATAGATGGTCCTGCTAATGTGAACTATCAGTACAAAGGCTGCGATATTATTGACGAAGCTTTCATGTACTTTAGAGTCAATGTGCTATTTAAAAACTTTGAGATCAGAGGACCTGGAGATAAAGTTCTTGTTTACATGTTTGTATTTCTGTCTCACCTCTTCAAAACAGTCGAGCAAGTGTAAATACAGTATTAGTTAGAAAAGATTAACCGACTGCCAGAAAGAGACTCACCGATGTGTTAGGCATGCCGATTCCGGCTCCTAAATAAAAAAGCAACTTTATGGCTGGAATGCTCCAATAAGGTAATCCAAACGAGCGTGAGTACTACAATCAGTATATTAAGCAGCTCAGGACTGAAACTGTTAACAGATTTTTGCAAAAGTTCGATTGAATTTATAATATAGGTTTTTTTCATAGGGTTTTGCACATGAAGATTTGAAATTTTGGATTGGTCTTTCAAAGAAAAAGTTTCTAGGGCTCAACTTCACAAGCATGTTTTGATCTGATTTGTTTATATCAGCAGATTCATGTTCAATAAAACATATTATCTATAATTATTTTGTAAAATATACCTCAATAAAGTAAAAAGAACTAAATCTTAGTTGAATTTAAACATTATAATAACTTATTTCTTTGCTTTAATCAACTTAGTTTTCAAATAATTAATTTCATGAATTTTTTTTCCATAATTCTTCTAAAAGCTGTAAATGAAAATATTTAGCACACCCAAGCAAGAAAAATAGAATAAAGATGTACTTGCAAGTACTCAAGGGCGATTTTATCCTCGCAAAAGGAGGCTGTCTCAAAGTGGTACTATCAACGACATGATTAACATGACGGATGACAAATTGTTTAGTCAAAACATTCTTGAAAATCGCAGTTCATTGAGAACTTTGAATCACTTCAAGAAAAACTATAACAAAATCGAATGTAATATTCAGCAAGGAAAAGCAGATCATGATAAACTGGCTAGACCAATCAGAAAGAAAAGAATTGATTGCCTACTTGCATGTGATTCGTTTCGTAAGAGTGAAGCCGAAATAGTAGAAGAGAAAGGAAAGACATTTGCATCTAGAACATCAGAGTGCTTTTATAAACCGATTAAACCACAATGTCCTTCTGAAATCATAAAAACTTACAAAGTCTACCCTCGCTATAAGATACTTTAACTGTACGCTCTGTACAAATCGATAATTCAGTATGCTGAACGAGATCCTAAAAAATTCTTACAAGCCTTTGAGTCAGCATTAAATTATCGTAAGATCATAATAAAGTCATAAATAGTGCGTAAAAATCTGTACGATCAGAAACATATGCAATTTAAGAATTTCTTAATGGTGTACAAAAAAATGGAAGATTTAATGTTCATTCAAAGCATAATTGACTACCTTTAAATTATTTTTGAAGTGCACGGCCAAGACAAAATGAAGTACGACACTGTTTACGGAGTCCTTGTGAAGAGAAGCGAACATGCTGATGCCTTGGCCATTACTAATATAATATTCAAAAAGCTCGGATTAGACAAGGAGAGCACTATTGATCTGCAAGAAATACTTGACTTATGTGAAAGAGACATTGAATTTTGCTCTGCTTTTTCTAGACTATATCAACATGAGACTTTGTGATTGGTTGTCTCTTCCACTTTAACTCATTATTTTTTATAGATTTCATATTATTTTTTGGAAGTTTTGAAAAAACCTTTATAAATAACAACTTGACAATATTATGGTTATAGAAAGGTAAAGTTAACTGGCTTATGAAATTTAGTGTATTTTAATCGCATGTAGATTTATGAATACAGTTTAATAATCACCTAATGAACTATTTATTTCAATTAGTAACATAAAATTAATATGTCAAACAAAATAAAAGCAGCAATTAGAGTAAGACCATTTCTGTCCTCAGAGGTCAAAAATGGTTACGAAAACTCCAAGATATCTATCGATCACAAGAAAAAGTAGATTTACGTATCGGAATAGCCAAATCGCCGATCCTTTCATTTTGACTATCTCTTCTCAGAAGAGAACACTCAGTAGGAGCTTTATCATGGATGTAAAATCGACTCTATGCTCGACCGCGCTATCGAAGGTTACCATAGTACAATTTTTGCATATGGACAGACTGGATCAGGCAAAACGCACACTATGCAAGGTGCTGAGGTCATTGAATAAGGCTCTAAAACTCAACTAAATGGGTTAATTCCACGAGCAGTCAACAGTTTGTTTAAGAAAATAGCAGGCCATCCACAGCGCACATTCACAGTTGCGGTCTCATTCTTGCAGATTTATAATGAGAAAGTGTTTGATCTTCTGAATCCTGCCTCCCTTAATCCTAAGAGTCTCGGATCTAATCTTGGAGGATTAAGATTACGTTGGAATAAAGATTAATAATTCACAGTATAAAATTTGTATGTCTTCGAGTGTAAAAATGATGATGAGCTGATGAAATACTTTCTATATGGTCTGAAAAATCGAATAAATTCTGCACACAAATTGAACATGTCCTCTTCGAGAAGTCATTCAATACTAACAATTCGTCTATAAAGCTTTCATCATTCTGACCCGAGCCACATTCTTTCAAGTAAACTAGAACTTGTTGACTTAGCTGGCTCTGAAAGGATTGGAATGACTGGCACTTAAGGTAAACTAGCAAAATAGAGTATCGATATCAACAAATCTTTATTTACTTTAAGACAAGTCATCAGCATTCTGTCAGAAGCAGGCAAAAATAAAACTAAATAGAAAATACATGTGCCTTATAGAGACTCGAAATTAACATCAATACTAAAGCAATCAATAGGTGGTAATTCTTACAGTTTGATGATCGCTTGCATTAATCCAAACGATACTTTCCTATAATAGAATTTATCAACTTTAACCTACGCAACCAAAGCATCATACATTACAAATCAACCAGTCGTGAACGATGACCCTCGATCAAAGCAGATTGCAGAGCTCAAGAAGCAAATAAAAGATTTAAATGATGAGCTGAATAAGGCCAACACTCACATTGAGTTCATCAGCAGCATGAATCAGACCCAAAGTTCAGGCATTGGCATGGGTATGGATTCAGGCACTCCAAGTGCAAGGCAGACACAACAAATGATAGCCCATCACCATCATAATCATGATCCAAAATATGCGACATAGTACTCACAGAAACTGTCAGCTGAAGATCCCTAACAAGAGGGCAATATCCCAAGTCCATTATTCCGCAGAAAAAGCAGTTAAAGAAATAACCAAAATAATGCAGGGTATGATCAATTCTCAGAGAGACTTGTAGAGAGTATTAACATGGTGAGGGAACTCCTCAAAAGCAATAAATAATTGAGGGAACAGCTTGAAGCTGCAAACCAGCGAAATTAAGAAAAAGATATATAAATATATGAACTAACTCGAGAAAACTAAAATCTCAGAGATAATAATAGTCCCAATGAGCCCCGTGATGCTCCTCCACCAGAAACTGCATACTCAGGCAGACTTTCAGGCCACTTCAAGACTCAAAAAGCAGCAAGCAATCGCATAAACCCTCGTATGATGAACACAGCACATTTAACTAACGGCAATATTTACGGGTTCAATACAGCTAATAGTAAGAACAACTTCAACTACTGGAACTCAGTGGAGATCAACCAGTACTACATGAATGAAAAAGGTATAGATTCAATGCCCACAAACTTCAATAGAAGAGACATCAACAGCGCTCAAAATGCACGTGCCAATCAGTCCCGAGGTAGCACAGCCTAGAATATGGACCGGCATGCCATCACAGCCAAGTCCACCAAGAGGAGTTGGATGAGCAAGAATTCAGAACCTAAGAAGTTCTTGTCTTTCTACAACGACCCCACCAGCAAGGAGGACTCGGGGCTATACTGAAATGATTTATTGTTAATAATAATTTTGATAGCACTTTTCTATAACAATAACCTGCTATATATGTTACAGATTAAATAATGAAATTGGATCGCTCAGGCCATGAAGAAGTCGCCGATGTCTATGAAAGAATGCTGAAAGGTGACAGAAATGCAGTCGGAGAGTTAAATAAAATATCAGTACCACCACCTAGGAAAGCCTCCAAGCCATAAACCCATGCTCCGAGCCAAGTTACATAAAACTAAAAACTTTCTCAAGATTTAAGCAAAGCGAGCAGAAGTTAAAACTTTAGAAAGTATTTGCGATAGAAGGTCGCTGAGATCAATACTGGCAACCCTCCGACGAAGAAATAGTTAATACATAAATAAAAATAAGCAGACAAAAGTTAATTTGCTGAGCCAAAGCCATTCTCAAAAGTGCCAAAACGATCATAAATAAAATCATAACAGAAAGCAACACAGTCTCAGAATTCAAATCAACCGCCTGTGTTAACTCCGTCGATGCCGCCGAAGACAAAGACTACATCAAATAATTTCCAGCAGAATATACAGAAAAACATAATAAAAGACTCAAAATCAGTGACAAACAAGGACAAACATACGACTCCTCCTTCGAGTAAGCAAAGTTTTAGAATTCGAGCGCATCCTGGAAATAGCAAGAAGTTACTTTAATAACTAATGAGAATTAACGATGAATAGAAAAGAATCCAGACTGAAATATTCCATTACCATAAAGATCACAAAGATTATATCGCTGAAATATGTGAAAAATACAATATCGCACAGTTAAGCGACAGTTATGTAAAAATTAAGTAAAGTAATATTGACTAGTCGCTAGATAATATTTAGTCACCTAATATTAAGCAGTCCTTAAAAATGGTCTAGTCTAGCAAAATAAGCTAATAATAGTAAAAAATAAAAAAGTTGAATAAATAAATCGCAGCCTTAAATACTGAATTAGCAATAAAGAAAACGTAAATTACCAAGAAAGAAGCAAAAATTGAGCTTTTACCTTTGATGGCTTATTTAAATTCTGTGCCTGATGATATCTTCGAGTAGCGAGAGAGCGAAGAATAAAATTAATAAGTGGGGCAGCTACCAAGTCCTTAGAAAAATATGACCGACCCATCTAAAACATACCAGAGTGTGATGTCCTAGATGCGTAAGAAAAAGTGGGGTCTAAATCAGCGAATTAGTTACGAATCCGAAATGCCTAGAGTAAACGAGAGCAAAATAGAACATAAGTAGCCCATGTCAGGAAAATAAACAAAGGTATACAATTTCAGTCCTGTGAAGATGGACAGCAAGGAGCAGGGCGAAGATGGCAGCAAGATAGTGGTGAACTCGAGACTGAAACAATTTTTATTCTAATGATATTTTTTCTAATGTTAATATAGTGCCAAATTACAGCATAATTCAATACAATAATGTTACAAGAGTAAAATCACTCAAGCCAGTTTGCTTAGCCAGAGTAGGCAATATAGGTCAACAGTGCTGCAGTGACAGAATTAAATAATGAGACTCAAACAGCAACCAATTAAAGTGCAAACTAGAAATAGTTGAGCACTATGCTGGCACATACATTGAAGATGCTGAAACAATTTAATAAGCGGTATGTAGTTCAGAAATAGTAGCAGATTGAGCTTGCCAACACCTTCAAGAAGTATCTAGAAAAAGCGCGTCGATCTAACCATATATGTACGCCAGGTGATGAGAAACAGTAATCAGTATCTACTACTATAACAGAAATGCCACAACTAACAGTATTAGACAAGTAGATCCAAAGTGAGAATGAAGCTTATTAACAAAAGTAAATAGAACTTCTGAAGCTATAAAATGCGAGACTACAATAATAATAGCAGAAACTAAGGAGTGACATAGCTGAATTAATTAGTAAAAATTCGTAACTGAAGTAACAGATGGATAGAATTATTGTAAAAGGAGAACAGTGTCAGAATATCTAGCCTGTTTGGCAAACCTAATCAGTAGATAATACTAACTAATAATTGAAGTAGTCAATCACACTGGAACCACAGCAGATTGAACATATCAAGTAGATTGAGAACCTTCGATAAGAAATAACTAATTTAACAAATGAAAAGTAAGTACTTAAATTAAAACTGACGGACACTGAACAAGTAATACACAAATTGAATTAAACTATTAAAAATAGTGCAAAAAGTATGTAACTGGAAAATATAAAACTAGAGAAGCAGAATTTGAGTGAACAGGTGTCCATTTTGCAGCAAATTAATCGCAGTCTAGTATAAAAATAAGTAGAATTTGTCAACAGCATATCAACAATGAAATAACACATTGGCAAACTATAATAACAAGCTAAATAAAAATAATCAGAATTCATGCAGTTATTGAGTGGAAGCAACACGGACAAACTGTAAGCAGAAATAACAAGTAAAAATAAGTAGATTAGTTAGCTCAAGGCCAGGATTTTAGGCATGTCTGAAAATAACAAACGCAAATAATAAGAGCTAATATAGTTAAAGCAGCAGTACAGTGCTATCCAACACTTCAAGCACAATTAACTCACAGCTAATTAGTTAGTCTCCGTCTATGATCTTTCAGATCGAAAACAGTCATCCAGTTCATCATACAGCTCAAAGGAGAAGTAAGAAGATATACTACAGGCAGAACTGGAGATAATGAGATGCAAATATAGACTACTCTAGAAAATGTACATGGAACAGAAACTAGAAAATCAGGACAATAATGATCATGAGCATTCCAAACGAGAGTCACCTCAGCAAGATAACTAGCACAATAATCAACCATAAGGATCACTTGAGGATAGTTCGTAGTTCGGCTTTGAGGAAGTACAGGTTGATGATAACCGGTATGAAGTTGCAGTTCAGACTTAGGACATGTCCCAAAATATGAACATAGACGAGAACTAATGCCAGATTTATGACTTATAAGTGAGAAAAAGCGTATCAAATGCTTCATAGCGTATATTAAAGAAAACCCTATCAGGCACAAACTTGATGAAGCCGCAGAACAACCTTAACCATAATAATCACTTAGATATTTCAATAACAGATAAATCGATAACGACATTGCACAATAAAAACTCGACAGCGATGAACTCACCAGTGGCTTCAATATCAAATTTCACAAGTTTCTTCAATTTATCGTAATTCCAAACAAGAATTGCCAATTTTGAGTACAATAACTCAATACTGCATAAAGTTAATGTTTCTAAGTTTATCACTAGTCCCTCTGCCAAAATTGCGTTTGTGTTCCAGTATGTCTGTATACTGGAAATGTACTTCACGCATGGGTTTCTGGCTGGTATCATGGAGGAGATGATCATGGGATAGTCTGAAACTGTGTAACTCAGGAAAATCAATAAAATGAACATTAATCCGTAGTTATGGGAGAATGTTGATGGCAACCGTAACGAGCGTAGTCATATGAGTTATACCAATAGTAACAATAATAGAGAGGACAAACTAGACATATCAATGGTTAGTAATTCTAGATCTTCTCGTATGAATAACAGCAAGATGATGATCGCTAATCAGTTCTCTATGAACAGTTATTCTCAGGTATAGCAGCCGGAAAGCTTATAATCCAAATTAAAGAGACTTAGTATCCAATCAAGCATACTTAGCATAAACTTTACGACACAATTTTAACTTCAACCATGCAGAGTATCAGTGCCATTGATGCAGCTTATCGAGTTCATTGACCATTTGTTTGAGTCGGGTAATGAGAAGAACATTGAGACCACCATTAACAATCCTTAATTAATTGCACAGATTTCAAAATCAGAGTACGCGAAATAGAAGGCGACCAAATTGGTGTTGAAATTATTGAAGGAAAATCAAGTGCTAAAGAAGTGCATGAATGTGTTGATCAAGAACTAGGAGAGCTTTAATCACAGCAACAACGTGCAATATTTTGAGTAAATACCCAAATAGGAACCTGAAACTGAAAAGTAGAAATTGTAAAATAGTGCATAGTTGACGACCAACTCTGCAAAATAGAACTGTTCTCTCATGTGAGAGGCAATTGTAACAATTGCTCACCTTATTTTTATATCCTGTTGTTTCATACTTTATTAGAAATAAAAAAAAGTAGTTATCATTTCTTAAGTTAATAGAAAGTATGGGCTCGGCAGTCATAATAACAGTCTAACACTGGATCATACAATAGTTCTAGCTTCTTTTTGCCAATTTTTGGCGATGTCTCTTTCTATAGTATGCTGTCACCTGGCTTCTGCTATCCAAGTGGAGGTGAATATGGTCTTTACATTTCTTGCATATATTGAGTTATTATGCCCTCACCGAATCCCTCATATGATTTCTTATTCACGAATTTTTAGTGTGTTGCATATTTTTTACTAGTCTCTGCGTAGATATCTGCAATAGTGGTCTTGTTTGCACTGCATTCGATTGCATCTTGGCTGCTGCTATACTGATCGGCCTTCAACTGCGGAATTTGTAACAGAGTAGTATTAGAGGGAACAATGTTTTTGGCATTTTGATTGTTAAACTTGGCTGTTTCATTGTATAGTAAAGAATTCTCATATTATAGCTCCTCCATTATTTCCTATTGTCCTAAATTCATGTGCTGACCTGAGCTATTATCTGATGGATCACACATTGATGAGAACCTCGAATAATTATTTGATCGTGTGACTATAGACTCTAGGTTATTCTAGGTTTATGAGTCTAGTAAGTTATGAGTGTATCTATTGGTGTTGGAAGTTACAGATGTCCGTTTAGTTAGTACATCATCGATTTATTTCTTTACTGTGTTATGTGCATCGATTAGTCTTCTTCTTGTCCACTTGTTTTTATTTTCCTTATTTGCACGGGAGTTATCAGAGACAAGATCACTTTTACTAATTTATTTTAATTTGTGTTAGATAGGAGAGAGCAATACTTTATTTCTGACAGTATCTTAGCTGTTCTTCCTATAATGTTCTCGATCGTTAGATACTCGTATTTTATTACCCAGATTGAATTTAACTTTACTTTTGGAACTCATACCCACTCTCTATGTATTAGTGACTTAAGTTTTGTTGGTGTTGATGGGAGCGTTTCTCAATGGATGCACTATACGAGGCATTCTATATTAACTTGGTTAGGTGGTTGATTATGGGTGTGTCGAATTCGATGGGTTATACTATTTTGTATTATTGTGGAGTTTTAGGAATATGTTTTGGTGTTTTGTCGTTGAAGGGAAACTGTGAAAGCTTGGGATAAGAATACTATTGTGATTTTCAATATTATATTGCTTCTATTTTGTGTCTGTATTTTTATTAACAACTCCTTGTTATTTAAAAGCAAAGATTCTCCTTAATTTGAAAAAGCCAGTAATACAAATCTGGTTAAGACTTAGTTCTTATTATTGGTTATACTCTCCTGATTTCTGAAATGCACTCTTAAAACTGTGAATATCAATGACCAAATTGATCCATCTTTCGAACTTGAATTCCTGCGGGCAAGGGTATTTTAAGGTATAGGATTTCTTCTATTCTTGCTTTATCTTGGAGGAGAACATGACATAACTTTTGACCTTTGTTATACTAAAAGTACTTGATTAGAACTGACAAACTAAAGAGTTATCTGCCAGTCCATTGCAGCAAATAAATAGATCTGGATGTCCAAAAATCTGTGAGTTGTGCTATCTTTCGCTAATTTAGCTTATAGGTTAGGGAATACAATTTTTCCATTCCTCTTCGTGCTGCTTAGGATCGACGCTGTAATAAAATAAAGATTTACATTTGGTCTCTTTGTCAATGATCATGTAGTTTCCCTTGATGTTCTCGATACTGTACGCATTTTTAGCCTGTGTGGAAGCTGCATTAAACAATATAGTACTATTTGGGTCGAATATGTCTAAATAAGAGTCAGATTGTGATCTATGCTGATGCATGGGTTGCTGTATTAGATTTATTGTTTATAAGAAGTAACTGTAGTTATTAAGTATTTGCTATTCAATCTATCTATATATAATATTACACTCTTTCTAATATCATATATATATACAATAATATTATTGAATGAAGAAATAAGATACAAATAACTAGCAATCTAACAAATAGATTCCCAAGACTGAAACAACTGTAAATAATTAATAATAAAAATAGGAAGAGCACAAAGCAGTCTAGCAACTGACATAAAAAGTAGTGCATGTTGATGACAAATAATAATAGTAATAGTAATAGTAATAATGCGATTACGAGTAATAATAGTAGGAGAAAGAATAAGCAAAATAATAATTGAACGGTGACTCAGATAGTGAATAATAACAATACGATTTATTTGCAGATATGGAGCCTACTGAGCCAGTAATATATGGTGGCGAAGGGTATTAATACATACACGGCAACTCGTTCGATGGCAAGGATCCTAAGCAGATACTCAGGAACCTTAAAGCTCATCGAAAATAATAAGGCGAAGCTGTCAATTTGAGGATAGTTAGTCTCAAAATTAAATAATAGCATAATGAGACAGTGTGTAAAATATTTAGGAAAATCAGTTCTCGCGATTGGATATCTTTGGAGCTAGTCAATTGTAACATCCCTGACTGCTACTTGAAGTAGATAAACAGTTACAACATGAAATACATTATGATAAAGTACACTCCAATCACAAACTTCAACATGCAGGTACCTAACATGGAGCAACTCAGCTTCAACGATACTAGAATAACAGAAAGTAATGGCTCATTTCTGAAGAACTACCCACGTCTAAAACATTTATTTACTAGTAATAAATAGGAAGCTTAGTTTCTTACCAGCAAAATCACAGGGTTTGGACTCGATATTTAGATGCACTATCATTAAACACTATGGAAATGATAACCATTAATTTAATATTTAGCTGTTGTTTATTGTACTTTTGGGTATGATCAGGTAGGATCATGCTTAAAAGAGTGGTTGATAATATAATTAAAATATAATAGCATGTTCATCGACACCTAATTCGAGGACTTGGCTCCCACACCTACACAGTTCCCTAAAACCGACATGAACTTCTACATGCTGTCATACAACACCTCCGCACTGTAGCCTTGGAATAAGACTACATATAAGTCCAAAGCTGATGACAGACATAATAACCACAGCAGCAATATCAAAACAATGAAAAGGCGGAATCTGAGTTATGATCTCAATGACAGAGTTAGGGAAATGTGCATAGTTAGGAAAAGATCAGTAGCTCAGGCTATGCACAATAATAAGAATAAGTTCAATCTCACCACACTCACTTTCTGCTTTGACGCCGATAACTCATAATCGACTAGGCAAGACCAGTCTGCAACCAAAAGGAGGGTCAGCTTGCATTCACCTTCAAAGGCAAGGAAATGGGCGAGATAGGAGCATATGCAACAAAGACAATTGGACAACAACGAGAACATATTCGGCCTCGACTAAGTCACCAGTTACTGCAAAATGACCAACACACTCAGACATACAAATTTGCTCAAATTGAAACAGGAGCACCAGAACAAAGTGTTAGATGTGATCAATAAGAGGTAAATGCAAAACAGAAACAATATTGTGAGACCCAATATACTGGAGAGAGCTAGTGATATGGGTAAACATATCAGAGAGGCAGTGCAGACTGGTAATATTATTCTTGCGGACTAGCCTAGAGTTAAAAGCACACATGATATCATGCGGAAGCCTAAGAAGGTCAGCTATGTCGGCATCCGGAAGTTCATGCAGCAGAATGCTGAAAAATAATATTGATATTTTTATTCTTATTACTTATCACTTAGCTTATCAACATAAAATTGTTTAGATTTAATTATACCTATCTAAAGCATAGATTGGGTAAATCCTCACTGTCGTATTAACTAGAATAAATATAGTAATAAAATATATTTATAAAATGGACCAGA
>APMI01001520.1_pt1 | contig 31433 bp, 25 predicted proteins | sample 667938 | NCBI WGS metagenome assembly APMI01 (sample SAMN01084076, study PRJNA167559) | wastewater metagenome | biome: Wastewater | place: Denmark: Ejby Moelle, Odense | collected 2011-11-28
CGTTGTCGGTCAGGATGGTGCCGGTTTTGAAGGCACCATCCTCTTCGAAGAGCAGATTCATGAAATGGCCGGGCGGGAAAACAGCCGATTATAGCCAAGCCGCGGCCTTACCCGGGCGAAAGCGCCGCTTTGGCCGGTGTCAGGAGGCCCGGGCGGCGATGAAATCCCCGATCAGCCCAAGGAGAACGTCCTCGTCATAGGGCTTGCCGAGGTAATGATTGACGCCGATTTCTGCCGCGTAGTGCTTGTGCTTGTCGGCCGTACGCGAGGTAATCATGATGATCGGCACGCCTTTGAGCCTGGCGTCGGCACGGATGTTGCGCGTCAGATCGAAGCCGTCCATGCGCGGCATTTCGATATCGGCAATGATGACATCCGGCTTGACCGTCAGCAGTTGCTCCAGCGCATCGACGCCGTCCTTGGCGGTGACGACCCGGAAGCCTTCCCGTTCGAGCAGGCGTCCGGTGATCTTGCGTACGGTAAGGGAATCGTCGACGACCATAACCGTTGGCTGAGTCGGGATGGCCGCCTCGGTTGGCAGAACCGGGGCGTCGTCGTCGCTGGCCGGGCTGCGGCCAGCGAGGGCCACCGGGTTAAGGATGAGGACGATCTCGCCGTCGCCGAGTACCGTGGCGCCGGAGTAACCCACCATCCGGGCGTACTGCGGTCCGGCATTCTTGACCACTACTTCGTGGTTGCCACGCAGGGCGTCGACGTGGAGGGCCACGGTTTCGCTGCCTGCACGCAGCAGCAAAACCCAGTTGAAGCGTTCGACCTGGGGCTGTGAGGCCCGATCGCCGAGCAGGCGCGGCAGGTAACGGTAGCCGAAGTATTCATCCAGCCACTCGGTGCCCTTGTTCTGGCGAAGCTCTTCAAGCGCCGTGGCCTTCAGCTCAAGCACCTGGGCGACCATTGAAGACGGAATTGCAAAGGTACGGCCGCCGGCGCGCACCAGCAAGGCCTGGGTGACGGCAAGGGTGAGCGGCAGGTGGATACGGAAACTGGTGCCCTGGCCAGGCATGGTGTCGACGCTGATGCGTCCGCCCACGGCAGCCGTTTCGCTCTTCACCACATCCATGCCGACCCCGCGGCCGGCGAGGCTGGAGAGGGTGGCGGTGGTGAAACCCGGCACGAAGATCAGGTTGGTCAGGCGTTTGTCGTCCACATCTTCAGCAGGCGCGATCAGGCCGGTTTCGAGCGCCCGGGCTCGGATGCGTGCAAAGTCGAGACCGGCTCCATCATCACGGAAGGCAATCACCACTTCGTTGCCCTGCTGGGATATCTGCAGGGTGATCTGGCCGATTTCAGGTTTGCCGGCGGCGCGTCTTTCTTCAGGCGACTCGATACCGTGGGCTACCGCGTTGCGCACCAGGTGGCCAAGGGGGCCGGTCATGGTTTCGAGTACGCTGCGATCGATTTCGATCTGGCCGCCGATGATGTCGAGGTTGGCGCGCCGGCCCAGCTCTTTGGCGGTCTGCCGGACCAGCCGGTAGAGTCGTTCGGCGAGGCTGTCGAAGGGCACCATGCGCACGTGCATGAGGGACTGCTGGAGCTCCCGGGCCATGCGCGACTGGGCGTGGAGGGCAACTTCGGCGCCGTCGAGGTTCTTCAGGAGGTTTTGCTGCACAGTGGTCACGTCGCCGACGCTCTCCGCCATCATCCGGGTGAGCTCCTGGAGGCGGGTGTAGCGGTCCATCTCCAGCGGGTCGAACTCGCTGTGCTGGGTTTCGACTTGCGACAGGCGCGACTGCATCTGCGAGTCGGCCTGGATTTCGACCTCGCGTAGCTGGTTGCGCAGGCGGATGACGTTCTCGGTAAGGTCGAGCAGCGAACGACGCACAGTGCGTAGCTCGCCTTCGATGCGGGTGCGGGCGATGCTGATTTCGCCGGCTTCGTTAACGAACTGGTCGATGCGGCTGGCTTCGACCCGCAGTTGGACGCGGGCGGCCTGGGCGACAGTGTCGCCGGGCAGGGTTGCGGGGGCATCGTCGGACTGGCGGGACGCTGCTGCAGGGGCCGGCTGTGGGCTGGCTGGGCCTTGCTGCAGTGTTTCGAGAGTCTGGCGAGCGTGGTCGAGGGATGATTCGAGGTCGTCCGTGATGCCCTGGCCGGACGGGTCCTGGGCGCGGGCCCGCTCAAGGCGGGTCTCGAGATCGTGGAGGCTCTGGCCGAGATTCATCGCGCCGACCATCCGGGCGCTGCCCTTCAGGGTGTGCAGCAATCTGGCAATGCTCGCCGCATGGGCCGGATCGTCAGGTGATTCACGCCAGCTGTGGAGGGCGGTGTCAAGATCATCGAGGAGCTGGCTGCCTTCGTCGAGGAAGATGGGCAGAAGCTCGGGGTCAAGCTCGTCGCGTAGAGGTGTGGCGGCACCGGCCGACTCGGAAGGGCGGGCTGTCGGCTCGCTACGAGCAGCCGTAAGTGTGGCGGTGACCAGCTCAGGCGGCGGGAATTCGGGGCGCAGGCTGATCACTTCTGCCAGGTGCGAGACGAGGATGTCGTCTAGTCGGGCGACCAGCTCAGGCTCGGGTTCAGGCAGTTCGCGGACGCTCAACTGGACGAGCATGCCTTCGAGGGCGCTGGCGGTCTGGTTGAGCAGAGCGGCCTCTTCGGCTGCGGGGGCCCGGTCGTGATCGGACAGACGTTGCTGGGCCAGTTCAAGCGCCTTGGCCAGTTGCTGCGGCGCAGGGAAGTGCGCAGTGCCGGAGATCCCCGACAGGGTATGGGCTGCGCGGATGGCTGTGGTCGGCGGCACCAGGCTGGGGTTGACCGACAGGCGGGCCAGTTCATGGCGTAGTGTTGCCACGTGCTGGCGGGCTTCTGCCAGGTAGAGATCGAACAGGGGGTGCGATAGCGTAACTTCGCCGATGCGCACTTCGTCCTGGCCGACATCGTCGGGCGGCAGCGGGACGGCCGCCTCTTCGGTGGACTCGGCAGGGCAATGAAGGTCGTCCTGCGGTTCGGAGGTCGTGTCGAGGATACTGAATGTCTCGTCGAGACTTTCCTCGGCGAAATCGGCCGGGAGTTCGGCCGGGAGTTCGGATTGGGCCGGACTATCGCCAAGTTCGACTATTTCCAGATCGGCGATGCTATCTTCTGCGAGCGTTTCGACTTCGATCAGAGACTGCGGGACCAGTTCGTCCAGGGGCGCGTCGAGAGGGAATTCGTCGAAGGGCAGGTCGAAGCCCGGCTCGAAGGGGGCAGGCGTAACCACCAGTACGCCCGGAGAAATGGATTCCTCGATTTCGAGTGCAGCGGGTTCATCCGGAGCGGGAGGCGCCTCAGGAAAGCTGATCTCGGGAAAGTCGAGTTCGAGATCGTCGACGAGCTCGTGTGCCTGGACGAGGGGGATCGGGGGTACTTCCAGCTCGGGTTCCGTCAGGTCGAAGTCGGGCAGGGAAATCGACGCTTCAAGGTCGAACTCCTGCGGCGCTTCAATCAGGGTTTCATCAAGTGCGAACTCCACTTCCGGCGGCAGCGCAAGCTTTTCGACCGGCGCGGGGGCTGGCGGCGCTTCTTCTTCGCTGCGCAGACGCTCGGCTTCGGCGAGGAGGGGGTGTACGTCTTTCTGGGTGCCGGCCCCAGCCTGCAACTGATCGATCCAGGCGGAAAAAACCTCGTGGGCGTTGCCGATGAGGCCGAGGAGCGGCGGCGAGACGGGAAGCTCCAGGCGCAACCAGTGGTTGAGGGTTTGCTCCAGGCCCCATGCCGCTTCACCGAAATCCTTGAGGCCGACCATGCGACCACTGCCCTTGAGCGTGTGGAAACTGCGCCGCAGCGTGGTGAGCACCTCCACGTCGTGGGGGTTCTGCTCGAGCAGGGCCAGATTGCTGGCGATGGCAGCACGAACGTCTACGGCTTCCTCGATGAAGATGGCGAGCAGTTCAGCGTCGATCTCTTCCGCACTGGCCTCCAGCAGGCGACTGGCCGCGGGCGATAGAGCGGGGCTTACGGGTGCGGCAGTAATGGGTTCGGCGTCGGTGAACAGTTCACCGGCGTCAAGCATGGTGAGGGCCTGGCGGGCCTGCTTCTCGAGTTCGACGTCGGCCGTCAGGGAGGCGTCCTGACGCAGGCTTTCGAGATTGAGCTGGAGCTCGGTACGCAGGCCGAAGTCGTCAGGGTTGTCCTTGAGGGCAGCGGCCAGAGCCGCAGTGTCGCGCTTTTGCTGAGGCAGTTCGGACTCGATGCTGGCCGTCGACAGCGTTTCCCGGGAGCCGTCCGGGCGCAGGATGCGCTCCAGATCGGCGGGGCCATGCTGCAGGGCATCAATGTAAACGCCGAGGGCAGACAGCCGGTGGGCGATTTCTTCGAAGTCGCCGGTGTTGCTTTCAGCGTCGGAGGAGAGCGCGCCAATACGACCGGCGGCGTCCTGCAACAGGCGCAGGGCACCATCTTCGTTCATCACTGACAGGGCACCCTCGATCTGTTTGAGGGGCGCACGGACGGAACCGAGGATGTCGATGCGGCTCGGGGCCCGGAAGAAACTGTCGAGGCTCTGTTCGACTTCGGCCAGGGAGGCGCGGATCTCGTGGGCGAGTTGGCGAGCTACCTGGCGTGTCTGGGATTCTGGCTCGGCGATGGACAGAGGGGCGAGCCGTTCTCCACGTTGATGCGCCTTCAGGCGTTCGAGGATGAGGCCGACCTGGGCGTCGTCGCGGCGGGTGGATGGCTCGTGGGCGTCGAGGCGCGAGTCCACCAGCAGCATGGTCGTGGCCACATCCATCGACAGGGCTTCGGTGAGCTGCAGCGGATCCTGGCGCAGCCAGCGTGCCATCTCATCGAGGGCCGCGAGAAGCTGCGCAACCTCCTGTTGGGCGAGCGCCTGGGTCAGCGGGCCGAGGGGGGCGATGGCTTCCTGGAAGCGTGGCAGGCCGATGGCGCTGCCCCTGGAGAACTGGCTCCAGGCTTCCTTGGCGTCGGAGAGTCCGTCGCGCAGCCTGCGCAGGAGCGGGGCGAGGGGTGTGTCACTGACCCGCCGGTTGGCATCCGGAATCAGTTGTTCAAGGGCGTAGGTCGAGCGGATCGCATCAATGGTCGGCGATTGGGCCGAGGCGATGGCAACGTGATAGAGCACGTCGCGCATGAGGCGCTCGGCAACGATGCCGGAGCCCTCCATGAACCGGCGCATCTGGCCGTCGATGCGGCCACACAGGCGCTTGGTGGCGGCATCTGCCGGAACGGCCTGCTGTCCAAGGGCATCGAAGAACGCGGTGGCGGCAAACCAGAAGGCACGTGAGGCGGGAACCCCCTGGAGGGCGTCGATGCCGACAACGGCTTCACGCATTTCCTGTGGGCCTGCCGGGTCCTGGGCGTTGCGGAACCACTTGAGCAGGCCGCGTTCGAAACGTCCCCGCAGGGCGCGCAGGCGCTTGGGGTCATCGCTGTTGTCGGCCGGTGTGGCGAAGACCGGGCGCAGGGACAGGTCGGGGAAGAACAGCTCGCTGGGGCTGGGGGGCTCCAGTCGGCGTGCAGCGGCGAGTTCGGCGTAGAGCTTGAAGAGCCGCAGGGGCTGATCGGGCTGGCCGCGCGTCAGCTCCTCGAGATAGTTGCCGACGGCGGCAATGCAGCGGGCGGCGAGCCTGGCAATCTCAGGGGTGAAGCTTGCCTGTCCGCCGGCCAGTTCTCCGAGCAGCCGGTCGAGTTGCTCGGAGAACTGGGTCAGGCCGTCGAGCCCGACTATCGACAGGGCGCCATGGGCCTGGTGCAGATGGGTCTGGGCAAACTTGATCCGGCCAAGACTGTCGGGCGCCGTCCCGGCTTCGGCGAGCGCCGTCGCGGCCCTTTCGAGGGCCAGGTCGATCTCGCCTTTGACCCAGGTCAGCGGACCCAGGTCGAGTTCATGTGCTGAGCTCATTGATGGTTCCTGGTCGGAATCCGTTCCAGATCGGGGACGGCAGGGGCCACGTCTCAGACCTTGAAGCCGGAGACCGAGCCCTTGAGTTCAACAGCGAGGTCAGCCAGTTCGCCGATGGATACGGCGGTTTGCTGGGTGCCGGTGGTCGTACGGTCGGTGATGGCCAGAATGCCCTTCATCTTTTCAGCCACCTGGGTAGCTGCCTTGGCCTGGACTTCCGTGCTGACCGAAATGCGTTCGATGAGTTCGGCCGTTTCGGCGGAGACACGTTCGATCTCGGCCAGTTCGTGGCCGGCGGTTTCGGACAGGCGGGCGCCGTCGACGACGTCGCGGGTGGCGTTTTCCATGGCCGCCACTGCGTCGCCGGTGTCGGTCTGAATGGTCTTCACAATTGCGCCGATCTGCTTGGTGGCCTCGGCGGAGCGTTCGGCGAGGCGCTGCACTTCCTCGGCCACCACCGAGAAGCCTCGGCCGGCTTCACCGGCGGAGGCGGCCTGGATGGCTGCGTTGAGGGCGAGCACGTTGGTCTGTTCGGTAATGTCCGAGATCAGTTCGACGATTTCGCCGATCTCCTGCGAGGATTCGCCGAGACGCTTGATGCGCTTGGACGTTTCCTGAATCTTCTCGCGAATGTCGTTCATGCCCTTGATGGTGTCTTCCACTGCAGCGGCGCCCTTCTGGGCGGCTTCCAGCGAGCGGCGGGCCACGTGGGCAGACTGCAGGGCGTCTTCAGAGGCGGAACTCATCGAGCTGGCCATGCTCTGGGCGGTTTCGCCGGCAAAGCGGAGTTCCTGCGCCTGACGCTCTGTGGCCGCCAGCAGCTCGTCGGAGGTTTGCTGGGCAGATTCGGTGGCGGAGGTCACACGGGTGGCGGCGTCGTTGATCCGGCGCACCAGCACCGAGAGTTCTTCAATCGTATAGTTCACCGAGTCGGCAATGGCCCCGGTGATGTCTTCGGTAACCGTGGCACGTACGGTGAGGTCGCCGTCAGCCAGATCGCCCATCTCGTTCATCAGCCGCAGAATCGCTTGCTGGGTGCTATTGCGTTCGGCTTCGGCGTTTTCGCGCAGGCGTTCGGCCGCGTGGCGGCGGCGGGCGATGTCGTCGTTGTAGGTCTTGGCCATCAGCGCCAGGCAGACCAGGGTAAGCAGCGCGCAAAGGATGATGGCCAGACTGACCCAGGTGAAGAAGCCGGTGTAGCCGCGGGAATAGCTTTCGGCCAGCGCGGTGGTCTTTTCAAGCAGGGGGCCGGAGTTCTGGAAAATGTGGCTGCCGGCCTGCTTGGCCTGCACGAGGAGCTGGATGCTGCCGAGGATGGCTGTGACCGAGGCCAGGTTGTCCTTGCTGACGCTTTCCAGCTCGGCGAGCTTGGCCTTGGTGTCGCTGCCGTCGGCAGTCATTTTCTGGAGCTGCTCGATCTGCTCGCGGAAAGTGTTGGTGTCCTTGCCGAGGAGGAAGGCGACTTCCGGGTCGATGGCGTTGGCGACCAGCAATGCGTTGGCGTTCTTGGCTATCCGCTGGGTGAGCATCACCACCTGGTTGGCGATCGCGATCTCGCGGGCCGATGCTCCGCCCTGCAGCTTGAGCGCGGCGACCTGCTCGGAGAGCTCAAGCAGCTGAGGGTTCTTGGTGTTGATGGTGCCCACGGCTTTGCCGAGGTTGGCGAGGTTTTTCTCCTGGCTCAGCAGGTTTGCAGCGTCCTTGTCGGTGGTCTTCCAGAGTTCGGCCACTGCGGCCAGTTCATCCTGGGCGGCGCTGGCGCCACCGGGTACGCTGGTGCCATTGATGTCGCCGCCGTTGGTGACTGCTTCGAGGAGGCTGTTGAACTGTTCGCGGCTGCCTTTGAGTTCTCCGAAGGCGGCGGCGTCACCCTGAAGGGTCAGCTGGCTGGCCTTGGCGAGTTGCTGGGAGAGGGTGCGCATCTGGCCGGCGGCGGTGACGTAAGCCGTGCCGAAACTGCTGACCCGGATCTGGTAGAGCACGAAGGCGCCGGTCAATACCGCGAAAATCAGAAAGGGGACGCGCAGGACGCGCAACTGCTCGGCGGCATTCTTGCCGGCGAGGAAGGGGAGGGTCGCGCTCGTTGGTGCGCCCTCGCCGGATTCAAGAATCGTATCCACGTTGGTGGTGGCCGATTTACTGCTGCCCAGCGACAGTCCCGGTAGCTTGAATGCCATGTCGTTCCTCTTCAGCGAGCGGAGCTCGCTGCCCCTCTCGAGTTGTTTTTCATGATTGAGCGGCGTCCAGAAAACGCGCGTGATTCAGCAAATCTGCGACTTTAAGCCGGGTCCACGGGGCGCCGCGTGCGTCTTTCACTTGTTCGCCGATCCATGGCTGCTCAGCGTCGGCGGGGGCGTCAAGCGGCTCGAAATCTTCGATGGAGCGCAGGCCCAGCGCACGCGTAACGAGCAGGGCGCAGTTCAGGTTGTGTCTGGCGCCAATCAGCAGCAGGCGTGCGTGTCCGGCCGGAGCAGTCGGCACGTCGCCATGGAACGCGGCAAAGTCGACGACCCCGTACAGATTGCCGCGGACACTGGCCAGGCCGCGGAACCAGTGGTGGGTCAGCGGAACCGTGGCAAGCGGCGGTACGGAGAGGATCTCTCCCGCCTCGGTCAGATCGAGGAGCCAGTTGCGGTTGCCCGCTTGAACGGCCAGCAGTGCCGAGGCGCGATTGTCCTTTGCTTCGGCAAGCCGCTTGGCAAGGCCGGCCTGGAATTCGTGGAGGCTGATCCGCTTTGCCATGGGGTTGCCTTAGCCCAGGGCCCGGATCTTGTCGAGCAGCACGGCGTGATCGAGGGGTTTGACCATGTAGTCGAAGGCTCCCTGGCGCATGCCCCAGATCTTGTCGGTTTCGAGGCCCTTGCTGGTGCAAATGATGACCGGGATGTCCCGGGTGGCTTCATCGCGCACGATTGTGCGGGTGGCCTGGTAGCCGTTGGTGCCGGGCATGACCACGTCCATCAGGATCAGATCGGGTTGTTCGCTCTTGCTCTTGATTACCGCCTCCTCACCGCTTTCCGCAGTGACTACCTGGTAGCCGTTCTTTGCCAGCACTTCCGACAGGGCAAGCCGTTCTGTCGGGGAGTCGTCTACGACGAGAATTTTCTTGATCGGCATGGGACGCTTTTCTTGCGGTCAGTCGGTTGCGGAAGCCTGCCGGGTGTGCGTGGCCACTGAGCGCAACAGGCTTTCTTTCGTGAAAGGTTTGGTAAGGTATTCATCCGAGCCGGCGAGCCGGCCGCGGGCCCTGTCGAAAAGACCGTCCTTGGAGGACAGCATGATGACCGGCGTGGCCTTGAGGCGGGCGTTTTTCTTGATCAGTGCACAGGTCTGATAGCCATCCAGGCGCGGCATCATGATGTCCACGAAGATCAGGTCGGGGGCATGGTCGGCTATTTTGGACAGCGCATCGAAGCCGTCTTCGGCAAGCACCACCTGGCATCCTGCCTGGGCGAGAAATATCTCGGCGCTGCGGCGGATGGTGTTGCTGTCATCGATGACCATGACCTTGATTCCGCTGAGATTCACCTTGATTCTCCGGTGGCCGTTCTGGTGGGAAAACCGACGCGTACTTTGCCGTTGTTGATGTTGCGGACTTTCAGAGGACGACCATTTCGAAGTCGTCCTTGCGGGCGCCGCACTCGGGACATGTCCAGTTGGGCGGGATGTCCTCCCAGCGGGTGCCGGGGGGAATGCCTTCTGCCGGGGAGCCGGCTTCTTCGTCGTAGATATAACCGCAGATCAGACACATCCAGGTCTGGTATTGAGAATTTGCCATTTGGGTGCGTTGCTTTGATTTCGGCTAGAATCGCTTGGATCGTGAATGGTAGCGCAGTCGCAGTTAAATTTGTGCGTCCTCGTCTTTCCCAATGACTATAAACCGCAACGATCCTACCCCGCCCCTTGTTCTCGTTTTTGCAGCGGCCGACCCCACTGGCGGGGCCGGCATTCAAGCCGACATCATGACGCTGGCCGGCATGGGTTGCCATGCGCTCAGCGTAATCACCGCACTGACCGTGCAGGACACGACCGGTGTGGAGGATGTTTTGCCGATCGATCCCGACTTTGTTGCCGAGCAGGCGCGGGCGGTGCTTGAAGACATGCCGGTGCAGGCCTTCAAGCTCGGGGTGCTCGGCAGCGTCGACAACATCGCGGTAATTGCCGAGATCATTGCCGACTACCCCCACATTCCGGTAGTCGTCGATCCGGTGGTGGCCTCAGGCCGTGGTGACGAACTCGCCTCGGATGCAATGCTGGAAGCCATGCGGGAGCTCATCCTTCCCCAGACAACGGTGATTACTCCGAACACCATGGAGGCCCGTCGTCTCGCCGCCTGCCATAGCGAAGACCACGATGGACGCACGCTTCCGGATTGCGCCGCGCTGTTGACGGCGATGGGCTGCGAATATGTGCTGATCACCGGCTCCCACGCCCATACACCCCAGGTGGTGAATACCCTTTACGGAAATGGTGGTGTGGTGCGTGCCGATGCCTGGGAGCGCCTGCCGGCCAGTTACCACGGCTCGGGATGTACGCTGGCCTCGGCGGTTGCTGCTGCGCTGGCCCACGGGCTCGACATGTCGCAGGCTGTTTTCGAGGCCCAGGACTTTACCTGGCAGGCGCTGGCCGCTGCATTCCGCCCCGGCATGGGGCAGTCGATACCCAACCGTTTTTTCTGGGCCCGTCAGGGCTCCTGATGCGAGGCTCTGACTGATGTTGCGCCGTGGTTTGTATCTGGTAACACCCGATGGGCTTGAAACGTCTGCGCTGGTCACCGCGCTTGCTGCCCTGCTGCCGTCCCGTCCGGCTCTCGTCCAGTACCGCAACAAGCTTGCCGATGCGCCGCTGCGGCGCGAGCAGGCTGCACGCCTGCTGGAGATCTGCCGGCCGGCCGGCGTGCCGCTGATCATCAACGACGACTTGCCGCTGGCGCTGGAGATCGGCGCCGATGGCGCTCATCTGGGCCGCGACGATGGGGATCCGGGGCGGGCCAGGCAGATGCTGGGCGCGGATCGCATCCTCGGGGTGAGTTGCTACGGCGAGTGGCCGCGGGCGCTTGCCGGTGCGGCGGCCGGCGTTGACTACCTGGCTTTCGGGGCCATGTACCCTTCGTCCAGCAAACCGGCTGCGCCGCTTGCGCCGCTCGACATGCTGACGCTTGCTAGGCGCGAGTTCGGCCTGCCGGTAGTCGCCATCGGCGGCATCAACCTTGATAACGCCCGCTCGCTGATTGACGCCGGGGCCGACCAGCTCGCGGTGATCAGCGACGTATTCTCTGCGCCCGACCCGGCTGCCCGTGCGGCGGCCTATGCCGGGTTGTTCGATTGACCAATCAGGAAGCTCCCAGCATGACCAGTCGTAACGAAGAACTCTTTGCCCGCGCCCAGCGCACCATTCCCGGTGGCGTCAATTCGCCGGTCCGGGCCTTCCGCTCCGTGGGCGGCACGCCGCGCTTCCTCAAGAAGGCGCTGGGCGCCCGGGTGTGGGACGCCGACGGCAAGGAGTACCTGGACTACGTCGGCTCGTGGGGCCCGGCAATTCTTGGTCACGCCGATCCGGTGGTGGTCGAGGCCGTGCGCGCGGCGGCGCTTGACGGCCTCTCCTTCGGCGCCCCGACCGAGCGCGAGATCGATATGGCCGAGCGCCTGTGCGAGCTGCTGCCGAGCATGGAAATGGTGCGCCTGGTTTCCAGTGGCACCGAGGCGACGATGAGCGCGATCCGCCTGGCTCGGGGTTTCACCGGCCGCGACGCGATCATCAAGTTCGAGGGCTGTTACCACGGCCACGCCGACAGCCTGCTGGTGAAGGCCGGCTCCGGTCTGCTGACTTTTGGCAACCCGTCCTCGGCCGGCGTGCCGGAAGACTTTGCCAAGCACACCATCGTGCTTGACTACAACAACCTGACCCAGCTCGAGGAGACCTTCAAGGAGAAGGGCGACGCCATCGCCTGTGTGATCATCGAGCCGATAGCCGGCAACATGAACCTGATCAAGCCCTCGGCGGAGTTCATGCACCTGCTCCGCCGCCTGTGCACCGAGCACGGCGCGGTATTGATCTACGACGAAGTGATGACCGGTTTCCGCGTCGGCCCGCGCGGCGTGCAGGGCTTGTTCGGCATCACGCCGGACTTGACGACGTTGGGCAAGGTGATTGGCGGCGGCATGCCGGTGGGCGCCTTTGGCGGCCGTCGCGACATCATGCAGAAGATCGCCCCGCTGGGGGCGGTGTATCAGGCCGGCACGCTGTCCGGCAGCCCGGTGGCCGTTGCCGCCGGCCTGGCGAGTCTCGACCAGATTGCCCGTCCGGGGTTCTATGAACTGCTGACTGCCCGTACCACCCGTCTGGTCGACGGGCTGACGGCATCTGCAGCGAAGCACGGTGTGACCTTTACCGCGGATTCGGTGGGGGGCATGTTCGGCCTGTATTTTGCCAATGCCGTGCCGCGCAGCTATGCGGAGGTGATGGGCTCCGACAAGGACAGCTTCAACCGCTTCTTTCATTACATGCTGGATGCGGGGCACTACTTTGCGCCGTCGGCCTTCGAGGCCGGCTTTGTGTCGGCCGCGCATTCCGAGGCTGATATCGACAGCACCATCGCCACGGCAGATCGCTGGTTCGCGGCCAACGCAGCCTGAGCCGCGGAGGCGTCCCTGAAACACAAAGGCCCGGATTTCCCGGGCCTTTGTGTTTCTTACATCAGGAAGATTGTTGCCAGCCCGAGGAAGATAAAAAAGCCGCCGGCGTCGGTGACGGCGGTGATGATCACGCTGGAGCCGACCGCCGGGTCCTGACCCAGGCGGTTGCGGATCATCGGCGCCATGACGCCGATAAAGGCCGCCACCAGCAGATTGAGGGTCATTGCGGCGGTCATCACTGCGCCCAGCTTGGGGCTGCCGTAGAGTATCCAGGCGAGCACGCCGAGCAGTCCGCCCCACACGATCCCGTTGATGAGCGCGACGCCCATCTCCTTCCTGATCAGACGCGGCAGTGCGTCGTCCTGCACATGGCCCATGGCGATGCCACGGACGATCATGGTGATGGTCTGGTTGCCCGAATTGCCGCCGATGCCGGCCACGATGGGCATCAGGGCCGCCAGCGCCACCAGCTTTTCGATGGAACCTTCGAAGGCGCCGATGACCCGGCTGGCGATGAAGGCGGTGACCAGATTGACGGCCAGCCAGGACCAGCGGTTCTTCACCGAGTCCCATACCGGCGCGAAAATGTCTTCGCCTTCTTTCAGGCCGGCCTGGTTGAGCAGTTCGCTCTCGGTTTCTTCGCGGATGAAGTCGACCACCGCAGCCACCGTCACGCGGCCGACCAGCTTGCGGTGGTAATCCACCACCGGTGCCGACACCAGATCGTAGCGCTCGAAGGCCTGGGCGGCGGTTTCGGCCTCGTCGGAGGGTTCCAGCGTCAGCGTGTCGGTAAGCATCACCTCGCTCACGTCAAGGTCCGGATCACTGAGCAGCAGGCGGTTGATCGGCAGCACGCCGCGCAGGTGCTCGTCCCGGTCCACCACGAAGAGCTGGTTGGTGTGATCGGGCAGTTCGTCGAAGCGGCGCAGGTAGCGCAGCACCACTTCGAGGGTTACGTCCTCGCGCACCGTGACCATCTCGAAATCCATCAGCGCGCCGACGGAGTCTTCCGGGTAGGACATGGCGGCGCGCAGCTGCTCGCGCTCTTCCTGGTCGAGCCCCTGATAGACCGCCTCCATGACTTCGTGGGGCAGATCGGGGGCGAGGTCGGCGAGTTCGTCCGCATCGAGCTGTTCGGCGGCCGCTTGCAGCGAAGCCGGGTCCATCGACTCGATGAGGGACTCCCGCACTGCGTCCGAGACTTCGAGCAGGATTTCCCCGTCCCGCTCGGCCTTGACCAGGTCCCATACGAACAGCCGCTCGCTGACCGGCAGGGCTTCGAGGATGTGGGCGACGTCGGCCGAGTGCAGGCTCTCGAGCTTGTGGGTCAGCTCGTTGATATGCTGCTTGTGCACCAGGCTTTCGACCAGGTCGTGCTTGGGCATGTCCTGGCGATGAACGAGATCTTCGACCAGCTTGTGACGGGCGAGCAGGTGCTGCACCTCGCGCAGGTGGCTGTCGAGGTCGTCGTGGTGCTGGATATCGTCGTTTTCGGCCATGGCGGAGCTTCCGTGGACGGCACGGCGCCGGGCGGCGCGCAGGGGGCGGATTCTACGGGGTTTGCTGCGCCGCGGCGACCCGGATTTACGGGGTGCGGCGGCGCACTGTGCTCAGGGCCAGGCGCGGGCGCCGAACATCATCCGCTTGGCGACGAAATGGCGCGCTGGCGGCAGCAGGTCGAGGGCGAACAAACCCGCGCCGCGGGCGTGACGCAGGGGGGCCGCATCGTTGCTGAAAAGGCGTACCAGTGCGTCGGTGAAGCGGATCGTGCCGCTGCGGTCGAGGCGCCGCTCGCGGGCGTAAGTGGCCAGTGTTTCGGCTGCTCCAGGGTCGCCACCGGCGCGTAGCAACACCTGGGCGCAGGCCCACACGTCACGCAGGGCCAGGTTGTAGCCCTGGCCGGCCACCGGATGGAGGGTCTGGGCAGCATTGCCGAGCCATACCGTACGCTGGCCGACGGGCTCCGGGCGATAGCGCAGCAGCAGCGGATAGCGGGCTCGCGCGCCGACGCCGACGAAGCGCAGGCGGGTGCCGAAGTGTTCCTGCAGGCGGGCCAGATAGCGGGCATCGTCGAGGGCCAGGAGGGCATCGGCCTCGCCCGGCGCTGCGGTGTGCACGATGGCGCAGTCGGTCCCGCACGGCAGCACTGCCAGCGGGCCTTGCGGGGTAAAGCGCTCCCAGGCGCGGTTGCGGTGCGGCTCGGCCGGGGTGGCGATGCAGATGACCGCGTGCTGGTCGTAGTCGTGTTCGATCAGCGGCTTGTCGTCGGCGCCCTGGATGAGGCCTTCGGCGCAGGCGGCGAGGCGCGCACGCAGGTGGCGGCCGTCGGCCAGGCTGATGATCACATCGTCGGCCCCGGCGGCAAGGCCGCTGACGGCAGCGTTGTCGCAGATCGGAATGCCGGCACTGGCAAGGGCGTCGTCCAGCGCACCGGCCAGGGCGCCGGCCGGGGCTACGTAGCCGAGGGCCGGCTGGCCGTATTCCTCGGCGCGCAGCAGGGTTCGGCCAAGGCCGCCCTGGTGTGAGATGTGGATGGTCTCGATGGCGGTGGCAGGCAGTTGTGTCCATACGCCGAGGCGTTCGAGGGTCAGCCGGGTGCCGTGCGAGAGGGCCAGCACGCGCGGGTCCTGGCGTGCTGCGCCGCGGGGGCGGGCGTCCACCAGCAGGATGTCGAGGCCGGAATCCTTCAGGGCCAGCGCCAGCGCCATGCCCACCGGGCCGGCGCCGACGATCACGAGGTCGTGGGTCTGCATCCTAGCGCTCTGCCATCACGGCTTCGATATCGGCCACGCTCTTGGGGGTGGCAATGGTGATGATGTCGCAGCCGCTGTCGGTGACCAGCGCGTCGTCCTCGATGCGGATACCGATGTTCCAGAAGGCTTCCGGCACGCCGTCGGCCGGGCGGATGTAGCAGCCGGGTTCGACGGTCAGCATGTTGCCGGCGACCAGCGGACGCCAGTTGCCGGCGATCTTGTATTCGCCGGCGTCGTGCACGTCGAGGCCCAGCCAGTGGCCGGTGCGGTGCATGTAGAACTGGCGGTAACTGCCGGATTCGAGCGCGCCGTCGAGGCTGCCTTCAAGCAGGCCGAGGTCGATGAAGCCCTGGGCGAGCACGCGGGTGGCGGCGTCGTGGCCGGCATTCCAGTCGGCGCCGGGACGGATTTCGGCGATGGCGGCGGCCTGGGCGGCGAGGACCAGTTCGTAGGCGGCTTTTTGCGGCCCGCTGAAGCGGCCATTGACCGGGAAAGTGCGGGTGATGTCGGAGGCGTAGCCGTCGAGCTCGCAGCCGGCGTCGATCAGCAGCAGGTCGCCATCCTGCATGCGGCAGTCATTCTCGACGTAGTGCAGCACGCAGGCGTTGGCGCCGCTGGCGACGATCGAGCCGTAGGCCGGGGCCTGGCTGCCGTGGCGGCGAAATTCATGGATCAGCTCGGCTTCGACTTCGTATTCCCATGCGTTCGGGCGAGCTGCGCGCATGGCGCGGCGGTGGGCGCCGGCGGAAATTTCGGCAGCGCGGCGCATGGTGACGATCTCGGAGACGTCCTTGATCAGGCGCATCTCGTCGATGAGGCTGCGCACGTCACGGAGCTGGCTCGGGGCATGGCAACCGGTACGGGCCTGGGCACGGACCTGGTTGAGCGCGTCGGTGATGCGGGTATCCCAGGCTGGCTCGTAACCCACCGAATGAAAGATGGCAGGCTGGTTGGCGAACAGGAGGGCGAGCTGCGCATCGAGTTCGGCAATCGGTCGGGCTTCGTCGAAACCGAAGGCTTCCTGTGCCGCCTCGGGGCCAAAGCGGTAGCCGTCCCAGATTTCGCGTTCCATGTCCTTGGTGCGGCAGAACAGGATGCTGCGCGGGGTGTCGCCGGCCACCAGCACGAGCACCGCGTCAGGCTCGCGAAAGCCGGTCAGGTAATAAAAGTAGCTGTCGAAACGGTAGCCGTAATGGGTGTCCCGGTTGCGGATGCGTTCCGGCGCGGTGGGGATGATCGCGACGCCACCGCCGGCAGCCTGCATGGTTTGCAGCAGCCGGGTGCGGCGGGCCTGGAAGGGGGCGATGTCGAGGGGCATGGCGGAGTCCGGGAGCGGGTTTCTGGATTGACCGAAGATCGGGTTGATCGTTGCGAGCTTACGGCAATTGGATCAGGACGTGCGCAGGCTGGCGTCGAGCTGGTGCAGGCGTTCGGGCGTGCCGACGTCCACCCAGCGGCCGTCAATGCGTGCGCCGCCGACCTTGCCTTCGGCCATTGCGGCACGCAGCAGTGGCGCCAGTTTGGCCGGTTCGTCCGGTGAAAGGCCGGCAAACAAGGCTGGGTGGTAGGCGCCAAGGCCGGCGAAGGTAAGACGTTCGCCGCCTGTGTCACGGATCTGGCCGTCGGGGTGGAGCCCGAAGTCGCCGGCCGGGTTGTGCTCCGGGTTGGGGACGAGGAGCAGGTGGGCGAAGGGCCCGCTGGCGCGCAGTTGCTCGCCGGCCTGGCGCAGGGCGGCCAGATCGGCGTCGCAGAAGACGTCGCCATTGATGACGAGGAAGGGCGCGTTGCCCAGCAACGGCAGAGCGCGGGCGATGCCGCCGGCGGTTTCCAGCGCCTTGCCTTCGGGCGAGTAGGTGATGCGTACGCCAAAGGCCGAGCCGTCGCCCAGCGCTGCTTCGATCTTCTGTCCCAGGTGTGCGTGGTTGATGACCAGGTCGGCGATGCCGGCCGCGGCCAGGCGTTCGATGTGCCAGACGATCAGCGGCTTGCCGCCTGCGGCGAGGAGCGGCTTGGGGCAGGTGTCGGTGAGGGGGCGCATGCGTTCGCCGCGGCCGGCGGCAAGGATCATCGCTTTCATGGTCGCGGGGCGCTCAGAAGGAATAGCCGACGTCGGTGACGGTTGGATCGGTTTCTTCGAGGATGCGCAGCAGCGGCCTGAGTTCGCCATAGCGCTCGCAGGCCTTGCGCAGGTACTGAAGCACCAGCGGCATGTCCTTCAGGTAGCCGTCCTTGCCGTCGCGGTGACTGAGGCGGGCGAAGATGCCGAGCACCTTGAGGTGGCGCTGTACGCCCATCCATTCGTAGTCACGGTGGAAGTCGGCGAAGTCTTCGCGCACCGGCATGTTCAGGTGACGGGCGGTTTCCCAGTAGCGGGCCAGCATGTCGAGGGCGAAGTCTTCTTCCCAATGGATGTAGGCGTCCTTGAAGAGGGAGGCGAGGTCGTAGCTCATCGGGCCATACACGGCGTCCTGGAAGTCGAGCACGCCGGGGTTGGGCGAGGACACCATCAGGTTACGGCTGTGATAGTCGCGATGGACGAAGACTTTGGGTTCGGACAGGTTGACGTCGACGATGCGGTCGAACACGTCGTAGAGGTCGGAGGTCTGCTTTTCGGTGAGGGTGATGCCCTTGTGGCGGCTGACGTACCACACCGGAAAGAGCTCCAGCTCGCGCATCAGCAATTCGCGGTCGTATTCGGGGAGCACGCCGGGCTTGCTGGAAAGCTGGATGCTCATCAGTGCGCCAAGGGCTTCGGCGTAGAGGTTATGGGCGTTGTCCTTGGTCAGGGCCTGCAGATAGGTGGTGCTGCCCAGGTCGGACAGGAGCAGAAAGCCTTGCTCCAGGTTGTGCGCGAGAATCTGCGGCACATGGGCGCCTGCTGCGCCGAAAAGCTCGGCCACCTTGATGAAGGGGCGGCAGTCTTCGTGGCTGGGCGGGGCATCCATGGCGATCAGCGTCACGTGATCGTCAGCAAATGTAATGCGGAAATAGCGGCGAAAGCTGGCGTCGGCGCTGGCCGGAGCGAGTTCGAAGGGGCGGCCGGGAAATTCGGCGGCGATCCAGGACTGGAGTTGTTGGCGTCGTTCCACGGGAGTCTGAGATGCGTTCGTGTAAAATCGTGGAGTTTATCAAACCATGCGGTCGGCTCGCCGGCTGGTTCCAGTTCCGGGATGAAACCACGTACACAGCTGCGCTACCTCTCCATCGCCCTGTTCGCCCTTTGGGGGCGAGCCGGAGCCGAGGACCTTCCTCCCTTTGTGGTGCCTTCCTCCTTGCTGGGGCGGCCGGTCGTCGCCAAGCCGGCGCCGGTGCCCGCGGCCGAGCCGGCCCGGCCAGTGGCCAAAGAGCCTGCACAGACATCGCCGAAGCGGGTGTCTGCGGCGGTGCCGGTGGCCCGCAAGGCGGCGCCGGCACCCGTTGCCGCACCGGTACCGAAAACCGGTACGACCGTCATATCCGGCGACAGGGTTGATGCCCGGCAGGATGTGGATGCAGTCGCCGAGGGCTCGGCGGTGCTCACCCGTGACGGCACCCGGGTCGACGCAGACAAGCTTCAGTATTTCGAACTCACCGACGAGGTGGAGGCGACCGGCAACGTACGCTTAACCCGCGGCACCGACGAGATGACCGGCCCCCATGCCCGCGTGAAGGTGCAGGAGCAGGTCGGGTACTTCGATTCGCCCAGCTACGCCATCAGTCGTCCGGCGCGTCCGCCCTTGCCCGGCCAGTTGCCGCTCCTGCCCGGTCAGGCGGTTCCCCTGCGCCAGCAACCTGTAAGCGGACATGGCTCGGCTGACAGGCTCGATCTCGAAGGCGAGAACCAGTTCCACTTCTTCAACGCCACGTGGACCAGCTGCAAGCCGGATCGCCCGGACTGGTACCTCAAGGCCAAGGAGCTTCAGCTCGATTACGACACGGAAGTGGGCGAGGCGAGCAGCGGGACGCTGGTGTTCAAGGGCGTTCCGCTCATTTACATGCCATGGGCGGATTTTCCGCTGGGCGAGAGCCGCAAGTCAGGTGTGTTGTCGCCCACCTTCGGCACGTCCAACAAGGTCGGTTTCGATCTGACGGTTCCCTATTATTTCAACATTGCACCCAACTACGACGACACCCTGACAACCCGTTACATGGGGCTGCGCGGGCTGCAGTTGCGCAATGAGGTTCGCTACATCACGCCGACGCGCAAGGGCACGACCTACGTCGAGTACATGCCGAACGACCAGGTCGAGCAGCGCAGCCGCTACGCCGGCTCGATTCGCCACGACGAGATCTTCGGCGGAGGCTGGGCCGGCAACATCAATTTTGCGGGTGTGTCCGACCCCCGTTACTTCATCGACCTGAGCTCCCGTCTGGCCCTGACCTCGCAGGTCAACATCCTGCGCCAGGGCTCGGTGAGCTACGGCGGTGGTGGCTGGTGGACCGCAACCGGCATGCTGCAGGCCTTCCAGACCCTGCAGGACCCGAAGGGTGCCACGGTCGGCGTGCCGTACAAGCGCCTGCCTCAGCTGACGCTCACGGCGAACCGGCCCGAGTTGCCGGGCGGCACCACCTTCCTGCTCAACAGCGAGTTCGTCGCCTTCAGTCATCCGACCCTCGACGAAGGCCGCCGAACCACTTTCTATCCGCAAATTGCGCTGCCGCTGCAGACATCCGCCTTCTACGTCACGCCCAAGGTCGGCGTCCACACGACCCGCTACGATCTCGACCGCCGCACCACCACCGGCGAAGACACCGTGACCCGTTCGCTGCCGATTGTTTCGGTCGATAGCGGCGTGACCTTCGAGCGTGATGCAAGCTTCGGCGGCAAGGACTACATCCAGACCCTCGAGCCGCGGGTGTATTACCTTTACGTGCCTTACCGCGATCAGTCGATGATCCCGAACTTCGACTCGGGCTCCTACGATTTCAACTTCGCACAGATTTTTGCCGAGAACATCTTTACCGGTGGCGACCGCATCTCCAACGCCAACCAGATCACCACCGCAGTCCAGTCGCGCCTCATCGACCCGGCGACCGGGGCCGAAACCGTGCGTGCCCTGCTCGGCCAGCGTTACTACCTGGCGGATCAGCAGGTCACCCTGCCCGGTGTGGCGCCGCGTACCGGTCAGCGCGCCGACCTGCTCGGGGCCTTCAGTGCCAACTTCGCGCCGAAGAGCCAGTTCGATACGGCCTGGCAGTACAACCCGCGGGACAACTGGACCGAGCGCTTCAACGTCGGTGTGCGCTTCCAGCCAGCTTACGCGCGGGCTCTTGGCGTCAGCTGGCGTTATCGCCGCAACTATTCGACCGACCCGGCCAACCCCAACGGCTTCCGCGACATCGACCTCACCGGGCAGTGGCCGATATGGGGCAACTGGTATGGCGTCGGGCGCTACAACCGCAACCTGCGCGATCACCGCCTGACCCAGGGGATTGCCGGGGTCGAATACAACGCGGGCTGCTGGGTTTTCCGTGGCGTCGTGCAGCACTTGACCACCACGGCTACCGATGTGACCCGCTCCTTCTTCTTCCAGCTCGAATTCAACGGCGCCGGCAGCCTGGGCTCCAGCCCGCTGAACGTGCTGCGTCGTGGCGTTCCCGGATATGGCAAGATCAATGACGGCTCCAACCCCTTCTCCAGTGACGACGACTTCTGAAAGACCGCCCCACCCATGAAACTGATCGTCTCTCTGCTCGCCGCCTCCCTGTTCACGCACTCCGCCCTTGCTGCCGACGGGCCGGTGGAGGTGGACAGCATCGTGGCTGTCGTGAACAGCGAAGTCATTACCCGTTCCGATTTGCGCCTGCGCATTGAACAGGTAACCCGCCAGCTGTCGCGTCAGGGCACTGCGCTGCCGCCCGCCGATGTACTCGAAAAGCAGGTTCTCGAGCGCCAGATCATGGAGCGTCTGCAGCTCCAGCTGGCCAACGAGACCTCCTTGCGCATCGACGACGTGGCCCTCGACCGGGCGCTTGGCCGCATCGCCGACAACAACAAGTTGTCGATGACCGATTTCCGCAAGGCCCTCGAGAAGGATGGTCTCTCGTGGGACCGCTTCCGTGAGGAGGTGCGCAACGAGATCCTGCTGACCCGTGTGCGCGAGCGTGAAGTGGAAGGCCGCATTGTGGTTTCGGATGCCGAGGTCAATAACTTCCTTGCCCACCCCGAGAACGTGGTTGGCAAGGAGGAGTACAACCTGTCCCACATCCTGTTCCGCACCCCTGAAGGCGCGAGCCCCGAGCAACTCGCCCGGGTGCGTGCCAAAGCCGAGGATGTGGCTGCCCGCATCGCCCGCGGCGAAGCCTTTGACAAGCTGGCGGCGAGCTACTCCGACGCGCCGGATGCCTTGTCGGGCGGCAGCCTGGGCTGGCGCAGTGCCGAGCGCCTGCCAGGTATCTTTGCCGACGCAGTGGCCGCACTCAAGCCGGGCCAGACCTCGCCCATCCTGCGCAGCGCCGCCGGCTTTCATATCGTCCGGCTGGTGGACAGCAAAGGCGGCAGTCAGGCCGTGGTTCCGGCACAGGTCCAGCAGACCCACGCCCGCCATATCCTCATCAAGACCAGCGAAGTGGTATCGGATGCCGATGCGCGCCGACGCCTGACCGACCTGCGTGATCGCGTGGTCCAGGGTGGAGCCAGTTTTGCCGACCTTGCCAAGGTGCATTCGGCCGATCTGTCCGCCTCCAAGGGTGGCGATCTGGGCTGGGTCTATCCGGGCGATACCGTGCCGGAGTTTGAACAGGCCATGGACGCCCTCAAGCCGGGGGAGCTCAGTCAGCCGGTCCAGTCGCCCTTTGGCTGGCACCTGATCATGGTCGAGGAGCGTCGCGTGCAGGACGTGTCCGATGATCGCAAGCGCGCCGCTGCCCGCAATGCGCTGCGCGAGCGCAAGGCCGACGAGGCTTACCAGGACTGGCTGCGCCAGTTGCGCGACCGCGCCTACGTCGAATACCGTCTCGAAGAAAAGTAAGGGGAACGCGGGCGTCGGCTACCGGTCTGACGTCCGTACTCTTCCTTTCCCCGGCGCTATAGCCTGCGCCTCTCCAGCCAGTACCCCCAAGATGTCCACCCAGATTCCCGTTCTCGCCATCACTAGCGGTGAGCCCGCCGGTATCGGTCCCGATCTGTGCGCCGCCCTGCCGCGCCGCAAATGGCCGGCCCGTCTCGTCGTGCTGGGCGACCGCGACATGATCGCGGCCCGTATTCACGCCGTCGAACCGTCTCTCGACATTATCGGCTACACCCCTGAGGGGGCCGCTCGCGACGGCTGCCTCGAAGTGCTCCACGTGCCGCTGGCCATGCCGGCTCGCGCCGGTCATCTCGATCCGGTCAATGCCCGTTACGTGCTTGATGTGCTCGACCGGGCCATCGTCGGCTGCAAAACCGGCGAGTTCGCCGGCATGGTCACTGCGCCGGTCAACAAGGGGGTCATTTGCGATGCAGGCGTGCCCTTTTCCGGCCACACGGAATATCTCGCCGAGGCTACCGGCACGCCGCTGGTGGTCATGATGCTGGTGGGCGGCGGCATGCGCGTGGCCCTGGCCACCACGCATCTGCCGCTCAAAGATGTCTCCGCCTCCATTACCCGGCCGCTTCTTGCCGATACCCTGCGCATCCTTGATAAGGATCTGAAAGCGCGATTCGGTCTGGCGGCGCCCCGCATTCTGGTGGCCGGCCTCAACCCGCATGCGGGGGAGGGCGGCCACATGGGCACGGAGGAAATCGAGGTCATCACGCCGGTGCTCGAAACCCTGCGTGCCGAAGGCATGCAGCTGATCGGTCCGCTGCCGGCCGATACGCTGTTTGTGCCGCATACGCTTGAACAAGGCGATGCGGTGCTCGCCATGTACCACGACCAGGGCTTGCCGGTGCTCAAGCACGCCAGTTTTGGCGGCGGCGTTAACGTCACCCTTGGCCTGCCGATCATCCGCACCTCGGTAGATCACGGGACCGCTCTCGACCTGGCCGGCAGCGGCCGGGCCGATCCGGGCAGCCTGTTTGCCGCTGTGGACCTGGCCATTGCCATGGCCACCGGGCGATCAAAGGCATGAACACGCGCCGACGTTTACTGCTTGGCAGCGTTTCCGCGCTGGGCCTGGCCGCCTGCGGCGAGCTGACCCGCAAGCCCGATCCGGCAGCGCAGCGCCCGGCGGCCCGTATCAGACCAAAGATCGCGCTGGCTCTGGGGGGCGGTGCCGCCCGCGGTTTTGCCCACATCGGCGTGATCAAGGCACTGGAAACCAACGGTATCGTGCCTGACTTCATCGTGGGCACCAGTGCCGGCTCGGTGGTCGGCGCGCTTTATGCGGCAGGCCACGGCCCCTTTGAACTGCAGAAGCTGGCGATCCAGCTGGACGAATCCTCGGTGACCGACTGGAGCCTGTTCGACCGGGGGGTCATCAAGGGCGAGGCACTGGAGCGCTTCATCAACACGAATGTGGGCAACCGCCCGATCGAGGGCCTCAAGCGCCGTTTCGCGGCCGTTGCCACCGACCTGCAGACTGGCGAGCCGATCATCTTCCAGCGTGGCAACACCGGCACCGCGGTACGCGCTTCGGCGTCGATTCCCGGCGTCTTTCCACCGGTGCCGATTGGTGGGCGCGAATACGTGGATGGGGGCCTTGTGGCGCCGATTCCAGTCCGGGAAGCGCATAGCCTGGGGGCCGACATCGTGATTGCCGTGGATATTTCCGGGCGCCCCAGTGGCAAGAAGAACCAGGGCAGTCTCGATGTGCTGCTCGACACCATCGCCATCATGGGCGGTGCCCTCGGCAAGGTCGAGCTGGCGGGCGCCGATGTGGTGATCCGGCCGGACATGCGCGGCCTGGCGTCGACCAACTTCCTGCAGCGCCACGAGGCGATTCTCGAGGGGGAGAAGGTTGGTTTTGCCGCCATACCGAGAGTGAAGGAGGCCATTGCGGCCTGGGAGAGAAAACATGGCTGAAGAAGAACAGAAGACCGAGCAGCATTTTGCGCGCAAGCGCTTTGGCCAGAACTTCCTGTCCGACCACAATATCATCCGCAAGATCATCGACGCGATTCGTCCGGCGGCCGACGAGCGCATGGTGGAAATCGGGCCCGGCCTTGGCGCCATGACCGAACCGCTGATGGCGCGCCTTGATCACCTGCACGTGGTCGAGATCGACCGCGACCTGATCGCTCGCCTCAAGACCGCCCATTCGCCGGACAAGCTCACCATCCACGAGGGCGACGCCCTCAAGTTCGATTTCGGCACCCTGATCGCCGATGGGGCGCCGCTGCGGGTGGTCGGCAATCTACCCTACAACATCTCCACACCGATTCTCTTCCACCTGGCCGATTACGCCGAGCAGGTGAAGGACATGACCTTCATGCTGCAGAAGGAAGTAGTGATGCGCATGGTGGGTTCGCCGGGTACCGCCGAATATGGCCGTCTGTCGGTGATGCTGCAGTACCGTTTCAACATGTTCCGCATGTTCGACGTGCCGCCGGGGGCTTTCCGTCCGGCACCGAAGGTCATGTCGAGCATTGTGCGCATGGTGCCCAAGCCGCGGGTCGAATGCACGGCAAGCGATGAAATCCTGCTTGGCAAGATCGTCACAGCAGCCTTCGGCCAACGCCGCAAGACCCTGCGCAACACCCTGCGCGAGTTTGTCGACGAAAGCGGCTTTGCGGCCCTCGGCATTGATCCGGGCCTGCGCGGGGAGCGCCTTAGCATGGAAGAGTTCGTGAGAATTGCCAACTACGTCGCGGCTCGCTGAGCTTTGGCGTTGTTTTTGTTTTTGGTTAAATTGTTAATATCGGTGTTTTTAGTGTGATTTTTCATTAACAAAGTTAAATTCGCTAAACAAAGCAATTTGCGCGTTAATAAATCACGGTCGTGCCTATGACCTGCAAGTAGATTGGCGTTGTCGACGCAGCGCCGGTGCGGGCTCCGAAGACAAGGTTTTGATCCAATCCATGCTCAAACAAGAGGTTATAAAATGGCTATTCGCGAACTGTCTTCCCAAGAAGTTCAAAACGTTTCCGGCGGCACGTTCTGCCTGCTGACCAGCCTGTTCAGCCTGTTCCGCTCCTGCGCTCCCGCTCCGGTTTCCTGTGCGCCGGCTCCGGTTTCCTGCCAGCCGGCCCCGAAGCCCACCTGCCAGCCCGCTCCGAAGCCCACCTGCCAGCCGGCCAACGGCTGCGGTCCGCGTAACTGAGCGACGCGCTCGGTTAGCCGTCACCCCAGGGTGATGGTGGTTTTCAATGGGTCACCTTCCGGTGACCCATTGTCGTTTTGATCTCGGCAGGCAGTTGTTCACGCTTTGGCGGACCACCTCATGCCGTCGCGGTATTTGTTCTTTGCGCTGTTGGTGGCGGAGTGCGAAGCTGCGGCTCGCCCATGCGCCCTTTTGACAAGCAGACTCCCACGTGAAAGACGACAACCTGTTCCGCACCGAGGCCGTGGATGCGCAGCGGACCAACTGGCTTGGCCCGGTTGTGCTCAGCCAGCCGCTGTCCTTTGCCGTCTTCGCAGCCATTGCCGCCTTGGCCGGCGCCGCCCTGATCGCGTTCTTCGTTTTTGGCAGTTACACCAAGCGCACCACGGTCAGTGGCCAGCTGCTGCCGGCCGGGGGCTGGTCAAAGGTCTATCCGCAGCAGGTCGGCGTGGTCATCGAAAAGCATGTCAAGGAAGGCCAGGCCGTCCGCGAGGGCGACGTGCTTTACGTGCTCTCCCTCGAGCGCAAGAGTGACACCGCTTCCGGCGGCATGGCCGGCATCAGCGAACAGGTGGCGGCCCGGCGCAACAGCTTGCGCAGCGAACTGGGCAAGACCGAATCCTTGCAGCAGGAGCAGCGCAGCGCGCTGACCCGCAAGCTGGCAGCCTACGATGCCGAGCTGCGGGTGATTGATCAGTCGATGGAAGGCCAGCGGGCCCGCGTGGCCTTGGCCCAGGACACCCTGCAGCGCTACCGTGGCCTGCTCGAAAAAGACTACATCGCCGGTGAGCAGGTGCAGGCCCGCGAGGCCGACCTGATCGACCAGCGTTCGCGCCTGCAGGGGCTGGAACGCGAGCGCCTCAATGCGCTGCGGGAAATTGCCCTGCTGCGCGGCGATCTGGAGCGCCTGCCACTCGAGCAGTCCAAACAGATATTGGAGTTGCGCCGCGGTATTTCGAGCACCGACCAGGAGTTTGCCGAAACCGAAATGCGTCGCCGGATGCTCATCCTGGCGCCCCGGGACGGGGTGGCCACCGCGGCGACCGCCGAAGTAGGGCACAACGTGGACACGACCCGGCCGGTGGTGTCCATCGTTCCCCCCGGCGCCCGGCTGCAGGCCTACCTGTTTGCTCCCAGCAAGGCGGTGGGCTTTGTCCGCGAGGGTGACAAGGTGATGGTGCGTTTCGACGCTTATCCATACCAGAAATTCGGCCACATGCATGGGCGGGTGGCCCAGGTGGCGCGCGTCGCCCTGTCGGGACAGGACCTGTCGGCGCTGGGTATCAGCGGCGGCGACAGCGCCGCCGGCAGCGAGCCGGTGTACCGCATCACCGCCGATCTGGATGCCCAGAGCATCATGGCCTACGGCGAGGCACGTCCCCTGCAGGTGGGCATGCAGGTCGAGGCCGACATCATGCAGGAGCGCCGCAAGCTCTACGAATGGGTGCTCGAACCCCTCATCAGCATCACCGGCAAGTTGTGACAAGGCATGCCTGAATTCATCGTGCGTTCCGCTCCGTTCCTTCCCAGTTCTCGCTCATGTCCCTGATTCCCAACCTGCCAGCCGCCTTCGGGCGGCAACTGCCCGTCATCCTGCAGACCGAGGCCACCGAGTGCGGTCTGGCCTGTCTCGGCATGGTGGCCAGCTATCATGGCCGGCGCACCGATCTGGCCCAACTGCGCCGCGAGTTCTCTATTTCCCAGCACGGCGCGACGCTCGGCCAGCTGATCGGCATCGCCAACGGTCTTGGCCTGGCCAGCCGGCCCCTGCGCCTTGATCTGGAAGACCTGAGCCAGCTGCGCACGCCGTGCATCCTGCACTGGAACCTCAACCACTTCGTGGTGCTGCACAAGGTTGGCCGACGCGGAATATTCATCCACGATCCGGCCAGTGGCGCCCGCTGGGTGTCGCCGGAGGAAACCTCCCGTTGCTTCACCGGCGTGGCCCTCGAACTGTGGCCGTCGCCGAGCTTCCGCCCCTCCGCGCCGCCGCCGTCGATCCGCTTCCGCGACCTGATCGGGCGAGTCGATGGCTTTGTCTCGGCGGGCACCCAGGTGCTGATCCTGGCCGCCGCTCTGGAAGTCTTTGCGCTGGCCAGCCCCTTTTACCTGCAATGGGTGATTGACCACGTGCTGGTGTCCTCCGACCGCGACTTGCTGACGACGCTGGCCCTCGGTTTCGGCCTGCTGCTCATCGTGCAGCAGATATTCGCCGCGCTGCGCTCGTGGATCCTGCTGCACATCGGCACGAACCTGAGCCTGCAATGGCGCACCAACGTCTTCGCCCACCTGTTGCGCTTGCCGGTGCAGTATTTCGAGCGGCGCCACCTGGGCGACATCGTGTCGCGCTTCGGGGCAGTGGATGAGATCCAGAGCAAGCTGACGGCGTCCTTCTTCTCGGCCTTTATCGACGGCCTGATGTCGGCCGTCACCCTGGCCATGATGTTTCTCTACAGTCCTGCGCTGGCCTGGCTGGCGGTGGCTGCGATGGCGGTCTATGCGCTGATCCGCGCCCTGTGGTTCCGGCCCTTGCGCCTGGCCACCGAGCAAGAGATCGTCCATCACGCCAGCCAGCAATCCCACTTTCTCGAGACGGTGCGTGGCATCAAGGCGGTCAAGCTGTTCCAGCGTCAGAACGAGCGCCGCTCCAGCTGGCTGAGCCTGGTCGCCGAGCAGATGAACGCCGGTGTGCGCACGCAGCGCCTGTTCATCGGTTTCGAGACGGTGAATGGACTGCTCTTCGGGCTGGTTGGCATCGCCATCCTGTGGATGGGGGCACGGCTGACCCTCGACGGGGTCATGATTCGACGGGCGCGTTGCCGGGCTCATCGAAAAGTATTTCGAGCTGCGCATGCTGCGCCTGCAGGGCGAACGGCTGGCCGACATCGTCCTGACCAAGCCGGAATCGGAGAGCCAGTTCCCGGCTCCGGGGGCACCGGGTACAGACGCCGCAGTACCCGTGATCCGCATGCAGGGCCTGCGCTTCCGCTACGCGGAGACCGATCCGTGGGTGGTCGACGGCATCGACCTGACGATTCAGCCTGGCGAATCGGTGGCTTTCGTCGGCCCGTCAGGCTGCGGCAAGACGACTCTCATCAATTTGATCCTGGGTGTCTTTCCGCCTGCCGAGGGGGACATCCTGATCGGCGATGCGAGCCTGCGGCGGGGGGGCGGGGAAGCCCTGCGCTCGATGATCGGCACGGTGATGCAGGACGACACCCTGTTCGCCGGCTCGATTGCCGACAACATCTGCTTCTTCGACCCGGCACCGGACCGTGCGCGCATCGAGGAGTGCGCCCGCATGGCCCACATCGACGACGAGATCAACGCCATGGCGATGGCCTACCACACGCTGGTCGGCGATATGGGCACGGTGCTGTCGGGCGGGCAGAAGCAGCGCATCTTCCTGGCCCGGGCCCTGTACAAGCAGCCGCGCATCCTGATTCTCGATGAAGCCACCAGTCACCTCGATGTGGGTTGCGAGCAGGCCGTCAACCAGGCCATCCAGTCCCTGTCGCTGACCCGCATCATCATCGCCCATCGCCCCGAGACCATCCTCAGTGCCGGGCGGGTGGTGATGCTGCACGGCGGCAAGGTGGTGGAGGACATGTCGGTGGAGGCGCTGATGGCCCGCCAGGCAGAAGCCGCCGCCGAAGCACGGACGGAGACCGTCTGATGCGTCGTTGTGTTGTGACCGTCGGCCTTTTCGTGCTGTGCTCGGTGGCGCAGGCCTTCGACCCTCTGGGTAGCGAGCGCGACTTGAGTGCCGTACCGCCGCTCGGGGTGGTGCCGCTGGATACCGAGCTGATTGGTGGCAGTGCCTGTCCGCCGCCGTTTGCGGGTGGGCTGATTCCGCTGTCGGATGTTGTCAAGCGGGCCCTGTGCCGCGATCCGCGCACCCGTCAGGCGTGGGCTGACGCCAGTCTGGCGGCGGCGCGTCTGGGCGCGGCACGGGCAGCCTACTTGCCGACGGTCACCGGGACCCTGTCCCGCGGGCGCGCCGGGCAGACCACCGGGCAGGGTGGAAGCACGCTCCGCAACGATGGTACGAGTCGTGTCGGGCAGCTTGATCTGGCCTGGAACCTGTTCGATTTCGGCCAGCGCGAGGCCAATGTGGACAGCGCCCGGGAGACCCTGCTGGCGGCGGCTGCCAGCCACAATCTGACCATCCAGAGCGTCTTTCTCGATGCAGCCAATGCCTATTTCTCCCTTCTGAATGCCCAGGGCGAACTGGCGGTGGCACGGGAGGTGGAGCGCATCAACCTGCAAAGCTTCATGGCCGCCGAGGCCAAGCATGCCGCGGGTGTCGGTGATCTGAGTGCCAAGCTGCAGACTCAGACGGCCTTTGCCCAGGCGATCCTGGCCCGGGTCAAGGCCGAAGGCGCCCTGCGCAACGCACAGGGACAACTGGCGGTGAGTATTGGCGAATCCCCCGACCGCCAGATTGCGGTCGACGCCGACGATGCGAGGTTGCCGGATACCGATTTCGTGAAGGGGATGGCCGACTTGCTGGAGGCTGCCCAGCAGGCCCATCCCGAGTTGCGCGCCGCGCGCGCCCGGCTCAATGCAGCACGCGCGCGGATTGCCGTTGCCGACAGGGCCTACCTGCCGACAGTGAGCCTGAATGCTACGCGGGCCAACACGACACGGGACTTCGACACCAACGCAGCCGGTCTCGATCAGCGAGATCGCAGTGTGACCGTGCAAATCAATGTGCCGGTATTCGATGGTTTTGCGCGGCACTACCAGGGCCGGGCGGCGCGCGCCGAGTTCGAGCTGGCGGATGCCGATTTGCGCAGCACTGAACAAAAAGTTGCTCTTGAAGTCTGGCAGGCCTACCAGACCCTGGAAAGCCAGACCCACGCCCTCGACAGCACCCTGAAGCTGCTCGGCTTTGCCACCAAGTCGCTCGAGGTGGCGCAGGGGCGTTACAAGGCCGGGGTGGGCAGTACCCTGGAGTTGCTGGAAGCCCAGCGTGCCATGGCCGATGCGGCTCAGCAGCGCATCAATGCATTGAGCAGCTGGCGAGCCACCCGTCTGCGCCTGGCGGCGAGTCTCGGGCGGCTCGGTTTCTGGAGCGTCAGCGGCTCCTGAGGGCGGTTTTAGTTGGCGCCGAACTTCACATTCACGCCGGCCAGGAACAGGGTGTCGTTCTGTTTGGCCGGCGACTGGGCGAGGCTGTCGTAACGGTCCTGGAAGCCGACGGTGAGGTTCATGGTCTTGGTCATCGCGACCGACAGGCCGGCATCGAACACGGCGCGGAATTCACCGGTGTCACGCAGGCTGGGGTAGACCACCAGGCGCTGCTTGAAGCTGGTGGTATCTGACAGCTTGTGGCTGGACTCTTCGCCGAGGATGGCTTCCGGGCTGGTGTAGCTGCGGTGGGCGGCGTTATCGATCATGACGCCGGGCGCCGAGTAACGGTCGGCCTTGTAGGCCAGGCCGCCGAAGACGTCCCAGGTGGTGTCGTCAGTCTTGATCACGTGGTAGCCGAGGCCGCCGCTGATCACGCCACGCAGGGTGAGGTGCTTGAGCTGGTCATGTTCCAGATCGAGCCCGCCGAAGCCGAACACCTTTTCGTTCAGGTTGTGGTCGTAACGGGTGCCGGCGCGCCACAGGTTGGCGGTGGTGCTGGTCTTGTCGTCGGTTCTGGATTGGGCGAACAAGGCCTGACCATACATGGACCACTTGTCGACCGCGGTGACGCGGGCTGCGTCCAGGCTCAGATTGACGGTGCTGTTGCGGGTGTTGCCGGACGATGCCGAGGCTGCCGCCCCACCGACACCGCGCCATTGGCCGTCGGCCTTGATGTCGTCAGCCATGGCGTGGCCACAACCGATCAGGGTGGCGATTGCGAGGAGGGAGAGTTTCTGCATGTGACTTCCTTTTTTTCAGGTCAAACCCGGCATGGGCTACTTGACGGGAAGCGCATGATAAGAAACCGGTGCCCGGTAGGTTGCGGACTTGTGCCCCCGGGTGACAAACGTTTGCATTGTGAGTGTGTAAACACGGCGGGCCCCGGGGCGGCAG
>APMI01005832.1_pt1 | contig 31405 bp, 20 predicted proteins | sample 667938 | NCBI WGS metagenome assembly APMI01 (sample SAMN01084076, study PRJNA167559) | wastewater metagenome | biome: Wastewater | place: Denmark: Ejby Moelle, Odense | collected 2011-11-28
GTGCACGTGGCAGAGGGACATATTGAGGAACCACAGATCTCCAAGTGCCCACCCATGAAAGACCCACACCACAAATGATAGATTTATGTCCAATCGAGTTATTCATTTTTTATTATTAGAACTATAGTTCAGATGAGTGTAAAATTTGCCATTTCAGTCTAAAATAGTTTAATATGACAAATAAACAGTAATTTAAGGGGACTTAAATTTCAATATGGATTAAAAATTGCAAATTTAAAAGCAATAAATATAATTGCTTAAATATTTCTATTTTATTGATCATAATCTTGATTAAGCATTGTGTCCAAAATAAATGTATTGCATAATTTATGATATTTCCAACATTCGAAATTATATGAACTAAGCTTAAAGAAATTCATTGCAGTATGAGATCAGTCTGAACAGTTTCAAGGATGAAGTTGCCAATAAGCAAATGATTCTAGAGAAACTGAACTACGAGATCAACCTCAAAATGAACAGTCAAGGCTACAAAAGCAAACAAAGCACATGTTAAGTCCTTAGATTTTGCCGCAGGGATATCGAAGAAATACAAAAAATTATTACTGATGTTCGAAGCTATTTCGTTGATCTAAAGTTATAGTTCATCTATGAACTCATGTCTGAGCTGTTTAAAATCTTAATTTCTACCTTCAAAATACTTTCATAGAGATTTATTTACTCTCTCAAATAGAAAAAGACTACTGCTCTTCGTGAACCAGAACCCAACTTCATAAAGAGTACTCAAAAATTGATTGAGTAATTTAAGGGTAAAAACTGTGGTGAGATGTAATATTTCGATAGCTTAATAAAAACAATTTAAATGGATTAGTTAAGATTGGCATAGAAAAAGAGAGAAGCAGAGCAAAAATTATGCTACTAAAAAAGTACAATTGAAATGATAAATGCTTCAGATGCGGTAAATCAGTTATAAAGCTTAAAGAAACACATGGACAGAGTGATAATGTGTTCAGTTAAGCTGGGAGATGAAGGAAACAGCTACAGAAGCGAATACAACAACAAACAACTGAGATCTTTGAGAAGGCCCGAAGATATCGAGTAATAATACTGTCATAGCATTGCTGAAAGCACAAAATAAAAATTCATTGCCAAAATGCATTAAATTTCGCAAAAGCATTACACTCACATTCGGTAAAATTAGAAGAAAACCCTTATTGAATAAATTAAAGCAGAGAAACCCTAGCATGTGGAAGTACACACTCAGACCTGCGAAGATGCACGAACCAAAGGCGACTACAATAAAGACAAAAATGTATTGATAGGTGAAAATTAACAATTACGAAAAGCAAACAGTACATTGAAGAAATAAATGAGCGACTTGAATAGCGAATTAAAAGATTTGACACAAGAGCACTCGTAACTACAGAGAAAAATACAATATAGTACAGAGTTGCTAACAAAAAAGATGATGGAGCTTTAAAAATCTAAAATTGATTTCTAACACAGTCTCAAAAAGAAAAATCTTACCATTTAAGCACTGAACAAGAAGATTGTATAGATTAGAAGTGAGCGAAATGCTGAAGAAAGAATGGCCTTTGAAACTCCACCAAATGAAGGGAGTTAACGACAGGGAGACGATACAAATTCAATACTTTCTGACTAAAACAATAACGAGTAGTCTTTAAGTCTCAAGCACAAAGGATCGGCGACTAATCGAACTTCTTTCTTCTATGAGAAATAGTTTAGGGCGACGAAGCAGCAAAACTGTCATTTGAGAAGAAGCTTAACAATTATGCTTGATGCATTGAAATAGCAAAAACTTATACTTGAATATCCGATCAGTGACCTCAATAATGATTTGAAATTAGGAAAACTCATTGATAAAATTGAAGCGATATCGATCGAACTGCTTAACAAAGTAAAATAAATAAAGCTTCGAGATCCACACAAAGATGAATAGAAACTAAAAAGATATACAAAAAAAGTAATAAATGTCGATTCTTTCGAATCAAGGCCAAACATAAAAACATTTACTTAAGTTTAGACACAGACTATTGCAATAAATTATGAGTTTGGTAAGGACGATGTGTTAACGAATGCTGAAACTGATAAAAAGAGTTTAAATAATTTTAATGTCAATAGTGCTAATGCTGTAGATGAAAAAGGTTCAGAAAACTTAAAGTAGTCTGATGATAAGCTTGAAATGCTAAAAAAATAACTCATTAATCGAGTCAATGCAGGAAAGCGGAAGCACGGTAGTATCAAGAGATCTCGAATGTTCTTGCACGAAATAGACAATCTAAAGAATCACTCTAACACTAGTGTATAAAACTTAAAAAGCTTTGATCAATAAAAGAGCATGAGAAGAAACTCTAAAACTAGACCTGCTTTTAATAGAAAAGATATTTCCTTTTAATAGTTCAAGTTTGAGCTTTTCCAAAATAAATCAGAAGAGGTTTAGAAAAAGTTGTTCCATCAATCTAAAAAATCGCATAATAATCTAAAAATGACTCAGAACAAAGACAAACGAAGATTTAATAATAGATCATATGAAATTAATCCGATATCACAATTTCAATAGCAAACTTTAGGTATAAATGGATACTAGTGCATTACTTAAGTAAAGAAAATATTACAGCTTATAGAAGTGAAAAGCGAACAAAAATAATCGTACTACAAACAATTCGTAAAGTTATTTGTTTAGGAGCTTAAAAGATTAAAAGGTGTAAATTTTGTTGAAGATGCATTTTCAAACAAAAGCTCAAGATTTCATATTGATAGACAAAATTAAATGACCTCATTGCTTTCTGCGCACTGAGTAAGTATAAATAAGCTGATCTATTTATAATTTTTAAGATTCTAGTTTGATAAAAGAAAGAATTATCAACATTATATAATAAATGAAATAAACATCTGAAACAGCATCAAATAGTTCTGGAGCTGCCCAGACTGCTAACAAGAACATGAACAAAAAGAAAGATAAGGGGGCCGTGGACGTCAATGTGCTACATTTGAAAAACATATCCTAAATCATCACTGTACTGATTGAAAGCTATGAGAAAAGAAGTAAAGTCAATCTACATCAGCTAATCAGCGAAACAACGAGGAAGAACAAAGTACCAAAAGCCCCAAAGCTGGTGTAAATAATCAGTGCGATTCCATAAAACTATAAAAATAAGCTCACGCCTCTGCTCAAAGCAAAGCCAGTGCGTACTGCAAGTGGGATCGCAGTGGTGGCAGTTATGTGCAAACCGCATCGTTGTCCCCACATCGCAACAACTGGTAACATCTGTATTTACTGTCCTGGAGGCCCTGATTCTGATTTCGAGTACTCCACTCAATCATATACTGGCTACGAACCCACATCGATGCGAGCCATCAGAGCAAGGTACAACCCCTACATTCAAACACGAGACAGAGTGGAGCAACTTAAGAAAATTGGTCACGATGTCGATAAAGTTGAGTTTATTATAATGGGTGGTACATTCATGTCACTCGATGAAGGATATAGAGATTACTTCATTCGTAATCTGCATGATGCACTCAGTGGTCACATTTCCTCAGACCACAAATAAGCAGTTCAGTTCTCAGAACAGAGCAAGGCTAAATGCATTGGTATTACAATTGAGACAAGGCCTGACTTTTGTGGAAAAAGGCATCTTGCTGATATGCTATCATACGGCTGCACTAGACTTTAGATCGGAGTGCAGAGTATATATGAGGACATCGCACGCGATACAAATAGAGGCCACACTATATAAGCAGTTAAGAAAACATTTGCAATTGCCAAAGATTGCGCTTATAAGATTGTGAGTCATATGATGCCAGATCTGCCAAACATGGGTCTAGAGAGAGATCTTGAATCATTTAAATAATTTTTTGAGAATCCTTCTTTTAGGCCTGATGGCATCAAAATCTATCCGACTTTAGTGATTCGGGGCACAGGTCTATATGAGTTGTGGAAGAATTAAAAATATCGAAACTATCACCCTAGCAAACTTGTAGAAATCGTAGCCCAGTTACTTGCCCTTGTTCCGCCTTGGGTGAGAGTATACAGAGTGCAAAGAGATATCCCTATGCCATTAGTTACATCTGGTGTTGAGAAAGGTAACCTAAGAGAACTAGCACTTGCCAAAATGAAATAGATGAACGTGCCTTGTCGTGATGTTAGAACGAGAGAAGTTGGTATTAAATAGGTCCATCACAAAATTAAGCCATAAAACGTTGAACTGATCAGAAGAGATTACTTTGCCAATTAGGGATGGGAAACATTTATATCTTATGAAGACCCTGAACAAGATATTTTAGTTGGACTCCTTCGATTGAGAAAGTGTGGACCTAACACATTCAGACCTGAACTTAGTGACAAATGCTCCTTAGTTAGAGAATTACATGTCTATGGATCTGTGGTGCCCATCCACACTCGAGATCCTAATAAGTTTCAACATCAAGGTTATGGAACAATGCTGATGGAGTAAGCCGAAAGGATTGCAAAACTTTAGCATGGTTCAAACAAAATGGCAGTCATATCTGGAGTAGGTACGAGACATTACTATCGAAAATTGGGCTATTATCTAGAAGGGCCATACATGGTTAAATAGTTATGAAATGAAGGTATTGTGATATTCGTTATACAATTACAATTTAATTAATTAGTAGTCGTTATGCAAAGAATAAAATCTCAATCAACCTGTATGGTCGCTAACAATTCACTTTTTGCTCAGGCTCGTCCTAAATCTAAGAAAAATGCGAAGGCTCAGTCATCTGAGATCATATACACGGGAAGTGAAAGGACGAAAAGCAATAATACTCAAGTAATTACTTAGCATTCCGTATTTTCCTCAAAAAGTAACAGCAAACTCGTAAACGCCTCAACAAAAAATCTCAGAGCAACACACCAGAGTACTGCCAAAAATTCAGTTCAAAACACATCTAGAGCCAATGGACAGAACTCTGCAATATCAGCTCGTATTTTAAAGGAAATCGTAGGCTATACTAACAGAGGAGTTGGCAATAAGCCAAAATTTAACAAAGACTATGATAACAAATAAGAAATCACTCTAAAAATAGATTTGGATTATGAAATGAGTAACTTGGCATCCCAGCGATATGAAAAATCACATCAGGCTCCACGAACTACATTAAGTGATCATCATCACCCAAGCCAATAAACTACTCCTCGCAAGGAAGCACCGACTGGCAACAGTACCAGTAAGCAGAAGAGTAAGGGCAAGCAAGATCAAAAGCATCGAGTTGTTCAATAATTTTCACCCATGAACCTTTCGCCTAATAAGTAATCTCGCATGAAAACGAAGTCAAAATCAAATAGCTTGATTATTAACAGGGAATTCACATAAAAAAGAAATCAAATGGTAAATGTGGATGATATGAAAATTACTGCTAGTCAACCGAACTGTAATGAATAATCCAGCATTCAAGGCAGCACATTTAATAACTTGGGAAACGAACTGAATCACGTCAATTTTGAAACTTGGAATAATTACTCTTCTTTCCATGAGGTAGGCTAATAGAAGAATATATTAGAAATTACAAACAATTTCTTAAAAATTCAATCACCCCACAACCTACTTTCATCTCTGTATAAGTCTCCACTCGCTGGCCAATAATCAACATGTACAGTTCAAAACTATCAGCCAGTTGCTATGATTTTCAATAAGCAATCAAAAGGCTAATCAATTGTGGCACAATCAATGACTGAATAACAGAATTTGTTAAGTGAAAAGTAACGACTAATTGCTTGTCTTGAGCAAAGTAGTGCAGTCATATAGAGCAATTTTGAAATAAAATTCAAGTAACTCATACCTTTCTGGAAAACTCAAATTGAAACTTAAGCTCAACTTGCTAAAACATCACAAAGCATAAAATAATTATAAACAAATCTAGCAGCTTAGCGTCAAATAGAATACATTAAAAAGACTGAATTATTTTAATTGAACAGAGATCAGTTGTCTAGAAAGAAACAGAAAGATTATTTTACAAAAAGTAGCAAATAACGTTACTTACAATAGGCTGTTAACTGTCAATAAAATCTTAAAGCAAGACTATCAAGCAAAGCCGATTATTAACACGTGATTTTATTTAATGAAAAAGTAGTTTTAACAGGGGAACAATCTTTCGATAATTTGAGTGTACTTTTTACAGAGATGTTCGAAAACAAACTGACTAAAAAATTTGCTTTAATTGCAAAAAAGTAACTTTCAAATTTATCAATGTTTGATTCAAGACTAGTACAAGACTTCCTGAAGCGAGTTCAATAACTATAGAGTCAATATTTAAAAATCGAGCCGTCTGCAAACACATCGCATCAGCAGTCAATAATCAACCAGTATTCGACAGCGAATGAGCAGCAAAGATTGGAGTCTTTGGTCGACTAAATCCAATAACTGACATTGAATTTATAGTTTTTGAACAGTACTCTGCAATCAAGACAGACTGAAGCTGCTTTCTGCGTGTCTAAGATCAAGGAGTGCGGGTTGAGAATTTAAGATTATATCAACAGCACTAATGCGAAGATTAGTGGTGAATATAAAATGGTTTAAGGCTGCAGCTTTGACTTTGAAACCCTACTCTAAAAATAAGTGCAAGCTGCCTTTGTTCAGTTTAGAGAATAACTTCAATATAGAGAACAAATTGTTGATCAACTAAATTCCATATAAACGCAACTAAATATTTTAAGAAACACAAAAAGTAAAAAAAATTCTTTATGCGAAAGAAACAAATAAAGTTACTCCAAGCAATCTCATCGTAATTCTATATCCTATGGTTCGACACCTTCGCAGCGGAGTGTGTAGAAATAGAATTAATTACATTGCAGCAACATGGAGATGCAAATTTCAAATATGAGTCAGCTTTTCAAAAAGAATGCTCACTACTGATAGTATGTATATGCACTCTATGTTAATTTAAAGCGCAGAAAATATATTAATAATATCACTACATAATCGATTCTACTTCATTCCAGATCTCCAGAGCTTGGGATCTAATTTTCATTAGACTGTCCAAACTCCAAATATCTTAATTACTGGCTGCAATATCTAATGTTTGACTTAAACTTTCCCACATCTAACGAGCATCTCGGCACACTTGATCCAACTGTGTATTGAGATCGCTGTTCTTTGACTATAGATCTCGTAGTCTGTCTGTTTATTTACTATTTTCATTTGAAAGCAGCTTTAAATCTTGTTCAACACTTTATATTTCTTCAATCATGGATTCAATTTTAGCTCTATTCTTTATTATTTTCTATCTATTTTCCCGACTAATATTCTATCTCCGTTTGATTTCATCTAAATATTCGGTCTACTCTCGACTAAGAACACCAATCTATTATTTAATATTTTTGTATTTTTCTTCTTCATTGGATAATACAGCAGACAAACTGCTTACCTTTGCTTATGTGTCTGCTTTTTGTACTCTCAGAGATGCAGCAAGTTCATGGTAGTGTCTAGCAGCTTTTTATTATTGCTGCTGGCGCCACTCCACAATTTCAGCTTATTTCTTAAGTTTATACTACTATTGAACTAATCTCTAAACTTATAGTTTGAGATCTTCGATATCTAATTATGTTTAATCTCTCAGTTTTTAGATATTTTACAATTACTTCTGTTTCTGCTTATAGATCATACCTTTGTACATGATGTTATTTCTTCTTTAGCTATTCTGCTGCTTAATATTCTGTAACATGCCAGATAGACTACTTTTTTATTTGAGTGCCTGCTAGATCTGCTTACTAATTTATATGCTTTATGCTTATAATCGTTTGGTATCTTGCACACATTTGGCAATATCAGTTTTATATTTCTAGATCTGCTATAGCTAACTCTGCACATTAATTTATTAAATTTGTTGCTGGTTAGTCACATCCTGAAACTGCTGCTCAATTTGTTTTAACTTGCCTGTCAGTTTGTTGTACTTCTTTTATTGCTGTTTTAATGCCCGCAGTTATTGCTATAACACTGGAATCGATGTGTGTGCCAATACTATATTACTACTACTAATGCTATTATTATTATGGGTTAGTGACAATGTATTCGGGCTTATCTGAGTGTGCTTTAGTGGGTTAGCCGAATTTATGATTCTTGAGCTTGTTTTAGAATTTATCATTTAAATATACACACACATTTATACTATATATAACTAACTATATAGCTCTATCTTATATAACAATTTTATGCTAGTCAATCTATACTTAAATTAATATAAATGTACAGGTAAATAAAATCATATATCATTTTGTATCATATTATTTAGATTATGTTGGATTTGTATGATATTAATTTTATTAAATGTCTACAAAAACAGAGAGCAAAACGACTACGTCCCCATCTTGGGAGTCCAAAATAAAACTAAATAACATAGTTCAAATTAGCCTAGTATAAACTACCTTGTAAGCCAATTTCAGAGCTATATTAGAAGCTCTTTCTCAACATGATCATGATATTAGCCAAAATAAATCTGACAATAAAGACAACCATGATCATATTGATAGTTTATCAAAATAAAATGAACGAATGGAGCAAGAGTTGAAGAATTTGAAGTAGTTGATGACCAAATTAACCAAAGATAACTAAATGATAAAGTCAAGACTATAACACAATGAAATATCTGCGTCTGTTAATACTAAAGCACATGAAGTCAAATTTACAATTAGTCCACCAAACCCAGAGTCAAGCCAGCATATTTCAAACTAGGCAATAGATGCACTCACTAAATAATTAAATTCAGTAAAAGAGAAAACTAATAAATTAGACACTGACACCAAGAAAAACTTTTAATAAGTGAGAAATTAAATCGATAACTTGAAAAAATAGTTGGCTGATGTCAGAAAAAGCTCAGACTATAATTCAAAAATAAAGTAATTGGAGAAAGCTATTAAAGATCTAGACAACAAAAATAAATAAATTAATAGCAAAATTAACAATATCGAAGGTGAAATTAATAACAAATATCAAAATGAAGGGCAAGTATAAGATATCAATAATATTTTCAAATAGCTCAGTGATAAATTATCTCAATTTATCGAAGGAGAATATCAACCAGCTTACTAAAAGCATGACTCAAGATTAGCTTAATTATAAAAATTAGCACATTAATCAAAATCATCATTATAATAAGAGAAGAGGCTAAGAACAAAACTGAATCAATAAATATGGAAAGTTCACGAGTCAGTGTCAAAAATGTCGGATAATAACTTGACTCAGGAAATAACATCTGACACTCTTAAACAATTAAAGAGATAAATTTCAGACTTGAATAAAAAACTGAATGATATAATAGCACATAAGAGTACACTTGATTCAACTATACATGAAAGTCCAAGTAAGTTCAGAGTCTCAGATAATGAATCACCAAGTAAGGCATAGGGTAGCAAACATGAGGATTTGCGAGAGTAAATGCTGGATAGACTAAAACAACTAAAATCAGATATGCTCAAACACATGAGGAAGATCGACAACAAAAATGAAGGAGATTTAGTAGTGGACAAGCGAAGACTCGATGCCATTGATGATGCAATCATGAGACTCGACCATATCCTTTCATAAAAAGCGAATGTCGACCAAGTTAAAAAGCTAGTGTAAAACATCGAAAATAAGATCTCATATGTGTACAACATTTTCATGAGCGAGTCAGAAGAGGATGCTTGTGTTGCACGCAGAAACTGGATGTGCTTGAGCTGCGATAAAAAATTAGACAAGTACCAGGGGAAACTAGGAACCCATTTAGTAAGTGCACAGTTAAAACCTAAGACTTTATAACAAGATGTTGTGGGAGGAGGAATGACTTTGCGACCATCTAAATCAAGATATGATCTGCCAAATGTTTACAAGCAAGGACTCAAGAAGCCATGAGTGATAATTGTAATAACTCTAATTTTAATTAGTATAGAGTGAGTGCCTCAATTCTGATATAAAAGTAAATCCAAATTTTTAATTATAACATATCAATATTTACAGGCGCTGAGATATGGACCCACCAGTTAAATTAAGTGCAGAAGAGCGAAAAAGACTAGATAGACAGAGATTTATAGGTTTGGAGACTCAACGAAAGTAATATTATTGACAAAATAGATTACTCAACTCACGTATTCTAATCACACCTGCTAATGGACCCAACACTTAACTAGCTAAGAATCTGGTACTGGCTGGAGTCAATGTTACTATTTACGATGATGAAGTTGTTAGCGAAGATGATTATGAAACTAATTTCTTAGTTGGTATTGACGAAATAGGGAAACCTCGCGGCTAAGTTGTATTTCAGAGAATCAAATTAATGAACCCCAGTGGCAACAATTAGCTGATTTTGTAATCGCTATAATCTGATGCCTTGAGCTAGCACTTTTTGTCGAAATTTACAATTGTTTGCACTTGTTTTTCTGATTTAAGCATTATTTCTCAATGGGATAAAGCGACGAAAAAAGCAAACAAACCATATTATAACATCTTCTCAGCAGGACTTTATTCCAGCTGCTACGTGTCATTGGGTTCAAATTATTCATACGTTCATAAAGATCCAAACAGTAATCAATAAAAGAGTGCAAGTGAGCTAAAGCCTTCGAAATAGTTTATCATTCACTGCCTATAATTTACATAAGTTTTTGATAAAGAGGAGGTTAAGAAATCACGCCGTAAAGAGAGAGAAATGCTACAGGCAATGATAAGTAAATGTGATACTATTTAGTGATGCTTGACTCTCAAAAAACATCGCTTACTTACGATGTGTTCAATCCTATGAAAATGCACTAATAAATGTTGTACTGCATGACCGAATTAGGGCAGGACATACGCGAAGATGTGGACAAATAATTCTTGATTGATTTTGCTAAATGCTACGGTATTGACTACTGTCCAGTCTACTCTGTAATGGGAAGCATCGTCTCTCAATAAATCATCAAAGTGGCATAAAGTAACATGATAATAAATGTAGATCAGCAAGAACCAGCTATGAACTGGATATTTTTCAACTCTGAACAAGGATACGCCTGCGTGTATAAGCTCAAGAAACAAGAGGAGAAGATCACTTGTGTCGAGAAATGATAAATTACTGAGATATTGTTAATAGTAATGGTATAATATTGATCGATTTCCATGAAATAGAAGCAGCAAGCCTCACTTTATTTATCATATCCTGTCAAATTCAGAAAAGAGTCAGAGACTATCAACGCAGTCATCAAAGACAAATAGATCAAGGCGAAGAAGAAGAATATAATCGGGTTGCTGAAGATGCACGCTGAAGTGACTGAGGACCTCCAATAAAATCGACACATGTTTGAGAAAGAGCGTGCGATCTATGACAGTATGAATAGCAAGCTCAAATCTACAGAAGTTGTACTCAAAAAAGATGTATATATTTTATAACGTAGTTGCTCAAAACTATGATTAGAAAATGCAGGCTTTAAGCTATTGAAGATCCTTTTATCAAAGAGGAATTTGGGAATAAGCTTAAAAACTATTTGTTAGGTTGGGCTTACAGCAAAAAATATCAATTCATTCGCGATATAGGTGGTGTGCATAATTATCGAGTAGCTAAAAAATCAGTGTGGAAAATGGAATTGGCATTTTATGCAATACTCCGCATTGACAGGATTATACTGCTCAAACACTGCACTATTTTCAATGAAGATTGTAAACTTCAGAACATTCTCATATGCGTACGTAGGCTTAATCGATTAGAACAATAAAACGAATAAGCGTTATCTTTTTAATTCAAGTTGGAACTGTATAGTACTAGCGGGGAGTATTTCTTTATGCACAGATATATCACAAAGGAATAGCTTGAGTGCAAACTATTGAACAATGAGAATCTAGCTGATATATAAACACTTAAGACAAAACGAAATAATTAAATTATGTCTCCTGAGAATCCTATGAAAAATGTACTCATTCAATAACTCAGTTAGTGGTGTTTATTGAGAAAAAGTAGATTGTCTTCATTGACGAGTACTTTATAGCTGAAGAAAATCGAAAGAAAATTGAAAGAGCGTTGAAAATTTGCAAATTTCAAATGGATGTGCTTAGATAAAAGAAAAAGCATGTATTCTTTAAATGCCTGCGCATTTCGAACATTTATTAGTCCGTATATCGAGTTCCAGGGTATGAAGCGGTTGAATTGTAAGTGTTGTTCGCGATCAAAAGAGAAGAGAGTTATCTTAACTTCGATCAAGAATAACAACTTAATTCAAGCTAAATGCTAAGAAATCAATATAAAGTTGGAAGATAGAGTAACACCGATATTAGATACACGTTAATTTGTTAACCTATAAAATCTTATGACTCCAGGTTCATGTTCGTCATTTATGATGGGTATTTACTCCAATATTACTTGAATTGCTTGCCTAATTTCTTGTAAATTTTCCTTCAAAATTTCATGATACAGCTTGACGTTAAAAAACTAATAAAAATCGATGCATCTGTCAATAATTTGAAGTAAAACGATAAACTATCTCAAAGATCTTTTAAATACGAGAAGCAAATTTTAAGTCCTCAAATTGTTCAAAAAATAAATTTTTCTTGCGTCTAAAATTTAACAAGGGTAATTAAAGCACAATCTGCCATTCGCATGAATCTCCAGCGCAAAAAATATATTCAGGATTTGACTTTAGCTAAGAAAAATTTCAGTTTTGATTTTTGTTGTAAAATAGAAGGCAACATTATCATTAGCGCCTATGTACAAAAAACAGAGCTTATCTATTTTGTTGAATGCCTATCCTTGAGTGCTGAGAAAAGTAAAAAGGAAGAAACAGATTTCCTGAAATACGATAAAAAATATTGGAAACTGGCACTTTAATTTATAAAGTCATAGGAATGTGCCGCAATCAGTCGCAAGTATTTGGTTTGGGAAATTTAATAAGATATTGCCCTGTGTTTTGAATAGCATATCAAAAAATATGAAGAGTAACAAGAAAAGATTAATCAGATGAAACCTATTCACGCTTTCAACAGACTTAGAAGACTTTTTATCAAAACCATGTTGAAGAGTAAAATCAAACGGAATATTATCTGTGTTAAGAAAATATAGACATAGTTTGCATGGCTCGCACTTATTTTACGGCGATCACCATGGTTAAAGAATATTGTCGAGACTCATCTTGTCACTCTTAAACTTAAGTAAGCTCCATAGAATGTTCGTGAGCCTTATTTAAAAACACAAACTAAAATTTACCCATAGCAAAAGGCATGGAACAATAAAAAAAGCGATGTAAATATGGATTGCGAAGTAGTTTCAATGGCACGAATCACAAGTGGAAGTCCCAGTTTCAAATATGTGATAGAGTCAGATCCAAAAATAAAATACACAAAAATATGTATGTATCGAGACAAGGCCTAACAATTTGTGTAGTACATGACAAACATATCTCAGCTTGAAAATGCAACAAAAGGCAATCAGAATGCCACTTTATCTAGAAATAAATCGAATTTCAGAAGTATTGAGAATTAATTTTATATAACAGAGACATAGTTTGTTTTAAAGCCTCTGCATGATCAACTTATCAGCGGCGAGTTAAGATTTGTTGAAAGATTCTCTTTTGTTAACCTCAGCAAATAAGATAATACGAGCGAAATGATCAACACGTCAAGCTATTACAAAAATATAAGACTGAATTAACCTGAGTTATACAAAAGCAGAAGCCGATAAAAATCATACAATGCTCAAATAAAAAAATCAAGTGACAGCATTCCTCTTTAAAAATCTTTCTCACAGCCTACGCAAAAATTAATAGAAGAGTCTGCTTTAGTATTTTACAGCCTGTATCGCACAAAAGGCGGCCAGAATTTTTTCATTGAGCTTTTCATGCTGAGTGTAGGAGCAGCAAATAAGTATTTTAAATCCGTTCATAAATAAGAAATTAGCAAAAAAGAGCTCGCTAGCTCTGAATGGGCATTTGCTCAGAAATTTATCCTCAAGTGGTGGCGCAACAGAGAGAAGTTTAACAAATAGAACATAAGATAATGCAAATTAATTCAAGAATAGGAAAGCCATAAATATGCAAATTTGAACAAAAGTATTCACAACCACGAGAAAACAAGGGGCATATTTATTCAGGAAAACAGCAGTAAAATAGAGCCAGATCATCTATAATTCTGATGCTGATGATATATGATATAGTTGATGAAATTGAATAAAGAATTAAAGTTATCTTATGCAACCAGAACAGACCGCAGAAGTTGCAACCTGCACCCGTGGTCAAGCCCATGAGAATCTGCCTTTCATAATGATTTGTCTTGAGAAAGACTGTGCGCGTAAGCGATTGTGCTGTCTCTCTTGCATTGACGAACTGCATGTGAAGCATGAGCTTATAAGTTTGAAGAAATTTTACAAATATGTGGAAGACACAGCTTATCATAACTTGAAACTTAATGACAGAGATGAGATGCTTGGTGTAATTACTGCTGCACAAAACCAAGTTATTGATAATTTGGAAAAGATTAGAACTGCATGCAATTACAAAATCGATTAACTGCAGAAGAAAACAAGAGAGCATTTTGAACTCATTAGAGACAGCTTTATTTAGGAGAAATTGAAGAATGTTTGTTAAAAAGTTAAGTATTAATTTACAGATGCAAAACTTGAATAGTATTATCAAGTAATAAAAAAAGCAGAGGGAAATATGTCCCGTCCTTTGGATTAGATCAAAAAATTGTTCTAGAAAACTTAAAAAGCAATGAATGACAAAATCGCTTTATATCTTAAATAAGTAGATAAACACAGTGATATTCTCTCGAAAGAAATTATGCTTTACAAAATATCGAAAACCATGAGTTGTAAAGCCGAATTTTCATAGGAGACAAAGTCAGTTTACATAGGTATCGAGGGAGGCAAAATAGCTAAAAGAATATAAGGAGCAGGTGGCTATCCGATAGCAGTGGTAAAGCACCAATTTACTCCATAAAACAATACTGTTGGCTTCAAAATAGTGGAGCAACTGGGCGCGAAAGGCATCTGGATGGGAGTGTGCGTTCTCGATGTTGTTAAAACTTTGAACTACCAGAGCTGTTATGGAATAGGGAAAGGCACATGGGGTATCGATCAAGTTGGCGAAAATCATGCTAGCGCCTATAGTTGGTCGCACCATGATACTAACTATAACTCTGCACCCAAAGTGGTAATGATGTATTTATTTAGGGATGGCAATTTTGGACTGGAGATTTAGTCGAAATAACAGTAGACTACTAAAAGGGAGTAGCTAGATTCACTAAAAACAAGGAACAGCAATACGAACAACCTATCAAACTGGACTTAGGTCCGTTGTATGCCTTCGCTGGCCCAACCCATATAAATGATTCTATAACAATTGCTTGAGCATTTTGATTCATAAACTGAAATCTATTTTAATAACATACAATGATGCACATCCGCGAGAAAGAGCATCAAAATAAAACAAACTAAATTGTGAACAATTATGACAAATAATCAAAGCGACTAGATGCCAGTACTTATTTAACTACATTTAGATAGATAAGACATCAATGATGCTGTGATGATTTATTTAGCTGATCGATTTCAGCACTGGAACACAATCCGGTCGTTGAACCTGAGTAATTGCAATTCTATGCAGCTGAGAATGATGTGAGCGAAAATGGACTCAAAGTGCTAATTAGTAAACCGATGAGTTCACTTCTCTAGCTATATCTCAGGTACAAGTGCAATTATACAACAGCAACAATTTGATATCAAATGCTGCAATGTGCAACATAATCAAAGTAGAAATGCCTAATTTGAGAACATTTCAGCTAGGTAATTTGATAAACATTGAGATAGAAACTTTATTGGCAACACAGGTCTCAAAAATATGACTAAAGGTAAATGGCCATCACTTTCTTCATTGAAATTATGTAATTTACATAATAGTAAAGCCGATAATAACATATCTGCATGTGGAGTGGACTATATTGCGCTTGGGAATTGGAAAAATTTGAATTATATTTACCTAGGTATATTAGTTATAACTAAGATCGTAATAAATTCTTACTTTCTTCCTTAATGCAGGTTAGAGCATGTTGTAAATGGAATAAATTGAAACGGTTGGTCCTCTACACGAACGATACAATGAATTTCTTGTCTCAAAACAGAGTTAGACAGCTGAATGCGAACTGGGTTAAAATTATGATATATATTCTGCCTACGAATTGGCAGATCGAAATATGATCATTAGTTCATTCAGTTTAATAAACTTAATTGTACTGTTAATTGTTTTAGTTCTAAATATATATTTTTATCAAATTTATCCGCAGCCTTGAATTCATCTATTTTCATTATATCAATCTAGTGGTTAAAACAGTTCTAGACTAGATGTCATTCATTAGAATAGCACTTTCTATAAAAATTGGCATAATGAAACACAGATTAGGATAGCAAATTTTGTATTGAATTTCAACTTCTCAAGTTTTCTATTGTCAAAATAAGAAATAATGTTTAAACGTTTAGAATTCAATGTTCACTATCCGTTTTTATATGAGTCCAGTGAGTTGCGTTTTAAAAGACTGTAAATAATTTTTATTACAAATGCATCCCAGTAGCTCAGAAGTGCTCATTGCCAAAAAATCATACGTTGGCAACATCTCCATGAGAGCCACACTAAACACAAAGGGCGAATTTGAGCCTTCCAAAAACATCTCATCGGTGATTGCTGCGATTGAGAACAAGAAAAAATCATTGAGCACCTACAATAATAAAAATTACCAATCGTATTCGACCTCAGCTTTGCCCGCTGCTGTCACTATTCAGTAGCATGTTAATAATTGCGAGTCTGCGACCCAAAACAAGAATAAGTTCGACAAGCATGAGAATAAATCCAAAGCATAACACAATCAGATAGAATCTCTCTAGAAGAGAGCAAGACATAAAGACTCATAAAGCGATAAGACAAACTATTTCAAGTTTAAAAACGAAGCTAATAAATTTCGGGCCCAAACCGAGACATCGCAAAATAATTACGATAATAAATTACAAACAGAAAATATAGGACGAACATCATACGCTAATATGACAGTGTTCGTTCCTAAACATCGACAAGGTTAATGGTTGCAGAAAATGGAAATATACTCAAGGACTGCAAAATCACCAAAAATTGGTATTATGGAGAGGATCAAAGAGAATGATCAGTAATAGTCAAATTCACCTAAAGTTGCACTTAAAACCTAGAGTCCGATCAAGGATAGCTATAACAAAGTGTTCTTTAGGCAAACGCTGGATCCGAAAATGGATCGGAATTCTATTGTCAATAAAATGTATGCTGTTACGCCGAACAACCTTGATAAGAAGCTCATCGAAAAAGACAACTCCACGAGTAATTTATAGAAAAAAATCATATCTAAAAATGATCACAAAACAAATGTTACTCAACAAAATATCGGTCAGTCGGGAAGTTTTTGGCGAAAGAAGGCAGTTTCACCCCCAAGCAAACAGCTATCGCCTTTGAGACAGGTTGAGTCTGACAGCCAAAAAGAAATAAAAATTCCTATGCTTCATCTACACTCACACGATAAAACACAATCTAGCGTTCAACAAAAATCAGCATTCTTTATGAATAAGAAGTCATTAAGTCGCTTTAGTATAGTGAAAAATATTGGAAGCGGAACATACAGTGATGCTTTCTTGGGCATGGACAAAAAGTCAAGCGCAATCTTTTGTATTAAAAGATTTCACAAAGCTACCTTTAAAAATTTTCCCTAAGTGTTGAATAATTTCATACGGAAAGTGGCCTTCCAAATTTTGGCAGACCATCCAAACATAATTCAGTTGTATGATATATTTGCAGATGGCGACTTTGTTTACACTGTCGAGTAGTACATGCAAGGAGGCAGATTGAGCTAATGTCAATAGAGATAAATAGAATAAAGATAAGCAAAAAGGAGATAGACTTTAGATTTCACAAAGAAATAACCTAATGAGTAACCTCTATTTAGCTAAGCTAAGATCATTGATAAAATGTTCGATGTTAATTCTGCCCTGTGCTACGTTCATCAATCCTGCAGTGCAATAGTAAAGCATGGTAAGAAACTACCACCTCTCGCTCACGGTGACGTTCGAACTAAATCGTTAATGGTGAACTTGGGAGTGTGCAAACTAGCCTCGATTGAACCTTCGCATACGAAGTCTTACTACATTGATAGTTTTAGCCCACCCTAGCAGATCATTTAGCAAGTCTATATCCCTAAATCCGATATCTGGAGTCTGGGTCTCGTGCTATTTTAATTGTGCGCTTAGAGAAGACTCTTTGGAAATGAAGGCGAGCACTAGTAATAAGGCCATAAACCAGGTTATCAGGTCTTCAATGTAAGTTTCTTTTAATCCTAGGTTAATATCACTGAAGAAATCGACAAGCTCTCAACAACTCCACAGCTGCTAAAGGATTTACTAAAAAGGTTACTCACAATTCAGCCTGAAGATCGACCAGCATCTAATGTCGTAATGCTAAGTAATGTTTTCCGAGTATATGGGTTTGATACATAATGGAAAGAGAGAAGACAGTAGAAGATAATTAAGGAGAAAGATTTAAAGTTCTTCCATAAGAAGCATACTCAAAGTTTACAACAAGTTCGATAATAATCAGCATCTCAAGTTTCAACATCGTTCCAAAACGATTAAAGTTTTAACAAAAATGAATTTATGAACGAAATGCAGCAACAATTTGGACAGTGTGGACCAAATTCTCCCAGTCATGCCTACTCACAGAACAACAACCATAATAATAATATTGGTTCCAAAGATATGATAGGCTTGCACAGTTTCACAAAATCAAAACATTCAAATGCAAACTTGAATTACTCAAGATAGTCTAATATGAACAATAACACTCACGACTCGATATAATGTGAGCAGAGTAATAGTACTATCCCTAACAACAGTAACAACAAAGCGCACTGGACTAGCAAGAAGGTGGGGCAGTGATCCAGTAATACAAATGGAACTGCTACCATTTACTATTTTCTTATATATTTTTATACATTATTCCTTATATAACACTCACTCTCAAACTATGTCAATAAGTATTAAATGAGTGTCGCATTCTAGCATCGGTTGGTTATTATTGCAAATAAAAATATTACAAATGCATGACGACGATACTTTGGTGCAACTCAGAACATTAATTGATAAATTGAAGTTTGTTGGTCTGAGCAAAGCCAGAATACCAATTGAGGGCTAAATTATCGAAATTCTTAAAAAACTATCGTACTTCCGAGGTGAAGCATAAACTCATGGTATCATGGTGCTATCACATTTCATACCATTAATATAGCCGTATATGCTGAGAGCCGGCATGCAAATAATCGATAATCAAGAGGAGTATGTTGTAATATAAGGCACTGTTAAGGGCATCAAATCTAATGGCTAGCCTGGCAATGTATATCGGAGAGGCGCATTAATTGATCCAACTTTGTAACTTCTTAAATAGGAATCATAAAGAGAGTCACTATGCAGTACACCTGATGCAGATGCAAAACTTATCAAAATATTTATCAACAGCAAAGACATCAAATACTTGAAACATTCTCAGAATTTGACGAAATTTCAAAAATAACAGATTGTAAAGCAGCGAGAAATGCAAAGACTGGTACTTAGCGAAAAGGTACTGCAAGTTAACAGAGATAAAATCACTAAGTTTTAATTTTTTAAGAATATCTGTAGTTTTGATTTGCTTGAAATTTTGATAGAATCTAAACTTGTGTTTTACAAGAGGGGTTCTACTATATATGACTTTGGTTAACAAACAGATAGAGTATTCTTCATTGTGTCGGGGCAAGTAAAAATAGACAACTCTGTAATTCATGATAGAAATAAGCCCCTAGAACCTGGAAAGCTTATCTTAGACAAATACATGGTCCACAGAAAGCAGAAAAATTCAAGTGTAGTAAGTATTATTGAGCCAGGCGAATGGATGGGATTGGAGGAATATTTGTGGAGTTAGCCTCATTTTGTTTCGAGGGGATAGGTAATTTCTCATGATGCCGAAATTTTCATAATCCCAACAATTATCTTTGAGAGGAAGTTTAATTAGTTAACAAATTACTTTGAAATGAACAAACTAAAAGGACTTATTGAAACTAAAAAAAAGTTGTTATCGAAGGCCATTAAATCTAAGAAAGAAAAGTAGCAATAAATTATAGACGAAAAAGAAAGAAGTTAAGCTATTCAAAAAATGCAGGCCAACCTGACTGCGTTTAGAGTTCCCGAAAATAAAGGTAATAAAGAACAAACATTGCAATTAAACAAAAGCTGTTATGGAAATACTAAGAAGAAATAAACATCGCCATCATCACTTCTACCTAGCGAGTGCTACATGCCTGAGCGTTTGGTTCATAAACTAAAAGTCTTTGAACAGAAATATGAGACTTTGCCAAAAATTTAGGAGAGATTTATGCTATTTCCTGAATAATACGAAAAAGCTATGATACCAATTGAGCTGCGGGATTAATTGCGAATGATGAGGAAAGCTCGAAATCCCAGTCTATAGACATCTAAGCCATATAAAATGTTGAAAGGATTTAAAATTTATGAAGCTGTGATTTATGCTTCATTAAGTCCTAAAAATAGAGATAGTCCTGAGCTTCATACTTCAAGAAGAATGACTATACATAAGAATAAATCAAAAGCAAGTCTAGAGCCCTCAATGAACGATGAAAAATTAAATAGCCTGTATGACACAATTGAAATGACTCCTTTTACAACTAGGCCACGCTTCAACTTAAGCATCTGCAATAACTTCAGAGCGCCAAAGAATAAAGGCCAAAGATTGCTCTAGAATATTACAAAAACGTTGGAAATAGTTTGACTAAACTTAAAACATTATTTAATTCACGCTTGCGTAAAATTTTTTGAATTTTATATTTAATATATTTTTTGTTATTAAAGCAAATTACTATAATAAATTTAATTACTATTTTTAAGAAACAAATAAAAGATAGGTTAAACTGTGAATGCATCTCAATGAATAAACAAGAAGTCCAAAAAGTCACATAAAACGGTTAGGTTGATGACGGCAAAATAAAAATAAATGATAATAATACATTACTAAATATAACTCAACAATTCGAATGCTTTTTGTATAAACAAATAACAACAATGAGCAATAAGTTTTATAAGCAGATTTCAGCAGGGAAGATAACTTATTTGCAGTCTCTTTTGTAAAAGCGTCACAAATTAATTTACTCCTTAAAAATCTTACTTATGAAGTATATGGGTAAAAGAGTACGCAAAAGGATAATCGTTAATTGTAGATGCCAGAATTAGCAATAAAATTCATTTAATTTGCTTAAAATGTCACAAATTTAAAATTCTCTCTCACAACTGCAAGGGAAATATTTGAGCTGATTAAAATTTAATCTCAAAAAACTGCTCTTCTTGAAGAATACTACAAAAATATTGGATGTTAACTGTAAATTTAAGAATCAAGTGACCCTCTAATCGACTCAATTCGTATAAAAAATTAAATTTCGCATTCTCTAGGAGTGCTTCGTCAATTCCAAACAGACGTCGATCAATAAATTAATTAAATTTAATGCGATTTTGAATGTAGTATAAGAGATTATCATCTATAAACCGAACCTGATTAAGAATTGATAATCGATACCTCAACAAATAAGAAGTTGCATCATCTTCATAGCCTAGATAACTAATTTATTCATGTTCCCAAATTTAACCTTTTGAAATCACCTAATTTAAGAGAAGCCCACGAAATAGATCAAAGCTACTTTCAAGAAAATGAGATTATTAATGTTGATGAATAAAAAGCGTATACTTTCACACCAAAAGCTAAATTTTCGATTAAGAAACAACTAAGTACTTTATTATCGACGGAGGGATCTGAAAAGAAGTATGAAGCAATCGATTTTATTCAATCTTTATCTGGGCGAGTGCATCCATTGCCAAGTTTTCTGCACGATGAAGATAGCATGACTGCCATGATAGCAAAGTAGAAAAGCGAAGATGTTCTCAAATCTAATATTATTAAAAAGTCATTAAAGAATAACGATGAAAAATAGATGTATTAAGGTAAAATGTAATATAATAAAAGTCTCAGGTATATTAAGTTAAAGAATAAGCTGAAAAGAAACTCAAGAAACAGCTTTATGCTTAAAAACTAAATGCACAAGACAGAGGGTTCTTTAAATTAGCCTGAATATGGAGTAAAAAAGGAAATATTGAGTACTAAATAATAAAAAATTAAAACTAATCCAATCAAGTAAAAGAGAGCTGCGTTATTATTTGCTTCAAACTAATTCAAGGATATAAATAAAAAGATATTGAGGCACGTAAAACAAAGAAAATAATGATAATGCTACTTATATGTTTTAAAAATTTATTGCAATTTATTAAAGTAGATTTTGCAACTCAGACAATTAGAATAAACATGAGACCGATGACCCAGATGACAATTGCAAATATTCCCATTCCAATGAGTTGGAAAAATCCGAGCTTCTGTTATTTAATGATAGCTTCCATGGATTTGTTTTTGCCTTGCAGTGACCCTAAATGTTTGTCTTGGCTATCGCTAATCTTTTGAATGACTGTTGTGTCATTGTTAAGATTTTCATTTATGTTGATGGCGTATTTTTTGAACTTCTCCACTAGATCAATCATCTATTATTTGATTTCATCATCCTTCTCTTAATTTTCTTGAGCTTCTTCTTCCATTTTTCTACTTATAACTTTGAACTCCGTCTCATGCTCCTTGTACTTTCGGCTTTTCTTCTGCAGGTAATCGATTGCTGGTTTAAATATAACACTTGCTTATTTAACTTTTTGTATTTCACCATGCACAATTAGCTTACTAATCTACTACTGTAATTTGAGTTCAACTCGTTTAAGTTTAATCTAGTGCGCACAAGCCAGTTGACCGTTCTTGTTGGGGTTGCTTAAATACATCTCCCAGCACTTCTGCCCACTCTTTAAGCATGTTATTATGTTGATGTTAGCTTTACTCTCAATGTTCGCATTTTCCTTGAGTGTTTTGTAACAGTACTCGATATCTATTTTCTTAAGCGACGAAGGGACATCAGCACTAACTTTTGAGACTGATTCTACTTTAGATTTTGGTCCGGTTAGTATCTGAGAAGATATTGGTCGCAAATTTTATTATATTTTACTGACTATATTTTTGCTCACTCTCTTCATGTCCATGTATTTATTTTTGTTTATATAAATGAAAGTCAATCAAAATATGCCACATCACAAAAGCCTTTAATTTATATGCTATCCTTTGATTAATTTATTTATAAATTAAGTATTAATAATAAAAAATAAGTCACTCTTCCTCAAATTTAAGAAAAAATTATTTGAATATGATAATAAATATTGCCTATTTATGAAGCATTGTATATAGAATTACAAAATACGTAAAGTTAAATTGTGAGATATCATTTTTTAGTCCATGTGTACCAAGCAGAATTCTGATCAAATCCTTTTTCCACTCCTAGAAATTCAGCCACAAGTCTTGCAAACTGTCTGCAATTATTTTAAGTCACATCATATTTAGATCCATGAAAGCCAGACTTCTATCGTGCAAACTCAATAATGGAGTTCAAGCCTCTATTGGTGTCCCCAATGTACCTGGTTTCTCCTGGAGGATCATACCTGTTGACAGTAACTTTGTTGCTGGAGGCGCTGGAGCCAGAACTAGAGTAGGAGCTGAATGAACCTGAAGCTCCACCCGCAGCGTACTCGAAACAGTACCAGCCATCTGCACACTTTATTGCGATTCCCATGTGCGCACCCACCTGTCCTACGAACCCTTTAGTGATAAATAGGTTTACTTGGTGTACCATACTACTATACTTATACTTGTAAAAAGAATTAATTGTTATAAGCAGTATTTATATTAACTAAGTCTATTTTGATTAATCTATTATATTAAATGGAACTAAATATGAAGATATTTCATAATTGTTGATCATATAATTAATAGATTTATGGATCCCAAAGAACCACAGCCAATATTGTGCAAGGCCGCTGTCGCCTACGCTGCAAAAGAGCCCATGAAAATCGAAGATGTGTGGGTGGCCGCCCCCAAAGAAGGATAAGTCAGAATCAAAGTCATATCTAATGCTCTATGTCACACTGATGTCTATCGTTTGGATGGTCATGACCCCGAGGGCGGATTTCCCTGCATTCTTGGTCACGAAGCAACTGGAGTTGTTGAAAGTATTGGCAAAGGTGTCACTCGTGTCAAAGTTGGTGATATTGTGATCCCTTGTTACACTCCTCAATGTCAAGAAAAGTCGTGCATTTACTGTCAGCACGAGAAATCAAATTTGTGCCCCAAAATCAGATCAACACAGGGTAGCGGACTAATGCCTGATGGAACAAGCAGATTCACAACAATGGACGGCAAGACAACAATTTTCCACTTTATGGGATGCTCTACTTTCGCTGAGTACACAGTCATTGCTGAGATTTCTGCTGCCAAGATCAACCCACAGGCTGATCTAAACAAAGTGTGCATGATTGGATGTGGAGTTAGTACTGGCTGGGGTGCTGTCATGAACAACACTGATGTCAAGCCAGGCAAAACTGTTGCCGTTTGGGGATTAGGTGCAGTCGGACTTTCTGTTATTCAGGCTGCTAAAATACGAGGAGCCAGGAAAATATATGCTATTGATATTAATCCTAAAAAGTTTGATGCTGCTAAGAAATTTGGAGCTGATGTCTGCTATGAACCCACAAAATAGAAAGACGGAAAGGCATACTTATTATAACAAGAAAAATGGGGTATAGATTATACTTATGATTGCACTGGTCATGTAGCCATCATGAGACAAGCTCTTGAGGCTGCTCATAGAGGATGGGGATAATCTTGCGTAATAGGAGTTGCTGAAGCTGGCAAATAAATATCTACCCGCTCATTCCAACTCGTAACCGGTAGAAAATGGGTTGGCACTGCTTTCGGAGGATGGAAGAGCGTTGAGGATGTGCCAAAGTTGGTCAACAAAGCCACTCTCGGTGAATGGCCTATCGATGAATATGTTACCCATGAGTTCGATGGACTTGACAAAGTGAATGAAAGTGTTGATGTGCTTCACAGCGGTGATTGCTTAAGAGCAGTTGTCAAGATTTCTGCACCTCCATAAGTCAAGAAGGACAAAATTAAGATCACCAGTTCAGTGACTGCTTACGGAGGTAGACTTTACACTGTTTCGCACTGGAGCGACACAGTTGACGGATTCATGAACTTTAATATTTATTTACCCGACATCCACATTGATGGTCAAAGAGGTAAACCTTATCCTGTCCTTTATTGCCTTGGTGGTTTAACTAGCACTCCTGAGAATTTTACAGTCAAATCTGGTTTTGCTGAACATGCGAAAAAACACCGATTAGCAGTCGTATTGCCTGATACAAGTCCTCGTAACACCAACATCGCAGGTGTGTCTGATGATTGGGAACTTGGAGACAGTGCAAGCTTCTACGTGAATGCTACATCATAAAAATATAAGAAGCACTTCCAGATGTTCACTTACATCACTGAGTAATTACCAAGAGTTGTATCCAGCTTCTTCCCTGTCAGTCGTGACAACATGTCTATCACAGGATTCAGCATGGGAGGCCATGGAGCTCTTATCAGTGCATTTAAAACAGGCAAATATAAATCAGTTTCAGCTTTTGCTCCAATTTCAAACCCGACAGCTAGTGAGAGATGGGCTCAAAAAGCGTACAAATAATATTTTACTGAATGGGAGAAGGAAGGAAAGGAATACGATGCAACTGAGCTAATTCGTTCTTCTAAGTATTTCAAGTGTCCACTCTTCGTTGAAGTCGGCACTCATGATCAGTTCTCACACCTGCTTTTGGTGGACAACCTGGTGACGGCGCTTAACGAGAAGAACGAATGCTTTAAGTATGAAGTAAGAGACCACTACAACCACAGTTTCTACTACGTGAGCACGTTCTTAGGTGAGCACTTCAGCTTCCACAGCAAGTATCTCAACTATCACAATTGATTGTATACCAAAAATTATTCAGTACATTCATGCCAATCTATATTGATTTAATACGTTATTGAATATCGTACGAAATAGATTTTTAGCATATGTTTATAAATATTTCGATCATTTCATCAGAGCTTAGGTAATGTTTCATGTTTTTGTTTGCCCTTAGCTAAATTTTATTTTTGAATTTCCAAGAATAGTTCATCAGGTTAGCCAATAAGCTCATGACATTTCTTCCTAGCTACTCTTATAGCGCCCTAAATGTAGCTAGCGAACTCCAAACTATATTCTGATCCTATAAAGTAAACATTGTTTTAGTCTCGGTACAGTGCATCAATGCCCTCGCCAAATTTGACCACCATCGAGAATGTTCCTGGGCTCGTGTTCGACTGAAACCCACTCCTGATGTCTGGGATGTTCATGAATGTGGAGTTATAGTAAATGGCGTCACTAAGATGTTTAACTTTGTCTTATGCTGACACCTGGAATAATTTGCATACCAGATCAATAATATATTGTTTCTTGGCTTATTATTCAGAAGGAGCCAGTTTAAACTTGGACTCCCATAAATCATACTTTTTGCCACTGTGGAAGAACACCAGGATACCGCAAGACACATCATGTGGTGATATATCATGACACATGTTCACTAAATGGTCATTTGAAAATAGGCAATCCCCAGAAGCATTTTTACGCCAAAATGGTTCCTTCACAATGAGGAAAGATTTAACACAGTTCGTTCTCAGCTGATTGTCGATAATGAATCGTTTCGCTCTTGAAATATTAGTGAAAGTGATAGAACGGGAGACTGCCAAGGGAATTGAGTTGATTACTTTTCGGCATCGATACACTTTTACTTGATTATTTCTTGAACATTGAGTTGTTACAACGCAAATTTCACTCTTATTGTCAATGGTGAGCACTTTCTCGTTGAAGAACATAAATTTATTGTACGACATACGCATTTGGTTTTCTATTTGTTCAATATACTTTTTGATCAGCTCGGTTGTACCTCTGTTGATCAGGTAGCTAGGTTCGTGTTCGCCTCTATAATCGCCCATAAACTCCCTCAGAATACCCACGTCATTAGATCGGGCACTTTTGGTTAACACTTCATGCATGCTATTCTAATCACAAGAAACACATTAAGTATGTTAGAAGAAGTCCTATATTATTTATCTGGATTCCTCAGTTAAACAGTTCTCTTCCAAAAACTCGGACACTAGTTTAGAATCGAATTAAGTTAACATTCTGTTTGAACGATATTTGTTATCATTAGGTGTCAGTACATATTTGTCATAAAGTGAAGCCAAGTGGTCTACTCTGTCTAAGAAATATTTTATATGCGGCCCAAATCTAAGGTCTTTTTTCAACTAAGTCACTGTCAAAGGAGTATCTTTGTGTAGATAAATATTATCTCCTTCTGAGTGTTGTTCTCTAATTTGGATGTTAAATTTCTTGAATATTTTCAACAAAAACTGATGCTGTTCCTCAATCCAGGTGGCTCCTTTTTCAATATAAGCATCCTTAAGTTTATCATAGTTCTTCTGCACCCAGTCACATTCACGTGCTCCGGGTAACGAAGTCACAGAAATCACAGACTGAGACTCGATACGACCGGCAGGATGGTCCTGTGATTCAAGAGCAATAATATTTCTGGTTTTTCTGGTGAGCACTTCCATCGACTGCAGTCCTGATATGCCCATGCCCGCTACAATGTAATCATAGATATGATTGTTGGAGTTATTTTCCCTCATTCTTATTTATTATCTTAATTAATCTATTTTACAATCTAAGTCTCACATTTTATTGTAAAATCAAGACTAAATATAATAAATGAGAAGGAGTTGACTGAACGGTACACAATATAATACTATATTATAATGATAAATAAGTAGACGCAGCATAGCAAACTTTCGCCCTAGAGGTTCTATGTACTTGGTAACCAGTCCCAGATAAATAACTACAGCAATATGAGTATGTAACAAGCGAATTTAAGACTCAAGATGAATCAGACATAAAACAAATCTAAATTTTTTGAAGGTCAGCTTGATGCGTTAATTAATTCTAATATGCAAATGAAATATCAACTGTCATAAGCGCAACGAATGCTTTTAAGTAGAATACTGTTAATGTAGACTCAACCGAAATGTTAAGGAACTTGTTACCTTAGCCTTCACTGCCGTAAAGAAAATTAGCACTGCAACTCGCAAATATTGAAGGCGTGTCTTAATTGATCAAGCAGGACTGGCACAACATGGAAAATAATATTAAGAATATGCAGGCTCATCTTGAATAGAAGGTTAGTAAAATTAGATAACTGCAATTGTAAAATATTACACTGATCAAGAGTCACAGGCAATAAATATAAAGCTTGCTTTAATCGCATCATAAATAAGTGACTAATTTACAGTAAATATACCACAATAAGTAACAATAGCTACAATAATAAGTAGACTTGCTGAATACTAAACTGAAATAATTAGTCAATTTATCACAATCTAAGACAGAAAAGATGAAGTTAATGTAGAGCAAATATCAAGCAGTTATCAAATAACAGGCTAATACTATTTCACAGCAGGAGCGTACAATACAAAGACTATAAGATGAACAATCCCAGCAAGCTCTATAATTCTAGGCAAGCAAGAAGTTACTAGTTGAGCATTATCTATCACAATTCGCATAAAAATAATAGGACATCAAAAACTCGTATGAGTTACTGCTCAAAATGAAGAACGAGTAACACGAGAAGAGTATACAGTAAATTACATCTTACGTAAATGACATAAATATAAAAATGCAATCTCATTAAAAACGAATTAGTTAACTAAATCAATTAGTATTATAAAAATAAGTGTAACAGAAGTAGTTAGAGGCATAGTGGCGTAGAGTGCAGGATCAGCTTGTCAAGCGCAATGCTGTTATTGAAGGGCTTAATGCAGAATTATAGATTAAATTGAAGACAATCAAATAACTATAAAATGATAATTTATTGAAATTAACATAAATTGAAGCAATCAAGCAGTAAAATAAATTAACTCAAGAATAATTAGCTGCTGCACTTACTAAATATGCAGAAAGGGAACAAAATATAGCACTTTTAATTAGTAAAAGAGAACAGGAGATTGCTGAATAAATAGCAAAGCGGTAAAAATAATTGTAGCTTCAACAAATACGATGCGCTAAGTATCTATAATAGAAAAATAAAAAATAGTATCAAATTAGACAATTGTAAGAACAAGTTAAAAATGTATTAAAGGAAGTTTAGCAGTTTAAGACATTATAACAGTAATACACTAAACTTAATAATCTCATCGAAGATTATAAGTTAAAATAAGCTAAACACAAAACAGAAGTTGAAGACTATCAAACTCTAATATCTTCTAAAATTTAAGAGCTTAATCGAGCTCAAATTTTACACGATGAAGCAATTAAAAAACTTGATCAGAAACATAATTTACATATTAAAAATATGGAAAAGTAAACCTTGAGAAAACTCAAATAAGTCGAATAGTCTCAGTCTGAGTACATAATGAAACTTATGAAAGAACAAAGCTAAAGATTGGGTAAGCAGCAAGCAGAGATTGCTAGCCTGTAATAGACTCATAAGAGTCAAATCTATAATTTATAGTAGAAAATTCTGGAAATGAGCGAGTCTACAGCTTTATTGCAAAAATAACTCGCATAGAGAGACAAAAATCACCTGTCTGAAATATCAATGTTGCAACAGAAACACGCTGATGCACTGGAGCAGCAAATAAATGACTATACTGCACAGTTAAATAAAATGCAAATGATGCTAAAATAACAGGAACTAAATTTTGCATCCCAGCTTTAAAACAAGGAGCACGAATATACCCGTAGCTTAAGCATGAAGCAACAATAATTTAACTCTAAAATTGAAGGACTATAGAAGAATATTATCCAGCTCAAATCAAGTAGTGCTGTTTCAGAGATTTAAAATAAGTATCTGGCCATGATAGACCGACTCAGAGGGGAGTCAGGTCGATAAAAATAAGCACTCATTAACAAGCAGAGTATGTAGCTTAAACTTTTAAGAGATCAACTTTAAAAATAGTTAAAGTAAAAATAGAGAGCCCATTTATAATACGTTCATAAACAAGAGTATGAGTATAACATATAGCTCAAATCAATTTCATAAAAACTGTCATCCAATATAGCTGTTTTAAACGATGAGCTGCTTTAATAGAAGTAAGCACATTAATTCACAAAAATGACACGAGAGGAGAAAATCATATATCTGACTGAAAAAATATTAGCCTTTCGCAAAGCAGAAGAGCTCAAAAATTAAAGAATTTTATAATTATAATACGAAATATAGCAGAAAATTAAAGAAATGCAAGCGATTGACGAGTTAGTAAACGAAAAACTAAGAAAAAAGAAATAACAATATGACATGTACTTGGAATAAACTTAAAAATAGTGTCAAAATATGGTAAAGAAGAAGACAGAATAATGCAATCTAAGAATAAAATAAATATAAGTTTAGAGATTTAAGTTTACATAAAGATTATATTTAGAGTTTCAACAAATGAAAAATAATTTTTAAAGATAATTAAATTCTCAAATTAAGAAATATGATGAACTGGAGAAGCTATTTCAGTAGAGGCCATCTCGTCAAGAAGATGTAAACAAAATAAAATAGCTGACACTGATAAAGCAAAAAATGGATATTTAGGTTAAGTAGTTCAAAAAGAAAATAGTAAGTGCAAATTAAATCGTCAAATACCTAAATTTACAGTTGGAAAACTATAAATAAGTATATGATATTTTTGGACCTGAAGGCTTCGACTCTGAGATGGCATAAAATAAGCAAGAGGAGCTCGAAAGTTTTGTCAGAGGAAGTATGAATTTCTTAACTTAGTCAAGCTCATCTATCAAAAGGTCGGAAAAATACAATGAAAAGGTATTAAATGTACGAAAATATGTGAGATAGCGAAATGATAGAGTACGGACTGAAATGAGCACAATTTAATAAAAAATAGACCACAATAAAGAGCAAGATTAATCATCTAACATTGGAGAAGATCAAAAAAATCAATAAGATTATTAAACTTTACGCCAAGTTAGGGAGCATAAAGAATAGTTAAAATAAACTAACCTTATGTTCAAAAAGTACAAGCATCGCCGAGTAGAATCTTTAAGAAAAATGACAGAAGACTCGGAGAAAAACAAAAAGTAGGCGTATAATGAGCAATAAACAACAAAATAACTGCGGAGCAATGCTGAAATATTTTTATCAATGGTTAATATCAATCAGAAGCCAGTGGCTGAAGTCCGAAGAGTAAATCCAGATTATGGAAAAATGTCCAAAAGAAGAGCTTTTAAAAGCTTCTAAAAATAAAGATTAAGTTAAAAATAGAAAAAGTATCAAATTAGAGATCGAATTTTAACTTTGTAGCGTTGACGCATTTATTCTAAAATTACTCATTTTTAAAAAAAATATTATAACCTTTATTGATATCGATAATGAAAATCTCAAA
>APMI01020609.1_pt1 | contig 31367 bp, 16 predicted proteins | sample 667938 | NCBI WGS metagenome assembly APMI01 (sample SAMN01084076, study PRJNA167559) | wastewater metagenome | biome: Wastewater | place: Denmark: Ejby Moelle, Odense | collected 2011-11-28
ATACAACATATTGATATCATTTTTACTTCTACTAGTCTTCAGTTTCGTAGTCTTATTATTCATCATTATCATTTTCAAATTCTTAAAGTTCAGCCAATTGTTTTTTTCTTTATTTTTCAATTTACTTTTCAGTTTTATCAACTTTCTTGATAGAGTTAACAGTTTTAGCCAGTTTAATCTTTACTTGTTCTGCATCTAAATTCTTACTATTGATTTCGGTGATTAACTTTTTGAACTGCTCACTTGCTGCTTTATATTTGGGGTCAAGCATCGAGTCTAAATCATTACAAATTTATTTCAATATTGTACACATTGTTTACTTTGTGATTTAAGATAGTTATTTGTCTTTTATTGTTTATGAAAATGTGCTTATGCTTATATCTACTATTTTTATCTTCAAAGTGAATAAAAGGTATTTACATAGCTTCCGAATTCTTAAACTTGTGAGCTCAAATAATTTTTTAGGTCGAATGCTCGAGTCCATTCTCAGTAAGTTCATATATAGCAAAGTGAAATGGAATATTGAATCGATTTATTTGTCTATTTTTTCACTTGGGAACTTGTTGAAGCATGCTTCTAAAATCAAAATCTCATCCTTAATTCGATCGACGTTAAATACAACTCTATGTTTGACTAATTCTTAATGGAAATCACATAGCTTATTGAATGATACAAGATTAATATTCTTCATTATACGTATGGTTAGTTTGTCCACAAATTATATGATTTGCTTGTGTTCGATCCCTAAATCTTTAGAGTAGTTCTCGGATATTCTCAGAAAATACAGTATATTGTTGCATTCTTGTTAAAACTCAATGTACCATCAGGAGAAAGTAAATTCAAATTAATCTTAAGTAAATGCTCAATGAATTTTTTCATACTCATGCGAGACTCAGCATTTATATAATTGGGACTAATGTTTAGACATAAATGTGACAGTCTTCTGCTTGTTATAGCATATGTTCTGGGAATCATGAACTTGTCAATACTGTCATACATGGTGAGTAGGTTATGCATTCTTTTGCAAGCTTGGATGCTGATCTATGTAACTACGCACATACTTTGAGATCATTGATTTCTCACTGTGGTACAAGAATTTGCTATTTTTTGTGCTCTGAAGATATCTGAACATTCCGATTGCTCTCATTTTTTATGTGGATAGTTGACAAATTTAATTAAGTAAAATAGTATAAAGGAATGTGAGTAATCAATCATAGGTTTAGTTTAGCAGCTTGTTTAAGTCATCAACACGCTTAGCCTTATAGAAGCTTAGTTCTTCTTTTAACTATCTGATATCTTCTTCATTTTACTTGATGCTTTTGTTTAGTCGCATTTTTTATTGCATTAAAGTTCTAAGTTGAGCTTTCATTGTCTCGTTATCTTTCTTCAATGTGTAGCTACTTTACTAGACTTGCTGGAATTTCAATCCATATTTTTCAAGTTCAGATTCTAAATCTTGAATCTATTTCTACTTCATCAATTTGTATCGTTTAAACTATGCTATAATTTTTTACTCCTGCTGTTCATCATTATCTCGAAGCATTTGCTCAAGCTATTAGACTCTGTTTTTGTAAAGCTAGTTTTCAAAACAGACTTACTACCATTGATCAACTGATGGTCTATTTTAAAACTACTTCAGCTCTTACTCAAGCTATTTTAGAACTTTCTAGTACCCTTCCAATTTTTAGTTGTACTCTTTCTATATCTTGTCTTTCTTCTCTCTATCAGCCAAGTACTCACACTATTTTGAAAAATAATGCTCGGTTTATCTTTCAAGCTGTATTTTAATTTTATAGAACTCATCATTCTTTATTTCCAGTTTCGACATCAACTCTCCAACTTATTTTCTATTTTTCTACTTTATTTTCTAAATGCTGCCCTGAGTTTAGTCAATCTTAAATGTTAATTCCTTAATTTCTCTATTTTTGCGACTGATTTATTTATTGAGTGCTTAATTTTTTAATTAGTTCTACTTTTGCCATGAAGAGTGGCCTTCTAATTGTTTAGCTAGTGTTGTTTTATCTTTGTATAATTGATCAAGCTCTTGTTGATAAGACACCATAATATCTTTGATTTATTTTTACATTCGAGTCAATTCAATATTTAGTCCATTTCTCTCTTTTTCTAATTCATAATATTTGTCATTGTAGTTAGCCAATTATAATTTTAAGCTGATTAAATGTTCATCTCGTTCTTTTACTTTCTTTTTGCTCATTGCGTGCTACTCCTTTTAAGTATTAATTTAAATTTGGAATTTTTTATAAGCAATTGCAGTTTATTTAGTCAGTTGCTTCAACTATTAAGTTTTTTGACTTAATTTCATTTATAAATCTCCAATTCTATTAAGCAATCCAGATTTATTGGAATCAAATTTTCTCATTTAATCAAGAGCTTGGTCTCTCTTAAAATTAGCGTCTTTCACTTTGGCCCTTTATGTTAACACTGCGCCATCTTTACTTTTAATTTACTCATTTAACTGTTCTATCTTATTCTCAAGTTCAACATATCGCTCAGCTAGCTATGACAAATCATCATCTTTCATGCTTATCTGATGATTAAGTTAATCAACTTTTTATTTGAGTCGCAAAATTTGCAATTAAGCCTACTATTCATATTTTCGGTACTAATTCTTGTTGTTGCTGATTGTTTGATTGCATTTATCAATATTGATCTTTAAATTGTTCACTTAATTCTGTAATTTTTGATTTATATTCTACTGCCCTTTCACTTATTTGTTAAGTTTCTCAATTATAGACATCGTTTCATTAACTGCTTCATCTTTCTTGAGTGACTATCCTATGACTTACTGCAATTAATGATCTAAATCTGCTATTTTTTGTAGTAAACCTTGTTACAATGCATTCATCTCAAGTTTAGTTTGTTTGCTGTTGTGCACTTACTCTTCTAAATTTTAAAGCAAATGATCAACTTATACTACTAATTTTTCTCTTCCCTCTTGCTAGGCTGTCAAAGATTGCTGTAGGTCTTTTATTTAGTTCTCGTGTTATGATATTTGGAGTTCGTATTACAGAATTTTACTTTTTAGCTGTTCAATTTATTTTTAGAACTGGTCTATTTTCTTAGCTGATGATTTTTATAACTGATTTGTTTGTTACGGAGAGTTTTCACCTGAATTTTTATGTCCAACTCGCCTAGTACTTACTGACGGATCTTGATTTATACTACGCAATAAAAACAAGTTATCCCCTTTGATTCTGTCTTAATCAAGCCTCGACATCATTGGACTTCCAAGAGATGACTACTTTGCTACGCTACCAGGCGTTGCTTGAAGATTATTAAGCTCCTCTAAAAACCCATCTCGTTCGTGTGTCAGCTCAGCAACTAGGACTTAAAGTTCATGAAGTTTTTAATGAAGCAGTTAATTCTCGTGCACAACATCATGGTAATGATTAATATCGATTTATTAATCGACATCTTCGTCTTACTCTGTGAACTCTCTCTTCAGCTGAGCTGGCTTGGTTTGTGATATGTTAGCTTGTGACACATCTTTATCTTTCATAAAAACGCTCTCAATGTTTGAGACACGAGGGTTTTCTTCATCGCTGTTCACTTAGATTTCTACTTTTGATGTGTTATGATCATTTGGATCTCTCTTAGAAACATCAATAACTTATTTTGCTTCTTCAGTGGTTTACCTAACTGGTTTAAGTACATTAACTTAAATACCTTCCTTGGAGAAGAACAGTTGCTCATTCTCTTCCTGTGAGGGCTACTTATTTGAATTTCTTCGTAAAAGTGTACTTGTGTTTATATTCTTTGATGATTTGGGACCTTGAATAAGCGAGTTAGATCTTTGCATACTAGTATTGAGCATCTTTCGATGAATCATTGGTGACCCTGGGACTAACTATATGACTTCGCTGCTCTTTTGGGCTTTATCATCAATTGAAACTCGGCTTCTTTAACTTCTTATTCTCTGCATTTCAATGTCTTTATCACTGATGATTAATTCTAATTTTTTAATTTGTTCTCCATAGTTTTCTTTCATGTAAAATAGCTAGTTCTCTAAATTTTTTTTCTCGCATTAAGCTCTTATCATATCTTTTTCAAGTTCATGCTTTTATTTTTAGAATCCTTTTGCCTCTATTTCAAGCTCTTTTATTCTTAAGTTGAACTTCGCATTTTATTGTACATAGGCGTCAATTTTGTCCTTTATACCTGAATATGATTTAATTTGCTAATTTATTTTATCGAGCTGCTTATTCTATTTATCTTTCAGTTCTTGAATCATATCCTTCAGCTTTTTATTTTCTTCCTCAATTTCGCCTTTAATATTTTTAAGAATTTCTTATCTTTTGTCAGCATATTACAGTTTAATTTGCAATTAAGCGCATTAACTTTATTTCTTCTCCATTTAACTGGCAATTTCTAGTATGCTTTTCTGTAAAACATGATTCTATTATTCAAATACAGCTTATTTTTCGATTGCTTCAGCTTTAAAAATATCATAGTTCTCTTAAATCGCCTAATATTTTTGCTCACTTGTTTTGAGCTTTACTTCATATTCAGTTATAAGATAAGTCAACTTTTATTTTTACGATGACAGTAAGAGATTTGAAGATATCTCGCTTTAAAGTTTGAATTCAAGTTATTTTATTTTTTATTCAAGCTTTGAGATATCATTCACACGTTCTGCATCTATCTGTTTAGACTTAAAGTCTCTTTCTTACATTATTTTTTGCATTTATTATTCCCTTTTCTCAAGTTTATCTTTCATTCTCTTTACATCCTCAAACATTTTCTTTTCTGCTGCTTCATAAGCATTTAAATTTTTGTCCATTCTTTGAATTTATTTTAGAGCTTAGCTACATTGCCGTTCTTTAAGCTATAATGTTTTTGATACTTCTTTCAACTATTCTCTTAACTTCTTAATCATGAGCTCAAGCTCATCACGAGTTTTTCGGAGACTTTCTACATCAGTACCCATTTTCGCCGCTGTCTTTTAATTTGTTGCGGCTTCATGTTCTAATTTTTTAATTTATCTTTCTTTCGTTCTAAGCTTTTAATTGAACTGAACTCTTTCTTTGTCGAAGTTAAACTTATGAGTGTTCAGCTAACTCTCAATTTTTCTTTTCTCAGCTTGTAACTCAGCGTTCAATTTTTTGAGTTACTCGAATGGTTTGTTCATGTAAGCATCTCGACTTTATTTGAATTAATCAAGATAGGATTTCCTCATTTCATCTGCTTTCGAACTAGCATCATCTGGGAATAAAGCAATTGATCTTTTTTGTTGAGCAAATTAAGAGTACTATCCTGCTTTTGCATTCTTTTACTTCAGTTATGCCTCTGCTTTCGCTAATTTTTCTTTCAATGTTGTAACTTACTTGTTTCTTGCATCGTCGCCTTCCTTCATTTTCTATATTTTTGTATTAAGCTCTAATACTTTTTGGTCCAGGTAGGATTTATCCACGATTACATTAACGGCAGTCACATGCTCTTCTCCTTTCAAAAGAGCTCGTAGTTTAATAACTTTACGGTCAACATCCTCAATTTACTGTTCCTTTAATGAATTTATTTATTTTAGTTTCTACTACATTAGTGTAACTTTTGCATCTTAGTTAATATTTTCCATTTATTTAATTCTGGTTTTGTCTTCCTCATATTTCTTTGCATAAAACTGAATGATATTTGTTCTTTCAGTTAACCAAATTTCGATCTGCTCTTTGTAAAACTTATTTTACATTTATTTTACTTAATTCACTAAAACTTCAACTCGACTTCTAACTTAACTCTTGTATCTCTCTTATCTCTATTGATTTATCTCATCGTCAAATGTTTTTCTTGGCTTCTTGCCGACGATGTGCTCTAAATTTTGACAATATTATTTAATAGACTCATATTGCTTTTCAAATTTCTTGTAAGCTTTTTCAAATTTTTCACATTGATTCTTGTAATAATCATGTTGGGACTACACTGATTTTAACCTAACCCATTAACCTTATCTCTCATCTATTTTAGCTTTCAATTTCTTCATAGCTGTTTGTATTTATTGTTTTTATTTTGTCATCTTGTAATTAGCTGCTTCAAGTTCACTGTTTGTTATTTCGAGCTATTTTGTTCTTGTTTGTTGAGCTTAAAACTTTGATGCATTCTATAATGCTTAAAGGAAGTGTTTACGATCTCCTTCCACATTTTACATCATTTATTTGATTCTAGTTGAATAAATTTATTTCTCACGACTGGCACTCTTCTATGAAAGTCTCAACTTCATGAGCTCCATTTATTTCTAATCAAGTTTTTACTTGAAATCTCGCTAATCCTTTTTCATCTTAGCTCTAATTTCATCAAGCTCAGCTCTTAGCTTTTCGTCAACAATTTGTTTTCTTTCGTTGATTATTAATTTTTAGTACTCTTAAATAGACTGTCTTTGATTTTATGGTCTTTCAGATGAGCTCTTCATCATTTTCTTATTGTTTTCGGCTTCTCGTAGTAATGATGATTTTGTTTTTCTTAGCTAAATATTTTCATCTTCGAGCTTTCCGATTTATTTTTGAGCTTTCTATAGTTTTAAAACAATCTCTCGAATTTAATCGTCCTTAATTTGCAGTTTTTACTTAAGTAATTGTCGTTAGTCGTCTAAATTTTGAATTTATTTTATAAATTCTCTTTGATCAACAGAAGGATCCTTCAAAATATTTCTACTTTTTTCTCTCTGCTTTTCTCTCTCCTTTTATTTGACCCTTTCAGTTTCCTTTTATCGTTATCTATACTTTTATTTTTCCAACTGTCGCTACAATTATATCTGCAATTATCTTTCAACATTTTCTCTTCGAAATTAACGCTATTTTTGAACTTAAATCTTTCTCAATTGTTCAGCCAATTGTTATTCGATGTATTTATTTTTCTTTTCTCGATCACTTTGCATGTTTTAAGATTCAACTTATCCTTCTTCACTCTTCATTCTTCCTTTAACAACCTCAGTATCATAATGATCTTCAATTTATTTCTTCAAGTTGCTAATTCTTTTCTCATTCTCTTTCACACTGTCAACTTATATTTTCTTCTTTAGAATCTATATTTCATATTTATATTGTCTTTCTCGTGATTAAAACTATCTAATTTTGCGAGCAAGTCTTTAAATTTAATCTTAATATTATTCTCTCTATCTTTGCCATTATAATTCCATTTATTTAGATGTTTTCTGCATACTAATTTGGCTTGGATTAAATTTAACATTCAAACTGACATTTCTTTATATTTGTTGGTTTTTTATAGCTTTTTATTTGCTCAAACTCTTATTTAATTTCTTTGTTTCCCTGATTAGTTTCTTTATTTATACATCCATTTTACTAATAATCTCGTCTTTTTCATTGATCAGCGAAATCATTGAATTAACTTCTTACTGGCCAGTCTTAAATTGGTTGATTCTAATTGATAAATTGCTTTTTGATTTCATTTGTTTTGAAACCTACTCTTCATTTACTGATTTTGCTTCCATCCCAATGAACTTATATTCGGCATATCCTCGTTTATTGGTCATTTGCTTGCTGAAAAATTCCTTCGCTGAGTAACAATAATAATACACAAAGGCTTAATTATTTTTTAAGTGCGCGTATCGAATATGAGCGTACCGACCTCGACCTCCGAATTCTAGATTTGATGCATCAGATGTAACTCGATCTAGGTTATTGAAAATGTACGAGTGGATTGCTCTGCCCATCATCATATATTGTTATCGGAATCTACTCATTGAGAATACATTCAGAAGTTGCTTTCACATTCTTGGCTTAACCCGAGTGCTGCGATAAGCTCACGAATAGCAAATCGTGTTCAAATATCAATTTACGGATGAGTAAGTTAAATCGCTTCCTTGTGTACGTCTTACCCGACATGAAATAAATTATATGAAGTTATTTTAATCTGAGTAAAGTACTATTAGATTTAAGTTTAATGCTACGGTTAAATTTAATCTGTCATTTAATTCAATTTTACTTCTTAAATCAGAACCAACTAGTCCAAATAGTAAATTAATCATTTATCTAGTTGAATTATTGATTTACATAAATATAAGTTATAAAATTATAATCCTCATGCCTTAAGTGGCGCAAGGCTAGATCTCCGAACTTCTTGCACTTACTTCTATTTAGCTTTAACTCTCTCACGTAGAGTCTCGATTTAAGCAAATAGAACAACCATAAGTGCCATATGCTCATTGATACGTTTCTGAAGAGCTATTTCATCTGAAAGCTTAAGTCGAATTTCGTAGAGCTGTGTTTATTGATCTTTGTTCTCAGTAGTCAATCTCTAGATTTATTTGATAAGTCCGTGATTCTAAATAAATGAAAAATTACCTTATCGAATAAAGTTTGCCTTTAAACTTTGAGTTCATTAATAATAACTTGTAATCTTTCAAACTCAGAGTAAAGTTTACGAATGCTTTGTTCGTACTCAGTTAGATGCTTCTTCGAATTTTCATACTCTTTAGTTATCAGTGAGTGAGACGATTGCAGTTGTTTGAATTCTGCGTCCTGTCCTGTCTGCAGCATCGAGAATTTTTGTTGAAGTATTTGATACTATTCAGTTCTCTGTTTAATGATTCCATTCAATTTTTCTATCTAAATTGTATAATGCCCTGAAATATTCGATTTCAAATTCTATATTTCAGCTGAGAGCCTTTGCGCTTACGACTGATAGTGTTTAGCTTCATCAACTTTACCTTTTAATACTTGGTTTAGTCGTTATATTTACTGATTCATCAACGCTATTCTGTTCTCATCTTATGCGATCTTCTTTTGCAATTATTGGTTTCGCCTGTTTAGAGATTATAGATCATTCTTCATTGTGGAAAAGTTTGACTCATAAGCTGAAACTTTTTTATTTAGTTCAATTTAGTATCTTTGATTGAATGAAACCTAGTTCTATTTTATTTGTCGTCTTAATCCTTATATTTCCTGAGTCAATTGCATAATTCTTCTCTAGAGGTTATTACCATCCTATACTTTTTTTCTTAAATTTTAGTTTACTCTTTCAAGCTCTCTAGTAATTTACATTAGTTTATTTTCGTAATCTCCTACCTTTCTGCTAGATTCAATTTTATATTCTTCGAATTGTCTTGTGATAACTGTCATATTTTGCTCATATGTAGAAATTATTGTCGTCTTCTCACTATCGAGTTTTCTGTTTGCTGATAATTCTAGTTATTTAATAGCTCGCTGTAATTTTTATATTTATTGAATCGAATTTCTAAGTCTCAAATCGGCCTGACCAAGCTAATCAGCTTTGACACGAAGGGCTTGTGAGGATCTCTCAAGTTATTGAGAAAGTAGAGCAATTTTTGTCTCGAACTAGGCTATAGTTCTAGATGAGTTTCGTTTATATTACTCGTATTCACGACTCACTACTGTCATATTTTGTTCATACAAAGCAACAGTCCGCTGCACTTCTGATTCAAGTCTCATATTTGATGATTTTTACAATTACTGAATTCTTCTCTTGAAGTTCTCTATTTCTTGTTGCCAGTTTCTTCCTCTAGTTTATGATTGATTGAGTTCATCAACTTTTATCCTCAGATTGTTGTTAAGTCTCTCAATTTATTGTGTCATTAAAGCAATTCTGTTTTAAAGTTAGGATATCTTTCTTCTAAGTTCTTAACTTTCTCTTCGAATATTAACTATATTTTGCTAAAAGACTGTAGATTTTTGATTGATTTCTAATTGATATTTGTTCACAATTGAAATTTAAACTTCTTTAATTCTTCGTTTGAGTTATTAGTTTTCTTGAATAACGGTTCGCAGCTTTGTATCCATAATGTTGCCTTCCTCTATTTTATTTTTCAAGTTCAAGCTTACTCTTTAGTGTTATTGAGCAAGTAGTGCAAATCTTGTCTCATATTAAGCAATAGCTCTATGAACATCACCAAACTATTTTAGTCTTCTTCTGAGTTCCTCAAGCTCATTTCCTTGATTTTTGCCAACCTGCTCCGAGTTCTTCAAAATTCCATTCAGTCGATTTATCTCTTTTTCATAGTTAACTCTCAAATTCTCATATTCATTTATTTTTAGTTTATAACTTTCTAATTCACGAGTCATATTTTGAATATTCTGCTCGTATATAGTAATCTTGCGTGACGTCTCTACTTCATATTTCTGAGTCACTGTTACTTGTAGTTCTCGGTACTGTTTGCTAATGTTCTAGTTTTATAAAGTAACTTGTCTGTATTTGTTCTCCCACTCCACTAATTGTCTACTTCTATTCTAAATTTATCTATTCAAATTAGCAATCATGTTTTCAAACTCATGGATTTTTCGTCTTAAATCTTATCTTTATTTGTTAATCAGACCCATATTTTGCTCATAGTTGCTGATTTTTCTTGAAGTTTCTAGCTCGTATCTTTGAGTAATTTAAATTCTAGTCTCATTTAATTGTCTTCGTAAGTTTTCTTGTTCTTGTTGTCCATTTCGAACTAGGCCATTTAATCGTTCATTTTATTGAGTAAGCAAAACTATTTTATTTTCATATTCTACTATCCTTCTTTTCAAATCTTCGTACTCTCGTGTGAGTCTAGTCATGTTTTGCTCATATGATGATTGACTTCTGTTTACTTCACCTTCAAATCCTTTAACCTGAAGTTTGTATGACTCATACTCTTGTGTGATAACTCGATATCTATTTTCAAGCTGATTCACTTCTTAACTCTTTCTTCTTAACGCATTTTCATATTAGTTCACTTTACGTCTGAGTTCTTCGAGTTATCGAGTCAAACCTGACATGTTCTGTTCATATAATCCTATTTTTCGCGAAGTTTACAACTCGTACTTTTGCGTTATATTGACTTGCAGTTATCGATTTTCGCGTTTTGCAAGTTCTAGTTCGTTTCTTTGTCCCTGAATAACTGACTAGTATTAGCTAATTTTTATTTTAAGAGTTTGATTGAGTCTTTACAGTTATTGAGTAAGTAATACAATTTTATTTTCGTATTATGTTACCTTTCGATTGCTATCATTTCCTAAATCCATCATCCTTCTTCGTACTTCGTCGTATTATCTCTGAATAGCAGACAGTGATTGTTCATAACTTGAGAATTTTCTGGAAGTCTAAAGTTTATCATACTCCATTCTTTGGCTGAATGAAGATTCAACTTCTAGTTTATTTCTTCTCAACATTTCAAGCTCTTGAGTTAGATTTCTCAAATTTACTTCTCCTCTGTTGGCAGTGTCAACTTTTTATTTTATTATCTGATTCAATCTTTCGTTTTACTGACCCATTATTTTAAATCTGTCTTCATATTACTTCACTCTTCGATTAAGTTCAACAATTTATTGCAGTCTTCGCTTCAAGTCTTAATTCTATCTAGTTATTTTGAATTGCGTTTATTCGAGCATCGATATTTTTCTACTGGTTTCCATGTCAGGAACATTTGATGAAGGGCGACCACCAGTTGGCTGAACCTGGGGAGTTCTTCTTAATGTTTCGACTTCATCGGTTTTCATTTTTAGCTGATAAGTAATCCTTTCGATTTATTGAGTGAGTAGAGCAAGCTTATTTTCATACTCTGCAATTTTTCGATTAACATTCTCGTAATCTCGGAATCTTCTATTTAGCTCTTCGTTCTGAGACTTAAGCTCTTTAATAGTTATCTCATATGAGGAATTTGTTCGCGTAGCTTCTATTTCATACTTCTGATTAATTGAGTTCTCTAAGTCTCTGATTCGCTTCTTGTTGAGTTAAGATTATTCGGTCTTTTCTTTTAAGTATTGGTTTAGTCTCTCAACCTCCCTATTGATTGATTGAAGTCGCATCTAGAACTCATTACCACTATCTTCAGCATATTTAGCAAGTCTAGACTCGTACTCAAGCACTTTCTTTTGCATTTCTGACTCATATTTTTGAGTAATATTGCGCTACTTCTCGAGACTCTTTCTTTTGAATTCATCGTAATCGCTTCTGAGTTCATCGTAGCCTTGCTTATTGGAACTAGAAATCTTCGATTGAGAGGTCAATCGTTCAATTTATTGCGAAAATAGAGCAATTTTAGTTTCGTATTCGGCCACTTTTCTCCTTAATTATTGAACATTTGCTAGATCCTTTTTCAGTTCACTGTTCTCTCGCTCCATGAGAGAAATTTTCGATGAGCTATACTCGAGTTCGCTATATTGCTTTTGAAGTGTGTTATATCTTTGACTGTCTGAAACTCTTTCATCTTCCAATCTTCTTATGTCAAGGCTAAGTTGACGAATCTGTTCTTCGTATTTAACTGATACAGTTGAAGAGACTGATGATTTTGATTTTTCTACTTGAGTCATCAAACTTTTAATTTAATCGCCAGACTATCTGTATCTTTTCTCTAGAGATTTATAATCTTACTCCATCCTCGTGTATTTATCTTTCCAATACAGTTAATTTCTAGAAGCCTCATCTATCTTCGAAGTTGATTAACGAATTCTAAGATTGAGTCTTTAAATTTATTGACCCATCAATGCGAACCGTTCTTCCATCTGAGACAGATATGCTGGATCAGGCTTTCCTTTCTTTGATGAAAGTTCATCGATTTCATGCAACAATGATCGATTTTTAGCATTGAGGTCATTAATTTCAGCGTTCTTAGTATCATTGAATTATTTAAGTCTTTTAATTTCAAGTTATAGTCGATTGATCTCACTTTCGTATCTTGCTTTTAAAGACTTCGTTTAATTTTCTAGCGCATATTTATTTTATTCAGCGTATTTGTTGTACACTTATCTAAGTTCGCGCTCCTTAGCAGTCTCGAAAGCGTCGATTCGAATCGCATAATTATTAATCTGCAGCAAAAAGCTGTCTTTTTCAGATTTCAGAAAGTTATTCTAGTTAATAAGCGCTTAAATTTGAGCAAGAGCTGACTCATAGTTTGCTCTTAGATTGTTGTCGACATTGTGTCTGTTGTTCTTGAGTTCGTCAATTTCGTTCTGCGTTAGTGCATAATTACTGTTTGCTTTTTAATGAAATCCTTGAGCTTTATATTTTCAGTTCTGAATCCGCCCTAGTCTAGAAGTCTCTGTGTCAATTATTTAATTTGAATTTCGTACGAATGTCTGTCTAATTCACGACGCTCGATATCTCTATATCGAAATTTGTAGTCATCAAGGAACTAGCAGAGTCTTTCTATTTAAGCTGATTGCAGTAGACACACAATCTCGAGATTGTCGCCCATGAAGTGCTCTCGATCACCGGGCAGCTTTGCGATCATGGACCTGAATAAGATACGGAATACTTGCGGATATCGTATGGGTCACCTGGCTCAACAACGTTCCAAAGAACATCCCTGCGAGCACCTGATGAGTAAGTTGACTTGCCAAGCTGTGGGCTTGGAGACTGACTGGTATGCATGATAAATTTTATTAACCTGAATAATTTTAGATAATTCACATATCTATAGTTATATCGTTTACTCTTCATTTAATCCTGATCCTTTTTTAAATACGCAAATTCAAATTATCTCTAAGAGACAAGTTTATAAACAATAAATTTTGATTTTTACAATATTCAGTATTAAAAAATCAAAAAATGGAGCAGGCGAGTTAAAATTTTCTAATAAAAGTTTAAAGGCTGTCAAAATCGAAGCTAAAATTTGAGAATATTATAAATTCACATTTGAAGCGTAGCAATAAATAATAAATTATCCTTTGAAGAATCTTTAATTTCTGATTAATAATATTATTACAATGGGATTAAGCATAACACCTCCTGAACGAAACAACACAAACACAAAGAAAAGATCTAACTCAACGCACTCCAAGAAGCTAACAATATCAGATTTGTCTCCGATCTAACCATAGATTTCCAGACAATCGAGTGCAAATAATAAAACCAGCTCAACAGTCGATGTGTACAAATACGAGAGAAATGTGTTATAGTCTCAGAGCAAAAGCAAGGATAAAGTTAAAGAGGTCATTCCATATGCTGATCCTGAGGACACTCCTCCCAAGATAAGTGTGACCAAGCCGAAAGTTCGAAGAGTATGATATAGACTAACAAATTCATCTGATGAATATCTTTTTTTAATGCAAAAATGTATTATATTTTGCCTAAAGATACTTTTAAAGTTGGCTTTCAGTTGTTTTCGCTCTAGTTAATGATGTGATAATATATTTTGAGGTAGACTAGGGATGAGTTCAGTACCGACTTTCGCTCAGAACATGCAAAATCTATATGGATTAAAATCTCAATTATAAGCAATTAGCCACATGTTTTCCCCTGTACTTGTTTGTCTACGTAGGACTACCCAAACTATCACCAGATAAATTAAACATCAAAACTAAAATCAGAACTGTCAGACAGCCAAAAACAGATAGTTCAACTACAGGCCGCCCTCAAGTCAAGCAATAAAGACAGCAATGAGCTGCTACAGAAGACAGAAAAATAGCGCAGTGAACTGGAATAAGTTAATTTAGAACTAGTTGGCTATAATGATCGGCTTGTGCAACAACTCGAATCCATGAGCAGCAAACTGTACATATTTTAATAATTCAGTTAAAAAGTAGCAGCATAGCTTGAGCAAGAACAGCAATTGAGGAAAGATCTTTAAGTTAAGCATGCGAGAGAAATTTAAAATTTAAAACTGATGCATAGTCAAGAACTATATATTCTCAAGAAAAAGGACAAGAAAATCGGAAATTGACTCAAGCTCGTAATTAATGATCTTATGATACTACTTTGTCTGCAGCAAGACTGTTAATAAATTTAAGCAATAAACATTATAAACTCTGGAAATGTCAATTAGGTTTATCGGGTACGAGAGCTACGTGCCGACATAACCCGGTAACTATGCACGAGGGAGGACTAAGACTATTAAAGTCTCAACGTTACCTAATGAACATGATAAGACGAGTAAAACCATCAAGTACAGATAATAACTGGATCGGCAAGTCGAAGAGCAGCGAAAAAGAAAATTGTAAGCAAAGAGAAAATAGCAGCTTGAAGATGAGAGAAGAGAAAAACTATTTTATGAAAGTTTGTAAATTAGTAAAAAGCATGTCCTTCAGCAACAATCACCAAAAAATGCAAAAAATAATCAGCATAATAATCATGATCGTAGCAGAATTCAGTATAACAATCCTGAATAGTAAGGAGATGACGGGGAAGACAATTTTCATTTTTAAAGCAGACTTGCACATATAGGTAGGCATAAAATAAAATTGGATGTACCAGTTTTTCAGAGTCGGTCAGATTTGTAAATAAACTAAGACCATTTTAATGATCAAAGTATTTAAAAAAGAAGGAGGGTTTTTATAGACTAAATGGACAGAAGTCTCCTAGATGCTCATATGGCGATATAAAGAAGTAAAGATGCGTCAGTTATTGATTAAGATCTTGATCGCCTAAAAAGAAGGCTTAAGACGTAGGGTAGCAGAGGATATGGAGAGCAGTAATATTTAGAAAACGAACTTTACAATTTACCTTACCGCGAAAATTTGTATAGCAGTCCTCATCGATACCATCACAGGCGAGAACGGAGTGCATGGAACTGATATCTTTCTTCATATTAAACATTTTTACGCAATTGTTAAATTGGACCGAATGAATTAAACATATTTAACATTTTATTGAATGATGCAGACTCGATAAACTTAACTTTATTTGAAAAGCAATCAGATTAAACACAGCTCTTTATTTAGCAAATCCTTTTTTAGACCCAAGCACTCCTGCAGCCACGTGAGTGACATTTTGTCGCTTACCCCAACAAGTAGATTCTCATGTGACACCAGCCGCAACTACTCGCTTGTTTTTTAGTCCAAAATCAAGTCGGTAGAGCTGGCAGCCACTTGTCTAAGCAGTTCTACAACGATAAGTCCAGGCAAAATGACACAGTCCGAGAGGGCAAAGCGGACAACTAAAGAATTTGTAACAAATTTGGCAAGGAAGCAAGTACCCATATCAAAGAAAAGCTTGAACAGAACTCTTCATAATAAAAACTAATAAATTTCAAGTCCTGTGGACCTTGTTTTAGCTAAATTAAGAAAATAAATGATATTTGAAAAAGAGTTGCTTACTAAACCAGCGCCGACGGAGTACCTGCCAAAAATAAAGATCCTAAAGCGCAAGTTTAAGATTCCGCAGTGTAAAGAAGTCTCGGAGTACTGCCCGTGGGGATCAAGAAAAGAGGAGCTGTAAGTCAATGAGGACGAGTTTATATTTAATTAGTGATTTTATTTAGTGTTATTTGCATAATATATTAGCAAGTATTCTAGCATTCATGGTGCTCGTTTGGATTCTAAAATGACTTCCTACAATTGCTCAGTAAGCTTCTAAAGGTTCTGCTAATACTCAGGAAAGCTTTCACATACTATTTTCGCCTTATTGTCTTTCTCGTTGTACCTGACTCCCATGAGTATTTTGAATCTTTCTAGTTGCAGGTGCGTGAAGTTGAGAGTGCTGACATCCAACTATGCAATCGCCTATATCATATCACAAAGGCAGTACTTTTCTGTTCTTCACCTTGTAGTACGGATCAATTTAGGGGTAGATATGCCTGGTTATTTCGATAACTATTTTTAGTTTACGGAGCTCTTCATTCACTTCGCCTCTCTTGCGGTAAGTGTATCCGTCATGGATGTCCACATCGTGCGGCTTGTGGAAGTAAGGGATTGCCTCGTAGAACGGCTTTTTGTATATTTTTCGTGGCTTGTTACCTCGGATCATGAACGTGATCTGGGTGGCCTTGATCATGGATGAACTCAATTATTTATTAACTATATACATCATATTAAATAATCAGCTAAGCTTATCTAGAGCTTTTTGAGCAGTCTTTATTAGACTGGCATCGGCTGTGAAATTTGGAGGCACATATTTGCCTAATATGACTGAAAGATTTAATGATTTCAGCAACTTCGAGGATTATTTTAATCCCAATAAGTTTATAATTGCCATAATTGATACTCTCTTGGCTGAAAGACTCTTATCATTAATAACCATATTAACAAGTTGATAATTTGCGCCAGTGCTCACAAAATCTTGGTCAAGTTCGTCTGAATTTCTGGCTAAGTTACCTAGTGCTGCAGCCGCATTAGACCTAGTTTTTTAATCCTGATCTTTCAGAAGAGAGACCAATATTGGGATTGCCATCCGAAGCTGACTGTATAGTTTGGAATCATGGAAACCTGCATTGCCCAAAGCTATACAACCATATTTTCTCGTCTATTTGTCTTCGGAATTGCATAACAAAATCACTTATTTAAGAAGATCGTGTTGAATAAGCTTCTCATAAAAATAGGATGAGTGACGGCAAAGATTTCCTATTAAATAAAGAGCTCGTGATTTGACTTCGGCATCATTACATTTCAACATAGTCTTAATATCTGCATAAGGGCTGATTGAGTCAATGTGTTAATATGTTTATTTAGAAGACCTAGCAATTTGAGATAACAGATTACATGCCTCAATTACACAAGCTGGCTAATATTGTGTTAATTTCAGTAAATTGAATCTAATGAATAGAGCCATTCCACTTGATTCAACGAACTGTCTCACAAATTCATTTTTTTATGAGTTGAAAGATAACAGATGGCTCATGAACGTAACTACTGTGGTGATTGACTCCGAGTTAAGGTGTTTTGCGAACTAAATCACTTGGCTGATGAGCTCATTTTGTAGAATTGTCTTTAGAATTTCAGGCTCTCTTTATGCGCTTTGCAAGTAAAGTAAAAAGATATTCATAAGAGTGCCGAGTAAAATTTGCAGACAAGCCTCACCGCCTCCAAAATTATTGGGCCATTCAGCAATCGCTTAAACTTGAGCTTAGTTGAGTAGACTGATCAAATTCCTCACAAAATTAGTATGCAAGTACTCGTTATGCATTTTTATGGTAATGAGGTCATAAAGCAGCATCAAGTACGCAATCAGTCCTCTAGGTGATAGATCAGTTTTGCTTGAGAATTTAGTCATTATTTCGGACATTCGTACATGCAGGTTATTGTTAGAAAATATTTTGTTCAGTTATGCGACACCATCGCGATGCTATTTCTGAACTTTAACAATTAGCCTATGGTAGCATAAGAGAGCAGGATCATAGTATCCGACAGAGTGCACACCATAATTTGATCCTTACAGATTTCTCATCTATTATAGTCTATTTTTCTCAGAGTTAGAAAGGTAATTATTAACAATTTTGATGCATTTTTAGCTCATTAAAAACTATACCAATTTTCCCGAATTCGGAATAGGTTTGACTAATAATTACTGAATAATGATGAAGCACCCAAATAGTGCTAAACTCTGGCTTTTAGTTCCCTCCTGTTAAATTTTATTAATCAAAGTCAATGCCATATTATCTGAAATATACTATTTATCAACAAGTTATTATTACTTTTTACGTTCTCTTGTGTATTTAAGGATATGACTGATTATCAAACAAGCAGTACCAAATACTATTTGATTTGTATTGGACACTGTTTCGAATATATGCTTTAATATTGCGTTGGGTTTTGCTAGTAAGTTCTAAGCGAATTATTTTGATTGACGGAGGGATTGCAGTATTATGCGTTTTATTGATATTTTAGGTAAAATTGATGACTCATCATCAAGTGCTAAAATAGGCTCAAAATAAGCCATCCAATCCAACTAAAGGAGTCCATTTATAATAGACTGTCTGACACATTAAAGCATAGTATAAAATTATTTGTACTAAATTATACCATTGTAGTTGGCTCTTTTCCAAGGAAAACATTCGATATCACCATAGACAGGATGCATAAATGCGCTGACCACCTGCACCAACAGTTTATGGACATTTATATTGGTAGAGTAACATTTAAAAATGTTGAGAAATTCAGGCACGAATTTTATTTCCACAATATCTTTATAGAAAGAAAATGATCTTAAGTAGTGTATTGAAGCATTATTTGCAAATATTCCTATTGTTCGTAGTAAATTCATAGTGAGAGTCTGATACTGTGAGTCGTTTCCACTGCATACGCATGATAGTAATGCAGGTAGCACAGGAATGAAAGATCTCACATATACCATCTCAATACCAATATTCTTGTTGAATGTTATTTTAGCAAGCAGACCGATCAGTTTCACAATATCGCTAATTATTTAAAGGTAGTTTTTGCCATTCTCTATTTTCAACATACTCTTTATCAAATTCAACAAGTAGTTTGGGATGTTTAACTTCTTAGAAATATCTGCTTGCTTGCTTTATGGAGTCTTAGATTTCATAAGCACTTGAGTAAGTACCTTTAAAGCACATTGAAGAAGATTCTTTTGTTATTTGTTTCGCATAATTTAACCTGCATTACCCGAAAGAACAGTGAGCAACTTATCTAAAAAATCAGAATCCACTCTGAGCTGGTTGGCACCTTTTTCATCATTGGACATTTTGATATAATTATTCCAAGTAGTGTCTGAGCACGAAGGCAATTTGGATGCAGATACAGAACTAGTTGCCTTTAAAGGTGATACATCACGTGATTTTTCATCCAGATGAATTTGATTTAATGATTTTGTATTTGCTACGCTTAATGAATTTTCATCCTATTGCATGTAATGGTTTTACTATATCCAGTTTGAAAATTTATCTATTTTTTGTTTTCTTTCTATTTTTTATTGCTCAGTTTCTCTAATGAATGGATGGTTCAATAAGTCAGGCCATCCCAGTCTGGCATTAGGATCTTTGTTAAGTAGACCTTTGAGTAGGCTCTTAAAATCTCCATGAATAGTGTCAGGGTATCGAACAGGGTCCTTGCTGATGTGCTATACGAGGGTCAGTAGATTGGCAGCACTAAATGGCGGAGATCCTGTTGACAGCTCATATAATATAACTCCTAAACTCCACAAATCTGCAGTGTGATTGTAAGGTTGCTCTTGTACTACTTATGGAGCCATGTACAGTGGAGTGCCTTTTAAAGAGGTTAGTACTTATGTTTTGTAACTCATATATCTTGCAAACCCAAAATCACAAAGCTTTATATTTCCCTATGAAGTCATCAAAATATTTTGAGGTTTTAAATCTCGATGTGTGATTCTATTAGAGTGAATATAATGCAGAGCTCGAACTAATTGTTGTGCCACTTTTCTAATCTCAGGCTACTCAAGATACTGATCATCTTCAATAATGTTAAACAACTCACCTTGACCCAACTCCGTCACTATTATGAATTCGGAGTTCGTCTCGAATGAATCAAGCAATACAACAATGTTAGGATGCTTCAACTTTTTCAATATGGTTATTTATTATCGCATGGCCTTAATGTCCTTTTACTGCTTACCCTTCTTCTTAATTGTTTTGATTGCCACGAACTGACCTGTGAGTTTCTTTCTAGCTTTGTACACTTCACCATATGCTCCTTTACCGATTAGGGATATGATGTGGTAGTTCTATCTTTTACTCTCTGCTGACATTTCAAATTTTAGTTATAATAATGCATTCGTTTAGCTAATACCAAAATAATAAATATCAAATATCAATCGCCACCAAAGTTATAATGAAAGATGTCCTCCTGCATCTCCATTATGGCTGTGTTCCTAATAATTATGTGGCTGAGCTTCGTTGCCTTGATCTCTTGTACAATTCGAGGCGGGAATGTTCTCTCATACCAAAATCGGTCACCGTCTCTGATCTTTCTGAACTGATTACCCACTATGGCAATACCTGTCTAGCCGAGAATACTGCCTTGAACACTTTTCTCAGCTTGAATACCTACGTAAGAGTCAACATCATTGACAGTCCTATAAGCTTGTCGAATTTGATCGTTCTTCAGTTTCTACGCTGATATTTAGTTAAAGTCTGAGATCTTATTCAATCCATAACATTCTCTGAGCTTGTTGTAGCTAGGCATGCCATGGTCTCTTCCTCTTTGAATATTAATTGAAAGCAAGTCCATCCTAATGCTACGCAGTTATGGTGCCAAAATCAATAGATTACGAATTGCATCAACAAATTCTCCATCTCTTAGTTTAGTGATTGTTCTGGCTGCTCCTCTTAATGTTCTCTCCAAGCTAACAGAATTTAGTAAATCAGGCCTGAATAGTGCATTGTCCAGTCTCAAGAACTATAGTTTATCACCGTATAAATTAACAAGTGGGAATGAAGAAGGTAGTAATGAATGCCCAAATCGATATGCTGCAGTGCTAAACTATACCTAAATTGCTGGATTTATACTATCATCGTAACCTCTATAGTCACCAATGAATTTCTGGTATGCTTCAGCGCCTAAAACTATAGGCAAGAAATCATCGTATGTTATTTTTTGTATTAGCCCGGTTACATAATTACGAGCAATACGGAATAACTATTCATCTGTGAGACCACGTGAATTTCTAAGTATTATCTCGCAGATTCTATTATGCTCTCTTAAGAAAATAGTGTGGTAGCTTAATAATATTAAGTTTTAATTTGATCGCGAATCCCCTGCGTCCATAGTAATATTCGAAATATTCTTATTATCTGTTCCGTTTTTTAATAGATCATTTTTGGAAGTGTCTACTCGTTTACCAGCAGGTAACATCTTAGACACTGGATCATCAACCCTGAGTTTGCCTTACTTGAATTGCCGTAATCTTTTTTCATCTTCTTGAGTAGATCCATAGATCATACTAGCATCAATCCAAGCACTTAATGCATTAAGTGGAACCTTAGGACTTGATCCATTTGCAAATATAGAGCGAGAAAAAGGTATGACTCTAGCACCATTGCAGTCTTGGTCTAAGAATTTATCGCATTTAGGAATAGGAATATGGAAGGTATCATTTTAATTAGCAGGACTAAACTAGATATCATGATCAATGAACTGCCCCCAAATAGTGAATGCCAATGTAACATTATCTTTATTTAGTTGTATTTTGGTACGTGCAACTCCGACAACATCACTGATATCTCTAGGACTGGGCTATCCAGTAATAGGTTTGCCAATCCCATCAGCATAATTGGCTGCACAATGCCTAATTTATGCAGTATTGGTTTTACCCCAATCTTTATTATTCTGGTTATTATTGGAGCCATCGGATGTTCTGATAATATTCTTCAATTAGAAGAGAGACTGATCAAATGTGAATGAGATGGCTGTATCTTTGACTTTCCTGAATTTAGGATCATTCTAATGACCAGCTGGTATCAGTTAGTCAGCGATACCATGATCACCAAACTTGAATATTCCTATGGCAATTGGGTCATCTTTGAGTTTGACTGGCTATGTGATACTCTTGTTTATGAATGGCATCATTATATCTGATGCTGATTTCTGTTGGGTTGATGATGTACTAGCTAATACTGAACCTGTTGTTATCTTCACACTATTACTAGTAATAGTAATAGTATTAGTAATAGTAGTAGTATTAGTATTATTAATATTATTATTACTATTAGATTTGGTGATATTCTTGATTGTATTATTAGTGTTATTAGTATTACTATTCATAATATTTATCATATTGGTAGTATTGTTGGTATTAGTAATTGTATTAGCCTTACTACTATTACTACTATTATTGTTATTAGATGTATTTGCATTATTATTATTAGTAGTATTAATAGTATTGCTGGTATTGACAGTATTGTTTGTGTTATTAGTGCTACTAGAGATAACTGTGTTTGTTTTATTATTACCACTCGTACCATTCACAATTGAATTATTACTATTATTACTATTAGTACTATTATTAGTTCTAATATTAGTACTATTATTAGTACTAGTATTAGTACTAGTATTTGATGTATTTTTTATATCCGATACATTATCATTAGAATTTACTTTAACATTTGTACTAGTTATTGTACTTGTATTTTTACTTGTGTTAGTATTAATTTGTGTATTATTAGTATTATTATTATTATTAGTATTACTCACATTATTAGTGTTGTTTGACAATGTATTATTATCAGATGTGTTAGTGCTTACTATACTATTATTAGTACTGTTATTATTAGTAATAATTGTAGACACTGTGACATTACTATTACTATTAATACTACTACTATTGTTACTATTAATACTACTACTATTGTTACTATTAATACTACTATTGTTATTGATTGTATTAGTATTAATACTACTATTGTTATTGATTGTATTAGTATTAGTATTAGTATTGTTATTGTTTGTATTAGTATTTGTATTATTAGTTGAGACTACGTTTGATACATTACTAATTGTACTATTATTTACTGTTCTGTTACTATTATTGGCTGCACTAATATTGTTATTGGATGTACTATTTGCTGACCCGCTACTTATAATACTTGTGTTATTGACTGTACTACTACTGTTGGTTGTACTATTGAGTGTGTCTACTGTGGAATTGGTTACGGTATTATTGTTAATAGTATTATTCACTTGAGCACTACTCGTACTAGTTGTAGTAGTACTAGTTACTGTGCTATTATTCTATATTGTGTTTGTATTTACTACTGTACTTATATTACTTATTGTACTATCACTATTATTGCCACTATTAATTGTATTATTGCCACTATTTGTACTATTTGTACTATTTGTACTATTTGTTACTATTACTGCACTCACTGATGTATTATTATGATCAACATTATTATTGATTTATTGCACTTTTACTGTATTAGTTGATTGTGATATTGCTATTGTTGTTGGTGTTGTGGAACTACTATTACTACTACTCTGTGTATTAATTGTAACTATGTTAGTATTGGTTGTGCTATCTTTAAGTGTAACTGCCGGTTGACTATCCATAGTGTGATTAACAATAAATAGATCTGCTGCTATGTTAGTCTATGGAGCTGTTGTAGGCATATTAGTCTTCTTTGTTATATCAGCATTTGCAGTATTGTTTATTATTACTGTCTATTGAACAGTCTATGTATGAGAAGTAGTCATTGTTGAACTGTTTGTCTCATTAGTTTGTATATCATGCACTTTCTCATTGTTTACCTGCTTATTATTACTATTATTATTAGTGTCTTAACTAAATGCAGTCGCAATCAATGCGATATTATTAAGAGAAGTGTCTGCACTATTGGTAGTGTTGTTAGTCTCGACTGACTTAACATTTGGTTAATTATTGACTTTATTTGTTATATTTTCAGCTGGTGTAATTGTCTAATTCTTAACAAAATGCACATCATTAGTAACTATTGTCTATGATACTGCCTGCTTGCCTGTTGATTACGTAGAGTCACTATTATTATGAGTATTATTATTATTAGTGTTATTATTATTATCAGCTGTGACTATAGTGAAATTGTTAATTTAGTTTACATGGTTCTGCTGAACCTGTACTACCTTATCAGTAGATGCATTACTATTTTGATTAGTTTCAGTGCCATTAGAGTCAGTCAATGTGACTGTTTTAGAATTGTTTGGCTTAGATACATGCGCATCCAAATTCAAATTCTGCTATATTTTACCAACCATTATAGATTTACCCCAATTTGGAACACCTATATCTGGATTTGATTTATCTGCATGATCAGAACTGACAGAGTTATTATTAATAGTCTGGGTTGATATTATTGCCATTTGGTCATTTTTTATATTTTATGCTGTTTTTGAATTTGAGCCATCGATCTGGATCAGCTGCAGGTTTCTGGATGCTGCTGTCTGAATTAGCAGTAAAATCAAAATTGACGCCAACATCTTTTTATTATTATCATACGCAAATCTATTTAAATGTGAACACAAGATTCCAAAGTACTAGCAGTGTCCTCCAGAGTAATAGGGCAGGTCTGTCTATCTAACCGACGATAAGAATGTCAAAAATGGGAAAAATATGGGACATGAAAAAAAAGCAGCCGGTGATCAACATATTTTAATAATCAATTTTGATGAGAACTTTAGGCCAACGTAATTTTAATAACATAATGTCCCAGAATCACAACAAATGTGTTATTTATTTGCATAAGCTGTAATATTAATTGGAATAGTAGCTCGCTGCCTATTTTTACCAAGAGACTGCAGTGGATATAAGCCAGATCTGAAAATCAGTAATTCAATTTAGATTATTAAATTAGTCAAATATAAATGTAGTCACCTTATTTTAAAGATAAGCATTTGAAAATAGTGTGCTTTTCAAGTGCTATTATTAATCTATATTAATAACAACAACTACTATTCGTCATAGTTGCAGATAAGATAGCAAATATATTTTGTGGCAAATTTTAAGTTAGCATATTTTTAAGCGATTTTATCCTAAGCTTGATTTATCGTGAAAGGAATCAGCTTAATATCGTAAATATAAAGAGAATTATGAATTAATCAAATCAAATTCTACTCTACAAATCTATTTTCGAATAATTTACACCTTATAACAATTACAATAATTAATAAATTAACATTAATAATGATAGTATAGTACAGATGCATATATATATCAAATGCTTAGAATTCATGATTATCTGGATGATAACTATTAATTTTTTTTTTGCCAGACATCACTAAGATAGTAAGGTGAGGATATCAATAACAGTCTTATTACCATCCTCATTGGCCTCGTTTAACTTATCGCCAATCTTTAACTTCAGCTCTGACAAGTTGTTCTGAGCCACTGCAAGTCTCTCTTTAAGATCGTTCTCCTTTTGTTTAAATTATTTGGATTAGTTGACCTTTTACTCATATTTTATCATCATTTTGTCGTACTTGTCTTTCTGTTCTGAGAATTGTTATTTTAGTCGTTTTATTTATGCTTTTGCCGCTTCCTCATGTTAAACTTTTTACTCCTAATACTGTTATACTCTTTATTCATATTTTTGAAAGTCTTTCTTATATTTTTATTCAAGCTTTTGTATTTTGACTAATAAATCACCTTTTTATTTCTCTAAATTTTTAACTCTTTAATCATCTCCTCTCTTATTGTTATAAGTACCATCTCTTTAAGTTTGGAAGTAGTCTCTGTCAAGATCTGTTTTTTTCATCAACTCACTTACTTTCTGCTCAAGATTGTCATTCTGTTATCTAAGTTTTGAATTTGCTGTTTTTAGTTCCTTATTTTATTTTTATAATGTCGAATTTTTATCCTTTAACTCTTTTATAACTTTGTCTGTTTATGCCAAATTATCCACTTTAGTTTAGGTTTTTGTAGTTGTCTTTACTATATCATTTTGTTTTTTAGCATCTTATTTATCCTTAACATCTTTCACGGGTTCTGCTGAAACATAAGCTGAATTCTCAGTCCTTTTCATCTTAACTGGTTTATTATCAGTTTACTATTCATTATTCTTAGGTTTCTTATAGCTTGCTGGCTGATCAAAGAAAATAGGCTATTGGGTCGGAGTAGAGTTTTTCTTATTTGCTCGGATTTTTACATTGTCTTCTGATTCTTCAACCTATGTGAAATTATCTTTCTGTCTCACACTTACTAAGTTTTTAGAGGGCTTCTATGGTGTCCCATCGTAGTTGTCTTCTTCTGAATCATTTTTATTTTTTCTACCCTTATCAGTTATTTTCCTTTAACTTCCAACAGTATCATACTTCTTACCAAGACCAGTTGAAGCTAAACTGTCTTTATTTTTTTCTTTAGATGTATCTTGCTTTCCCTTAAATACTTTTTCTGCATCCTTTAATTTATTTTTAGGGTTTGAGTCTTACCTTTATTTTTATTTATCTTTGGCTGGTTTCTTCATTGGCTTTTTCTATTATGGGCTTTATTATTTATCTTTTTCGGGGGACTGCTTTCCTGTGAAAAGACTCGTAAATTTAGATAATGAAGATTATTTTTTACGTTAGGCATTTTTATCGACTGATTTGGATGTTTGACTTGCTTCTCCCAAGCATTTGATAAATATATCGAACTAAAGCATTGCCTTTATTTTCTCTCCAAATTGTTTGGTCACTTGTATATTTTATTTTCCTGAATTTGCCCATTAAGCTACATCGAACTAGATTGTGCCTAATAGCTTTTTATCTCCTGTTTTGGTCACAATAATGACTGAAATTTAGCCCTTTTATAATTTGGAGTTTACTTATTTTTACTGGTAGATTTTATGTTCTGGGTCGAAAAACAAAGTTAATGCATCAAATGTCAAAATTTAACGCCCGAAGTCGCACGTACCATCAGCTTCTAAACTAACCTTGTTTTCACTATTTATTTTGTGATCGCCTAAATTATGATTTGATATACCTCGCTTAATTTTGATGTAAACATCACCTTTGAGCTTAGCACTACAAGCTAGTTTCTTGAGAAAGAATTAAACTTTAAATTTATGTCTGTCAGTGCCGAATCGCTTGAATAGATCCATGCTTATATTTGATGTCAAATATTGTTATAATTATCTACATAAATTAAGTAAAATCTAACAGATTTGCAGAAAAAACCATTAACTATTCATTTACGATAAATAAATATATCACATTTTATCAGCATATTAATAAAATAATTGTTCAATGTAAAAGCACAGTGAATTATAACTTTCTTGGTTGAGATAAATTTTATAACAGCCGTGTTATAATTATATAAAGATACGACCAATAAAATAAGAAAAACAAACAAAAAAGATTTTCATCGAAAGTGCAAACTTTTGTGCTTCTCGTGCTTTATCAAATCTTAAATGCTGATTTGCATGGTGATAAATTTTCGTGGGTCGTCCTGGCTCACAAGGTCGACATATTACTTAAAGGTTTAATTTTTTGGCATCTAAAAATAATACTCGCCTAAGTCCATGTATACTAGACCACGCGAACAGTGAAGTTTAAGCATTAAATTTCGATCTATTTTTTTCTTAAAGGGTAAGATGATCTAGTTCATAAGGATACTAGACAACGAACAATGAGAGGAAGTCACTTTTTATGTACCAGAATAAATGTCCATCCAAATTGTGGGTGCATGACCATCGGGAACTCTAGGGATGCTCAGGAATCTCACTTTTATTATAGCCTTGTGGACTCCTCTCAGGTAGTTTTCGTCATTCACTTTCATGAACTTTTTCAATTTTTTGTTCCTTAAGAAATCAAGGCGTTTGTTGTTGCTGAGATTCTTCTTAAATAAAGACTGATATTTGCGATAGGACTAAAGTTGTTTGTCCTTAGAGATAACAGAGGAGACATTAATTAGTCTGCTAGCGAGACTCATATTCTCTTGCATGATAACATTCTACTTGAGTTCGACTTTGATACTGTGCGGCTTCATTCTAGACTAGTTACGAGATTCGATTGAATCAATTCGTGAAATGCATCGGTGATTGTTGGCAGTTTTTAAGTTTCGCCGGTTCTGCACTGCGTTCTTCAGGTACAGTGTTTATTATTTGATCTTGGTTAAGTTCTTCAGATGGGAACTGTAGAGCTGGCAGTCCAGCCAATCTTGGAAGCCCTTCATTATGGAAATCGATAATAATAAATAAAGACTAAAGAACAATACATAAAATTATTAGACAAATCCTAAGAAGTCATATCTTTAATTTATTATTACTCACCTTTATTCCACATATCACAATTGTTTTTTAGCACTATTTTGACTTGAGTAAAATAAATAGGAAAGTAAAACTGTTCAATGAATAAAAAATAAGTTTCAATAAATATTGAGCAAATACAAATTTATGAGTCAACAAATTAAGGTTTAATTAGTAAAAATAATGATGGGCTTAGTATTTTTGGAATGTAAGGCTTGGTGATTTACAAATTTGTATGTGTAACATTTATTTGAATAATTCTATAATTATATATTGCAGGTCTTCGGAAATGGATCAGTATCGTTTAGAATCTAAGAAGGGAGAGGGTACATTCTCAGAGGTGTTCATGGCTCAATCTATCGTTAATCATAAGTACTACGCCGTGAAGCTAATGAGAAAGAAGTACGAAACAATAGAGAAGGTAAAGAAACTAAAGGAAATCCAAGCATTAAAAATGTTGATGCCACACGACAATGTCATCAATTTAATTTAAATTCTGTATGAAGAAGCTTCAGGTTGCTGTTCAGTTATTTAGGCAAGCTCGCTCTTGTATTCTAGCTCATGGATCAGAATTTATATGACGCGCTCGTCGAGAACAATCAGATGAACTCCAAGAAGATAAAGCTCTACATGTACCAACTGCTCAAAGCAATCGAGTATACGCATAGTAAGGGAATATTCCACCGAGATATAAAACCTGAAAATGTACTAGTTAAAGGCGATTGCATTAAGTTAGCAGATTTTGGATCGTGCAAGGGTATTTACAGCAAAGTTCCATACACTTAATACATATCAACTAGATGGTACAGAGCACCAGAGTGCTTGATGACTGACGGTTACTACGACTATAAGATGGACATCTGGGGATATGGATGTGTACTTTTTTAGATGGTTTCCAAAATGCCACTTTTCAATGGAGTCGATGAAACTGATCAAATCCATAAAATTAATAAAGTTCTAGGAACTCCGAAGCCTGAATTAATATAATTTTACAAAAGCCATGCGTCACATATGAGTGCTAATGATTTCAATTTTCCACAGAGGAAAGGAATTGGATTTGAGAGATTATTACCCAATGCCACAAAAGACTTAATTGACTTGTTGTATAAGTTATTAGCATATGACCCTCAATAAAGAATTACTGCAAAAGAAGCACTGCAACATTAATATTTTGCAGATATTGGTGAAGGTAGATTTAGATCAACAATATTCGCTCCACCAAACTCTATATTGAAGAAAACAAACAATAACGAGGACACTCCTGAAAAGAACTCGATAAAGAAAAAGAAGACTAAGAGAAATGAGCTAGTTTAAGAAGAGGTCAACTCACTCCCTCCAATTCATCAATTACGGCTCGATGTAAAGTTCAATCTGTACAGTTCAACAGTGAAACCACACGACAATGTCTTCAAGAAGACTCACCCGCATCACGCGCTTGGGCCTGATCGCAAAAAGGCTTAAAACTATCAGATTGTGGGTAAGAAGTTTTGATCTATGTTAATAATTATCGGTTGTTATTTAGTTTACAATAAAATCAATCTACCATCAAGCGATTCCGGCCTGTTGCAGTTTCGAAACTAAGCTCTGAATTTTACTATCTTTTATCTTAAGGAGCTGTTCCATTTTTTGGATCTTTAACTCCAAGATCTATATTATTGCGGAATTACCTCGATAGTGTTTTTGAGCTATTTTATTGTGTTATCCTTTTAAGACAGTACTTATTTTAGTTCAGCATTTTGTCCTAATTTTCTTAACTAATCTTTCTTCGGCTCTCCATCTTCATCTTAATTTCTCTTTTTCTAAACAAAATTCTTAACTTTGTTCTGTGTAACTTTGAGCACTCGTTCAATAGTATCAGGGGTGCACGTAATGATATGCTCAATATCATTTTTGCTCACTTGAAAGTTTAGCTTCTTAAGTACTTTTTCTACATAATCACAAAGCTACTGTTAAGAGTATTCCAGTTTGCTAACTTAGTGGCTGCTGATGTCGAAGCTGTATAGTTATGCAATTCCACTAGCTTTGGAAAATAATGACTAATGATCTCGGCTAGAAGCACTCCGTCTGCGAAATCTCTTGTAATGTTCTTTTTTGGACGAGACAATGGAATTTGGTCGACCCAATTATACACTTCTGTTAGTTATTCTTCGGTTAGAGGAGGTGCGTCCATTTAAATTTGTATTCCTTTTAATATTAATATGTATAACTCTATTATTGTACAGTAAATAAACAGTATCACTATGATATGGGAATTTCTTTTAGCAGGTTTTGAATTTATTCCCATCCGTCCAACAACTTCTTCTCGCATTATCCCTGCTGCTCTATTTTTAGTTTCGTTTATTGGAACTTTGCACTTAGATATTAGTATTCTTTTTTGTGATTTATTTATTGTTATTTGAGAGCAGCAACTTCAGCTTCTAATTTTTAATGTAAATTTTTAAGCTTAAGATTTTGATTTTATAAGAAAAATATCCTTTTCTCCACTTATTCGCGATCATTTGCAATATTATCAAGCAGATTTCTTAGCACTTTATCATTTTCTCTCAGATCATCATTTTTCTTTTTGTACTATTTGATATCGTTGTGATAATGTACTAGAAGAGCAAAGCACACTTGTAATAAGTTGTTCATTTAACTCATTTCAATATATAAATATCGGCTCATACACAGCAGCTGCATGCTTTTATCCATGCTCTTCAATGAAGATTTAAGCTAGCCTAATTGCTTTTTCATTGTTTCATTGAATAACTTGAGATCAACTGACGCTTCAATACCAAACAGTTTATCGAAGAATATCTATACACGCTTTTGAATCTACTTGAAATCGTGATCATTCTTCAATGACTAAAATGTCAATCCCTTTTCTTTAGATTAACTCTCTTGCTTCTTTTTAAAGAAGCTTGAAAATTGACTCAACTTAGAGGAAGATGATGTCTTTTCTTCAACTTTTTCATTGACCTCTTAATCGTTCTGAAAATAGGGAAGCATATAGGCTCCTGGTTTTATCTTAAAAAATAAGTATTTTATAGCATTATTTCTGATGTTTTAAGGCGGAAAGTTTTCATATATTTTTTCGTACTCCTTA